>BAAW01000127.1_pt1 | contig 15867 bp, 13 predicted proteins | sample 270468 | NCBI WGS metagenome assembly BAAW01 (sample SAMD00036526, study PRJNA27859) | human gut metagenome | isolation source: feces from healthy human sample F1-U, Infant, Female
GCTGATATATCCACTCAAATTGACCTGANCGCNGAGCGTNGGTTTTCCCCNACAGAGCCCCAGAGGGCAGTAAGAAGAAATTTACCCCAGAAGAAGAATCGCTGTTCAAACTTCGCCTGCTGGTGGCCAGCAGTGAGAGTCCAGAATATCGCTCTCGCAATGCTTTGGTGCGTCGCCACATCGATAAGATGGACGCAGGTTACCAGGTAGGGACAAAAGATTTTAACCTTGCCAGCGTGGGCGATATCGACTCTGTTGATGACTTGCTGATCGACAACGTTGCCCGGTTTCTGCTGAAAGACTGGGATGGTGTTGGCCAGTTGGTAGATGGCGCAGAAGTCGCAATCGACTACACACCAGAAATTGGGATTGTCATGCTGAAGCAGCGCCCGGAACTGTACTGGCGGATACTGGCCGAGGCTGCAAATATTGCTCAGGGTAAAGAGCAGCAGACTCAGGAAACCGTAAAAAAGCCCTCGAAGCGCAGCAATGGTTGAAAGAGTTCGGCGGCGATCAGGGCGAAAAAGCAAAGTGGCGACGGGAGAAATTAAATCTCCCTCCAATCCCTGAGCCTGAAATCGACTCGGTAACTGGGGAAATCCTCAACGCTTACGCCATGATATCGCGCAGCAGGCAGTATGCTGGAATGGCTGGCGTGCCGCTCCCGTTGTCCCTGAGCGATATAGACCGCTATCTGGTTTCACGTTCCATTCTGATTGATCGTACCGAGTTTGACGCGGCGATACTTGCTCTTGACGATGCATGGCGCAATGAGTGGGCGACGGAGCAAAAGAGACGGGACAATACCAAATAGTCGTAGCATTGCCCTCCCGGAGTCATGTGTTAGGATGTTTCTGATTGCAATCAAGGGAAACATGGAATGAAAAAATTATTGATAGTGGCATTGGGGGCAATGCTTTTAACAGGGTGTACAACGCCGGCTCGTAACTATGTGCCTCAAACAAAGCAAATCAGTATTCCACCGCTAAATACAGTAACAACAACCTACGTTGGCGAGGATATGGTTAGGCAGGGAATTGATGCCAGCATTGATGCGATTCATTTCAATCAGGCTGTGGTTATAGGCTCAATCGGTGTTTATACGATCCCGGCAGGAGACTACGTTAAGATTGGAGAGGATTCAAAATCAGAATTTTTCTCCAACGTAGAAAGAACTTCAGGTGCCGTAGTTCCTAACCGCTTCATGGTTAACGACCCCACACAAAGCATACAGCTCATGAAGAACGGTGAAATTTGCATTGTCACTATTTATGGTGGAACCAAGTGTGATACAGGCAAGCCATTTACGAAAGTAAAATTCCAGACTGAGCAACAATCCTCCTTCCAGCAAACTCTTATCTACAATGGAAAAGTGGGAAACAAAATTAATATTGGCTATAGAGAGTTTCAGGGAGGTATGGCTCGAGCCGCTTTCTCTAATGAGGTAGAGTACGACCTTTCCGAGTCCAAAACTATACGTTATAAAGGGGCTGTACTGGATATTATGGATGCAAATAATCAGTCAATCACATTTAAGCTGACGAGAAATTTTAATACGAACTAATAACTCCAGCCCATAATTTGGGCTGTTTTTCTATGGGGTAGGAGTGTGAAGATACTTGGTTGTATAGCCATCACAATCGGTGTGATCTTCGCTGTTTTTGCGCTGTTCATGGATGTAACAGTAGCTACAGGTGATGGTTACAGAGTTAATAATCTTGGGTTAATGTCCTCAAAACAAAACTACATGATATTCGGAGGTTTTGTCGCCATCGCGGGTATCATTATTGCTTTGGTGGGAGACAAATTCAAGCAATCCACAACCGTCGTAAAATGCCCTTATTGTGCCGAATTAATAAGTTCGGAGGCTGTGAAGTGCAAGCACTGTGGTAGTGATGTTATCCCTTCTAAGGTCAAAGACCAGAACGAAAACTCTGCAGCGGATGATAGGCTGGCTGGGGTTAATATAAAGTTTATTGCTGGGGTTGTGGTTTTGATTTTTGCAGTGATCGTCGCCGCGATATTCTTTCACCGACAATGAGTTAGACACTCTGTCAGTTTAAATATCTACAAATTTTTAACCTCGCTCATGCGGGGTTTTTTGTTGCCCGGAGAAAGGTAAATGACAGAACAAACATCCCGTCTCGCGATTATTCTCGACAGCTCCGGGGCAGAGAAGCAGGCCGATAGCCTAACAGTTGCTCTTGATAAAATGACCCAGTCTGGTGATAAGGCTGTCACCAGTATTTTCAAAGTAACTAAAGCTACCGATGAAGAAAAAGTAGCACTCAATAAATTGCGAGCAGCCATCGATCCTGTCGGTGCGGCAATCAATACCGTTGGTCGTCGCTTCAGTGAGCTAAAAAAATATTTCGATCAAGGGTTGATTGACGAAGAAGAGTTTCGTTCACTCTCAAAAATGTTGAACGATACGACCGAGGAATTAAGCGGCGTCGCTCAGGCTCAACGGGAAGCGAAAAAGGCAGGTGAATTAGCAGCCGCGCAGCAGGAAGCGCAGGCGCAGGAATTTCAGAGGATGCTGGATAAAATTGACCCACTGTCATCTGAGCTGCGTAATCTGGATCAGCAGCAAAGCGAGCTAAATAAAGCCCTTGAGTCGGGGAAAATTAACGCTTCGCAATATGATGCCTACAGCAAAAAACTGCAGGAGACTCGCCGGGAGGTAACAGGAACTGCTCAGGCAGAGCGTGAGGCAGCAAAGGCCCACGACGAGCAGGTAGCTGCGTTGCGTCGGCTTGAGGCTCAGATTGACCCAGTAGGAGAAGCTTTTCGGCGCCTGAATGAACAACAGCGGCAGTTGGATGGCGCTAAAGCGACCGGGATGTTGTCACCGCTGGCATATGATCGTCTGAACAGCAAGCTTGCGGAGTCCCGCGACGCGCTAGAGAAAACTCAGTCTCAACTTGGCAAAACTAGTATGTCTGCAAAGCAGACAGCCTGGGCAATGAGCATGATCCCCGCTCAGATGACGGATATCGTTGTCGGCCTGTCTACTGGGCAGTCTCCATTCATGGTGCTTATGCAGCAAGGCGGTCAGCTGAAGGATATGTTCGGCGGTATTGGGCCTGCGATTAAAGGCGTTGGCACCTACATTATAGGGCTGGTTAACCCCTATAGCGTAGCCGCCTCCGCAGTTGGGCTTCTCACCTATGCCGTCTATCAGAACCGACAGGAAATCGATGCTGCGACAAAAATCGCAACAACTTCCCTCGGTGCTAACGGCGATGCAGCCGAACGACTGGCTCTCAACATGGTTGCCATCTCCGACAAGACCGGTAAGGCGATTGATGAAGTCGGCAACATGTTCATCACCACCAATGACGGAGCTGCGGAGGCAATTAATAAACTAATCGACGTTGGTTACAGTTACGACGAAGCACGACAGAAAGTCGCTCAATATAAGGGGGCAGCCAATTTTACGGCGTTAAACGCTGATATTGACCAGCATCGCCGGGAGATCCTGAAAATAGGTGATTCATGGACATCTGCGGCGATTAAGGTCAAAAATTATTACACTGCGGCAGATAAGGGTAGGCAAAATGTAGCATTAGGCGGTGCTATTGATCCTTCCATGAGATTCATCGGTCAAGCCATTGATTTACAAAATACAATGAATGCACTGACCGTTCAGGGAAATAAAGCTGTTGCAGAGTCTGTTGATTGGATTAATAAAGAATATCTGGCTGCTGACCGAGTGGCTGGAGCAGAAGCCAGACTCAAGGAGGCGAGAGAGCAGTCCAGGAAAATTGCCAGCTCAGGAAACAAAGAAGCGATTGTTCAGGCAAATGCGCTGATTGCTGTTCGTGAAAAAGAGCTTGAGCAGGCTAAAAAGGGTCAGCAACCCAAAACGCCGAAGGGAAAAGCCTTTGCCGAGGACGCAGCAACCCGACTGCTTGACCAGATAAACCAGCAGACCGCCGCTATGCAGTCGCAACTGGATGCCAGCGACAAGCTGAACAGCGCAACTCAGGCGCGGGTCAAGTTCGAACAACAGATCGCTGACCTCAAGTCTAAAACACAGCTCACAGCTGACCAGAAGTCGATCCTTTCCCGTTCTGACGAAATCCTGCAGGCCTACAAGCAGCAGGAGGCGTTACAAAACTCGGTTAAGACTCTGGACGACTATCGGAAGATGCAGGAGCAGGTTAAGACTAAGGATGAAAAGACCAACGATCTGCTTTAAACCCGTCTTGAGCTTCTGGAAAAGGCAAAAGCAACCGGGCAATTGAAACCCGGTGAGTACGACAAGACCCGGGCAGACATATACAAAAATACAGACAACCAACTGCCATCTACAGTGCGCAGCGTTGTGGGCAATACCACGCCGACTGGTGGACAACTGTCAGGCACATATGGAGGAATGCAGCAGCAATACAGCCAACTCGACCAGGCCCAAAAAGATTTGGACGCCTGGCTTTCACGGCAGGAGGAGGCATATGCCAAGGCTGGTGTCATAACGGCAGAAGGCGAAGCCAGGATGCAAAAAACTCGCACCGATGCTGCAAACGCTGCTGCGGTTATAGAGGCCCAAAAAGACGCCATCATTACCAGTACTACGCAAAGCATGATGGATAGTGGATTGAGTATTCTGGCCGATGGTTTTGGTCAGCAATCCGGCATTTACAAAGCAGCTTTCGCAGCCAGTAAAGCCTATGCGATTGCACAGTCCATGGTAGCGATCAACGCTGGTATTGCACAAGCTGCAAACATGCCGTTTCCATCAAATTTGATTGCAATGGCATCTGTGGCAGCGCAAACCGCGAGCATCGTTTCCAATATCAAGGCTGTTGCGGATACAGGGTTTGCTTCCGGTGGTTATACCGGTCCCGGTGGGAAGTATCAGCCAGCCGGCATTGTCCACAAAGGCGAGTATGTCTTTGACCAGGCGTCAACGAACCGGATCGGCGTCACTCAACTTGAAGCGTTGCGAAATGGTCAGCCGCTCGATGCGACGCTAGGGCGTTCTGGTTTTGGTACCGGCGTTCAGAATGTCAGCAGTAGCCAGCAGACGACGGTAATTAAGCCGACTGTCACTGTGCCGCCAGTAACCATCAACGGGAACCCGTCTGATGCGACTGTGATGCTTGTGCAACAGGCCGCCAGAGATGGTGCAAAAAAAGGTTATCAGCAGGTAGCTAATGATCTCGCTAAAGGCGTCGGGCAGGTACATAAGGCGTTAACTAACGGGTATTACACCGGACGGAGAACAGGTTAATGGCCGACATCTTCTACCCGCACGACTATCTACCGATGCCGTTACAGGATGGGTACGGTTTTCAGCCCGTGAGCCCGTTAAAGCGAACGCAGCTCACCACAGGGCGCGCACGGCAGCGCCGGAAGTATACATCAACCCCGACTCAGGCCAGCGTGTCATGGTTCATGGAGACTGACGGGCAGGCTCAGTTGTTCGAAGCCTGGTATCGGGAAAAAATAACGGATGGCGCTGACTGGTTTTATATGAAGCTACAGACCCCGCTCGGGGTGGAGTTTTATAAATGCCGGTTTACTGATATCTACGAGGGTCCAACACTGGTGGCGCCGGTTTACTGGAAATTCACCGCGACACTTGAGTTATGGAAGCGACCTGTGCTGCCTGATGGATGGGTCGATTTCCCAGATTTCATTATCAACAGCGATATTCTCGATTTGGCAGTTAACAGGGAGTGGCCTGAAGCATGACAATTCTCAACCGTCTCTATGCCAGCAGCGGTCCCGAGGTCATTATTGAAACGCTGCAGATCAACATCGGCGATGAGGTCCATTACCTATGCAACGGGTACGACGATATCACCGCGACAACAGAGAACGGGGACACCGTTGAGTTCAAAGCTTGCGCGATGGATGTCGCATTACCCGCCCGTAATGATGATGGCACTCAGGATTTAAAATTTGCGCTCTGCAATGTTGATGGCAAGGTTTCAACGGCCATTCGAAACGCCATTAACAATCTCAACTCGGCATCTCTGACATATCGTAGTTTCATCTCCACGGATTTAGCGGCCCCTGCGGAAGTGCCGTATACGCTGAAAATCAAGTCTGGTTACTGGACGGCGACAGAGGCGCAGATTACCGCGGGTTATATGAATATCCTTGATACCGCCTGGCCGCGTTACCGCTACACACTTCCTGTATTCCCCGGACTGCGTTATATCAGCTAAGGAACCCCAATGTTTAACCCTAATAAATACCGTTCAGTCACCTGGCTGAAGGGCGGGCGCGTATACCCGCAACTCGACTGTTTCGGCATTGTGAACGAGATACGCCGCGACCTGAATTTACCCGTCTGGCCCGATTTTGCAGGGGTCACCAAAGACGACGGCGGCCTCGACCGGGAAGCGCGCAGGATGATGCTTACCCTTGAGCGCTGCGAGCCCTGCGAAGGGGCTGGCGTGGCCTGCTATTCCGGGTCGACCGTCACCCATGTGGGGATCGTTGTCAGTATCGGTGGCCTGCTGCATGTGGCGGAATGTAATCCGGGAACGAACGTCACCTTCCTGCCGTTGCCGCGGTTTAAGCGCCGATTTGTCAAAGTGGAGTTCTGGCAATGACCATTCGTTTTTATCCGTCCCGGCTTCCCGGTGAACCACTCGAAACGCATGAGCATGGTGTGACCAGTATTCGCAACTGGCTGGTGGCAAATGTTGAAGGCTACGAGGATCGGGATGTCCCACCGCTGACCGTTGAGGTTGAGGGGCTGTCAATTCCGCCAGGCGAGTGGGCCACCTGCGTGATCCGCCCTGATAGTGATGTCAGGTTTTATCCGGTTCCCTTCGGGCTGGAGGCCGCCACAATCGCGTGGATCGGCGTCGGTATCTCCGTTGCCGCTGCAGCCTATTCGCTGTTTATGATGAGCACCATCGATACGGGTGGCTATACCTCATCCACAGGGCGGAGTCTCGACCTGAACCCGGCAAAGGCAAATACGGCAAAACTCGGTGATGCCATTCGTGAGGTGTTTGGCCGGGTGCGTATCTACCCTGATTATGTGGTGCAGCCGGTTACCCGGTTTGATGCCGCCGATCCTACGAAAATGCGCGTCCAGATGCTGCTGTGTCTCGGTGTCGGTGATCTGATTTATACCAATGGCGATATCCGGGTTGGCAGTACGCCAGCTTCAACGCTGCCGGGATTCAGCAGCACCCATTACCCGCCAGGCGCTGACGTTTCCGGCGATGAGCGCAGCGAGAACTGGTTCAACTCGACAGAGGTCGGTGGAACATCAAGCGGAACAGGGCTGGACATGGCCCAGACTTCACCTGATTCCGACGATATTATCGCTGACAGCATGACGGTTTCTGGTGCATCCGTAACCTTTACAGGCCTTGATACGGATGATGGTGACGATGACGACGAGGACGATAATTCTCTTCCGGACAGCTGGGTAACGGGGGCCATAGTTGAAATTAAGGCGCCGACAAATTATCTGATCTCCACCTCTTCTGGTTACAGTGTTTTTGCCAGCTCGTTGCTTACCGAACTTGCTCCCGTAGCGGGTATGCCGGTGACGCTGAGTTTCAACAGTGTCGATTATGACCTCGTCATTGCGTCCTATACCCCGGGTCAGGAGGCGGTGCCTGGCGAGGGTGGCAGTGCAGCAAAAATTCAGGCCAGTGCCGCGCCCGTCACCTACGATTTTTCGACCAGTTCCAGTACGTTCATGATCACATGGCAGGGCACCACCTATACGGTGTCGCTGGTAGCGAACTATATCTCGATGTCGGGACTGCTGGCGGCTATCACCGAGGGGCTCACTGGCTCCGGCCTGGTCGCACGGGACAACGGCGGTACCGTACTAATAACCGAGGCGGCCAGTCCGTTCGTTGGTGGGGCAATCACATCCTCCTCACTGCCTGCAGCCGTTTTCGGTGATGCCCCGGTTTACACCTCCGGCACGACATCAACCGGCGGCAGCCCGGCGGTAACGGCAAACGTGACGCTTGCGTATAACAGCACTACGGGAACCGCATTCTCGGGCATGCCTGAAGGTGTGCAACGGCTTTCACTTGCTCACCGCGGGAATGAGTACCAGATCGTCTCTGCCGACGGCACAACGGCAACAGTGGCGCGCCTGGTTAATGGGTCCGTTGATGAGTCGTGGCCGGGATTCACCGCCAGGACGATGATCGACTATGAGGCCACTGGTCTTAACGACACGCTGAGCTGGCTGGGGCCGTTCCTGGTTTGCCCTGAAAATGAGACTGTCGATATGTTCGAGGTGAATTTCTCTTTCCCGAACGGTATTTGCGGCTTTGACAGTAAGGGCAAAAAACGGATTCGCCACGTTGAGTGGGAGATTCAGTATCGCGTCTACGGTTCCGGATCGGGGTGGGTGAGTCACCAGGGCGAGTACGCGCTGAAAAACATCAACGGGTTAGGTTTCACTGAGCGGATCACCCTCAGTTCTCCGGGACTGGTGGAAGTTCGCTGTCGTCGGCGCAATGAGCAGGGCTCAAACAACGCCAGGGATTCGATGTACTGGCAGGCACTGCGTGGGCGGCTGCTGACACGCCCTTCATCCTATCCCGATGTGTCGCTGATGGCGGTGACCGTTGAGACGGGCGGGAAGCTGGCGGCGCAGTCAGACCGCCGCGTAAACGTTGTGGCAACGCGTTCCTATGACTCAGGAACGGCCAGAACCATTTCGGGGGCGCTGCTGCATGTCGGGAGCTCGCTGGGGCTGGAGATGGACGTCGATACCATCAACGCGCTGGAGTCCGCGTACTGGACGCCGCGGGGCGAAAATTTCGATTTCGCCACCGGCGACAGTATCTCGGCGCTGGAAATGCTGCAAATGATTGCCAATGCCGGGAAATCCCGCTTCCTGTTAAGCGATGGCCTTGCGACGGTCAACCGCGAGGGGATTAAGCCCTGGACGGGGATCATAACGCCGCATGAGATGGTGGAGGAGCTGCAGAGCGGATTTACCGTGCCGTCCGACGATGATTTTGATGGTGTCGACGTGACGTACATCAACGGCGTCACCTGGGCGGAGGAGACTGTTAAATGCCGGACACCCGATAATCCCACGCCGGTGAAAATCGAGAACTACAAACTCGATGGGGTGCTCAATCAGGATCACGCCTACCAGATCGGCATGCGTCGCCTGATGAAGTATCTTCAGCAGCGGGTTACATACCAGACCACCACCGAGCTGGATGCGCTCTGCTACAACACAGGCGATCGCATCGTGCTCACGGATGATATTCCGGGGAACAACACGATTTCCTGTCTGGTGGAGGCGATGACAACGGCTGGTGGCGTGACAACCATCACCGTTACGGAGCCGCTGGACTGGTCTTTCGAAAACCCCCGTGCGCTGATCCGCTATCAGGATGGCTCTGCATCCGGTCTGATGGTGGCGAGCAGGGTGGGGGATTATCAGTTGTCCGTTCCCCATCTGAGTGATTTTGATGACCCATTAAAGATTGACCAGACTTCACCAGCCATTGAGCCAGTCCGCCTGGTGTTCTGCGGCTCAACGCGTCATGTCTATGACGCCATTGTTGAGGAGATTGCCCCACAATCAGACGGGACGTGTCAGGTTACCGCCAAAGAGTACCGCGCGTCCTTCTACGACTACGACAACGCCAGTTATCCCGGCGACATTGCATAAAACAGAAATAACTCTCAACAACCCGCTTCGGCGGGTTTTTTGTTATAGGGCGACTATGAGCACATATAAAACGAAAAATCCTTTAGGTTCCGCCGCTGTAAAGGACCTGTACGATAACGCTGAAAACGTGGATAAATTCGTTAACGACAGGACAAAAGAGGAGTTAGAGGACCGGTTAGGTGTGCTTCGCAAAACCTGGCACGGCATGGAGATGATCTTCAGCCGCTTTATCGACTACATCACTGGTCGCGGCGAGCAGGCAGTTGCAGCTATCGGCTGGCAGGAGCTTGGCAACTGGGCTGTTGGTCTGGCTGTAGATAATCGCCAGCAAATCGTCTACTACAATGGCTCCTGGTACAAATACCTTGGCGAGCTTGAGCATGTCATTGCCGGGGATTCTCCTGAGAACGATGGCGGTGTGTGGTCGGCTGCAAACCCCACAGGGAAATGGTCGAACATCGGTGACGCGGCCCTTCGCTCAAACCTGGGTTCAGACGAAGGCGCCGATTTAGTCGCAGGCAAAAAGCCATATACTGGCACTATGCGGCGCAAAGTAGCAGAAATACTGTCGGAAACAATCTCCCCGTGGGATTTTGGTTGCAAACCTGATGCAGTCTTTGACCCGGTAACACAACGCCTGATAGACGGCACAGATAATACCGCTAACCTGCAGCGAATGTTCTCTGAGGCGCATTATCATGGCGTGGAAATTAACTTACCATTCAGTGGCAAATTTGCCAGCAAGTCCCTTTATTTACATTATGATCCTGTAAAAAATCCAGACTGGACCGACCGCCCTGGTCGCCTGACAATTCGAGGAAGTGTTCTTGGTCACGCAACCGGAGATGTGGAGCGTCAGGGGACGGCGATTTATCATATTCCCGGAGAAAACTCGCCGTTAATATCAATGATTGGAGAATTCAGTATTTCCAACCCGGCAGCAATGGGCGGGTATTTTGAGCTGTCTTCATTGAATTTAATCGGCAGTCAGGACAGCTCAGATGTTCTTCTGTTGCAGGGTAGTCAGGGGCAGATGAAGTTGGAAAGATACGATGTAAAAGTACTCAATCCAGCTGGTAACGGGATAACAGAATCCACTACTTGGGAAACGCTTCATCTGCTTGGGTTTATACGTGGGCCAGCTACAGGAGATGGTTCATGTACCGGTATTGGTTTGAATATCAAATCTGATGGTACTATTGGTCAGATTAATATGAAGCAATATCTTCTCGTTAATGTGATGAAGATGGGATATGGCATCCGGGCAGGGCGTCGTGAAAAAACAAATGGAACTTTGGGTCCATTGGTGTTTACTGGTGGGCAAACTTCTGGTGCTGACCATCACGGGATGTGGCTGGATGGCGGGGTAATTTCTTTCACATCAATAGGTCAGCAGCATGAAGGATGTAGAAAAAATGGTATTAGAATAGATAATATACTTGAAGATGGGGTGGTAAGCTCTGATCTTGCACGCACCATTAAATTCCAGCAGAACTACATTACTGGCTGCGGCCGTATTGAGGATGGAAGTCAGGATAGTTATGGTGTAAATATTGTTAACGGCGATGGGATTGAACTGGATACTATAACGTTTAATGAGGTGGGTAATGGAATCGCATTCGATGCCGCAAACGTAGATAACCTGTTAATTCGTCGCCCACATTTTCGCACTGTTCGAGCGTACGGAACATCTCAGGGCTTTGGTATCCGTTCATTCTCCGACGGAGTGCCACAAAAACGTCAATACCTCGAACACCCGGTATTTAACCAAACTCCGGCCACACAGATTGATGATAAAGCCCGTGAAATATTTGGTCGCGGAGCGGCAGGAGGACGAATCTCATTTTCGACAAACACACCGACGCCGAGCATTATTCACGGCTCAGGATCAGGGAATGAGTCGTACCACATCCTAAATTTTAACAACCCGGCAGCCACCACTATTACCAATATTACCGGCGGCACGCCCTATCAGCGCCTTCTTGTTACATTTTCGAACGATGCAACCACGATACAGCACAGTAGTAATATTGTTTTGCGTGGTGGTAAAGATGTTCAGGGAACGGTAGGGAAGACGCTGGAGCTGTACTACACGGGGTCATTCTGGCAAGAGGTGGGAGACCCGGTAAGAGCACTCACCGGAACCAGCGCAAATCGTCCATTCAGTACAGCGTTTCCCGGTATGGAATATTTCGATACCACGCTGAATAAACCCATCTGGCGTAATGCGGCAAATAACGGCTGGGTTGACGCGGCGGGTAATGTGGTCTGATTTATGTCCCGCCCCGTGGGGCGGGTAATATTATTTACTAATGAGGTAATCTCATGTCTTTTGTAATAAATAAAACGCTGGAGGCCAGCGTTATTACGGACAGTGGCACGGCGATTGGTTCAGTTCAGGTCACTGTAGATGTTACGTATTCTATTTCGCTGATTCAGGTAGTCGATGATACCACAGCCTACGCCTCGGTATCGGCATCAGTGAACGGACAAGCGCCAAAACAGGTTGACCAGTTTGAGTTTAACTACACACTGGAAGGCGGGAAGAGCTTGTTTGAGCAGGCTGAAAGTAACCTGCTCAATAGCGAAAAATATGCAGGAGTGGTTTATGTGAGAAAACTGTTGTAACTGTTTGTTTTTATTTAAATATATTTTTTCTATTGGTTCTGCTCCCCATCAATGGCGGGTATAATAAACCACGTACAGCTACAAATGTGGGGATACTGAAGCGCTGAATTTGAGTTCTGCAGTGATGCACAGCGATAACTTGACAGGAAGGAACGAATCGATGATATCACTTAACATTATGAAAAATAGTGTATTTTTTAATGTAATAAAATATGATCTTGTGTAAATTTTCGTTATGAATTATGTTTATGCAGTTGAAAAAACTCATGATAAGGTTATGAAATGGGAAACATACTTTTTTCCTTGGTGATGGTATTGTCATTTTTTATTGTTTTTTTACTATCACGAAAATTTATAGCCAGATATGTACCAGTTTCATCACAGGGAAGACTTTCTGGGATTGATGGATTGCGTGGGTATCTTGCATTGATGGTCGCCGTTCATCACTTTTATATATTTTTTTATTGGAGGGCTGAAAATAAATGGGAGGAGCCCTCAACTGTTTTCTTCAATAACTTAGGGGTGTTTGCTGTTGGTATTTTTTTTATGATCACTGGGTTTCTTTTTATAGGAAAGGTTGATAAATCAAGGAGCGTTAGCGATTTTGATTTTCTTTCGATATTAAAATCTAGATTTTATAGAATATTTCCATTGTATTTCTTTGCGATTGCAATCAGCATTTTGGTTTCCATGTTGATAACAAACTTTGAGTTAAGGGTGGAGCCGTATTTATTTTTAAAACAAATTGCAAAATGGTTTTTTTTCATCGGTGATACTGTTAATGGATATACTGATGCAAAAAGGATAACAGCAGGTGTTACTTGGACATTGAGGTATGAGTGGTTATTTTATCTTTCGTTGTTCTTTATTTATTATTTGTCTGGCTTTAAATATGGTTTAACTGTTTTAGGTATTGTGGCAATTGTTATTGCATGCCTGAAGATAGATGTTTTTGTATTTAATAGTATGTATTTAATATTTTTTGTGATGGGCGGTGGTGTGTATTTTATTAATAAAAGCATGCGCGCTGTGGTGGGTGAGGTTTTCTTTAAAAGAAAGATTTTTTCCGTTTTGTCTTGCGTTGCTATTGTTATTGTCATGCTAACCCCGGCCAAAAATAACCTATTATTATTTGGTGTGTTTTCTTTTCTTTTCTTTTTGAGTGTTGTTATGGGGAATGATTTATTTGGTCTCTTGTCTCTACACACATCTAAAATCCTTGGTGAAATAAGCTATAGCATTTATCTGATGCACGGGATCGTGTTGTTTGTATTGTTTAAGTTTCTTTATCCATATGAAGATTTTTTTGTTTTCTCCGAGTACATTATATTATTACCTTTATTTCTATTTGTTGTTGTTGCTTTCTCTGCTTTCACCTATTTAAAGATAGAACATCCATTTATTATAATTGGGAAGAAAAGGAGTGCGGCAGAATTATCTAAAAAACAGGCTGGCTGATGCTATTAAGTTATTAAAAATAGATGGAGGATTATGGTGAGCCTACAGCAGTAAATGTTAAGTATGTTGTCATTGTTCGTTAATTTAAGCAGCCGGTTTACCCGCTCTAGATTCAGTATTGTCGGGCCTATTGGCTGCTAGTTTTTAAATTATCCAAGCTCAACGCTACAGAAAGGTTTTTGTATCTAATGATACAACTCATCACATCGCTTTGGTTTTAATACAATGACGTTCTGCAAGCGTCATGTATCGTTCTTGCCGTGGGCATTCCTCATTATACCGGCGAGTAAAGCTGTTCACTCAAAGCGTGATATTCAGCACGTGTAGGTTCACCTGAGGAACTGTGATTTCATCACTGCATCCTAATCAGTGCGCGGTAACAGCAGTTGATGCCAGAGGCTATCAAGCAGGGCACATCGGATGCTGGAGAACGGCGCTACCAGGCAGCAGGTAGCCGATGTGATAGGTGTAGACGTGAAAACAATCTACAAGTACCTCCCGGCGACTTGAAGGCAAAGATTTCACTACTTTTCCTGATATGTTACGTTTGGCTTAATCAATTCATTCAGCTTTGAAAACAGTTTGGTTTGTTCGTGAACGGTAAGAAAACAATAAGTTTTGAGCAATTTTTAACTATTAACAGCAATCTTGTTTCCATCTCAGATACATGGGCTGACTTGTGGGCGTTAATTTTTCACACGGGTTTAAGCGCTGGAAGGCTGCTGAGTATTCGATATGATGATATTGATGGTGGCTTGATACTGATACGAAAACAGGGTCACCTGAAGGAGCTACGTGTTGAATCAACCCCTCCAGTGGAGGCGATGATTGCTCGTAGAAGAGAACGCTATCCAGAAGATGTTTTTTTATTTCAGAGTCATTCTAACCGTGTGAAGTACCAACGCCGGCCGGTCACTATAATTGCTTTCAACGCCGCTTTACGTCGCGCCGCTAGATCATTACCAGACGTTAACGTAAGCAGTAGTAGCGCGAGAAACATACCGGCCTAAGCGCCTGTCCAGTAGCGTGTGGCCGATGTGACAGGCGTGGGAGTGAAGACGATTTACAAATATTTGCCAGTACAATACGGCGATAAAAAATCCCCTTGAGCAGGCACACTCAAGGGGGAAATACTACATAACATCATTGCTGTGTGCGACTTTGCGCACTGATTATCTTCTAGGAAAAATCTTAGGTTATCGAGATAAATTTAACAGGTATGAGGAGAGGCAGGGCATGTTCTCGTGGTGGTGACGTTTACCATTATCGATGTGAGAGAAAATCGGAGTACGGTCTGACAGTTTTTTGGGGCAGATTTTGGGGCAAAATGGCTTTTGGGGCACGATTTGGGGCAATCAAATGTCCGTATTTGTCCGCTATTGTCCAAGATTCATGTGAGGTGTGCCGTACGCCAGGCTATTCAGAAAACTATTATTGATGGCGAGGTCACGGACTGGGGAACACAACAATATTTTTTCGCGATAAAGATAACGCCATGATAAAAAACCAAAAACAGAAAGCCCCCTGGTGCAGCTGCAGCAGGGGGCTTTTACGGGTGGGGATNATCGTCGTTCATCAGTCATCCCATTTGTGGCTTAGATACGCGGCAAGAAAACCAAAGAACAGAATTGTTCCCAGTACTGCCATAAATACATGCATATTTCCCAGCATGATTAACCTCCATCATTGATTAGTGTGCGCTAAGTAGTCCTTATTGAACGTGGTGTACGGTTGTTGCATAAAGAATAACCTGGTCAACCTAAACAAATAATTAACCAGGAAAACTTTTTCGCCGTGAAATAAATAGTGCGGTGAGTGATTAGAGCGGTCGTTCAAGGACGAACAGATAGGCCTCGCGCGACCAGAACAGTCCGGTTCTGCGGCGCTCCACGGACATCGTTTTGACTTCCCAGCCCTGCAGGGTGAACTCATTGAGAAAACGGCTCATTTTCTCCGGGTCAGCTTTCGCTTCACCAAAAAACATGCGCCCCAGAATCCCCTCTTTGTACAGAACGACTCGACACTCTTTTTTCATCTGACAGGCTCCTTGCGTAATGACAGCAAACTGAAAGCCATTGTGACCGCCTGTTACGATTTTACAACCGCGGCGGCAGAAACTTCTTCCACTAGGCAGACAAGCTTCAGCC
>BAAW01000162.1_pt1 | contig 15400 bp, 11 predicted proteins | sample 270468 | NCBI WGS metagenome assembly BAAW01 (sample SAMD00036526, study PRJNA27859) | human gut metagenome | isolation source: feces from healthy human sample F1-U, Infant, Female
GCAATTTTATGCTGGGTGAGTATATACTGCGCATGTTTTTGCTCGTGGTTATGAAGTTGATGCTATAAANCAAGTCACATCTTTAATTTCATNAATGATATTCACACAGTTATNAATTTCTATATCAATAATATTGGTGAATCTAATTATTGTTCCATCAGGANATAGTCATTATCTCAAGAGAGTTTATGCCCTTGCTTTTATGTTGTACATATTTATTATATATTTGATGGTTAAATTTGGCGGGGTGTATGGTGTAGCACTTACTATTACAATAGTTGAGTTCTTTATAATTATATTATTTTCTATTTTTGTATCTAAGAAAAAGTTAGTTGAATTCTCTTAGATATGCGCAATCCCTAATTTAAGATGGTTATAATCTAAGCATGTTAAATATCTTGGGTGAAGTTGACTGATTTCTCGGTGTTTTATATTTTATAAATTTAAGTACTAATTTTATGCTTTTTAATAAGTCAGTTTATTACTTTACACTATGCTGTTTACGAGCTTTGAGCTAACATAATCATCACATTTAAGCTGCGAACGTGTCGCAGTGACCACACCAGACAGGAGTATGTAATGTCCAAGCAACAGATCGGGGTTGTCGGTATGGCAGTGATGGGGCGCAACCTTGCGCTCAACATCGAAAGCCGTGGTTATACCGTCTCTGTTTTCAACCGCTCCCGTGAAAAGACCGAAGAAGTGATTGCCGAGAATCCGGGCAAGAAACTGGTCCCGCATTATACCGTTAAAGAGTTTGTTGAATCCCTCGAAACTCCACGCCGCATCCTGTTGATGGTGAAAGCAGGCGCTGGTACTGATAGCGCGATCGATTCTCTTAAGCCGTATCTGGACAAAGGCGACATCATCATTGATGGGGGTAACACCTTCTTCCAGGACACAATTCGTCGTAACCGCGAATTGTCTGCTGAAGGTTTTAACTTCATTGGTACCGGTGTTTCTGGTGGGGAAGAGGGCGCACTGAAAGGCCCGTCTATCATGCCTGGTGGGCAGAAAGAAGCTTACGAGCTGGTAGCGCCAATTCTTGAGCAGATCGCTGCACGTGCTGAAGACGGTGAACCTTGTGTCGCCTATATTGGTGCTGACGGTGCTGGTCACTATGTCAAGATGGTGCATAACGGCATCGAGTATGGCGATATGCAGCTTATCGCGGAAGCATACTCTTTACTGAAAGGTGGCCTGGCGCTTTCGAATGAAGAACTGGCAACAACCTTTACCGAGTGGAACGAAGGCGAGCTCAGCAGCTACCTGATTGATATCACCAAAGACATCTTCACTAAAAAAGATGAAGAAGGTAAATACCTGGTTGATGTGATTCTTGATGAAGCCGCCAACAAAGGTACCGGCAAATGGACCAGCCAGAGCTCACTTGACCTGGGCGAACCGTTGTCTCTGATTACCGAATCTGTCTTTGCGCGCTATATCTCTTCACTTAAGGGCCAGCGTGTTGCAGCGTCTAAAGTCCTGACGGGGCCAAAATCTCAACCGGCTGGTGACAAGGCTGAATTTGTAGAGAAAGTTCGTCGCGCTCTGTATCTGGGCAAAATCGTTTCTTATGCTCAGGGCTTCTCCCAGCTGCGTGCTGCATCTGATGAATACAACTGGGATCTGAACTACGGTGAGATTGCCAAAATCTTCCGTGCCGGTTGCATTATCCGTGCTCAGTTCCTGCAGAAGATCACTGATGCCTACGAGCAGAATGCGGGTATCGCCAATCTGCTGCTGGCGCCATACTTCAAGCAGATTGCTGATGAATATCAGCAGGCGCTGCGTGATGTCGTGGCTTATGCTGTTCAGAACGGCATCCCTGTTCCGACATTCTCTGCTGCCATTGCCTACTACGACAGCTATCGTTCTGCAGTCCTGCCGGCTAACCTGATTCAGGCTCAGCGCGACTATTTCGGTGCTCATACCTATAAGCGCACTGATAAAGAAGGCGTATTCCATACAGAGTGGATTGAATAAATTCTGATTTTTCAGAACAGATAGTAAGGATCCCGGTTAGTAAATGACCGGGATTATTTGTACAATCTCATAACATAAATTCAGCTTCGCCAGTAGTCTTATATTATTTCTATATTTTGTATGTTGAAACATTTTTCAATTTCTATGGTTCTGTTACATCCTATAATGATTAGATTTTCACAGTGAGATATTTTAATATTTCTATGCGTGATTTTCTTTGTGTTCATTATTTTTATATTTCTCGATTCTATCGAGGAGTATTTTTTTCCACCTGCTTGATTGTTTAGTATATAATCGCCAATAAATATAATATTTGTAATGTTGCCAGAAGCATAAAAATCATTAATGGTTGCATCTGCTAATCCTTTAACATTGAAGTCGTCATCATACATTCTTGAATATATACGCAATCCATTTGCTGGAGGAATAGTGTTATTTTTATTTTCTACACGGCATGATATTATTTTCGTACCAATTGCTCGGCTATATTTGTTGTTTGGGTTTATATTATCAGATGCAATGACAAAGGCTTGGACATTTACATCGTGCGCAATACAATTTATAAAGAAAACATTTTTGTGTTTTGATACAAAACCATTAGGACCATGGTAGTGTATACAGTTTCTAACAATTATATTTCCTATGGAGTTTTTATTTTCAGGGTTATCATCATTTGCCTCCCAAAGTTGCCCGTGATTATTTGCTCGAGTAGTTACATTATTTATTAAACAATTTCCGGTTCTTGGGGTTGTTCCACTTAAGGCATTACCATTACTCCGGTAATTATCAATTGTTAGGTCTTTAATAATAAAATTTACAGCGTCGCTACAGTCTATTTCACCAATTATTAGGCTACCTTGCCCATGCCATTCATTGTTTTGGAATTGTAACTGCCCTGCTCCTGTTATTGTACAATTAGATTGTATTTTTATACGGCCAAGATTATAAATACCATTAGAGATGTATATATGACCACCTTGAGAGAATATCTCTCTAATCTTATTAAGTGTCATTAATGGAGTTATTATTTTTTTGCCTTTTGAATTTGCATGCAGAGAATAAAACATTAATATTATGCTAAGTGTTGTTTCTTTTATGAAATTTCTTCTCGTCAATTTAATCATGATGCAACCTGTATTTAATCTATATGATTTTGATAGCGTTTATGTCAAATCTAATTAAATTTTATTATATCTTTAACTATTAAGTGATGATGATTATGATCGAAAAAATCAAGAGCAGCAACTTTAAAAGCATACAGTTTTTAAGATTTTTTGCCGCATTTCTTGTGCTCGTTACCCATTCTACATTTTATGTTCATGAAAGATATGACCCAAATATCACGGTTTTTTCAGAAGGTGCAATTGGAGTTGATATTTTTTTTATAATCAGTGGTTTTGTTATTTTGCTATCTTCAATCTCAAGGGATGGCGGGTTCGAGAGCTGGGGGGGTTTTACTGTAAAAAGACTAAATAGAATCGTCCCTATGTATTGGATTGCAACTACAATAAAAGTTTTAACTTTGATTTTTATTCCTGCTGCAGTACTTCATGCAACATTAGACCCATCAAGGATCATTTTATCTTATTTTTTCCTACCATCAATCACTCCTGATGGAAGATGGGAACCAATACTAGGTGTTGGCTGGACTCTTGTTTTTGAAATGTTTTTTTATGTGCTCTTTGCTTTGGCTCTTTTTCTTAGAAAGAATCCGGTTATTTTCTCATCGCTAATTATCATCGTGTTTTCAGTTATATCTTTGTTTAGACAACCAGATTGGCCAATCCAGACGTTTTATTTTGATAGAATTTTGTTATACTTTGTACTTGGTATGTTATCCTATATCGCAATGGTAAAGTTGACTAGCGTAGGTATGCGAAATATAGCAATTATTTTGGTCGTTGCTAGTTTGTTTTTTTTTGCTAAAAAAATTATTTATGGTGAACAAATTATAGAACGATTAAGTTTAGCAACATATATATTTGTTTTGACATTTTTCTTTATTATTATTAATTGTGAGAGATATTTTACCGGGGTGTTTTCAAGAATTTCTACATTGTTTGGTGATGCATCGTATTCTACATATTTATTCCATCCTCTGATCGCACCTATAGTACCTTCTTTATTCAATAAAATTTCCGGGGCTGGGGTCCATTTTAATTCAATTCTTGTAGTTCTTTTTACCATTGTTTCCGCATTTATTATTACGCTTATGATACATATCTTAATTGAAAGACCTTTAACTAAATATTTGAGATCTTTTCATAAAAAATAGTTGTTAAATTAATTTTGTTTTTTGAAAATACTAGGTTATATTGTTAGTTAATATGATGGTTTTAGTGATGTTTTTAATTCTTTCAATTAAAATAATATTAGGGGGGTAGTTAAAATTACAGTTAGCCTAATAAAGTAGATAAGCATCATGTGACAATTTCTGATTTTTTAGGTGCTCGTGATCTTAATGTTTTAAATTCTAATTTGGCATAAGCCAAGTACAGAATCTCATTATGAGTCGCGATAGCCAATGAACATTGCGTGTTTTAAATAGAAATTTTTCTTAACTAATAATCAATTATCAATTTATTGAAAACGAGAGAAAGTATGAAAATCCTTGTTACTGGTGGTGCAGGTTTTATTGGTTCTGCCGTTGTTCGTCATATTATTGAAAATACCCAGGACGAAGTACGCGTGATGGATTGCCTGACTTATGCGGGGAATCTTGAATCTCTGGCGACGGTTGCCGATAGTGAACGTTATTCCTTTACTCAAACTGATATTACTGATGTTAAGTCCGTCTCGGAACAGTTCAGCGATTTCCGTCCGGATATCGTGATGCATCTGGCGGCAGAAAGCCATGTCGATCGCTCAATTGACGGTCCAGCGGCCTTTATTCAGACCAACCTTATCGGCACTTTCACGTTGCTGGAAGCAGCCCGTCACTACTGGTCAACCCTGGATGCGGCCCCGAAGCAGGCCTTCCGCTTCCATCATATCTCTACTGATGAAGTTTATGGTGACCTGCACGGCACTGATGACCTGTTTACGGAAGAAACGCCTTATGCGCCAAGCAGCCCGTACTCTGCCTCTAAGGCCGGGAGTGACCATCTAGTGCGTGCCTGGAACCGTACCTACGGTCTGCCGGTAGTGGTGACTAACTGCTCAAACAACTATGGCCCGTATCATTTCCCGGAAAAACTGATCCCACTGACCATTCTTAACGCGCTGGCGGGTAAACCGCTGCCGGTGTATGGCAACGGCGAACAGATTCGTGACTGGCTCTATGTGGAAGATCATGCTCGCGCACTTTATAAAGTCGCCACCGAGGGTGAGAGCGGTGAAACTTATAACATTGGCGGCCATAACGAGCGTAAGAATATTGATGTGGTACGTACTATCTGCGCCATTCTCGATAAAGTGGTGGAACAGAAGCCGGGCAACATCAGCCAGTTTGCCGATCTCATCACCTTTGTGAAAGATCGCCCGGGCCATGATCTGCGCTACGCGATCGATGCGGCAAAAATTCAGCGCGACCTGGGCTGGGTGCCGGAAGAAACTTTTGAAAGTGGAATTGAAAAAACGGTTCACTGGTATCTGAACAATCAGAACTGGTGGCAGCGTGTGCTGGACGGCTCCTATGCCGGTGAACGTCTTGGTCTGAATAACTAATTGTCCTGGCTTGACTCACTTATTAAGGAAACTGACAAATGAAAGGTATTGTTCTGGCCGGTGGCTCCGGTACGCGTTTATACCCTATTACCCAGGGTGTCTCTAAACAGCTTCTGCCGATCTATGATAAGCCGATGATTTATTATCCTGTGTCTGTGCTGATGCTGGCAGGGATCCGCGATATTCTGATCATCACCACGCCGGAAGATATGCCTGCTTTCCAGCGTCTGATGGGCGATGGTTCTCAGTTTGGGGTTAACTTCAGCTATGCTATTCAGCCTTCTCCGGATGGTCTGGCGCAGGCCTTTATTATCGGTGAGAAATTTATCGGCAATGATTCCTGTGCGTTAGTGCTGGGCGACAATATTTATTTCGGTCAGAGTTTTGGTAAAAAACTGGAAGCGGCAGCCAGCAAAACATCGGGTGCTACTGTCTTTGGCTATCAGGTCCTCGATCCGGAGCGCTTTGGCGTGGTGGAGTTTGATGAGGACTTCCGCGCCTTGTCGATTGAAGAAAAGCCGCTAAAACCAAAATCAGACTGGGCAGTCACCGGACTTTATTTCTACGACAACAATGTTGTGGAAATGGCGAAAGAGGTGAAGCCGTCTGAGCGTGGCGAGCTGGAAATCACTACCCTGAACCAGATGTATCTGGATCGTGGCGACCTGCAGGTTGAACTGCTTGGGCGTGGTTTTGCCTGGCTGGATACCGGTACCCATGACAGCCTGATTGAGGCTTCGCAGTTTATTCACACTATTGAGAAGCGCCAGGGCATGAAGGTGGCCTGTCTGGAAGAGATTGCTTACCGCAATGACTGGCTGAGCGTCGAAGGGGTTGCGGCACAGGCAGAACGGCTGAAGAAAACCGAATATGGCGCTTATCTGAAACGCCTGCTTAACGAACGTTAATCGCCTGCCGATCATATATAGGGTATTCAATAATGAAAATTTTACTGATTGGTAAAAATGGCCAGGTTGGCTGGGAGCTGCAGCGTTCGCTGTCGACGCTGGGTGAGGTGGTCGCCGTTGATTACTTCGATAAAGAATTATGCGGTGATTTAACGAATCTTGAAGGCATTGCGCAAACTGTTCGTCAGGTAAAACCGGACGTCATTGTCAATGCGGCGGCCCACACTGCGGTAGATAAAGCTGAAAGCGAGCGTGAGCTGTCCGACCTGCTGAACGACAAGGGCGTGGCGGTGCTGGCGGAAGAGTCGGCGAAGCTGGGCGCCCTGATGGTGCATTACTCCACCGATTATGTGTTCGACGGGGAGGGGAGTCACTATCGTCAGGAAGAGGAGGCCACCGGGCCGCTGAACGTCTATGGTGAGACCAAACGCGCCGGAGAAATTGCGCTGGAGCAGGCAAACCCCCGCCATCTGATTTTCCGCACCAGCTGGGTTTACGCGACCCGTGGGGCGAACTTTGCGAAAACCATGCTGCGTCTGGCGAGTGAGAAAGAGACGCTATCGATCATTAACGATCAGCACGGCGCGCCGACCGGGGCAGAGCTGCTGGCAGACTGCACCGCCATCGCCATCCGTGAAGCGTTGCGTAATAAAGCGGTTGCCGGAACCTACCATCTGGTCGCCAGCGGTGAAACGAGCTGGTATGACTATGCCCGCTTTGTTTTTGACGTGGCACGTGCTAACGGCGTGCAGCTGGCTATCAATGAGGTTAACGGGATCCCGACAACGGCCTATCCAACACCGGCAAAACGTCCGCTGAATTCCCGCCTGTCGAATGAGAAATTCCAGCGCGTATTTGGTGTCACGCTCCCGGACTGGCGTCAGGGTGTAGAGCGCGTGGTCGTTGAAGTTTCAGGCAAGTAAGGGCATACAAGATGAATATTATTAAAACAGACATTCCTGACGTACTGATTTTTGAACCTCGCGTGTTCGGTGATGCGCGTGGTTTTTTCTTCGAAAGCTTCAGTAGCAAGGTGTTTGATGAGGCGGTCGGTCGTCATGTTGAGTTTGTGCAGGATAACCATTCGCAGTCGCAGAAGGGCGTATTGCGAGGTCTTCACTATCAGCTGGATCCGCACGCGCAGGGTAAACTGGTGCGCTGCGTGGAAGGTGAGGTTTTTGATGTGGCGGTGGATGTCCGCCGTTCATCGCCAACCTTTGGCCAGTGGGTCGGGGTGGTGCTGAGTGCGGAAAATAAACGCCAGCTGTGGATCCCGGAAGGGTTTGCGCATGGATTTATGGCGCTGAGCGAGACGGTACAGTTTGTCTATAAAGCGACTAACTACTACGCGCCACAATCAGAGCGTAGCATTCTCTGGAATGACCCGGATATTGGTATTAATTGGCCTGAACTGGACGGCTGCACGCTTTCTTTGTCAGAGAAAGATATGCAAGCCCATACTCTGGCAACCGCTGAAGTGTATAAATAAATATTCTATTGATGATTATTTATACTTCCTGAAAGGCCCGATCAGGGCCTTTTTAATAGCCCCATTTTGTGCCTTTCTTGACACTTATCTTCTCAAAGAGTACAACCGCCAGAAGTATTGATTACAGGGTGGCTACTATGCCGCCGTCCAGTTAACTGATTAAAGTGTGATCGAATGAAAATTACTATTTCCGGTACCGGTTATGTTGGTTTATCGAACGGCATCCTGATTGCGCAGAACCACGAAGTGGTCGCGCTGGATATCGTACAATCTAAAGTTGATATGCTGAACCAGAAGATATCGCCGATTGTCGATAAAGAGATTCAGGAATATCTGGCCGAAAAACCGCTGAATTTTCGTGCGACAACTGACAAGCAAGATGCATATCGCAATGCTGACTATGTCATTATCGCCACACCGACTGACTACGATCCGAAAACCAACTACTTCAATACCTCAACCGTTGAAGCCGTTATTCGTGATGTCACTGAGATTAACCCCAACGCCGTCATGATCATTAAATCGACCATTCCGGTCGGTTTCACCCGTGATATCAAAGAGCGTCTGGGCATCGACAATGTCATCTTCTCCCCGGAGTTTCTGCGCGAAGGTCGTGCGCTGTATGACAATCTGCATCCTTCTCGTATCGTCATCGGTGAACGTTCGGAGCGGGCAGAGCGTTTTGCCAATCTGCTGAAAGAGGGGGCTATCAAGCAGGATATCCCGACGCTGTTTACCGACTCGACCGAAGCGGAGGCGATCAAGCTGTTTGCCAATACCTACCTTGCTCTGCGTGTCGCGTATTTTAATGAGCTGGATAGCTATGCAGAAAGCCAGGGTCTCAACAGCAAGCAGATTATTGAAGGCGTGTGTCTGGACCCGCGGATCGGCAATCACTATAACAACCCGTCATTCGGTTACGGTGGATACTGCCTGCCGAAAGATACTAAACAGCTGCTGGCGAACTACGAATCGGTGCCAAACAATATCATTGGCGCTATTGTGGATGCTAACCGTACCCGTAAAGACTTTATTGCTGACTCTATCCTTGCGCGTAAACCGAAAGTGGTTGGGGTTTATCGTCTGATCATGAAGAGCGGCTCAGATAACTTCCGCGCCTCTTCAATCCAAGGGATTATGAAGCGTATTAAAGCCAAAGGTATCCCGGTTATTATTTACGAACCGGTGATGCAAGAAGATGAATTCTTTAATTCCCGCGTCGTTCGCGATCTGGATGCCTTTAAGCAAGAAGCTGATGTCATCATTTCTAACCGTATGGCGGAAGAGCTGGCTGATGTTGCGGATAAGGTTTATACCCGCGATCTCTTTGGCAACGATTAGTCCTTTCGATCCTGAGTGCCAGCGGTGCTGCCGCTGGTCTCATCTCTCCCTTGCCTCCGCTTTTACAAATTTTCCATAACGACGACCTCGGTAGTGTGATGCAGTCTGTAATTTTATGCTAAAACCATTGCCCGGCTTACGGTGGTCAGATATGTTAAATCATACCTTGTGAAGAGCTACCGTCACTGAGATGTAGATGCCGGAGATAAGCGCCGGAAGGGAAAAGAAGCCTGCTATGCGGGCTTTTTTTGTTTTTGTACTCAGGGCTTGGGCACTAATCAAGCATGAGTTCCGACCAAAGCAGAGGCTCATCAAAGCTTCTGTAAATTTTGGGAACAAAAAAACCGCAACCCTGCGATTGCGGTTCAGAAAGAATCAGGTAACCACTCAGGCTGTGTAATACGCCTTGTACCACTCCACGAATTTCTTCACGCCATCCTTAACGGATGTCTGCGGTTTAAAGCCAACCAGATCATACAGTGGTTTGGTATCGGCGCTGGTTTCCAGGACATCACCCGGCTGGATCGGCATCATGTTTTTCTCAGCTTCCATCCCCATCGCTTCTTCCAGAGCGGTGATGTAGTCCATCAACTCCACCGGCGAGCTGTTGCCGATATTATAGATTCGATAAGGGGCTGAACTGGTGGCCGGTGAGCCGTTTTCTACGGTCCATTCAGGATCTGCCTGCGGAATGACATCCTGCACGCGGACAATCGCTTCTACGATGTCATCAATGTAGGTGAAATCACGCTTCATCTTGCCGTAGTTGTAGACGTCAATGCTCTTACCTTCCAGCATCGCCTTAGTGAATTTGAACAGGGCCATATCCGGACGCCCCCACGGGCCATACACGGTGAAGAAACGTAAGCCGGTGGTGGGGATGCCATAGAGATGAGAGTAGGTATGCGCCATCAGTTCATTGGCTTTTTTGGTTGCCGCATACAGTGACACCGGGTGATCGACCGAATCATCCGTGGAGAACGGCATCTTGCGGTTCAGGCCATACACTGAACTGGAAGAGGCATACAGCAAATGTTGTACTTTGTTGTGTCGGCAGCCTTCCAGAATGTTCAGATAACCAATCAGGTTAGCATCGGCATAGGCATGCGGATTTTCCAGCGAATAACGCACGCCAGCCTGCGCTGCCAGATGGATCACCCGATCAAACTTCTCAGTAGCAAAAATTTGCGCCATGCCTTCGCGATCGGCAAGATCGATTTTGTAAAAACTGAACCGAGGGGACTGTAAAAGATCCAGGCGAGACTGCTTGAGATTGACATCGTAGTAATCGTTCATGTTGTCGATGCCAACAACATCATGACCCGCCTCCAGAAGGCGCTGACTTGCATGAAAGCCGATAAATCCTGCGGCTCCAGTGACTAAAAACTTCATATTCATCCTCCGGGTTCGGTGTTCCCCGCTATATATATTTGTCGATTTTACACTGGCTTGCCTTCGGGATCATCTGCTTTACCGTTGCAGGATATAAGCGGGTACCGTAGAAAGCGCAGGGTTGCACACTTCCCGGGTCCAGGTGAGTGCTGAAAATTTTAGGGTAAGTTCGCAAATGATAATCATTATTACATGAAAATAAGTTAGCTGAATAATTGTTACTGCTGTTCTTTGATAGTTACCGTACTCTGTTCGCCTCGCAAGCAAAGCAGCGGAAAGGCTGAGTCTGGTCAATATTGTTTCTTTTTATATATTTTCCGAACAATTCCTCAATAATCAGTCAGTATTACTATTGTAATGATAGTAATGAAATCTATTTTTTCTTTTATAATCATATTGTTAAGTGGGTACGCTGAAGTGTTCGAATAATGTGCAGTAACTGTGTATTTTTTGGCTGAATGGATTGGTCATGCTTTTTCATTTTTATTCTTCCAGACCAGAGCTATAATGCGCGCGTAATTCACATCCTACGGATGCATTATTGATAATGCGCAACAAACGTACCCTACGACGCTCGGATTTGACCACTTTTGAAGAAAAGTCAAATTCACTTTTATGCAAGAGAGGGTGAGGAAGGACGTTATCCTGGTGGTGTTGCCGCTGCCTGCCCGCGAACTTAATACTCTGCCTGACTTATGTAGAGATGCGGAGCGCCCAGCTACATGGCTGTTGAAGTCATACTGCCGAGAGTGACGCTTTTTGTTGGTTTCAAGGGTGAAATGAGAAAGTCCTGATGGATAGGATGCCATAAACTGAGGAGAGTAGCGGTGCATTTGTTGCGGTGTAGCGATGGATGTGAGTCCGGAGAGGGGCGCTGAGTACAGATATCCGTTGGTTTTTAGCTTTTTTGCCGAACGCTGACTAGGCTGTTTGTGGCTTCATGAATGCTGCGCCGGTAATGCTCGTGGAGCTAACGACGAGCGTATCCTCTTCGTTACGGTAAGACCGGGTAAGACAGACACTTTAGAGAGGGGAGTCCGCATTTTGGTTGCGATAGCCAATGGCGGTAGCGTGTCTGAATTTTAGAATAAACTCATTGTTCGATTTAACATTTTATTTACAATCTTAAAGGATGGTTTATGTGTCTTCCACGAGAATCACATTTTCATTCAGCGGTTACTGAGGTTAGCGATCATCTCCGATTCCGGAGTGCTAATGCGCAGGAAAGATTGTTTACATATTGCTTGTGCAAAATAATGTTACAATTGGTCTTTGTTTATGGGAATAGCTGTTCGTCTCTCGAGCACAGCAGATCTTATCGATAATTCTGTTTGATACATATTACGTACGGAATTTTTTGTAGAATAATTTATGAGTATAAAAATGAAGTATAATATAGGGTATTTGTTTGATCTTCTTGTTGTTATAACAAACAAAGATTTAAAGGTACGTTATAAAAGCAGCGTATTTGGTTACTTATGGTCAATTGCGAATCCACTGCTTTTTGCAATGATATATTATTTCATTTTTAAACTCGTTATGCGAGTGCAGATCCCGAATTATACCCTTTTCTTGATTACCGGTTTATTTCCGTGGCAGTGGTTTGCCAGCTCGGCGACAAATTCCTTGTTTTCGTTTATAGCCAATGCGCAAATAATCAAAAAAACAGTTTTTCCGCGCTCAGTTATTCCATTGAGTAATGTCATGATGGAAGGGTTACATTTCTTGTGTACAATTCCTGTGATTATTGCATTCCTGTTCGTGTATGGTATGCGTCCATCGCTCTCATGGCTCTGGGGCGTACCAATTATTGCGCTTGGTCAGGTAATTTTTACATTTGGTATTTCAATCATATTTTCTACGCTAAATCTGTTCTTCAGGGATTTAGAGCGATTTGTCAGCCTTGGTATCATGCTCATGTTTTATTGCACGCCGATATTATATGCGTCAGATATGATTCCTGAAAAATTTAGCTGGATTATTACCTATAATCCTCTGGCAAGCATGATCCTCAGCTGGCGGCAGCTGTTCATGGATGGCGTCTTAAATTATGAATATATTTCAATCCTTTACATTACAGGTTTAGTCCTGACAATTGTGGGCCTGAGTATTTTTAATAAATTAAAATATCGATTTGCAGAGATTTTGTAATGGAACCAGTAATAAACTTTAGTCACGTTACGAAAGAGTATCCTCTTTACCACCATATTGGCTCAGGAATTAAGGATCTCGTATTTCACCCTAAAAGAGCTTTTCAGCTGTTAAAAGGGCGTAAATATCTTGCGATCGAAGACATTACCTTCACCGTGGGTAAAGGCGAGGCCGTAGCGCTGATTGGTCGTAACGGCGCAGGGAAAAGTACCTCCCTCGGGCTGGTGGCCGGCGTCATTAAGCCAACAAAAGGCACTGTTACAACCCAGGGGCGCGTTGCCTCAATGCTTGAGCTAGGCGGCGGTTTTCACCCTGAATTAACCGGGCGAGAAAATATTTATCTCAATGCGACCCTGCTTGGGCTACGCCGCAAAGAGGTTCAGCAACGGATGGATCGGATAATTGAGTTCTCCGAGCTGGGTGATTTCATTGACGAACCTATTCGCGTGTACTCAAGTGGTATGCTTGCGAAGCTTGGATTCTCTGTCATCAGCCAGGTAGAACCCGATATACTTATTATCGATGAGGTACTTGCTGTCGGTGACATTTCGTTCCAGGCCAAATGTATACAAACAATACGAGACTTCAAAAATAAGGGTGTAACGATATTATTCGTTAGCCACAATATGAGTGATGTTGAAAAAATCTGTGACAGAGTTGTTTGGATCGAAAACCATAAACTCCGCGAAATTGGCTCAGCAGAGAGAATCATTGAACTTTACAAGCAAGCAATGGCTTAATAATTGGTAATAAGATGAATAGTATCAAAATTTATACATGTCACCACAAACCCAGTGCTTTTCTAAATGCCTCTATTATTAAACCACTGCATGTCGGGAAGGCTAATACTTATAATGATATTGGCTGTGAAGGGGATGATAGCGGAGACAACATTTCCTTTAAAAACCCCTTCTATTGTGAGCTGACGGCCCACTACTGGGTGTGGAAGAATGAATCTCTGGCTGACTATGTGGGGTTCATGCATTACCGCAGACACTTGAACTTTGCAGAACAACAAAATCATCCTGAGGATAACTGGGGGGTGGTCAACTACCCGCTCATCAATGCCGAATACGAAAGCCAGTTTGGATTAAGTGATCAATCCATAAGCACCTGCGTCGATGGATATGATCTGCTGTTACCCAAAAAATGGTCGGTAACATCGGCGGGAAGTAAGAATAACCTTGATCATTATGCAAAAGGTGAGTTTTTACACATTAAAGACTATCAGTCTGCCCTGGATGTCGTTGAAGAGCTGTATCCACAATATAAAGCTGCGATTCAACAATTCAATAATGCAACTGATGGTTATTATACGAACATGTTTGTTATGCGCAAAGACATGTTCCTGGATTATTCTGAATGGCTTTTTGCTATTTTGTCTAATCTTGAAGATCGGATTTCGATGAATAACTATAACGCTCAGGAAAAACGAGTTATAGGACACATTGCTGAGCGTTTATTCAATATCTATATCATCAAATGTCAACAAGATAAACAGCTAAAAATAAAAGAACTACAGCGCACGTTTGTTACTGCTGAAACATTTAATGGTAAATTAAAGCCCGTTTTTGACGAAAGCGTACCGGTTGTTATCAGTTTTGATAATAACTATGCATTAAGTGGCGGGGCATTAATCAATTCAATTGTTCGCCATTCTGATGCGAACAGAAACTATGATATCGTTGTTCTGGAAAATAAGGTCAGTCATTTAAATAAACAACGCCTTATCAAGCTAGTTGCTGGTCATAACAACATATCATTGCGCTTTTTTGATGTGAATTCATTCACTGAGATGAGTGATGTTCATACCCGTGCACATTTTAGTGCGTCGACCTATGCGCGCTTGTTCATCCCGCAACTTTTCCGCGAGTATAATAAAGTTGTGTTTATCGATTCTGACACCGTGGTGAAGGCTGATTTGGCGACACTTCTGGATGTCGAGATCGGCACTAACCTGGTTGCCGCTGTTAAAGACATCGTCATGGAAGGGTTTGTGAAGTTTGGTACCATGTCAGAATCAGATGATGGCATTATGCCTGCAGAGCAATACCTGAAAAAGACATTAGGAATGACTAATCCTGACGAATATTTTCAGGCCGGGATTATTGTTTTTAATGTCGAACAAATGGTTACAGAGAATACCTTTGCTCAATTGATGTCAGCATTGAAAGCCAAAAAGTATTGGTTCTTAGATCAGGATATCATGAACAAAGTCTTCTTTGGCAGAGTCAAATTCTTACCATTAGAATGGAACGTGTACCATGGTAATGGTAATACCGATGATTTCTTCCCGAATCTTAAGTTTTCAACCTATATGCGCTTTTTACAAGCCAGAAGAAATCCAAAAATGATTCACTATGCGGGTGAAACAAACCATGGTATACTGAGAAAGTCGATTTCTATGATGATTTTCTTGAGTATGTTTTTTATACGCCATGGGNAAAAGAAATCTACTATCGCCAGT
>BAAW01000226.1_pt1 | contig 15037 bp, 20 predicted proteins | sample 270468 | NCBI WGS metagenome assembly BAAW01 (sample SAMD00036526, study PRJNA27859) | human gut metagenome | isolation source: feces from healthy human sample F1-U, Infant, Female
GAAAATTGAGCCAGGAGAAAACGCTCGCTCAGCACTGATTCGGGAACTCAGGGAAGAGCTTAATCTTGAACTATCACAAGAAGAGCTTATCCCGCTTGGCGAATTCACAGATAGCGCTGCTAACGAACCCGGACATCTGCTTCATGCCTGCATGTTCAGCATGGAAAGGCACATTCAGGATGTGAAGCCTGCTGCTGAAATTGAGGAAATTCTCTGGTTATCTCCTTCCAATATCTCGTCCAGTCAACTGGCACCGCTAACGTTAAACAAAATTGTCCCACACGTCTGGCCATCGACACCGTAGTCAATCTGTTGCCCGGTTTCAGATAGCCATCTCTACCATCGTCTGGAAGGTGGCTATATTATTATAAAAGTCCCTCATCAATGAACCCTACCTGATGTTAGATACTTCCGCTATTGGCACAAAGCGGACATCAATATTCAAAAATGAAAAACGACGACCTAATGTATAGCGTTTGCTATACGCGGTGGTTATGCTATGCTTGTAAAGCAAATGCTATACAAGAGGTGTCTCATGAAATCAGATGTTCAACTTAACCTTAGAGCTAAGGAATCGCAGCGGGCGCTCATTGATGCAGCTGCGGAAATCCTTCACAAGTCACGTACAGATTTCATTCTGGAAATGGCCTGTCAGGCTGCCGAGAATGTGATCCTTGACCGCCGTGTATTTAACTTTAACGATGAGCAATATGCGGAGTTCATCGATATGCTTGATGCACCCGTTACAGATGATCCCGTTATCGAAAAACTGCTGGCAAGGAAACCTCAGTGGGACGTGTAACAGCACCAGAACCTCTGTCCACTTATCATCAGGTGGCTGAGTTCGTCAGCGGTGAGACTGTGCTCGATGACTGGTTAAAGCAGAAAGGCCTCAAAAACCAGGCTCTCGGAGCGGCCCGAACGTTTGTGGTGTGTAAGAAGGACACTCAGCAAATTGCTGGTTTTTACTCACTGGCAACCGGGAGCGTCAACCATACAGAAGCGACAGGCAATCTTCGCCGTAACATGCCAGATCCCATTCCTGTCATTATACTAGCCCGTCTTGCCGTCGATCTCTCATTCCGCGGGAAAGGGCTTGGCACTGATTTACTTCATGACGCAGTGCTTCGTTGCTATCGGGTTGCCGAGAATATTGGTGTACGTGCAATCATGGTTCATGCACTCACCGAAGAAGCTAAAAATTTCTACATTCACCATGGTTTCAAACCATCACAAACTCAGGAACGGACATTATTCCTTAAACTCCCTCAATAAACGCGAAGACTATTACGCTCAAACCGATACGAGCGAGAATCGGATGGCGCGTCTAATGTTAATTCAGTAGAAACGCTTCACGAAAGAAGATGACGAACAGTTATTGATGAGACGGTAAGACGAAAGGAAGGAAGCTGCGGGATGGATAATTCGGTTACGGAACAGTTTATTTAGTGTTAGCAGGAAACAAAAAAGAGCCCATGTATTAAATGGACTCTTTCTCTGATGCCTCGGTTAATCTGTCCAACTTTTTGGGGTCAGTACAGGCAGAGCCAGCAAGCTGTCTCTGCCCTGCGGGCTTCCATCCTGACGCAAATTCAAAATCTCGCTTGCTGCATCCTTATCAGGATGCGCCGCTCTCACCGTGGCGATAAATACCCGCCACTCTTTGGCCTGAACGTGAATCCAATAAAGACCGGATTGACGTTCAGGGTTGTGTGCATTCTCAATTCTGCGCTATATCGCCCGACATCACCTTTCGCGGAGGGCGGCTTTTAGCATCGGCCGTGGCGTAAATAAAGGGGTATATAAACGCTTCGCGCCCCTTTATTTACTCCCCGTCAGCTGCAAATTGCCCTTTGCCGCTCAGTGATGAAGTCGAACGATTTAATAAAAAGCGAAGGAGACAACCAGCATGCACACAATACACGTCAACACCGCCACTCGTGAATCAGACGAACAATTTAAAACAGATAAATATCTGCGCTGTGCAGTGACCGATGACAAGGCGCGACTGGATTTTATCCCGGCGCTCTTTTTTACCCCGTCTGCGGATAATATGGCAGATAACTGGTTACGCCAGCACTCCGATTACGACGGCGGTTTCTGGTCTTACTGGATTATTCCGCAGGGTGTCGGTGGGAATATTGCACCAAACCGCATCCAGTTCATCACCACCCAGACCGGATATATTGCGCCGGAAGGTGAACAACGTTACAGGGTGAACATCCCGGAGAATTATTTTGAGAATGAAGTCAGCGCCGATGCAGCAGGAATTATTGCCACGCTGATGGTGATGAACAGTCTGTCCTGGCAGGTGTCAGAAATGGGGCCGGAATATGCACGGGTCTGTCATCATCTTGTGTCCCTTCAGGATGCGTTGAGGAATTATGTCAACATTATCCAGCATCCCGAACGTCATTTAATCTGGCGTGCGATTGGTTAGTCGTGTAATGAAAATAAAGGCCTCACGAATGAGGTCTTTACTTTTTAACAGCATGAGGTTGTCCTGCATTTTTATTGGTTTTGATGGCCCGATAGATAACCTCAATCTTCCTCGCATATGCCAGTCGCCGCATGGCCTGCCTGTCCGTTCTGCGGAACCCGGCGTTGTAGGCACCGACCGCCTCCCAGCTGATACCCCATTTTTGAAACGCCAGTGCCAGATAATACGCTCCGGTGTAATATTCAGGCAGGCATCTGTCAGAAGATTTTCCGATTTAATTCCGTACTGCGACAGTTGTGTATGGTGCTGCGAATCGATTTGCATCAGTCCGGCACCGTAGCCTGTTCCCGGATTTTTTCCGATGGCACCTACCACCCATTTTGACTCCTGCCATGAAATAGCCCGGAGCAGATCCGGATCTATTCGATAATCCCGTCCTGCCATATCAAAACAATCCGCCGCCATTGACGAACTGGAAAATAAAAAAAGAGTGAATGCCAGTGCCATTCCTTTCATGGTTATCCCTCCGGGGTCAGATGCCCGAATTACGTTAACCCATCCCAGATGCAGACTCAACTAATATGCACTCCTCACCACAAAATCACCACACCCCACGCAAAATTAAAATTTTGCAGATTGGTATTTAGAAACAGTGGGTTATGACATAAATAATGTGCAATACATTATTTTAATGTGCCAAATAGAATCGCATGTAATTCATTGGCGATTCATGAATGAATCATATGCGATTCGTTTACAATTCAAAATTTATAAATCAATCATTTAAGGTGAATTGACTCGTGATTCAATTCGTGATGTGATTCGCCTATTGAATTGCAAAAAGAAGGTATGAATCCAGATTCGATTCACGATTCGAATCATGAACGATTCATGCATAATGGATGGATTTTATAAGATATGAAATCTGGTTCTTTATAAGGAGTATGATATGGCTAAAGTTCAGGCTTATGTCAGTGACGAGGTTGCTGAAAAGATTAATGCAATTGTTGAGAAAAGACGTGTTGAAGGAGCAAAAGACAAGGATGTCAGCTTTTCAAGTATATCAACAATGTTACTGGAGTTAGGCTTGCGTGTTTATGAAGCCCAGATGGAACGCAAAGAATCAGGTTTTAATCAGATGGCCTTTAACAAAGCCTTACTGGAAAGTGTGATTAAAACGCAGTTTACCGTTAATAAAATTCTCGGTATTGAATGCCTGAGTCCTCACGTCAGTGGTAACCCCAGGTGGGAGTGGCCGGGACTTATTGAAAATATCCGGGATGATGTTCAGGAGACCATGCTCAGATTTTTCCCAGACGAGGAGCGCGAAGCAGAGGAATAGAATAAGACTTTTCGTATGATGCAGGTTGTTAACTGGTAATTATGTATTTATGGTTATCGAAAAATGATTATTCTTATCTTGATGGTTATTTCAGTATAAAGATCTGATGTAATGTGATGACTTTGTAGAAAGTGAGATTTATAATTTACACGTAGTTTAAAATTTGAAAAACATTGGTGTAGAGAGGTCGAATCTCTCTACACCAACTATCCATAGAAACCTTCTGAGGAGGCACCTATGTGTGCGATGGATCGTAGTAGTGATGACAGCTTAAGTCAATCAGTAAGGGATGCTCTTAATCACATAAAAGAGCTGTATAATTCTTCACCAGTATCTGTCTGTGTAAGAAATGATCGCAATGAAGTATTATATGCTAATTCCTCATTTCAACAGATGTACGATTTTTTTCAGCTTGAAAGCAGTAAATCTATTTTTTCTGGTAATTCAGTTAAACTGGAGTACATTCTTTCTCAATTTGAGTTTGATTGTATGTCGCTAGGAAAAGGATGTGTTCTTTGCAAGAACTTTTCCTGTGGAGAATATTACTTCCAGGTTCGCATGGAATGTATGTTTATTTCTGATGAGTGTTTATATGTCTTGTGGCAAATAAATTTATTAATTCAACTTCCATTGGTCGGGCGAAAAATCAATTTTGGTGACAACCCGAATGCGGATTTTAATTTTGAGTTGGCGATTTCAAAGATTCCAGTTAGAAATCTTCCGGCGTTGTCGTTTTATATTTTAGGATTCACCTATGAGGAGGCGGCATTTTATGTAGATCTTCCTGTGTCAACAGTAAGGAAAAGAGTTGAGAAGTCACGGGAGATCATTAAAGAAAATTTTCGCTCTTATAATATTTTTATCATGCATATTTATAAAACGAAAAAGATATTCTTTTTTGTTGATTTCGTTTCCGAACTCTTTGATGTTAAGAAAATGTAAATTAAAGAGGGGGGTTTCTACCCTTCCATTTATGTGGTTATCTGTGTAATGATTTGTCTAACAGGTTTCTTGTTGGAGAACTTTAGTGTCAAACAGATATCCCAGTAACGGAAACAAAACTCTTGTTTCCGTTTACCTTGATGACGACACTCATAATGTTTTAGTTAGCGCCAAGAATCGCAGTGGCAGAACTAAATCTACTGAGGTGGCGATGCGTTTGAAAGACCATCTAAAACGTTTCCCAAACTATATATTTACGGAGCAAAAAGAAGAGGGAGGTAAGTAATCAGTTAATTAAATATTAATAGTAGTGACTTTCAACTAGCGTATACATTCTCTTTAAAGGAAATAAATATGAATGCTGTATTAAGTGTTCAGGGGAACGCTTTCTCTGAAGAAACCAAACCGTCTTTTATGTCCCGCGTTTTCAACAAAAAGTCTGCCCTGAAAGTGACTAAGGCCGTTCTGCCGGTTGCCGCTCTGGCCGCTTTTTTCCCGGATGCTGCAATGGCCACTACCACCGCAACCGACCTGATGAAATCCGGGGATGCTACCGTAAAAGGCACGTTTGGTAAGTCTTCCAGCGTCGTCAAGTGGGTGGTTCTGGCTGAAGTCGTTGCAGGCGGCATCATGTACATGATGACCAAAAACGTGAAATTCCTGTTCGGCTTCGCCATCATTTCGACCTTCATTACCATCGGTATGTCTGTAGCCGGTTACTGACAGGAAATGCGTGATGACGGGAGACGAATTAAAGAAATACCGTTTCCCGGAAACACTGACTAACCAGAGCCGCTGGTTTGGTTTATATCTCGATGAACTTATCCCGGCCGTGATTTGTCTCGGCTGGGGTTTCTGGACAAGCAAGTTCTTATTTGGTATGGCCGCAGCGGCACTGGTTTTCTGGGGTATCAAGAAACTGAAAAAAGGGCGGGGCAGTTCCTGGCTACGCGACCTGATTTACTGGTATCTGCCAACCTCCCTTCTTAAAGGCTTCTTTCATGATGTTCCGGACTCCTGTTTCCGGCAGTGGATTAAATAATCGGGGAATTAACATATGGAACATGGAGCCAGGCTCAATACCACGCGCGTTATTGCGCTGGGTTATATCTGTCTGGGTACAGTCCTGGGCCTCAGTCTGACCACGAATATTATTCAGGGCATTAATAATTACCGCCTGCAGACCGAACAGAAAGTGGCTGTGACTCCCATGCTGTTCAATGCGCCTTTCGCTGTTTCTCAGAATCAGGCGGACGCATCCTATCTTGAACAGTTAGGACTGAGTTTTATTGCGCTGCGTCTGAATGTCACCCCGGAAACGGTCGATGCCCAGCATCAACAGTTGCTCAGGTTTGTATTACCTGCCGCGCAGAACAGCCTTAAGGTCCAGCTGGCTGAAGATGCGAAGCGGATAAAAGACAATAATGTGAACTCCACTTTTTATATGACCTCTGCCCGTGCGTATCCGGCTGAGAACCGCGTTGATTTCCGTGGAGAGCTGAAAACGTGGATTGGGGATTCGAAGCCCTACAGCGAAATTAAAACTTATGTCCTGCAGTTTTACCGTGTTGATGGTGTCAGCTGGCTGGCACGGTTTGGAGAAGTAAATAATGAAAACAATTAAACCTTTATTTATTTCCTGCAGCCTGTTTTTTGCGGTCCCTGCGATATCTGCCACGCTGAGCGGAACGCTGGCCCCCACGGTTGTCCCGCTGGCAAATGGCGGTCAGGCAAATATTGCCGTCAGTAACACCGACCCGAATCTGTTCACTGTACCGGGAGACCGTATCACCGCGATTAACAGTCTGGACGGCGGTCTGACAAATCAGGAGCAGACCGACAGCGGTGGCGCCATTCTGGCGACCGTCAGCAAGAAACCGTTCACGTTTATCGTGGAAACCGAACGGGGCCTGAACTTCTCCATTCGTGCCGTGCCTCGCGCGGGTGTGGGCCGGACAATCCAGCTGGTGACAGAGCTTGTCGGTACCCCCGGCCCGGCAAAAGCCTGGGAAGAGTCAAACCCGTATGAGTCTGTGCTGGTCACCCTGAATCGTGCCGTGCGCCAGGGCAACATTCCTGATGACTATCAGGCTGTCCCGGTCACGTCTGAAATGCTTCAGGTCCCTGCGGGTCTGCGTGCCTCAGCAGAAAAAGCCTGGACCGGTCATCACCTGAAAGTGGTCCGTTACAGCCTGGAGAATATGACACTTTCCCCGCGTATTGTTCGCGAAAGTGACTTCTGGCAGCCCGGTACGCGCGCCATTATGCTCAGCACGCCTGCAGGTCAGCTGACTGCAGGTGGTCGTATGCAGGTCTGGGTCACGACGTCAGAAGGAGGGCGCCGCTGATGGCGAACTTCAACACAGTGATTAAACGTAAACAGTACCTCTGGCTGGGGCTCATTCTGGTCGGTGGCGCGGCGGCTGTGGGTGGCGGACTGTATCTGTCCGAACTGAACCTGAGTTCTGATGAAGAGGCTCCGGCACAGGGCGAGCCTGCTCCGGACATGACCGGCGTGGTCGACAGCAGCTTTAACAGCAAAGTGGAGCAGCACGCAACAACGGAGATGCAGGCTACCGCGGCCGATCTGAATAAGCGTTTTGGTGCCCTGCAAGCGGAAGTGGATTTGCTCAGTAAAGGGCGAACCGCTGACCAGATACGTATCGATAAACTCAGCAATGAAAATGTGGCAATGCAGGAGCAGCTGAAAGCGTTGGGTGTGAAACCGGCTGTCTCTGGCGGGGAGCCGGCGCCTAGCCCTCCTTCTCCTGCACCCGGACCGGAAGGGGAGCCTCAGCCTGCTAACTATCCACCGATGTCGGGCGGTGCGGTACCGCCACCGACCGCTTTCTATCCGGGCAACGGTACCGTACAGCCTCCACAGGTCAGTTATCAGTCTGTACCGGTACCAAACCAGATACAGCGTAAAACGTTCAGCTACGACAAGGGCAAAAAAGGCCGGGAACTGCCTTACATTCCGTCCGGCAGCTTTGCGAAGAGCATCCTGATTGAAGGGGCCGATGCGAATGCTTCTGTCACGGGTAATGAATCCACGGTGCCGATGCAGCTGCGTGTGGTGGGTCGTGTCGAGATGCCGAACAGCAAAACGTATGACCTGACCGGTTGCTTTGTCGGTCTCGAAGCCTGGGGGGATGTCTCCAGTGAGCGCGCCATCGTCCGCACCCGCAATATCAGCTGCATCAAAGGCGATAAAACCATCGACCAGCCGATAGCCGGACATGTGTCCTTTATGGGCAAGAACGGCGTGAAAGGTGAAGTGGTGATGCGTAACGGCAAAATCCTCGGCTGGGCATGGGGCGCTGGTTTTGTTGATGGTATCGGGCAGGGCATGGAGCGTGCTTCTCAGCCGTCGGTAGGTTTAGGGGCAACAGCTTCAGTCGGCGCCGGCGATGTCCTGAAAATGGGGATGGGTGGTGGTGCATCAAAAGCCGCGCAGACACTCAGTGAGTATTACATCAAACGCGCAGAGCAGTATCACCCGGTTATCCCGATCGGTGCGGGTAATGAAGTTACTGTTGTTTTCCAGGACGGTTTTCAGCTGAAAACCATCGAAGAGCTGGAAGCGGAAAAGAACGGGCAACAGCAGGCGCAGGATCCGGCCCCGGCAACTCAGCCTGAAGCCCATCAGCAATCCGGTGGCGGTCTGAATGGTTTTAATACCGATGAGATGCTGAAGAAGCTGGGCAAACTTGATCCGCACCAGTTCTCTCCAGGTGCGTCATCCGAAGGAGGGAACAATGGCTAAGTCTCTTTTGGGTTTTACGGTGCGATGAGTCCGGATGAACGGGATAAATTACTCCGGGCGATTAAGGCAAATACCATATTCAGTATGAATCTGAAAAAATAACTGATTAACGACAGGAAATATGATGAAGGAATTAATGCTGTTAATTCCTCTAGGCAGCGCTTTGCTCTTAACCGGGTGCGCGGGCACAGAGACGGAATTTGAATGTAATGCCACAACATCGGATACCTGTATGACGATGGAGCAGGCCAATGAGAAAGCAAAAGCCCGGGAGGAAAGCGCGTCAGCAAAGCCGGCTGCGGCAGGGTTGCCACGACTGGCTGACGGGAATTTCAGAACGTCATCGCCAAATTCATACCCGCTGCCGCCGCAGCCAGTAATCAATCCGGGACGTAATACGGCGCCATCAGTGACGGTGAGCAATAAATCCGGGTTCCTGAATACGGTGCCGGTGAATAATAATGACGTCCTAAGAGCCCGGACCGTACCGGTATATGTCAGGCCTGCTTATGTCGGTACCTATACCTCTCCGTCTACGGTGCCCGGTAATTATCCCCGGCCCCTGAGAAAGGGTGAGCAAACAGCGTCATTATGGATAGCACCTTACGTTGATTCAGATGATGTTTACCATCAACCAACAAATGTTTTATTTGTCGTTACACCATCAGTATGGGGTCAGCCCCGCATTAACTAGTCAACAGCGCCGTTAATGGCGCTGTGAAAACGAATTTAATACCGGATTTAAAACGAGTGCCCTGCGCGTTGAAAGGGATGGGCGGTAGCGTGTTTAGAAGTAAGAGGTAATGCCTGAGTCTTTTAAATATTTATGGTTGCTCCTGAAAGATGAGCCTGTAAGGGGGGAGTATGGCTGAATATCAGTTGAGTTTCGATGGTTATTTGAGGCTGTTTGGTGCGATAGCAATCATTGCCTGTGGATACGGGTATATGGTTTTAAGTGTTTTTATAAAGAATGCGCTTATCCATATTTTAATGTTGTTGGTGCTTGTTGGTTTCAGCGCTTTCTTTTCTTTCGTTGTATTCATGGATAAAAGTCTGTGGAGCGGTTCTCCTGATTTGACGATGTCTATAGTAACAGGGGCGGGTACGGCAACAGTGATCTTTTATACGGTTTATATCTTGATTTATTCCTTCTGGCGGATGGGGGAGGTTGAATAAAAGAGTGCCCTGTGCGTTGAAAGGGATGAACGGCATAGTGTTTTTTACTTCTGAGGTTTTTATGGATTTTGACAGATATATGCTCCCTATGTGTTTGCTGTTGGTCGTATTTCAGGCTTCTTTGTTAGTTTTTAAATTAACACAACCCAGTAATGAAGAATTTATTAAGAACGGGAAATACTGGTCAACTGACTGCACCCTGAAGGAGGTTAATGTCCCTACCGGTTTTTTTTCAAGTGATATAAACCGACTGGATTGTTCCGGAACCATTGTTAATGTGGCAACAGACAAGTACAACCGGGCTATATCCGCGTATAACAAATCCGAACAGTAGAAGTGTAAGGCTTAATCATTGCTCTGTCTGGGGTGATGTACCCTATGAGACCATGATGAAATTATTAAGGAATACAAGTGAACGTATTTTACTATGGCACAAATCTGGGATGGGTGGCCGTGATATTTACAGCTCTCTTTGTTTTAGGGTTCATCGTGGCAATATCAATATGTGCACTCCCTGAGAAGTATCACTATCGTTTTAGTGGTACCTTTATCTTGAGTTCGCTGGTTGCCGTCGTGGGCCTGGCCGGAATATTCATGATCCTGATTATGACTGTATCAATGGATGACCTGGAGACGGGAAAGCACTGGGGGTCGGAGTGTAAGTTGATGGAGGTAAATGTTAAGCAAGGAACTTTTTCAGACCCCGTAAATAAAATAGATTGTTCTGGCGTTATCATCAATGTACCGTCCGTGAAATATTATCGTTATATCTCTGAATGGCAATTGTATAAGGCTAAAAACAAATGAAATCAGATGAGGTGAACTGGTTTGAATATGTTCTTAATTTGTCTGCGATGATCATTTTTGCAGGGTTTCTCTTTTATCTTGTTTACTCGGATTACAGAGATGACAAAATGGCGACTGAAGAACAGTTGCTGGATATTTCTCATGAAACACCCTGTGCGGGAGAGGCTTTTCGGAAGGTGCTTCTTAATAATCCGGAGCCGTTAACCCTTCGCTCAGCGAATAAAATTGCATCAGAGTGTAACGAGAGGGATAAGCAACTTCAGTCATTAAATAAAACCCGTTCCGATGAGGGGTGAGTATATCCGCCAGTGGGGGTTGTATAAGGATAAAAATAAATGAAGGTAGTATTGCTGCCCTTTATCCCTTTCCTTATCTTTTGTTTAGATTCATTAAACAGTTAATGCTGATGTTTCCGCGATGATCTGATTTGTATTTTAGATAGTTAGTTAACACCTTTATTAAGGAACGCTCACATGAGTAATAGCATCATGGATACCGTCGCCCAGGCTGTGAATTCGCTTGTGTCTGCGCTGAAATTACCCGACGAATCCGCCAAAGCGAACGATATGCTGGGCAGCATGAATTTCCCCCAGTTCAGTCGTGTTTTGCCTTATCAAGATTATGACTCTGCGACCGGACTCTTTTTTAATACAAAAACGGTTGGCTTTATGTTTGAGGCTCGTCCCTTACCGGGCGCTAACGCACATATTGTGTCGTCTCTGGAAAACCTGCTTCGTACAAAACTGCCCCGGAATGTACCGGTGACCATTAATCTGGTGTCGAGCAAGCTTGTCGGCGACGATATTGAGTATGGTTTACGGGAATTCAGCTGGAGCGGTAAACAGGCAGAAAAATTTAATGCCATCACCCGTGCCTATTATCTCCGGGCGGCAGAAACTCAGTTTTCTCTGCCCCCCGGAATGGATTTACCGCTGACGCTGCGTAACTACCGCGTCTTTATATCCTGCTGTGTCCCTCGAAAAAAAAACTCGAAAGCGCAAATCGTTGAGCTGGAAAACCAGATAAAAATCATCCGGGCCTCTCTGCAGGGGGCGCAGATCCCGACCCGGATTCTCGATGCACAGGGCTTAGTTGATATGGTCCGCGAGCAGGTTAACCCTGATCCGGAAGAAATGTATCGTAAACCTCATAAGATGGACCTGTACCAGGATTTGAATTATCAGTGTGTCGAAGACAGTTTCGATATGAAGGTGATGGCGAACCACCTGAAAATTGGCCAACTGGATCGGAACGGTAACGAGAAGGTCACTCGCGTGACGAACTATCATCTGGCGCGGGACCCGGAAATCGCGTTTCTCTGGACCAGTGCTGATAATTACGCCAATCTGCTCAACCCGGAACTGTCCATTTCATGTCCCTTTGTCATCACGCTGACGCTGATGGTTGAGGACCAGGTGAAGACCCAGAATGAAGCCAACCTGAAATTTCTGGACCTGGAGAAAAAAAGCAAAACCTCCTATGCGAAGTATTTCCCGTCCGTCGAAAAGGAAGTTCAGGAGTGGGGTGACATCCGCCAGCGGCTGGCGACCAACCAGTCCTCTCTGGTGTCCTACTTCTTCAATATTACCGCTTATACGGCCGATAATGCAGAAGCCTCTCTGGCGACTGAGCAGGAGATCCTCAACAGCTACCGTAAGGGGGGCTTCGAGCTGCTGCCTGCCCGATACCACCATCTGCGAAACTACCTGGCCATGTTGCCGTTCAAATCCGGTGAGGGCCTGTTCAAAGAACTTCAGGCTGCAGGTGTTGTTAAACGGGCTGAAACCTTTAATGTGGCCAACCTGCTGCCGGTTGTTGCCGACAGTCCACTGGCGCCAGCGGGGCTGCCGGCGCCTACCTACCGTAACCAGCTGGCGTTTATCGACCTGTTCTATGAGGGGATGAACAACACCAACTTCAATATGGCCGTCTGCGGGACTTCCGGCGCAGGGAAAACGGGTCTTATCCAGCCGCTGGTTCGCAGCGTGCTCGATTCAGGCGGGTTTGCCTGGATTTTTGATATGGGCGATGGCTATAAGTCGCTGTGTGAGAACATGGGCGGAGTCTACCTTGACGGCGACTCGCTGAAATTCAACCCGTTTGCCAACGTTCTTGATGACGCCAACTTTGATCTGTCGGCCGAGCGTATCCGCGATCAGATGTCGGTGATGGCGAGCCCGAACGGTAACCTGGACGAGGTCCATGAAGGTCTGCTCCTGCAGGGGGTACAGGCTGCCTGGTTAAGCAAGCGAAATAAGGCGCGTGTTGATGATGTGGTCGATTTTCTCAAAACCGCGAAAGAGAGTCAGGAATATGCAGAGTCACCGACCATTCGCAGCCGCCTGGACGAGATGATTATTCTGCTCGACCAGTACACGGTGAATGGTATCTACGGCGACTACTTCAACTCCGATGAACCGTCATTGCATGATGATGCCCGGATGGTGGTCCTCGAGCTGGGCGGTCTTGAATCCCGTCCGTCTCTGCTCGTCGCGGTCATGTTCTCGCTCATTATCTATATCGAAAACCGGATGTATCAGTCCCCCCGAAGCCTGAAAAAACTGAACGTCATTGACGAAGGGTGGCGACTGCTGGACTTCAAAAACGAAAAAGTCGGGACCTTTATTGAGAAAGGGTATCGGACGGCGCGCCGGCATCTTGGGTCATATATCACCATCACCCAGAATATCGTCGACTTCGACTCCCCGACAGCGTCCAGCGCGGCCCGGGCAGCCTGGGGTAACTCCTCCTACAAAATTATCCTTAAGCAGTCTGCCAAAGAGTTTGCCAAATATAACCAGCTGTATCCGGACCAGTTTACCCCGATGCAACGGGACATGATTAACAGCTTTGGTTCCGCGAAGGACCAGTGGTTTTCCTCCTTCATGTTGCAGGTGGAAGCGCATACCTCCTGGCACCGTCTGTTCGTCGATCCGCTCAGCCGGGCAATGTACTCCTCGAGCGGCAGGGACTTTGAGTACATCAGAAAACGCAGGAAAGAGGGGGCCGATATTCACGATGCCGTGTATGACCTGGCCTGCAGGAATTTTACGGACGAAATGGCCGAACTGGAAGCCCGCATAGCACGCGATAACGTAAGGAATGCAGCCTGATGGAAAACAGTACAGAAAAACAGACAAGCACGACGTCCTCAACCTTCCGCCGGGTTTCCGTCATCGTTGCCCTGGTGCTCTTCACGCTGGCGACCAGCGTCTTTCTCTCGCGGGTGGTACTGGAGTACACCACGCCGCGGGTGGTGGCCTTCGATATGAAGAAGACACTCGACAGCTTTATGGACAGCGTCAGTCAGAAGCAACTGACGGAGGCGCAGTCAAAAGCGCTGTCGGAGCGGTTTAACAGTGCGCTGGAGCAGAGCCTGGAGGATTACCAGCAGCAGCATCATGTAGTCATTCTGGTGTCGCCGGCGGTGGTTCAGGGCGCTCCCGATGTGACCCGGACAATCCAGACGGACATCGCCCGCCGGATGAAAGGAGGCCGCGAATGATACGTCTTCGTCGTTACCTCCTCGCCGGTTGTCTGTTGTCGCCGTTGACCTATGCCGCCGACCTCGGCACCTGGGGGGATTTATGGCCCGTCCGGGAGCAGGACATGCTGGAGCTTATCACGCAGCGCCTGCAGGGGCTGCAAAAATCCGGCCAGTGGGACCAGGCAATGGGGGAGTTTAAGCAGCGGGTGATTGAGAACAGTCAGCGTCCGGCCCCGGTGGAAGGGATTCGGCGTGCAGAGAAATACGAGCAGCGCTGGTTTGACCCCAGTATCCGTTTGACTGAAGACCTGAAGGATAACGAGGGCCGGGTGTTTGCCCGTAAGGGGGATGTGGTCAACCCCCTTAAAACCGTGCCGTTTATGCAGACCCTGTATTTTATCAACGGCGACGATGCCGATCAGGTGGCCTGGATGAAACGCCAGGTGCCTGAAACCCTGATGAGCAAGATTATCCTGGTCCGTGGCAGTGTCCCTGACACCTCAGCTGCGCTGGACAGCCGGATTTATTTCGACCAGAACGGCGTGTTGAGTCAGCGCTTCGGACTGACCACGGTGCCGGCGCGTATCACCCCGGCGCCCTCTGGTGAGCGGCTGAATATTGAGACCTTCCCGCCTGTCCCGCAGCCATGAACTGACTCTGTGTTTCGTACAAAAGAGGTAACCGATGCCGATGATACTGTTCCTGATGATTCCGCTCAGGGAGAACACTGACGAATGAAATCCCTTTTGTTTTTCCTCATCTGTGTGACGTTCTCAATGTTTTCTGGCCGCGCAGCGGCGGACCCGTCCTGTGAGGGGCGGTTCGTCAACCCGATTTCCGATGTGTGCTGGCAATGTATTTTCCCGATGTCCATCGGAAGTGTGTCGGTCGCAGCCGGTGGTGGCCCGGATACCGTGAATCCGGCCAGTCCGATTCAGTATTGCCCTGCACCGCCCCCGATATTTGTTCGTATTGGTATGGCGATTGGCTACTGGGAGCCGATGGCCATGACGGATGTCAGCCGTTCGCCAGGCTGCATGGTGAACCTGGGCGGATTCAGTATCAATCTCGGCAAGA
>BAAW01000118.1_pt1 | contig 14946 bp, 7 predicted proteins | sample 270468 | NCBI WGS metagenome assembly BAAW01 (sample SAMD00036526, study PRJNA27859) | human gut metagenome | isolation source: feces from healthy human sample F1-U, Infant, Female
GCGTCGATAACACGACCGGAGTGACCGAAAGGGTTCGGCAAGTCACACGGGTTATCTTGAAGCATGGCGATGCTGCGGAAATTGAGAGACTTCAAGGACAGGCACTACAAAGATTAGAACAACAATTGCCGTTTCCGCTGCGTCTGGTTTGGTTGTCGACCTTAATGCGAATAGATCCACAGATGAGTGTCGAAAAGCTGGCGGATCAGATTGAGATAGTTGAACCATCTGAGCGATCAGACGCTGTGACATGGCTGGCCAGCCTCTTTGGTGATCGCCAAGACGGAATTGGTTTGGGTGACGAAAGATTCACGCCGCAACTACTACTGAGGCTTCTTCGTTTGGCCTATCGCCATGTTCGAATACAAGACGATGCTCACCACGAAGAATCCTATTCACCGGACACTCGAGACAAAGCGGAACAGGCCCGCAATAGCATTGTCACAGCATTACTCAACGCGAAAGGCGAGGAGGGTTTGGCTGCCAAGCTCGAGATGGCCGCAGATCCCCTGTGCGCTCATTTCAAGGATCGCATTTTGACTATGGCAGAAGAGAGTTGGGCGCAAGAGATTGATGCTGAGGTATTTGATGAGGCCCAAGCAGTGGCGCTTGATCGAAGCGGAGAAGCGCCAGCCTCAACGAACGAAGCCATGTTTGCGATTTTGAAGGACAGACTGTCTGATCTAAACGACCTTCTTCTCCGTGATGCGTCACCGCGAGAGGCTTGGGCAGGAATATCAGACGAGAGGGTCATGCGTCGAGAAATTGCGCGTGAACTGTGCCATGCCGCGAACTCGATATACACTGTGGATCAGGAAGCTGTGACAGCTGACGAAAAGGAAACTGATATACGTTTGCGCTCTGTTATTTCTAAACATGAAGCTGTGATTGAACTAAAACTTGGTGATGGGCGTACAGCAACAGACTTGCGAGATACTATAGAAAATCAGCTTGTTAGGAAATATATGGCATCAGAATACAATAAAGCTGGAGCTTTGCTGGTGACTCTTGCAAAAGACCGTCAATGGCAACATCCAGATGGAAAGCACATGATCAAAGTAGATGAGTTACTACTGCTGCTGAGTGCAGAGGCTGACAGAGTGCAACAGGCTTTGGGAGGCGGAGCCTATATACATGTACATCTTCTTGATTTGCGTCCTAGGTTGCCCATTGAGTCCCAGGCAAAGCCTTGAATACTAAAATAGATTCCGAGTACCAAATTTATTGCTTAAGTTGGTGATTTCCGTACGTGGAGTTTTTTATGGCCTTTTACTTTTTTGTTTTTATATCTAATGAAAACAGAGTGGGAGTAGGCTAAGTTATAAAATAGATGAAAAGCCGGTCAGTTCCTGACTGGTTTTTTTTATGGATTTTCACTTCCCTCTCCCCAAAAAGCTGCCGAGGTATTTGGTTTCTTCGCAGTGATGTTAATTGTCATGCTGGCCTTTTATTTTTTTTGGCAGTGGGCCATTGAGCGTGACCAACTTAAATATTAGATTTATCTGTTGTGTGTAATCGAGAACCAAAACAACCGCAATGTTGATAAATCGCTTTGCACGCTTCGCGAAAAGATACCTCTCTTCTTTTTTTATTTTCTAATGCATATACTGCAATAAACATCCATTTACTCCTGAGTGTTAACACCCGCAGTACCGGGAAATTATTACGCATGATTACATTTATTAGGCATGGATAGCCAACCTTTCTTGAATAGCTTGATCATCAATACCCATAAGCTCCTGTTTCGTAATTATGCGAACTAGGTCTTTTCCCTTTCGACCTTCAGTCTCTCCAGACAGTCTATTTATTAACTGATTGTACTTTTCTTCCTTGTAAGCCTCCGAATCAATAACGATGAGGAGCAGTGTATTCGGTAATCTGTTTGTAACTTGAGAATATACGCTCTTCGCATATATGTTTTTTAAATATACTTCGCGAAGCCAGCCGAAGTTAAATCCTTTTCTTATATATTTAACTTCAACTATATAGTCCTTTGTTAACAATGCTTTACCACGAAGTAATATATCCAGTTCAACGTTGGCCACCATTTTGTTACGACTAACGTCAAACTTATTCCCATACACATTCGATAACTTGCGGTAGACAAGTTCTTCTACTTCTGAGTATTGCGATCTAAAAGAATTAACAATGTAGGCATCCGAATTTCTAGACTCTGCAACGTGAAGACTCTCGTATTCTGATATTTGTTTCTCTTCTATTTCATCTTTGGTTGCATCGCGAAGTGATTGCTTCTTAATTTCGACATCGAGCCTTGTTTGCTCGTCAAGATGAAGCTGATTTTTTCTCCAGTTTTTCAGACCAATGAAAATAAATATCATTCCTACCGCAGAGCCGATAGAGGAGAACCATGGAATAAAGCTAACTATAAACGAAACTGCGGACTGCCTTTTAATTACCACAGCCTTAGCCACATCTGACAGTGCGTTTATCTCTGATTCTGGTCGAAATAGATCGAAAGGCTCCCTAAGAAACATCCAAGGAGCCAAAATAGATAGAGTTATCAATACTACACCCAGAGATACTATAAATTTATATAGATCTCCAAATTCAAACTTCATCCTCGCTCCTTGTGATGCCAAACGATTGATAGACAAGCTGGTTTGTAGCTACCGAATCACAAAATACAAACACTTCCTGCACAACATATCATAGTATACTAGGCGCATAGTTAGCCATAACATAAAGTAGGCCTGTCAACTAATGACAACAGTATCGAGTCAAGATGACGGAATCTTCAACTTGTGCCAAAGTCTAACTAAAACGTTGATGAGCAGCAAAAAAATAATGTGCATGGTATAAGCAGTGGTATTGAGAAAGCTCTTGATTATAACTGACTGTTTTTATGGGTAATATCCACTCATTGATATTCGATTGGGAATTGGTTTTTTATAACCAACTGATTTTGGAATAATATTTCACGCGCCGTTGATGGTGCGTATTGTCTTATCAATGGCATTTTTTATGATGTTGAGTAAGATGTTACAAGTCGGGTGGCGCTGATACCAAGGACACATCCCACAACTGGCTTGGTATTAATGCCAACGTCGTTCATCGCTGGCGGAAGGTGGTGCGAGTCGGCCGGGAAGACAGGCGAGTTCATCGGCTTGCCTCTGACGATGGCTCCACCTTCGGGGCCGCCCATGACATCGAAGTTGGTTGGTGCAGACTTGTACGTCGCACTGAGCTGCAGTGGGCTCATGACGTACATCACCTGGCCGCGCAGCGCTTCTCTGGACCCGCGACGTCCTCGTGTGAGCAGGCTGCCATGGCGGCGCATTCCGATGGATACTCGAACCATCCAACCATATAGCAGAGAAGGAGGCTTCGTTTCGACGAAGAGCCATGTCAATAGAAATCATCGGTCAACAGAAGTACCGCTTTCAGGACCACGTATGCGCACTTCTGGCTGTGCTCTCTTCTGGGAACCCAGGGGCTTCGCTGCAGATCGAGCCCAAGGATGGTGAAGATGCACTTCTACAAACCACAGAAGGCGGCGTTGCCAGAACGGTAGAGGTGCAGGTGAAGGGCGCAAACAACGCCATCACTCATGACGTATTGGCGGATTGGCTTGCACACTATCCAGCCTACGGTGACAGCGGATCGCTGCTAGAGCGGATTTCGAGCGACTCCAGCAGATCAGTGCTCTTTGTTGCCAGCGGCCGCTGCAATGACGCAGTCGTCCCCCATGCGGTGCCCCTGTCGGTCCACACAACACACACACCTAAGGGGAGTGTGACAACCGCCACGGAGTGCGGAATGCGGGAGAGCCTTCATAACTACGAGACCGGCACTTCATCGACTGACTCGAAGTTGACTAAACGACGTCGGGCGAACATCGGGGCATGGCTTGTTGCCACACCAGCTGCTTCACTGCAGGCAGCACTTCAAAGGGTTGTGATCACTGAACGACTCGACGAGACCGAGGTTTTAAGACGCATTCGAGACACTCTCGAAGCTGTTCACCGTGTGGTTCCAGATCGGGTAGAGGAGGCCACGAGACGCATCACAGAGATCGTCGTGACGGAGAAAAAGACTGGGGTGGACGTACTGCCACAGGTGGGCAGGGTCATCTCTTGGGGCTCGGCGGTAGACCCGTTGGTGGCGGCGTCATATATTTCCAGAGGGGAGGAGGACGTCTTGCTGGACCGGCTGTCGCTGGACTCTGCGCTCCTCCTCACTGGCGCTCCTCGCGTAGGAAAGACGAGCTGCGCTCGCAACCTGGCGTACTCGCTACAAAGCCAGGGCTACAGCGTTCGAATCTGTAACGACATTTCAGAAGCAGAGCGCTATCTGACCGAACCTGTCACTGGTAACCGGGCCGCTCTCGTCGACGACCCACTTGGAGGTGCGCACGCGGCGGAGAATGCGGCACGTGAGCTAATGCTACTGGGCGCCTTGATCCCTAAACTTGCCAACGGCAGGAGGCTTATCGTCTCTCAAGCGCAGGAGCGCCTCCTACAAATCTCTCGATGCCAGTCAGTCTCCGCCGTCCGTACGGGCAACTTGCCCTGGGTGGAGATGAGCATTGGTACCAACGACTTCCTGAGCGGCCTCTGGAGCGCACTGACCGCTGACTATTCCGTCCCGCCAGCTCTGGGGACGTTGGTTGCAGAGGCCATCGAGACCGGGCAACTTGACTTGGAATCTGGCTGCCTGGTCTACCTTGCGGCCAACCACGACCGTGTCGGCGCGGACGCTCAGCTTGCCGACATTATCAGCCATGCGCGTCAGGACTCGAGATCTTTGGGTGACGCGCTGCGCGAGGAGCAACTCGCACCTCTAATGAGCGCGCTCGCGATCGCATCGACACCTTCCCTTCGAAGCGCCGAGTTGGAGCTGGCGTTTGTGCTGGACGACAAGCGCAGCGACCGGCCCGGGGAGTCTAACGTCAAGGGCACCATGTCCTCTTGGCCTAGATTAGTCTCGGCTACGCCGCCGCCGCTAAGCTACGTACCACTCCCGGCTTTATCTGCTCAGCAGATCGGTGATTTAGATCGCCTTGAGCTTCGAAGGATGGTGAGCCGGGCATCTAGACGTTACACCTTCAGCCACCCGTTCTACCGGGCTAGTGCCGAGTCGCTTGTGGATGCAGCCACGACCCGGTCAATGGAGTCGGCGCTGTCCGCTTTGGAGCGGGCGCTCTTCACGCTCGATTCTGATACCTCACGTGCGGCGGCCACCAATCTCGGATGGGTGTACCGAAATCTGAACACAGAGGAAGGTTGGCAAGGCGTCATCAACATAGCGGTTCGCGGGTTGCGTTCGGTCTTCCCGGCGGTACGTGATCTGTGTTTCGAGTTTCTCGCGCGCAGGCTTACATCGTTGTCAGTGGAAGAGCAGGAAAAGATGCCTGAATGGGTACGCAGCGTGACCGTCATGGAGCTCTCTTCCGTCGAATGGACAGCGGACGGTCAGCCACGCATCCCGTCGGCCAATTTTGGAGACTTCCTGGAAGTCGATGCCTTCCCAGTATCGGTTTCTCATGCTGAGGTGGCGGATGCGTTAGCCCTCTTCGACAGTGAGCGGCCGCACACTCTCTCCGCACACAATGCGGCAAGAGCTGTGATGTTCCTTCAGCAGTCACCGGGGCAGCTGACGCTTCAGATGGCGTCTCGTCTTCTTAGCTTTGACATCTCTATGATCCGTGCGCCAGTTGCGCATCTCTGGCTCGGTTCCCCTCGGGACGATGACCACCTGCTGCTGCAGCGCATCTTCAATGAGCAGCACCCATCCGTCATCAAGGCCGCATACCAAGGCGTTCTTGAAGTGTGGCCAGACTGCGGTGAGGCGCGCCGCGCCGCACTCATAAGAGGACTGCAGGTTATGGCTGACTCCCCGATCGCCGCCGCGGTCCTCATCGACAGTCTAGTACTCATTGCTCGCAAAGAGTATGGAGGCGCAACTACACCTTGGCCGTTGTTTGAAGCTTTGATGCCAGAGGTTCTTCGCCAACTGCCGCTGGGCGCCTCATTCAGGGATGAGCGGCTATACCACGTGATGGATGACGCCATCGGGAACATCTCCACTCAGAGCCTTCTGGAAATCATTGATCGTTGGATAGAGTTGGTCCATCAGTACGCGTTGTCTGGCACCCCAAGTGACTACATCCTCGGCGTCACGGACATCCTTATGTCAGGTGTGCCGAGCGACACCGGCGAGAGGGGAGCACGAATCGAACGCCTGCTTGCAGTGCCAGGCACAGCAAGTCGGATTCGTGTCGTCTCGGACCTGGTCAATGCTTGGGACGACCTGACGGACGTGGAACGCTCGCGTCTGCTCAAGCATTTGACGACAGCGGACCTTGATGTCATCTGGCTGCAAGCATCAGCGTTGACACGTCGTGACGTTCCATCTGAAATCCAGAAGACGCTTTTGCCTGCTGGGCTCACATTGGCCTCAGCACCAGAGGGGATCATCTCTGGGATGCAGGACTCGCTTCTCGAAGCGTGTGTGCATGTCTTCACTGGCGACCATCCCATCATCTATTATGTTGGCGCACACGGATCAAGAAACATCGACTGGCAGGAGGTGATCCGGAGGATCGTGCGCATGCCAGACCACAGTATGTTCGAGGTCGCATGGGAATGGGTGGCATCAATGGACCAGGAAGAGGAATTGGCGGAAGTAGCAGGTGCGCTGGGTGTCACACATGCAGACCGCTTGGCCGGTCTGTTGCTCGCGCGCAAACAGCACACGACGGGCGAGTACATGCTGGACGTCTGGACCGTGCTCTTCGGACTACCCGTGAGTCAAGACGTGAAGTCAGATTGGCTTGCCCGGATGGCGGCCCTCGCACCCAGCGCCCTGGATTCCTTGGACGAACACAAAAGCTGGATTCCCGAGTCGCATCGTGAAGAGTTCCTATCGCATTTCGAAAGCGACAGTGCACTGGAGAAGTTTGCTGTGACCCTTCTCAGGGCGCTGCACGTCCTTCAAGACGGAGATGATGCAGGCGAGGAGAATGAGGCCGAAGACGAAGAACTGGCCACCGCAAAATTCCAAATGCTGAAGCTGATCGAAGCCATGCTCGACAAACATCCCCCGAAGCACTGGCAGACGTATGACATCGTCCTTAAGTTCATGGTGCTAGGCAAGTTCTCCGATGACGTCTTCAAGAGCAAGATACAGGAGCTTCGCTCGCGTGCTATCGAGCTGTCCCAGGATCATCCATCAAGGCTAAGACAGACCCTGAAGAACTGGGAGGGTCGCTCCTGAGTCGGCCTTGAAGCCACCGCGACCAGCATGAAAACCGGCCTTGTGAGTGGGTCCTTTGCAAGCTCGCTGTATGGAATGGGGACTGATCTACTCCGGCCTGCGAAAGCGCCGCTGCAGGCTCTATCGTCAAGTAGCCCTCGATCCGTTCTACAGCCTGACCCAGGCCTCACGTTTTTCTGCCGCGTAGCCGTGATGCCGATAATCCCTGCGGACGCGATTGCTGGCTATCACGAGGTTTGACATCGACCAATCAGATCGAGTGACACACCTAGTTGCCGCATTATGTCGGGCAGATGTCGGCGGTAGGCTCGAATGAGTGCAGAGTCCGGTTTCGATCACAGCAGTTGTTGACTCCTGAATGAACGGCCGCAATCAGCCTAGTCCAGACATTCGGACCTAGATCCGAGTTCCCGTCGTTGGTGAAATTGTGAAACTGGGCTCCATAAGGCGGTCGGCGGTCCGTTACGATGCTGCTCATGCGCTCATGCGCTCATGCGCTCATGTGATTCTTCTTGGCATGGTATTTTTAATGGTATTGAATCGAAGTTAATTTGCAATATGTTGTTGTATAATGATAATTTATGATTGTTTACAACTGAGTGGGAATAACTCCCCGGCGTGGTTAAACGAAGCCCTCTGTTTTATCAGGGGGGCTTTTCTTTTTGACCGCCGGATTAATGCTGAGTGTTATCGCTGAACTGCGGCACTTCCGTTGAGAAACGCGCGCTGCGGGCATCGCGTTCATAACCCTGATTCTGGCTCAGAATCGCATAGAGCTCGGGGCGTCTGCCGTGAATCCAGCGTCGGCCTGTGGACATGGCCAGCAGGTTTAAATCCAACGTGGTGCAGACCAGGGTGTCTTCAAACGCATCGGTCTCGGCAATAATGCGGCCATAGGGATCGATAATCATCGCATTTCCGGTACGCACCTCCCCGTTGTCCAGCCCGACGCCATTGCTGAATAAGATAAACATCCCATTATCATGCGCTCTTGAGGGCAGCCAGCGGAGCAACCATTCCCGACCGTTACGGCCCTGAAATGCGGCTTTCAGCGCATCAGGATCCTGATACCGGTTCTGCCAAAGGGCAACAGGAACGGGCTTCATCCCGAACGGGCTGCGGGAGTTCGTGCCGCCGGTTTGATGGGGGGCCAGCAGAATATCCGCGCCCAGCAGCGCGGTAGCCCGGGCATTTTCCGTCAGGTTATTGTCCCAGCAGATCAGAACGCCAACTTTCACTCCCCACGGCGTATCGAAGACGGTGAAGCGATTCCCCCGGTCTATCGCCGGATGTTCAAAGGCGTGCAGCTTGCGGTGGATATGCCTCTGGCCATCCGGCATACAAACGACGTAGGTGTTATACAGGCGATCGTCACTCGCTCTTTCAATCAGCCCTACGCCAATCGCCATCTCATAACTTTGCGCCAGGCGGGCAATTCTCGCCAGGGAAGGACTGTCGTCAATGGTCTCGGCCAGCGAGCTTACCTCCTCGGCGCTGAGATCAATAACGTGCCAGTAGCCGGTAATGCACATTTCGGGAAAGGCCAGAATGCGGGTCCCTTCGCCGGCTGCCTGATGAATAAAGCGTTCCATAATGCCCAGGTTATAGGACTTATCATTAGCGCGGTGGCAGAACTGTACCGTAGCCACCTGGAGTTCGTTGTTCATAGGTCTCTTCTCGTTGCGAAAAACTGAGCTCATTACGCCAGCAGAGACACAGGATGTATAATCACGCTTTCTCCGCGTTTGATAAGGGACTGGAATGGACATCAGATTAATACGGGCGTTCGTCACTCTGGCCCAGCTGCGACGCTACCATGCGGCGGCGGAGCGGCTTTGTTTGACCCAGCCGGCGCTGACGAAACAAATCCAGACCCTGGAACATCTGACGGGCATGACTCTTTTTCAGCGGGGGCGGCAGGGAGCACAGCTGACCGCGGCGGGGGAGGCTATCTATTCTCAGGCCTGCCATTTTGTAGCGCAGCATGACCAGTTTTGTGCCTGGACGGAGCAGGTCCGGCGCGGAAACGTCGGCACGCTGGCGCTGGGGTTCGGCATCTCAACCTTCCAGCTGGCCCCGGCGCAAGTTAAAGCCTTTCGCCAGCAGTTTCCCGATATTGAGGTCTCCCTCAACGATATCTCTTCCCACGAGCAGTATCGAATGTTACTGGAGGGGCAGCTGCATGCCGGGTTCGTGCGGATGCCTGTTCCTGAGGTGCTGGAGGCCCGGGCGCTGATGGAGGAGAGCCTGGTGCTTGCCGTGCCCGCTGGCGCAACGGAGGCGCTCCCGGATATCGCCTCGGTGCTCCGACAGTTCCCGCTGCTGCAAATTAACCCACGGCGCGGCCGGGGGTTAGCAGAGCAAACGGCGCATTTCCTGCAAATCAACCGCCTGTCCGCTGACATCGTGGCGGATGCTGACGATATTCACACCCTGCTGGCGCTGGTTGCCGCCGGAAATGGTGTTGCGCTGCTTCCTGCCGGCGCATGTCATCTTCTGCCGGCAGGCATAAAGCTCGTTACCGTGACGGGGGAGGGCGCGCAATGGCAGGTTGACCTGGCCTGGAATCCTCAGGCGGCGGACGCCGTCCGCGATCGTTTTATCGCAATGGTCTGTCGGAAAACGGGGAGATACCTCCTCGCTAAGGGGCGTGCAGATATCGCCACGAAGCTCAGGAATCAATGGCTACCGGCATCGTCTCGGGCGGCCGACGGGACTGGCTCCGGGCAATGGCGAGCGCCAGCCCGGCGACCACCAGCGTCAGCGCAGCGGAAAAACCTAAGCTTCCCTGAACCCCGAACTGCTGAGTTAACCAGGCGTAGGCAAACGGGGAGGCGGCAGCCAGCAGCTGGGCGGGGATCAACAGGATACCGGTGCGTCTGGCGTAATCCTCGGCGGCAAAAAGCTCTAGCGGTAGCGTGGCTTTAAATACCGTCGTTAACCCATTGATGGCGCCATAGCCCAGCACAAATCCGCCGGCGGTGCCGAGGAGATAAGGCCCGCTGAGGCCAAGGGCGAAACAGACCGGCATCAGCAACGTGGTCAGCAGCGTAAGTCGAAGCGGCGTGAGCACCGAACCCGAGGCGACCTCCAGAAAGCGGGCGCCGGTCTGGCCAATGCCCCAAAGCATCCCCGCCGCCACCGGCAGACCGTAGTGGGCGATAAATTCCGGCAGGTGGGTGGAGGTTCCATTAGAAACAAATGTCACCAGCGCGATCAGCGCCGCATACAGCAGAGCAACCTGTCTCTGCTGGCGGGAAGCGGGCCGGTGCGCTTCTGGCCGTATCGCCGCGGGTCGCCTGGCGTTCGGCATTCGCCAGAGCAGCAGCGCGCTGAACAGGCCCAGCAGGGCATAAACCAGCAACGCCTCCCGCCAGCTCATCATCGTCAGCAAAAATGCGCCCAGTGGCCAGAACAGAGCGGAAGCCAGGCCGCCAGCCAGCGTCACGCGGGAAATGGTGCGTCTTGCCTGCTGACCGTAAAGATTCACCAGCGCGGCAAACAGCGTATCATACAGCGCCAGACGCATTCCGATACCGGTAAGTAGCCAGGCGCCCAGCCAACCGGAGAGAGTCGGTACGGCCGCCATGATGAAGCATCCTGCGGCGATCGCCAGCGTGCCGCTGACCACAATGTGCTGGCCGCCAAACCGGGCCAGCAGGCGGGCGACAAACGGGGAGATCGACGCCATTATCAACATGGCGATCGTCAGGCCGAGGTAGATTTGCGTCGTTGGCCAGCCGGTGTCCTGCTCGATAGCCCGGGAAAAAGTGCCCGGCATATAAAATGAGATCCCCCAGTTAATCAGCTGATTGCATCCAGCGGCAAGCGTCAGCATGCCGGACGCGGCGCGTCTGTTTTCCATATTTTTCATCGTATCTCAGTCTGTTATGCAGTTGCCGGCAGCATAACCTGCGCGCTATTGTGCAGGCAGACTCGTTGGTTTATGACCCTTATAAGAGAAACTTTGAGATGACGACGCTTAATCTGGGACATCTGGCTACTTTCCGGCTGGTGGTACAGCGGGGGAGCTTCTCGGCTGCTGCGGATGTCCTGGGGCTATCGCAGCCCGCGGTCAGCCTGCAGGTACGTCAGCTGGAACAGTTTCTGCAGACCCGGCTGATTGAGCGGACCGGACGGGGGATTAAAGCGACGGCGGCCGGTATGGCTCTGCTGGCTCACGGTGACAATATTGAACGGGCGGTCAGCGCGGCGGTACTGTCGGTGAGCGAGTTTAATCGCGAAATCAGCGGCGCGATAACGCTCGGAACGGGGGCCACGGCCTGCATACATCTTTTACCGCCGGTCTTACAGCAGCTGCGGCAGGCGCATCCGCTGCTGACGGTAGGCGTGACGACCGGAAATACGCTGGATATCGTGCGCGCCGTGGAGGAGAACCGACTCGATCTCGGACTGGTCACGCTTCCGGCCCACGGGCGCAACCTGGCAATAGATCCGCTGGTGGATGAGGAGTTTGTGTTTATTTTTGCCTGTGGACAGGATGCGCTGCCGCTGGAGCTGACGGCGGAAGTGCTGCAGGCGCTGCCGCTGATTGCCTTTGAGGCCGGGAGCGGAACCCGGGAGCTGATTGATGGCTGGTTTCGTGCCAGCGGGCGGGATATTTCGCCGGTGATGCAGCTGGGCAGCATTGAAGCCATCAAGCGAATGGTGCGTGCCGGACTGGGATACAGCATTGTTCCACGCATGGCGGTGGCGCATCATGACGATCGGCAGGGGTTACGCGTTCAATCGCTGACGCCACTACTCCACCGTCAGTTGGGGGTCGTGATGCGTCAGGATAAAATTCTCAGCAAAGGGATCGGCGAGATGCTGCGCCTGCTGCGAGAGGTGCAGTTTACCGTTTAAAGCAATGTTATGCCGTACTGGCTGGCACCGTAATGTGCTGGCTTATTCCCGCGGCGTGGTATCAACCGGGAGCGTCGATTGCTGGGACTCGATCTTGTCCTGATGATGATACCAGGCGCCAATAGAAGAGTAGACAAAGCGTCCAAAGAAGAAGATAAAGCTGATAAGCAGTACGATACGGGTCATGCGACGGTTAAATCGATGTCGTTTACGCATACTGGGTGCCTGACTCACAAAAGGTTCCTTGAGGTATACCCACAACTGGGGCGATAAGGGTATTAAGGCACAGGAATGCAGCAGGGTCAATTGATGGGGATGTAAAAATCCGCCGCTCAAACATTACTTAATGTTATGTAAGATAATTATCACATTCACATCCTTTTTCTTTCATTCGAACAGACGCATAAAAATAAGCTTTATTAATCATAGCTAAAAGATTTATTGATTTATATCAACAGTCCGCGTGTGCTGATAACTAAAATCTCTTGCCTGTTCCGCGTAGGTATTCCTTATGCGGCTAGGATGGTTAGGTTGGATGCCTACCTGAATATACCCAGCGGGAATTTGGGTTATCTGTAGAGCATCAATGAAAATAATTAAACAATACAGACTGTATCGGGATAAATGGTGGGCGCTTCCGCTGATTTTACCCCTGCTTTTACTGCCTCTGGCGCGAGGGGCAAATTCCTATGCCGTGCTGGATGGTAGTGAAGTTTCGCTTTACTATTTACCGTTGGCGTTGGTGCAGAGTCTTATGCTGTTTTTTGATGTGGCAGCGCTGCCCGGTATTATCATCGGTCTGCTGTGCACCGTGGCCCGGGGAATGAATCCGTGGGAGGCGATTGTGGTCGTTTTCCATTTTCTTATCCCGGCGGTTTTGTGCTGGGGCGGCTATCGGATTTTTGTGCCGCGCCGCCAGCATATTTACCACGGTAACGTGAGCCTGATGCCGTATCGCCTGTTCTGGCAGATGCTGCTGCCATCGCTCATTTTTCTCATACTTTCTCAGATTGCCGAGTATCTCGGCATGCATCCGCGGACGACGGGGCTGGCCGGGATCGATCCGCTAAGTTTACGCTCCCTGATTACTTTTCAAGCCTTGATGGTAGGCGGTTTAACCGGCGTTCCGCTGTGCTATTTATTGATTCGTATTCTTCGCAATCCTTTTTATCTGCGTAGTTTTATTTCACAGGCGAAGTTACAGGTTGATCCAAAAATAAAATGTGGTGAATTTGTTTTATGGTCGATAACATTGTTAATGTTATTGGGTTTGTTATTAATACCGCTGAATGGTCAGAGTACGATATTTAGCACAAACTATACATTGTCATTACTCATGCCGGTAATGTTGTGGGGCGCGATGCGCTTTGGCTATCGCTGTATCGCAATGATTTGGACGCCGGTTTTAATCATCATTATTCACTTTCATTATCGCTATTTGCCTTTCTCTCCGGGATATGCCCATCAGCTGGCCAGAACCTCTTCGAGCTATCTGGTGTTCTCTTTTATTATTACTTATATGGCCATGCTGGCGACCCGGCAGCGTCTGATTCATGCCAGGGTACGGCGGATGGCTTTTCTCGATCCGGTTGTCCATATGCCCAATTTACGGGCGCTGAGTCGGTCGTTGGACAGCGCAATGTGGTCGGTGCTGTGCTTTTTACGCATTCCTGAGCTGGAGCTGCTGGGGCGCCATTATGGCGTTATGCTGCGCATTCAATATAAACAAAAACTGGCTGAACATCTGGGCGATTTACTCCAGCCGAACGAGGCCGTTCACCATCTGGCTGGACACGATCTGGTGCTCCGTCTGAACAGCGGCGATCATAAGGCGCGCATTGCCGCGCTGGATGAACGTATCCAACGGTTTCGCTTTATCTGGGACGGTATACCTCTGCAGCCCGCGGTAGGGATTAGTTACTGCAGCGTGCGCTCACCGGTGAAGCACCTCTATTTGCTTTTAGGCGAGCTGAATAACATTGCTGATATGTCTCTGACCAGCGGCCAGCCAGAAAATATGCAGCGTCGCGGGGCTATACATATTCAGCACGGCTTACGGGATAAAGTGGTGATGATGAACCAGATCCAGCAGGCGCTGGAGCAGAACCATTTTTGTCTGATGGCGCAGCCGATCGTCGGTATTCGCGGTGACAACTATTATGAAGTTCTGCTGCGCATGGCGGGAGATGACGGGGAGCTCATTTACCCGGATGATTTCCTCCCGGTGGCGCATGAGTTTGGCCTGTCATCCCGTATTGACCTGTGGGTACTGGAGAATACGCTCGCCTTTATGAACCAGCAGCGGACAATTTTACCCGGTCTGCGGCTGGCGGTGAATCTTTCGCCGGTCTCCGTCAGCCGGAGCCAGTTTCCCGGCGAAGTGGAGCGGCTGCTGGCGCAGTATCATGTTGAACCGTGGCAGTTATTATTTGAGTTAACGGAAAACCACTCGCTCAGCAACCCTGAGCAGGCACGGCAAACGCTGGCGCATTTGCAGGCGCTGGGATGTCGGGTGGCGATCGATGACTTTGGTACCGGCTACGCCAGCTACGCGCGCCTGAAAACGCTGAACGTTGATCTGCTGAAGATTGACGGTAGCTTTATTCGTAATTTGCACTCCAGCAGTCTTGATTACCAGGTCGTGGCATCGATTTGCCATCTGGCGCGGATGAAGAATATGCAGGTGGTGGCGGAGTGTGTGGAAACGCCGGAGATTCGACAGGCGGCGCTGTCATTGGGGATTGATTATCTGCAGGGGTACGAGATTGGCCAGCCGGTTCCACTGGCGTCTCTGGTGACGGCGGTAACAGCTGAAGCGAGCTGATGGGGAAGAAGCGGGCCGGG
>BAAW01000039.1_pt1 | contig 14581 bp, 8 predicted proteins | sample 270468 | NCBI WGS metagenome assembly BAAW01 (sample SAMD00036526, study PRJNA27859) | human gut metagenome | isolation source: feces from healthy human sample F1-U, Infant, Female
GACATTCGCACCTTTACCACTCCGGTAATATCGCGCAGAAATTCGTAATCCATAGTGTCTTCCTCTGCAAGGGCAATGCGTCACCGCTACATTGTACCCATAGGGTAATTATCGCAGCACCCGGGCAGAAAAAAAGTGGACCAGATAGAGCAACAGCAAATAAAAGCGCCTCGGTCAGTTAACCGGTCATCTTACCGCCAACCGGCGGGCATTATTCCCCCCTTTCTTTACCCGATGCAGCTCTGCCGGCGTCAAATCCCTGCGCCTTTGCCCGATGCCGACGGCAATCGGCGTACCTTTAGCGCAGCAATAAAAAAGCCACTCCGAAGAGTGGCTTTGAGCAGCAAGATTCGCTTATACCGCGGTCTGGAAAATCACACCATCCGCTTTATCAGTGTACTGTTCCAGCTGGTTGAAGTTCAGATAGCGATAGGTATCCGCCGCGGTCTTATCGACCTGAGCGACGAAGGTCTGGTACTCTTCCGGCGTCGGCAGTTTGCCGAGCAGGGAAGCGACCGCAGCCAGCTCCGCAGAGGCCAGATAGACGTTAGCGCCGGTGCCTAAACGGTTCGGGAAGTTACGGGTTGAAGTGGAAACTACCGTCGCACCGTCCGCCACGCGCGCCTGGTTACCCATACACAGGGAACAGCCAGGGATTTCGATACGCGCACCGCTCTTACCAAACACGCTGTAGTAGCCTTCTTCAGTCAACTGTGCCGCATCCATACGGGTTGGCGGAGCCACCCACAGGCGAGTTGGCAGCTGGCCTTTGTGGCTGTCCAGCAGCTTACCGGCGGCACGGAAGTGGCCGATGTTGGTCATGCAGGAACCGATGAAGACTTCGTCAATCTTCTCACCCTGCACGTCGGACAGCAGACGCGCATCGTCCGGATCGTTCGGCGCACACAGGATAGGCTCTTTGATATCCGCCAGATCGATATCGATCACCGCGGCATACTCGGCATCGGCATCCGCTTCCAGCAGCTGCGGATCCGCCAGCCATTTTTCCATCCCCTGGATGCGACGCTCCAGCGTACGGCGATCGCCGTAGCCTTCTGCGATCATCCACTTCAGCAGGACGATGTTGGAGTTCAGATACTCAACGATCGGTTCCTGATTCAGCTTAATGGTACAGCCGGCAGCAGAACGTTCTGCGGAAGCATCGGTCAGCTCAAACGCCTGCTCAACTTTCAGATCCGGCAGACCTTCAATTTCCAGAATGCGTCCGGAGAAGATGTTTTTCTTCCCTTTCTTCTCAACGGTCAGCAGCCCCTGCTTAATCGCGTACAGCGGGATCGCATGGACCAGATCGCGCAGGGTGATCCCCGGCTGCATCTTGCCTTTGAAGCGAACCAGCACCGATTCCGGCATATCCAGCGGCATGACGCCGGTCGCGGCGGCAAAGGCCACCAGACCAGAGCCCGCCGGGAAGGAGATACCAATCGGGAAACGGGTATGAGAGTCACCACCGGTACCGACGGTATCCGGCAGCAGCATACGGTTCAGCCAGGAGTGGATAACGCCATCGCCCGGGCGCAGAGAAACACCGCCACGGTTCATAATGAAGTCTGGCAGCGTATGGTGCGTGGTGACGTCAACCGGCTTCGGATAGGCCGCCGTATGGCAGAAGGACTGCATCACCAGGTCGGCAGAGAAACCAAGGCACGCCAGGTCTTTCAGTTCATCACGGGTCATCGGACCGGTGGTATCCTGGGAACCGACGGAGGTCATCTTCGGTTCACAGTAAGCGCCCGGACGAATACCGGCAACGCCGCAGGCGCGGCCAACCATTTTCTGCGCCAGCGAGTAGCCGCGGCTGCTTTCCGCCACGTCTTTTGCCTGACGGAATACGTCGCTGTGCGGCAGACCCAGCGCCTCACGCGCTTTCGTGGTCAGGCCGCGACCGATGATCAGCGGAATACGGCCGCCGGCGCGGACTTCATCAACCAGCACATCGGTTTTCAGCTCGAAGCTTGCCAGCAGTTCGTTGGTTTCGTGGTTACGCACTTCGCCTTTGAACGGGTAAACGTCAATCACGTCGCCCATATTCAGGTTGTTCACGTCCACTTCAATTGGCAGCGCGCCCGCATCTTCCATGGTATTGAAGAAGATAGGTGCAATTTTGCCGCCGAGGCAGAGACCGCCGCCGCGCTTGTTCGGCACGTTCGGGATATCGTCGCCCATAAACCACAGCACCGAGTTGGTGGCGGATTTACGCGAAGAACCTGTACCCACCACGTCACCGACGTAGGCCAGCGGGAAGCCTTTTTGCTGAAGCGCTTCAATTTGCTTAATCGGGCCAACGGAACCCGGCTGGTCCGGCTCGATACCTTCACGGGCGTTTTTCAGCATCGCCAGCGCGTGCAGCGGGATATCCGGGCGGGACCAGGCATCTGGTGCCGGAGACAGGTCATCGGTGTTGGTTTCGCCGGTAACCTTGAATACGGTAACGGTGATTTTCTCAGCCAGCTGCGGACGGTTCAGGAACCACTCGGCGTCAGCCCAGGATTTCATAACCTGTTTAGCGTACTCGTTACCCGCTTTGGCTTTCTCTTCTACGTCGTAGAAGTTATCGAACATCAGCAGGGTATGGGACAGCGCTTTGGCGGCGATCGGCGCCAGTTTAGCATCGTCCAGTGCATCAATCAGCGGGTGAATATTGTAACCGCCCTGCATGGTGCCCAGCAGTTCAACGGCTTTTTCAGGGGTAACCAGTGGGGAGGTCGCTTCGCCTTTGGCGATAGCGGCAAGGAATCCGGCTTTAACATAGGCGGCTTCGTCGACGCCCGGCGGTACACGGTTGATTAACAGGTCTAACAGGAATTCTTCTTCACCCGCAGGCGGGCTCTTCAGCAGTTCTACCAGCGCGGCCATTTGGGTTGCATCTAAGGGTTTGGCAACAATCCCAACGGCTGCACGCTCAGCTACGTGCTTACGGTATTCTTCTAGCACGACGGTTCTCCTCGCTCTCATTGTAAAATGCGGTAGGCGATTCTCTTCACGCTCCTGTGAGACAGCAGTTTGTAGGGTAAATGCCCGATACCGCGTCGGCAGCATAGCAGGATTTTGGCGAGGTGTTAATCTGTTTACAAAAAAGCAACATTAAAATTTAGCTGAATCGTTAAGGGCAGGATTTTACAGGCTTTACGTACATTTCCCGGGATATAAATTTAATTCTGTTACAGAAAACTGAGCAAAATCCCAACAATCATCAAAAATCAAAAATAGACCTGCTTATACTCCGTCGCGAGCGCTATTTTCGGCGATACTCAGTGGAAACGGGCCCACTATAGCGCCGGGAGCTAACATGATACGACCTTTGAAACCCCACGTGATTGCCCTGGTGTGCAGTGCAGGGCTATTAGCCGCCTCTGGCGCTCTGTACGTCACAAGCCGCGCCGCAGAAACGCCGCCCGCGCCCGCTCCTGCCGCCCAACCCGCCGCTCCCGCTGCCGTTGAGCCCGCTGCTCCGACGGCGCAACCGGTCGCTGCCACCTACACGGCGGCGCAAATCGATCGGTGGGTCGCCCCCGTCGCCCTTTACCCGGATAACCTGCTGTCGCAGGTGTTAATGGCGTCGACCTATCCGAGCAACGTCCTGCAGGCCGTCCAGTGGTCGCAGGATAACCCAACGATGCAGGGAGACGCCGCCGTGCAGGCCGTGGCGAACCAGCCGTGGGATCCCAGCGTGAAATCGCTGGTCGCCTTTCCGGCGCTGCTGTCGCTGATGGGTGAAAATCCGCAGTGGGTGCAGGACCTGGGTAACGCGTTTCTCGCGCAGCCACAGGACGTAATGAATTCGGTGCAGAAACTGCGTGCCATCGCCCAGCAAACCGGGACGCTGAAATCGTCGCCGCAGCAGAAGGTGACCACGAGCAAAGTGACGCCGCCACCGACGACTTCCGCCGCCACGACAACAGTGAAAACCACCACGGTAGTCGAGCCTGCGCCCACCACCGAAATCATCAAGATTGAATCTACCGATCCGAACGTGGTGTATGTGCCAACCTACAACCCCAATACGGTTTATGGCACCTGGCCGAACACGACTTACCCGCCGGTCTATCTGCCGCCAACACCGGGCGAACAGTTTACCGATAGCTTCGTCAACGGTCTTGGTTTCAGCCTGGGGGTAGCCACCACCTATGCGCTGTTCAGCAGCATCGACTGGGATGATGACTATCATCACGACGATGACTGGGATCACGGCGGCTACCATGGCGGCGGGAACAACAATATCAATATCGACGTCGATAACTACAACCATTTCAACAAGCAGCGCTTTGACGGCAACAACGCCGGCTGGCAGCACAACCCGGCGTTCCGCAACAACGTGCCGTACCCGAACAATAACGTGGCGCAGCGTTTCCACCAGACCAACGTTCCCGGCGGCCTGAGCGCCACGCAACGCACTCCGGCGAACCTGACCAACCAACGTCAGGCGGCGCTCGACCAGTTCCAGCACAGCACTCACAACGGCGCGGCCAAAGGTCTGACCGCGGGTGGAGTGGCGACGGCAGGCAACAGGGATTCCCAGCGCCAGGCGGCCTCACAACAGCTCAACAAAATTACCCAGCGCAGCAACTACCGGGGCTACGACACCCCGGAAAACCGCGCAGCGGCGAAGCAGAAGCAACAAAATTCGGCGGCCCAACAGCAGCGGCGGGAAAAGGCAAAATCGCACGTCCAGAACCCGACGGCGCAGCAGCAACAGCATCGCGATACGGCGAAGTCGCAGGTTCAACAACGCCGCACCAACGCAACGCCGCCGCAGCGCCAACAGAGAGTGCAGAATGTTCGTTCGAATGCGTTCAGCGGCAACGACAGCCGGTCGCCATCGTGGGAGGCCCAGCGCCAGCGGGGCACCCAGAGCCGGAATACAGCGCACCTCAACACTAACCAGCGTGCGGCGGCGCAACAGCGCACCGGTCAACATCGCGAACTGCGTCATCGCTAAGGAGCGGTCATGAAAAAAGTCCTGATTTCTGGCTGGCTGGCGCTTTTTGCCCTGCCCGTTTTTGGCCAACAGTATTTTGCCACCCCGGAGAAGGCCGCCACCGCGCTGGCGGATGCCGTTTCGACACAAAACGAGACGGCGCTCAACGACCTGCTGGGGGAGGACTGGCGTCAGTACCTGCCGCAGCGAGAGGCAGACCCGGAAGCCGTCGCCCGTTTTCTTCGCGACTGGAAAGTCGGCCATAAGATTGTCGAGCAGGGGGACATGGCACACCTCAACGTAGGCCGGGAAGCGTGGCAGCTGCCGATACCGATGCTGAAAACAGCCGAGGGTTGGCACTTCGATATGGCGCAGGCGGCGGATGAGATCCAGACGCGGGAAATCGGCCGTAACGAGCTGTCGGCAATTCAGGCGATGCACGCCTACGTTGACGCGCAAAATGAGTATTACCAGCACTTCCAGCGCTACGCCAAAAAGCTGTTCAGTAGTCCGGGGAAAAAAGACGGTCTGTACTGGCCAACTGAACCCGGCGAAGAGCCGAGCCCGTTGGGGCCAGCCTTTAGCCCCGTCGAACCGGGCGAAGGCTATCACGGCTACCGTTTCCGCCTTATCCACGACGGTGACAAGCAGACGGCCGCCCTGTTGGCGTGGCCCGTTGCATGGGGTGAAACCGGCGTGATGAGCTTTATGATCGATCGACGCGATCGCGTTTATCAGGCAAATCTGGGTCAGGATACGGCGACGTTAGTGCAGGCGATTACCCGCTTTACGCCAGACGAAAAGTGGCAGGCTATCGAGCAATAACCCCCTGCCCGGCGCATCCGTATGCCGCCGGGCGGGTTCCTCATCTGACGACGTTTAGCCCTGATGCGGCATCAGCTGTGGATAGCCGCTGAAGGCTGGTTTACTGCTGCTTAAGGCCGCCTCATCACTGTGAATACTGCCCGAGTTCGCCGCCCATACGCCTTCCGTGGTTTTGCTGATCGCCTGATGCTGTGCATTCAGGTTCTGACCCATGGCTGCGATATGGGTGTTTTCCGTACCACCGCTATTGTCGGCCCAGGGAATGGCAGGATCTGCGGCGCAAGCCGCAGCAGAAGCCAGGGTGGCGGCAAACAGGGCTGTTGTTAAAACGAGTCTCATAATACACCTCACCAGATAGTTAACTGCCTATAAGTTTATGGCGTAATTATTTTCAATGTATCTATAAGATGTGCCGATTTATTAACGCAGACACAGTTCTAAACATCGGGCATAAAAAAAGCGGCTCTCAGAGCCGCTTTTGCATTTTGCCGGAAAGAAAAACTTACTTTTTCTTCGCTTTCGCATTCGGCAGGTCGGTGATGCTACCTTCGAACACTTCTGCCGCCAGGCCAACGGACTCGTGCAGAGTCGGGTGCGCGTGGATGGTCAGCGCGATGTCTTCTGCGTCACAACCCATTTCGATAGCCAGACCGATTTCACCCAGCAGCTCGCCGCCGTTGGTGCCGACAATCGCGCCGCCGATAACACGGTGGGTCTCTTTGTCGAAGATCAGTTTGGTCATACCGTCTGCGCAATCAGAAGCGATCGCACGGCCAGATGCTGCCCACGGGAAGGTGGCAGTTTCGTAGCTGATGCCTTTCTCTTTCGCTTCTTTCTCGGTCAGGCCAACCCAGGCAACTTCTGGCTCGGTGTAGGCGATTGACGGGATCACTTTCGGGTCGAAGTAGTGCTTCAGACCGGAGATAACTTCGGCGGCAACGTGACCTTCGTGAACGCCTTTGTGCGCCAGCATCGGCTGACCGACGATATCGCCGATAGCGAAGATGTGCGGCACGTTGGTACGCAGCTGCTTGTCAACGCGGATAAAGCCGCGTTCGTCAACTTCAACGCCCGCTTTGCCTGCGTCAAGGTTTTTACCGTTCGGTACGCGACCGATAGCGACCAGCACCGCGTCATAACGCTGTGCTTCAGCCGGGGCTTTTTTGCCTTCCATGGAAACATAGATACCGTCTTCTTTTGCTTCAACGGCAGTCACTTTGGTTTCCAGCATCAGGTTGAATTTCTTGCTGATGCGTTTGGTGAAGACTTTAACCACGTCTTTGTCGGCAGCCGGGATCACCTGGTCGAACATTTCAACCACGTCGATCTCTGAACCCAGCGCATGGTACACGGTACCCATTTCCAGACCGATGATACCGCCACCCATAACCAGCATACGCTTCGGTACGGATTTCAGCTCCAGCGCATCGGTGGAGTCCCATACGCGCGGATCTTCGTGCGGAATGAACGGCAGCTGAATCGGACGGGAGCCCGCTGCGATGATCGCATTGTCGAAGTTAATCACGGTTTTACCGTTTTCACCTTCCACTTCCAGGGTGTTAGCGCCGGTGAATTTACCCAGACCGTTAACCACCTTCACTTTACGACCTTTGGCCATGCCAGCCAGACCACCGGTCAGCTGAGTGATGACTTTTTCTTTCCAGGTGCGGATCTTGTCAATGTCGGTTTTCGGTTCGCCGAAAACGATGCCGTGCTCGGCCAGCGCTTTCGCTTCTTCGATAACTTTAGCAACGTGCAGCAGTGCTTTAGAAGGGATACAGCCGACGTTCAGGCAAACACCGCCGAGGGTGCTGTAACGTTCTACGATGACGGTCTCCAGACCTAAATCAGCGCAACGGAAGGCAGCAGAATAGCCTGCAGGACCTGCCCCAAGTACCACGACCTGAGTTTTAATTTCAGTACTCATCATGACCTCTGTAGTTTGTATCCGGCGGGTCTGACGCTATTGTTATACACTTCATCCTTCAAGCCGCCTCTGCGTTGGCTGCGCTCGCTCACCCCGGTCACGTACCGCTTGTACGCTCCAGGGATTCACTCCCTTGCCGCCTTGACGCAACTCGAATTTTTTTGTGTAAATTACGCCCATGTCCACCGGGACGTTCTATCCGCCTGCATTTTACAAAATTGTTAACAATTTTGAAACAACAAACGGCAAACGATTTTGTCCTTTGTTGCTGATAACCCCGAAACGAAGACAAGATTACCAGAAAAAAGCCGGCCGTCAGGCCGGCTTTTCGCTTACATCACCAGGCGGCGAATATCGCTCAGCATGTTGTTGATGATGGTGATAAAGCGCGCACCATCAGCACCATCGATCACGCGGTGGTCGAAGGACAGAGAGATAGGCATCATCAGACGCGGTACAAACTCTTTACCATTCCACACCGGTTCCATCGCGGATTTGGACACCCCGAGGATAGCCACTTCCGGCGCGTTAACAATCGGCGCGAAGTGGGTTGTCCCCAGGCCACCGATGCTGGAGATGGTGAAGCAACCGCCCTGCATTTCGCCAGCCGTCAGCTTACCATCACGCGCTTTCTTAGAGATAACCGTCAGTTCACGAGACAGCTCGGTAATGCTCTTCTTGTTCACATCTTTAAAGACCGGAACAACCAGACCATTCGGCGTATCAACCGCCACCCCGATGTTGATGTATTTCTTCAGCGTCAGACGCTGTGCATCTTCGGACAGCGAGCTGTTGAAGCGTGGCATCTGCTCAAGCGCAGCGGCAACCGCTTTCATGATGAAGACAACCGGGGTGAATTTCACGTCCAGTTTGCGCTTCTCAGCTTCAGCATTCTGCTGCTTACGGAAGGCTTCCAGATCGGTGATATCGGTTTTGTCGAAGTGCGTAACGTGCGGGATCATGACCCAGTTACGGCTCAGGTTAGCACCAGAGATTTTCTGGATACGGCCCAGCTCAACTTCTTCCACTTCACCAAACTTGCTGAAGTCCACTTTCGGCCACGGCAGCATGCCCGGCAGACCACCACCGGCGGCAGCAGGCGCAGCTTCAGCGCGTTTCACCGCGTCTTTCACGTAAGCCTGAACGTCTTCGCGCAGGATACGGCCTTTACGACCGGAGCCTTTCACTTTCGCCAGGTTGACGCCGAATTCGCGCGCCAGGCGACGAATCAGCGGTGTCGCATGAACGTAAGCGTCGTTTTCAGCAAACTCAGATTTGCCTTCCGCTTTCGCCGCAGGAGCAGCAGCCGGTTTAGCCGCCGGAGCCGGGGCAGCAGCTGCCGGAGCAGCAGCCTGAGCCGGAGCTGCGGCAGGCGCAGCGCCCTCCACTTCGAAGACCATAATCAGCGAACCGGTAGAGACTTTGTCGCCGGTGCTGATTTTGATTTCTTTGACGGTGCCTGCAAACGGTGCCGGCACTTCCATAGAAGCCTTGTCGCCTTCTACGGTGATCAGAGACTGTTCAGCGGCAACTTTGTCGCCCACTTTCACCATCACTTCAGTGACTTCGACTTCATCACCGCCGATGTCCGGTACGTGAACGTCTTTCGCGCCAGCAGCGGCTGCTGGTGCCGCGGCAGCGGCCGGAGCGGCTGCCTGTGCCGGAGCTGCAGCAGGTGCCGCGCCAGCAACTTCGAAGACCATGATCAGCGAGCCGGTAGACACTTTGTCGCCGGTGTTGATTTTGATCTCTTTCACGGTACCCGCGAACGGCGCCGGAACTTCCATAGAGGCTTTATCGCCTTCTACGGTGATCAGGGACTGCTCAGCCGCAACGGTATCGCCCACTTTAACCATGATCTCGGTGACTTCAACTTCGTCGCCGCCGATGTCCGGCACGTGAACGTCTTTTGCCGCTGCTGCAGCAGGTGCTGCTGCCGGGGCCGCTTCTTTCTTCTCTTCTGCCTTGGCAGGTGCAGCATCAGCTGCACCGTCGGCGGAATCGAAAATCATGATCAGTTTACCGGTCTCAGTTTTGTCGCCGACAGAGACTTTGATCTCTTTTACGACGCCAGCCTGCGGAGACGGGACTTCCATAGAGGCTTTATCGCCTTCTACAGTGATCAGCGACTGTTCAGCTTCAACTTTGTCGCCTACTTTGACCAGGATCTCGGTGATTTCAACTTCATCAGCCCCGATGTCCGGTACATTGATTTCGATAGCCATTATTCTTTTACCTCTTACGCCAGACGCGGGTTAACTTTTTCTGCATCGATGTTGAATTTGATGATGGCATCCGCCACCACTTTCTTATCGATTTCGCCACGTTTAGCCAGTTCGCCCAGTGCTGCTACAACCACATAAGAAGCATCTACTTCGAAGTGGTGACGCAGGTTCTCACGGCTGTCGGAACGTCCGAAGCCATCAGTACCCAGCACGCGGTAGTCGTCAGCCGGTACATAAGTACGGACCTGCTCGGCGAACAGTTTCATATAGTCGGTTGATGCTACAGCCGGAGCGTCGTTCATCACCTGAGCGATGTACGGAACGCGCGGAGTTTCCAGCGGGTGCAGCATGTTCCAGCGCTCACAGTCCTGACCGTCACGGGCCAGTTCGGTGAAGGAGGTGACGGAGTAAACGTCAGAGCCCACGCCGTAGTCTTTCGCCAGGATCTGCGCTGCTTCACGAACGTGACGCAGGATAGAACCGGAGCCCAGCAGCTGAACTTTACCTTTGCTACCTTCAACGGTTTCGAGTTTATAGATACCTTTACGGATACCTTCCTCGGCACCTGCTGGCATGGCCGGCATGTGGTAGTTTTCGTTCAGCGTGGTGATGTAGTAGTAAACGTTCTCTTGTTTCTCACCGTACATACGCTCCAGACCATCGTGCATGATGACCGCAACTTCGTACGCGTAAGACGGATCGTAAGAGATACAGTTCGGGATAGTCAGAGACTGAATATGGCTGTGACCATCTTCGTGCTGCAGACCTTCGCCGTTCAGCGTGGTACGACCGGAAGTCCCGCCGACCAGGAAGCCGCGAGCCTGCTGGTCGCCTGCCTGCCAGCACAGGTCGCCGATACGCTGGAACCCGAACATGGAGTAGTAGATGTAGAACGGGATCATCGGCAGGTTGTTGGTGCTGTAAGACGTTGCCGCCGCCAGCCAGGATGCGCCTGCGCCCAGTTCGTTGATCCCTTCCTGCAGGATCTGACCTTTTTCGTCTTCTTTGTAGTAAGCAACCTGCTCACGGTCCTGCGGGGTGTACTGCTGGCCGTTCGGGCTGTAGATACCAATCTGACGGAACAGGCCTTCCATACCAAAGGTACGCGCTTCATCGGCGATGATCGGCACGAGGCGGTCTTTGATGGACTTGTTCTTCAGCATCACGTTCAGGGCACGAACGAACGCGATAGTGGTAGAAATTTCTTTGTTCTGCTCTTCCAGCAGCGGCGCGAAATCGTCCAGGGTCGGCAGCTCCAGCTTCTCATCGAAGTTCGGCTGACGGCTCGGCAGATAGCCGTGCAGTTTCTGACGCTGAGCGTGCAGATAGGTATGCTCTTCGGAGCCTTCCGGGAAGGTCACGTACGGCAGTTTTTCGATATCCGCATCGGCAACCGGCACATTGAAACGATCGCGGACATAGCGAACGCCGTCCATGTTCATTTTCTTCACCTGGTGAGCGATGTTTTTACCTTCAGCGGTATCGCCCATGCCATACCCTTTAATGGTATGAGCCAGGATAACGGTCGCTTTGCCTTTGGTCTCCTGCGCTTTTTTCAGGGCAGCAAAGACTTTCTTCGGATCGTGACCACCGCGGTTCAGAGCCCAGATCTGCTCGTCAGTCCAGTCGGCAACCAGCGCTGCGGTTTCCGGATATTTACCGAAGAAGTGCTCACGAACGTACGCGCCATCTTTGGATTTGAAGGTCTGGTAGTCACCGTCAACGGTTTCGTTCATCAGCTGAATCAGCTTACCGCTGGTGTCTTTACGCAGCAGCTCATCCCAACGACCGCCCCAGATAACCTTGATAACGTTCCAGCCGGCACCGGCGAAGATACCTTCCAGCTCGTTAATGATTTTACCGTTACCGGTGACCGGGCCGTCCAGACGCTGCAGGTTGCAGTTAATGACGAAGACCAGGTTATCCAGTTTTTCACGGGTGGCGATGGTGATAGCGCCTTTAGATTCCGGCTCGTCCATCTCACCGTCGCCCAGGAAGGCATAAACGGTTTGTTTGGAGGTATCTTTCAGACCACGGTGTTCCAGATACTTGAGGAATTTCGCCTGATAGATAGCACCGATTGGGCCCAGACCCATGGAGACGGTCGGGAACTGCCAGAATTCCGGCATCAGTTTCGGGTGCGGATAAGAAGACAGACCGTTACCGTGAACTTCCTGACGGAAGTTATTCATCTGCTCTTCGGTCAGACGGCCTTCGAGGAACGCACGTGCGTATACGCCCGGAGAAATGTGGCCCTGGAAGTAAACCAGGTCGCCGCCATCCTGCTCGTTGCGCGCACGGAAGAAGTGGTTAAAGCACACTTCATAGAACGTTGCGGAGGACTGGAAGGAAGCCATGTGGCCACCCAGTTCCAGATCTTTTTTCGATGCGCGCAGAACGGTCATGATGGCGTTCCAACGAATCGCAGAACGAATTCGACGTTCCAGATCCAGATTCCCCGGATATTCCGGTTCATCTTCAACGGCAATAGTGTTGACGTAACTGCCTGTAGATGTGCCAGCAGCAACCTTCACCCCGCCTTTGCGGGCTTCAGAAAGGAGTTGGTCAATCAGATACTGAGCACGCTCAACACCTTCTTCACGGATGACCGATTCGATCGCCTGTAGCCAGTCGCGAGTTTCGATCGGATCCACGTCATTTGGTAAACGTTCTGACATGGGGGGTATTCCTTATCTATCTAATCGTTGATTAATCTGGAACCTGTCCCATTGCACTCTTTGTTCTTCATATTTCAGGTTATCTCTTTGTTGGCTGCGCTTCCTCACCCTGGCCACATAGTTAGCTATGCTCCCGGGGATTCACGCGCTTGCCGCCGCGATATAACCCGAACTATTTGAACAACCAAAAGCACAATAAGACAGGTTCTGCGTTTAGTTGCCGCGCTCTAAAAAATGGCGCTTAAGAACCGGAGTTCTCATCTTTCCGTTGCTGTAAACGACGCAGTGAGCGTTCTCGACGACTCTCCTCACGGCTACGATCCAGCAAAATTTCTTCAATGAACGCCAGGTGTCGATGCGACGCTTCACGCGCCTGCTCCGGCTCTCCGGCGATTATCGCCTCGAAAATACGAGTGCGATGGTTGCTGACCTGCGGAAGCATCTCCCGACGGGCATACAGCAATTCAAAGTTCTGACGAACGTTTTGCGCGAGCATCGGCTCCATGCAGCGTAGCAGATGGAGAAGCACGACATTGTGCGCCGCTTCGGTGACGGCAATTTGATACTGGACGACGGCGTCAGATTCGGCGTCAAGATCGCCGGACTGCTGAGCCCGTTCGATAGCCTGATGCAGCTCGCGAATACGTTCGCGGTCAGCATCATTGCTGCGCAGCGCCGCGTAATAAGCCGCGATGCCTTCCAGCGCGTGGCGGGTTTCCAGCAGATCAAATTGGGATTCAGGGTGATCGGACAGTAGCTCGACCAGCGGGTCGCTGAAGCTCTGCCACAGGCTGCTCTGTACAAAAGTTCCACCGCCCTGGCGACGAAGCAACAAGCCCTTGGCTTCGAGGCGTTGAATCGCCTCACGCAGCGAGGGGCGGGAAACGTCGAACTGTTTGGCCAGTTCGCGTTCAGGCGGGAGTTTTTCACCGGGGCGTAAGGTCCCCTCAAGGATTAAAAACTCAAGCTGCTGCTCTATCACATCAGATAGTTTTGGTTGGCGGATTTTGCTGTAGGCCATATTCCCTGTCTCTGCCATTAGCCCGTAGTCAATTGGTCTTACCAATTCGCAGTTCGTAGCGGTAAAGTAACAAAGTATTCACCTTCTGTCCATACAGGTTTTGATTGAAATCAGGAAACCACGCACATTTTAACAACCTTACAGAAATAACATTTCAGAATTGTAACTTCACACAAATGATGTGTTTACCCCATAAGAGGTAGCGTTAACGTTTATGAAACGAAAAATTAGGCTATCTGAACCGATTCAACTCCGTAAAACTCAATTATTTATTCATAAGGAGTGAATATTCAGCCACCTCAAGCGGATCGCGTTCACCGGCCTGCTATTTACAAATGGTTTCTTTTTGCTCGCTTCGTCATCATCCCTTCATAAAGCAGGTGCATTCACTCGCGCTTATCACTATTCTCGGTGAGACGAAAGGCCTTTTGGTGTTTTTATGTTTCGCCTTCCGTAAAGAAATCAATACGAAAACGGAATTTCGGAATTACACCACACAACAATATGTAAGCTGAATCAATCAGGACCGAGCTGACTAAAACGCCCTTGAATTTAGATAGCTATGCTATCTGGCAGGGACAGACAACGAAGCAGTAGCCTGAAGGACGACGCGTATAAACATAATAACCACACACGAGGTTTCATGATGGAAGGTCAACAGCATGGCGATCGGCTCAAGCGCGGCCTGAAAAACCGCCATATTCAGCTTATTGCTCTGGGCGGCGCTATCGGCACCGGCCTGTTTCTGGGCAGTGCATCCGTTATTCAGTCCGCCGGCCCCGGGATTATTCTGGGCTATGCGATCGCCGGTTTTATCGCCTTCCTGATCATGCGTCAGCTGGGTGAGATGGTCGTAGAAGAGCCGGTAGCAGGTTCATTCAGTCATTTTGCGTATAAATACTGGGGCGGTTTTGCCGGCTTTGCTTCCGGTTGGAACTACTGGGTACTGTACGTTCTGGTGGCCATGGC
>BAAW01000343.1_pt1 | contig 14217 bp, 12 predicted proteins | sample 270468 | NCBI WGS metagenome assembly BAAW01 (sample SAMD00036526, study PRJNA27859) | human gut metagenome | isolation source: feces from healthy human sample F1-U, Infant, Female
GGAGAAAATGTAATGCCCGAGCCAATAAATCTGCAGACAGACGTGGTCAGCCAGCATACGTTTCCTCGTTTTTCACTGAAGCACTTCAGTACGCCGGGAAAGGGTAAGCGCCTACGTTTATACGCCTTTGATAAGGCCGCCGGGCGCGCTTATGCCACCACGCCGGATGACGCCACCGTCCGGAATACGTTCTACAATCTCGATGATCACCCTCAGCGGCTCAGTCTTGAGCCGCTGCTGGGAATTTACGAGCATGAAGCAGCGCCGGTCATTGCCGACCTTCTGAGGCATAAGGACATTCGCCAGCTGACTGCAGACGATCGCTACAAGCTAGCCGTGTTTGTTGCCGTGCAGCGTGCACGAACCTTCGGTGAGCTGGAGCGTATTTCAGGCATGATTTCAGTGCTCTTTAGTAAGATGGCGGCAATGGGCGCGACTGAGGAGCAGGCAGGAGAAACCCTGGGGTTATCGCCCGGGGGAGATAACAGAGATGTTTTTCTTCGGCAGCTTGTCCAGCAGATATCACATATTGATCACCTGCTGAATAAGGACTGGTACCTGCTGGAAACAAAGCCAGAACATCCCTTCTACGTGTCAGACAATCCGGTGGTACTGGAGAACCGCAACGACTTCGGTCCGTACGGCAATATTGGTCTGGCCGTGCTCGGAATACAAATCTACCTTCCCCTGTCATCGACGCTGATGCTGGCCATGTATTGCCCTTCCATCCGTGAACAGAAGATTCGTGATAAGCAGGATCTTCATCATCTCCTTGCCAGAGCGCCACACCTGATCCCGCGTCACATGCGCCCGTTTGAAATGCTCAGACATCTCAGCAGGTTTACGGACTATCATCTCATGCCGCTTACTGCGGATCATGTGACGCATTACAACGCACTGCAGGTGGAGTATGCGGAACAGTATGTGTTCTGTGGTGAAAACGATTTTTCTCTGGTTGAGAGAATGCTGGCAGATGATGACCGTTACCGGACAGGCCCGAGGTTTACGTTTTAGGGCAAATTCCGACCTGCGCTGTGCCGGGAAATGCCGGTGGCAGACCCGGCTGACCATCACGGCACAGATGAGTGTTGCCGAGAAACCCCCACGTGAAAGCGGCAGTGGCCACAGTGACCACCGCCGGAAGATGAGGATGAATATCTGTTGACATTCATCCTCTGTTCGTGTAGCTTTCGGGCTCTTACTTGCTTAGAGTAAACTTTCGGCAGATGGCCCCAACCATCTTACCGATACCCCAGAGTAGCAAACCCCTTAGCGGCATGACCCAGAATGGTGAAATGGCAAGTTTCACCAGAAAAAAAGTCTTAAGCCAGGGCATTACAGCCCACACCACTCCGGCCGTAAGCCCCACGTAAGCCACAAGAAGCAGGACGCAGAGACAGGCGCTCCAGTATTGCTTCTGGCAGATGTGGTCCCTGGCACTGACGACCAGGCGTTGAGTAGTGGTGAAAATCGCGATAATAAAAGCGATTTCAGTCTGGAACGGGAATACGGATGTTCCCACGATGTCGGACGTATTTTTCATTAAGCCTCCAAAGGCAAATTGTTGATAACACAGATGTATTAGTGTTCTTCATGTTGTGAACCTCATTTTTTGTCAAAAGGCACCCCGCGCCTCACATGATGTGAACGCCGTCGATACCGCACAGAATGTGATGTTACCTGTCCTGCTACGATGTATTCATTCGTGACCTCCATACTGATGCTGTTGTTAGATCTGCCGCCTGAACCACTGAAAAAAAACAGCATGAAACCGAGACAGGACGCCACAGCGGCCTGACAGGTGGATGCAATAAGTTTCAGGGGATTGGGATAACAGGAAGGGCTGGTTACCTGATGTTATAGTATCAGGATATCGATCCATTTGTCAATGAATTTCGATAACATCTCTCCAATTATCCAATAATACCACTGTTGCAACTCGCTGAATTTAGCAAAAAGTGCTTTTCTCCTCAATCATTCCTGAGACTCCAGTATCTCAGCAGCGGGGGGTGTTGAGCTAATGCGTTTTTCAGTTATTTGCTCCCTGCCCCGCCGGTGCTGTCTCGTAAACTCTGACATAGAGGTGTGTGGCCGTTCCAGCCCGGCGACGGGTAAATTCTCCCGCTGCGGTTCCCGACGTCAGGCGGCATCTGCGCCCGGCTCTGGAAAAGGCAGCTTTCAGGGATTTTGATACTTCACTCCGGGCATCGTTTTCATCCGGATTCAGCGCCAGGCAGACGACCTGCCCGGGAGCCATCTTTGCGATCGCGGAAAAGGAAACGTTGCCACAGACATATCGACTGTTTCTGCTGTTACTCATATTACAGCTCCTCGGATTATGGTGCCGGCCGCTACCGGTCCGGTCATACCATCTGGCTCTCAATGAAGGTCAGCAGCTGCTGCGTCAGCCCGATCTCGATATCTTCATCCGTGACAAACTTTTCGGTCTGCCAGGCATAGACATGAAATTCACACCGGTTATTGCGGAAGAAATAGGCCGGGCCAGTGCCGTCTGGCGAACTGAGCGACGTGGTGTACCCCGGATCAGCAACGATGACCCATCCGGGAAACCTGGGAACCGGAACGGGCTCTTTCCCGTTATGGCCGTCTTTCAGGATGACCTGCACCCGCCATGCTGATTCGCCGTAACTCACCGGACGGTAACTGTATAAAGTCACGAACGAACCTTCAGTCACAAAACCGGGTACGAGGGGGGACAGTTTCTTGAGCAATCTGACGGAGTCGATGTGTTTATAGAACTGATTTTCAGCATCAGGCTGAGGTGAGTAAAAAGCCTTTTCCCAGGCCATCCTGATAACCGCCTCATCCTGAGCAGCCAGCTCTGCAAACAGGGCCAGCTCAAGCGACAGCCCTCGCCTAAAGTAGCTGATCCCGGGCATACCCACTCTTGCCATATCCCGCAGGTAAGGCGCATTATTAAAAAGGATGTGCTTGAGATCGTCATCGCACTTCAGGTTCAGAAAACTGATGTAACCCTCGTTGATGCCAGGCAGCAGTCCTGAATACCCGTTAGGGTCTGCACTGGCTCGCAGATACTCCAAAAGCTCTGCATCCAGAGAAGCCACCAGACCACTTTTACGGATGAAGTTAGAAATGTCATCGCGGAAGGTGTCCACCAGGAGCTCCCGCAGCCAGGTTGCTTTGGGCTTACCGCCGCTGGCCGCCTGGCCGGTAATTATGTTGTCAAGGTAGATCGGAATATTTCTGATGGTATACGAAACCGTACCATCATCGGCTTCACTGTCCTGCCTGCTGTCAATAATCATATCATTTACCTTTTTCGATTCTGTATCACTTTATGGAAAAAGGATACTTCAAAGTAAAAGGTATCAAAATACTGCAAAGTATACTTTTTAAAAAATCGCATCTGATTGGTTATTTTTTGTTCACCCCTGTTTGTCAGATCCGATTTCTGCCGGTTCCGGATCTGCTTCTCCCTCCCCTGCGCGCTGCGGCCCTGTAACACAAGATCTAACGGTGTTACTAGCTGCCAGAGGCGCTATATGTTGTGTTTCTCCCCTGCCCGTGACCCGGCGAGCAGCCGCCGAAAACCGCGGTATGATTATTTTGTGGCCGTGGTACACTTCCGGAAACGGTGAAATAGCGGAAAAGTCGGATCTCCGTGAAACGGGCATCCGGTAATTTAAAAGCGTGGTTATATGTCTGCTTATTATAATTATGGTTAATATCGCTGAAAGTGATAATACGAGCGCGAAGGGATGACGGCAGCGGGGGATGATTTCATGCCGGGACTATTAAAAGAGAAATTAAATGGATACAGACAGGATTCAGTTCAAGATCGAAACACTGATACCCGTTCTCAAATCTTTAGGGCATAGCAGGTTCTGGTACCGAGCGATCAGCTACGGTTCCAGATATGAAGAACTGGAGTTTATCGTCAACCAGGAAAATGAACGTCTTGCTCAATGGAGCCCTAAGCGTCAAGGGTGGATTGTGACCGACATCCCATGAACCCACCATCAATACCGCAGACCCGTGATGCTTACAATGTGACACTCCCGGCGCGCAAGCCTTAACCAATAAGGTGCGTCTCATCCGCCTCATAGCGTATTANATCAAAATGAGCTTCGTGTTGATGAAGCATTGTATCCACAAAAGCTTTATTTTTTATTGCTTTAGACTCAATAATCCATTAATCGCAGATATTTAGTACAATAAAGCACTAACCCCTTTCTTCTTCTCCCCAGAACCTAAAGGGTATAACCGTAATTAATCCTTTGATTATTTGACGTCAGTTATTTTCTATCGCCTTCATTTTTGGTGTTACAGCTGCTATATTCTCTGTAAACTTAATGGCTGGAGAACCGCATGGATCTGCAGACGCGACTCATATTTATTGATACTTCCGCATACGAAGTAAAAAAACTTCAGTTTGGTCACTTCGCTCTGCTTAGACTGCAGGAGCTTGTTGAAGCGTAAAAAATTCACCTGCTTATCACAGACGTGGTTCGTTCTGAAATAGAAAAGCATCTTAAAAAATATGCAGAGGAAGCTGTAACGGCACATAAAAATTTCCGGAAAGCAGGGAGCTTTTTATGCGTGGCTGAGGAAGTTACCGGTGGAGGTCTTTTCCCCGACATCGCATCAGAAGCGGTTCTGGCTGAGGCAAGGCGCAAATTCCATGCGTTAGTTGATAATGGATTAACAGAAACTGTCCTTATTGCAGAGGTTAACCCAAAGCAAATTTTTGACGACTATTTTTCGGGTGCAGCGCCATTCCACCGGGAAGCAAAAAAGTCTGAGTTCCCGGACGCATTTTCACTGGCCGCTGTTGATACAGTAGCAAAATCCCGTCATCACAGCGTTTATATCGTTAGTAATGACGATGATATGTCTGCTGTAGCAGCTGCTAATGAGAGTTTCATTTATCTTAAAAGCATTGATGTCCTGCTGGACCTAGTTAACAGAAATGATAAAGAACTGTCTGAATTATCTGATTTTGCAGACAGCATACTGGATCAGCTTAGGGATCAGATTATCAATCTGGCTAGAGAGATAGTGAGCAATGGGGAATTTATTCTTTCATCCTACGACGATGCCGATCCCGAAATTTGTGATGTAGCGATTTTATCAGTCAATATTCATGAAGTGCAGTTGATAGATGTGGCAACCGAATATGCAATGTATGATGTGACTTTTAACGTGGAGTTAACTGTATCATACAATTTTGAGGATTATTCAAGAGCGACCTGGGATAAAGAAGAGCATGTTTATTATGGAGTTGAGTACAGTCGTGGATCTTTTCGCCATCAGGAACAGTATGCGGCGACCCTAGAGATAGAATCTATGGACAGGCTCAGGGCAAATGCGGAGGTTCATTCACTAAGTTTTGATGACAGCCTTTTCGGCCTTGATCTGGATACAGCAGTACCCACTGAGTGAGTTACACAAAAGATATCCTGCACTTCAGATAGGCCATTTCTTACGTGTAGTGCGCTGAATGTGTCCAAAAAACACCGCACTAACGGGTTTGTGGGGTGATTCAATCAACTACCCCTCACTACAAAAAGCATCCGTGCGTGTTGAAAAAAGGCCACCCCGCAGTAAAATGTACAACACCTGCATTGATGAAATGTTCATAACGATGCCCCTTCCACATTAAATTAAGAAAGAAATCGTCCATCAAACTGCGGGACATGGCTATATTCTTTTGCCGAGATGTTTGGGCTTATTTGTTAATATTACTATTCATTGTTTATGATGATATATTTTAACCACTCCCTATATAGATTATCCTCTACGAAGATAGAGTGCTTTATAAATATACCTTTCTCTTTTGCACCACAATCCCTAAAACAAAGGATAATTTCCCCATTAGAGAAATTGCAATATATCCTTTCTATAACTTCTTTGTTACCTTCCTTATTAAGGCCTATAAAGACAATCTCCGAAGGAAACCTAAAATTAAGATATTTTGTTGCCTCTATAAAAAGCATAACTATATCTACAAAATCTTCAGCCTCCTCTTTTGTTATGTTTTTATACTCATGTTCAAACTCATTCCTGACTTTATTAATCTTATCAATTATTCTTGGCCTGACGATACCGATGCTTTCTAGAAAATCTAATTTACGTGGGAAAGATTTCATTTTCTTAAAAAAGGATTCCCCACCAAAACTGTAGCAAAGGATATCAACTCTCATATGTAATGCGGATTTTGCATTTCTTAATGCATTATTATAGTGTCTTCTTTCATCACCAGATTTCAAATCATCAATAGCGTCCTGCAAATATCTCTCAGGACCTATAAAATCCTTAAAAGGAATCATGGTCCATAAATAATCCGGATACTCATTTATATCTAAATCATCAGGAGATAACATAATCAACCCCTTACAGAATGTAAGTATAATTTATAACATATGATAATCAAAACGTCTATAATCTTCTCGAACACCACAATAAAAATTAATTCTTGAACAGCGGTAATACATTAAACCCATTAGGGCTAAAAATTAAAACCCCACCATATTAAAATGAGGTTTTAAAACAATTATTTGATAATAAAAAACATATTGCTAATTTTTAAAAAATATAAAATTTAATCATTTAATTTCTTCAAGAACTCTTCAGCCGCATCCTTCAGTTCGGTAGTGTATTTACCACGCTTGATTTGATTATCTGTAGGCATCTCAATGCTGTCAATTATTTTTTGGCAAGTTTTAAAATGCTCTATATACTCTTCATTAAGTAATGTTTTCAAAATATTGTCACAATATTTTGAGATCTTTTTTGATGATGAGTCTGGAGTATCAATTTTACCATTAACGACCCAAGGATATAACATGGCTACATGCCAACGGAGCCTATTATATTTTTGCGCTTCATTTTTCCTACCATTAATAAGAGTGTTAAACTTGTAACATATATAAGCTGCACAGTGATAAGCACACTCATTATCTCTATCATCAAAAACAATATCGCTTGTGTTAAGTACTTTCTTGACATATCTTGATGCATCATGTGGCCGCATTTTAAAAACTGAAATAAAGCATCTAGTTAGTTCTTTGATATCATAAATTTTAGTGGTTTGAATTGATTTATTTCTATATTCATTTTCTCGTCGTTCAAAGAATAATTTTTCTTTAACTTCGTCGTTTCGTTGAATATCAAAAAATTTCTGGATTAATCTTGCTTTTTCACGAAGAGCATAGAATGATTCATTTTCAACAGCAGACTGATTATTAGTAGCTGTAACAATTTCTATCGCAACATCAGTATTCTGTGATTCAATAAATTTAACGACAAGTTCGACACTATCATTAAGGTCTGCATAGTGCTCGTATAATGTATTAGTTGTCTGACACCCATTAATGATTTGATAATTTGTCAAATGCATAACTTTTGTATTTGACTGTATAGCTATCTCTGGTGCGATAATTGTAACTCCGTTATTTAAAACTGCAAACTGCTTTGATTTTTCACTATGAAGTGTTTTAGCTATATCCTTATTTACAGGATTATCCCCCCCCAGAAAAGCACGGACGTTCTCATCGAAAACCTCTTCTCTTATGTTACCTTCATCATCCATAGCAATTTTTTCAAGAAATTCTTTTGCTTTAACTATAGAGATGTAAGCCTGAGGTATTCCAGGCATCTCATTTATACCAATGTAATCGATTAACTGCAGAGAAGCTTCATTTTTATCTGATATTGAGCTCCATAATTTCATTAACTCCTTTCGTCCCATAGGAAAAACTTCTATATCATTGAATATATCCGCATTTTCACAAGTTCTCTCAAGAACCTTAAAACTTGCTACTATTTCCCTCTCTTTATTATAAACGCCGCTAGTGCAAAAAAACACTTTCAAGTTTGGCATTTTATTTTTAATTTTCTTAACATTTGCTACGATTATTTTTATGATCTCTATTGCCTGACCATTATAAATACCATTTGGTAGTTTGGGCTCTAGACTGAGAAAATCTTGCAATCCCAAATTGAAATTTGAAATGTCATCCTTTAAAAAACTCTCACCAGACTTTACTTGTGTTATGATAATATCAACAGGCAAGGATGTTTTATATGTTTCGAAGGCTGCAGTTGCATCATCCACACTAATGATTAGTTCACCATCAATAATTATCGATATACCATCTAAAGATGCGTCATCTTCCTGCGTTGTGATATCTATTGGATTAAATCTACCAAGAAAATATTTTGATGTGATTACATAATTACAAAAATACTCAAACAATTTTGATTCTTCTTTAGTTTGAATATCGAATTCATGTGATAGATCTTCAATGTATTGTGATAGTATAGCGTGCATAGAGTTTCCTTTGTAAATTATTAATTAACTATTTACTTGCGTATAGATAATTTTTCCTATAACATGCATTTTATCATTAAACAAGTACTTTACTCTCAAAAAATAGAATTTTATACTAACAGTGATAAACATTTTACATTCTGGATGTGTTGAAAAGATAAACCATACACCTGAATCTAATTCACTTTCGACACAAAGTTCCGAATTTTTGTAATGAATATTCAGTTCTGTCTTATTCCTATTCTTTCCATTATTCTTCGTATTACCACTTAGCATAAGTGTAAAACTCTGGACGCTGGATAGCTATCTTCTACCTTCTACTCTAAATGTAAGGTCTATACTTACCCTATGGGGTCTGGACATGTCCAGAACAATGACAGTAGACCTTGGGATAACCTTCGCGATTTCATATATTTTTTGAATCAGTTGATTATAGAACGCAGAGAGAAGTGATTCGCGAATCTCTCCGCCTCCTTCGAGAAAAGCAGGCAGAATCACGTCTCCNAGCACTACGGGATCTCCTGACAAATGGTCTGAGCAGGGGAAAATCGATTGTGTGGTANATGGATGCGTTCCTGAAAAAGTCAAATCAGCTGCAGATATTGGTAGTGAAGAGCGTTAAACTTACACCAAAAGACAACCAGAATCTGGAAGATATCTGGTACCCAAGGTAGCTAGCATTTCGGCAAGAGCAGACTGACAGCTATATTAATCACATGTCCGATGTATTCTGGATACTGTGTTAAAACAGCATCGGAACTCCCCACCCTGAACTTGAAGACTGTATTTAATATCCTAACATTTGAAATGGGATGATTTTTTTTCATGCTGATATGGAAATTATCATTATCTGTATATTAAGTTAGTACTGGATTACCGAACATCACTTCAACTGTCAGTGACCAACCACATTGCGCTACGTGAAAAAATGGCAGGGTTACAGGGGTGTACCAGGTCAGAATTCACGTAGCGCATCTTTCCATTTTCCTTTCCACTCTTCTTTAGTTTCAGTCCTGTTTGTCCTGGCATTACCCCATTTCTCCCAAAAACAACGAAACGGCCTTCAGGCCTTGCCATGACTGGCTTCAGCACAGATCTGAATAGAAAAAGGATCCTTTACGCATTTGGTTTTACCCGCAATAATGCTGGATAAGACAATAAAAGGATCCACGCGCTGCGATTTATTGTGATGGCAGGATCGGACCATTCAGGCCAGAATAACTGTATTCAAACCCGCCGTGCGCTACGTGAAAAATAACAGATGAACAGCATCATTCCCCTGCAGAATTCACCAGAACGCATCTCCCTGCTGCCGATCGCCCCGGGGGTCGACTTCGGGACCGCGGTCGCACTTCGCCGGATGGCCACGTCAACCGGTGCCACGCCGGCGTACCTGCTGGCCCCGGAAGTGAGTGCCCTCCTCTTTTATATGCCCGATCAGCGTCACCACATGTTGTTTGCCACCATGTGGAACACCGGCATCCGGATCGGCGAAGCCAGGATGCTCACCCCGGAGTCGTTTGACTTCGACGGTTTAAGGCCGTTTGTGCGGGTGCTCTCGGAAAAAGTCCGCGCCCGGCGCGGGCGCCCGCCCAAAGATGAAGTACGGCTGGTCCCGCTGACGGACGGGCATTTTGTCCGTCAGATGGAGAGCTGGATGGTGACCACCCGCCCCCGCCGGCGGGAGCCCTTATGGGCCGTCACCGATGAAACCATGCGTAACTGGCTGAAGCAGGCAGTGAAGCGGGCCGAAGCTGACGGGGTGCATTTTTCAATACCGGTGACACCCCATACCTTCCGGCACAGCTACATCATGCATATGCTCTATCACCGGCAGCCAAAGAAAGTCATTCAGGCGCTGGTCGGCCACAAGGATCCGCGCTCGATGGAAGTGTATACCCGGGTGTTTGCGCTGGAGCTGGCGGCCACCCTGGCCGTTCCGTTTACCGGTGACGGACGGGATGCGGCGGCAGTGCTTCGTTCTCTGCCGCCGGCAACGTGAATGCCCCCGTAAGATATCCTCCCTGCCCTTTTCGCCGCATTCTGCCGGCAGGTACTTGCATAAGTAACATTGACTGAGGTGCGCAAGGTCGCATACCTCAGTCAAGAAGAACACATTTACCCCGGCAATATGCATACCGCAGTCAATTTTTTACATGAATATCGGGTACGGTGCATGACACAGTCAATGCTCTGTGAGGGGAATATCGGGTAAATCATCAGATAATCTTGACTGCGGTATGCGTACGCATATCACAGTCAAGAGACGGGAAACTTCACACCGCAATCAACTTTTGCATACCACAGTCAATTTTCTGGCTTCATGTTTGTCAGGGCTTCGGCCAGTTTTTGTGGATCGATACCGGCTGCTTTCAGGGCCTTAATGACTTCATCGTAGTTTTGTTCAGGCTTTTTCTCATCATCCCTGGGGACCGCCTTGCCTGAACTGCTGATAAGCTTCGGATTACGGTAATGGACGCTGAAATAGGTTGAACGTCCGCGTTTGAATTCCGTGTAATCCAGATACCCGATATCCTTGAGCTGTTCCATCGCTTTACGGACAGTATGGTTCTGCGTGTAGATGTTTGACGTCAGATTCAGCCTGTCCCGCATACGCTTCATGGAGATAGGTACCGGATTCTGTGGCAGGCTCTCAATGTACGTATACAGCGCCTGAGCGGATTCTTTTCGCTGGAGGGCATCTATGGCCTTCAGACGCAGCAGCACCCTTCTGTCCATATGATACAGCTCAAAGAGCTTGGGCTCAGCCTTGATCTCGATGATGTCTTCATTAATGTCATAGTAAGCGGACTGCACAAGGTGTGTCGTCCATCCTTTTGTCTCACTCTGGAACTTCAGGGTCACCGACGCGAGCTTGAACAGCGAGTTGCTGATGCGGTCACGCATTTTTTTATTAGAGCGCCGGGAGTCAAACCCGCACATCTTGACGAACTCCACAAACGAGAGTTCCAGTGAGTCTTTTTTTACGCCATACTCAGACATGGATCGAATGATCCCCAGCCAGACTTTGAAGTCCGTATCCATATCCAGACGCGATCCGGTGATTTTGATATCCGTATACCCTTCACTCCTGGCAATGGAGAGCTGTACGAGCTCCTCAGTCGCATCTGTGACGTTTTTACGGTTAGCCTTGCTCTTCCCTGTCGATTTCAGCGTAGGAACGAACAGACCAAGGCGCATAAGGGCAACAGGCTGTACGGTACTGGTGCTGTTGACATCCAGGTTGACAACTTCACCGGTTGATTTATCAACTTCCTGCAGATTCAGAGGTAACTTGTTATTTTCACTCGCCATCTTTTCTTCCAGTAGTTATCCACACGGGAACAGGTGAATGCATACCTCAGTCAGCAGGAATACATACCGCAGTAAATGTCTTTGCATATCACAGTATTAGAATATACACGCTATAGTCAATATTTTACATACTACAGCAAAGGAAGATCTCCTCTCAGGTCACAGCGGGCAAGGCCTCAGACGATCCGGGGATCTCTTCTGGATCTTTATATGATCTCATAAGGGATCACTTTGTGGGATCGGGGCTGTGGAAAACTGCTTTCATCCTGTAGTCCAGACTGGCCTGCCTGACAAATATCCCGGTTTTCAGAACGCCCTTCAGAGCTTACCCCCACCAGTTTCTTTGCCGCAGTCAACTTTACGATCAGAACATGGCAATGAGGGGGATATTAAATATTGACTGCGATATGCATTTATCATTCTGCTCCGGAATGACATTCATCACGCAATAACTGCATACTACAGTCAATATTTCCCATACCGCAGTCAATTCAATGTGGCCAGACGGCTAACTAACCTTAAAAAAGCCCGTGCATAAGCTGCTCTATGCATGTCATCAGATATTACGCTTCCTCGACGCCCCTCACTCTGTTCGGGAGCTTACTGCGGCGAGCGTCAGTGTTTTTTCTTTACTGAGGTATGTTCGCTTTTTCTCAGATTCTCATATACCCATGAAATGTGTATGCTTACGAGATTATAACGTGAGCAACTTTGCAAATTTTAAGGCACTTTGCAAAAATTTGATGGGTTTGCTGTTTTATTGCTGCTTTGCATTTATTCCCAAGATTGAATAGAATATTGCAAAGTGTTGATTAAAGGATGCTCAGTATGGGACTGATGGATACGCTCGACCAGTGCATCACTGCTGGCCATGAAATGACAAAAGCTATTGCTGTTGCCCAGTTTAACGATGACAGTCCGGAGGCCCGTAAGATAACCCGCCGCTGGAGAATAGGCGAAGCCGCTGATTTGGTCGGTGTTTCATCTCAGGCTATCAGGGATGCGGAAAAGGCAGGCCGGCTGCCGCATCCGGACATGGAAACCCGTGGCAGAGTTGAACAACGTGTTGGCTATACCATTGAACAGATTAATCATATGCGGGATGTTTTCGGCACCCGTTTACGCCGATCTGAAGATGCGTTTCCGCCGGTTATCGGTGTTGCTGCCCATAAAGGCGGTGTCTACAAGACATCTGTCTCAGTCCATCTTGCCCAGGATCTTGCCCTGAAAGGTCTGCGTGTTCTGCTTGTTGAAGGCAATGACCCACAGGGAACCGCATCGATGTATCATGGATGGGTTCCCGATCTTCATATTCATGCAGAAGACACTTTACTGCCCTTCTATCTCGGCGAAAAAGATGATGCCAGCTATGCGGTAAAACCCACCTGCTGGCCAGGTCTCGACATCATTCCGTCCTGCCTCGCGCTCCACCGCATTGAAACCGAGCTGATGGGAAAATTTGACGAAGGTAAATTACCTACAGATCCACACCTGATGCTCCGTCTGGCTATTGAAACAGTGGCTCACGACTATGATGTTATCGTCATTGACAGTGCACCTAACCTGGGTATTGGTACGATTAACGTGGTTTGCGCTGCCGACGTACTGATTGTGCCGACCCCTGCTGAACTGTTCGACTATACCTCCGCCCTGCAATTTTTCGACATGTTACGTGATCTGCTTAAGAACGTTGACCTCAAAGGGTTTGAACCGGATGTCCGTATTCTGCTGACCAAATACAGCAATAATAATGGTTCACAGTCGCCCTGGATGGAAGAGCAGATCAGGGATGCCTGGGGCAGTATGGTTCTGAAAAACGTGGTCCGTGAAACGGATGAGGTTGGCAAAGGTCAGATCCGTATGCGTACCGTTTTTGAACAGGCGATTGACCAGCGTTCTTCCACGGGGGCGTGGAGAAATGCACTGTCTATCTGGGAACCTGTCTGTAATGAAATTTTTGATCGCCTGATTAAACCGCGTTGGGAGATTAGATAATGAAACGTGCGCCAGTCATTCCGAAACATACGGTTAATACGCCTGCAGCTGAAACGCCCTCTTCTGCTGTGCCGGCAGCGCCGATGGTTGATTCACTCATTGCGCGAGTAGGTGCTATGGCCCGCGGGAATTCCATTGTCCTGCCTGTGTGTGGCCAGGAAGTGAGATTTTCACTGGAAGTGATCCCGGGTAATTCCGTTGAAAGCCACTCCCGGGTCTGGTCGGGCAACGAACGCGATCAGGAGCTTCTGACCGAAGATGCCCTTGATGACCTCATCCCTTCTTTTTTACTGGCAGGTCAGCAAAACCCGGCCTTCGGACGTCGGGTTTCCGGTATCATCGAAGTCGCCGACGGCAGCCGTCGTCGTAAAGCGGCTATCCTGACAGACAGTGACTACCGCGTCCTGGTCGGTGACCTGGATGATGAACAAATGGCGGCACTCTCCCGACTGGGCAACGATTACCGTCCAACCAGCGCCTATGAGCGTGGTCATCGTTACGCCAGCCGTCTGCAGAATGAGTTTGCCGGCAATGTCTCTGCACTTGCCGATGCGGAACTTAACTCCCGTGGTATCATTACACGCTGCATCAAT
>BAAW01000223.1_pt1 | contig 13825 bp, 10 predicted proteins | sample 270468 | NCBI WGS metagenome assembly BAAW01 (sample SAMD00036526, study PRJNA27859) | human gut metagenome | isolation source: feces from healthy human sample F1-U, Infant, Female
CCGGCAACAAAATNNAANGGCGCGCGGNCGGCTTTATTCTCTTTTCGCAGGCGACGAGCCATCGNCCGGAGGTANTNANTGAAGNCCCAGCGANNTANGGCTCATGGGGCAATATACCCCTTCGCAGCCTTCTATTTCCACGCAGTCAGCGCGCGTAAAATGTTCGCCCGTTTTACCTTCGCGTGGGATGCCCTTAATGACGCCCGTCACGCCATTTCCTGCCACCATACCCATGCTGCCTGTTGAGATAGCGTTACGGTTACGATCGTAAGTTTTCATGGTTTCCTCCTCTTATCAAAATAGCTGAACGGGATGGTTAGCGGCTTTTTAATACACCTTTTGCCAGTGAATTTTTTTGAGCTTTATCAAAATCATGGCTGTTTTTACCCATGAGTCCGCCCGTCAGGGCGACGGGCGGGAAGCGGGCAAATCTGCGCCGGTGGCTAGGACACTTTTGCGAACATCCAGTACAGCACCGCGGAGAGGATCACCGAGGCGGGCAGCGTCAGTACCCAGGCCATCAGCAGATTACGCACGGTAGAAAACTGCAGTCCTGAGCGATTTGCCGCCATGGTTCCGGCGATACCGGAAGAGAGGACGTGAGTCGTGGAAACGGGAAGGCCAAAAGCATCGGCGGCGCCGATGGTGCTCATCGCCACCAGTTCTGCGCTGGCACCCTGCGCGTAGGTCAGGTGCGTTTTGCCGATCTTCTCGCCAATGGTGACGACAATACGCCGCCAGCCGACCATGGTGCCCAGTCCGAGCGCCAGAGCAACGGCCACTTTGACCCAGAACGGAATGAAACGCGTGGCGCTATCGAGCTCTTTTTTCAGCGCATCGAGATTCTGCGATGTCTCCAGCGGCAGTTGGAGATCGGGGTTATTCTTCAAATGCTTGATAGTTTCCGAAGCCAGATACATATCGTTACGGGTGTTGGATACCGCCTGGGCCGGGATTTTATCTACCGAACCGTACTGGCGAATCTGGTCGCCAATAATGCCGGAAAGGCGCGCCAGCGCCGGTAATACGTCCGGCGTCAGCTGGCTGTCGCGCACATACTGGGTCAACACTTCACGAGGATCGGTGGGGAGGTTGCCCGGGAATTGTTTGAGCAGCCTGTTTTCGGTGACTTCGGCCAGCGCCGCGACCCGCGGTGCCTGTTCCGGCGGCAGAGTGCGGTTAAGCGCATAGGCAATGGGCATGGTCCCCACCAGAATCAGCATAATTAGCCCCATTCCCTTTTGCCCGTCGTTAGAACCGTGGGCAAACGAGACGCCGGTACAGGTGAGGATCAGCAGACTACGGATCCACAGCGGCGGCGGCGCGTCATTTTCCGGTGCGGCGTAGAGCTGCTTGTTTTTGACGAAACGCTTTAACAGCAGCAGCAGGACGGCGGCGCAGACAAAACCGACCACCGGCGAGAGCAGCAAAGAATAACCGACATTGACCGCCTGGCCCCAGTCGACGCCGCTGGTACCGTTGCGCCCGTGGATCAGCGCGTTTGAAACGCCGACGCCAATGATCGAGCCGATCAGCGTGTGTGACGAAGAGGATGGCAGGCCGAACCACCAGGTGCCCAGGTTCCAGATAATGGCTGAAAACAGCAGGGCATACACCATGGCAAACCCGTTGCCGGTACCGGCCTGCAGAATGAGTTCGACCGGGAGTAATGAAATGATACCGAAGGCCACCACGCCGCTGGAGAGCAACACGCCGAGGAAATTAAAAAAGCCGGACCACATGACCGCGACCGTCGGCGGCAGGGAGTGGGTATAGATGACGGTGGCCACGGCGTTGGCGGTATCATGAAAGCCGTTAACAAACTCAAAGCCGAGAGCAATCAATAAAGCCAGCCCTAATAAAAGAAAAGGCAGGTAGCTGGTATATACCGTTCCTGAACGGGCCACGTCGTTAAATAAGCTCACGGCGGAAAATGCGATGCCGATAGCTAATAAAAAGACAAAAAAAAGAACAGTTTTTTTACTGTTCTTTTGGTAAATCTTTGACTGGATGATTTGCGGGCTAAGGCCCGGCGCAACGCGTTGCGAGCTGCTGTTATCGCTCATCAGGAACCTTCCTTTAAACGTCAGACAGGATAAATTGTTACGGGTGACAGCGCTGAACTTATAAAACGCAGATGTCAGCCAGGTTTCCGTTTGATGAACAAATCATTAACCTTGCCAGGCTCTGAAAAATAGCGAAAGATGACTTTATTCGGGTCCGAACAGCATGCAATACAATCCTGAGGGATATATGAGTCAAGATGTCGCAGGAAAGATGTTAAAGCCCGATTTTGATATGGAAGTCTCCGGGTTGGTGTACGGTTTTCTTTTTCGGGAAGGGCATCAGCCGCTGCAAATCACCTCCCAGCAAGTATGCGCCCGCTTTCACGAGCTGGACGGCGAAAATGATTTCGTCTGGCTGCATCTCAATCTCAACCACGCAACCGCCGAGAAGTGGTTGATGAATCATTTCCCAGTTGCCGATTTTTTCTTTGAGGAGATCCGCGACGGCTCTCACACCACCCGCATTGAGCGCCAGGGCGACAATTTGTTTGCCGTGCTTAACGACGTCATTTTTCATCCCAAAGAGACCACCGCAGAAACATCGACGCTGTGGCTGTACTGCAGCCAGAAGCTGGTGGTGACGGCCCGCTATAAGCCGCTGCGCTTTATTGAATGGATGTTGCCACGGTTGGCGACATTGCACGTGACATCCTCCACCGCTCTGCTGGCCTTTTTACTGGAGGAGCAGGAGGAGGTGCTGGAACAGGTGGTGCGCCAGGCCAGCCGCCATGTCGATGCCATCGAAGAGCGGTTGCTCAGTAACCACGTCCAGCGTAACCGCGCCGACCTGGCGCGCCTGCGGCGGATGCTCCTGCGCTTTCAGCGGCTGTTGGCTCCCGAACCGGCAGCCATGTTTCGACTCCTCAACCGGCCTCCGGCGTGGATCGATCGCTCCGTGGTTCAGGAGTTTCGCCAGTTCACCGAGGAGTTTACCGTGGTGCTCAACGATCTCTCCGGGCTGACCGAGCGTATCAGCCTGCTGCAGGAGGAGATCAGCGCCCGGCAAATGGAAAGAAGCAACCGCACGCTATATACCTTGACGGTCATTACCGTGCTGGCGTTACCGATCAATATTGTGGCGGGGTTCTTCGGCATGAACGTCGGGGGGATCCCGCTGTCCACCAATCATCACGGGTTTATCCTGCTGGTGCTGCTCGTCGGTGGATTTACCCTTGGGGCCGGATATCTGGCCTTTCGGCGGCGGGACGACTTGTGAGCCGGGGATCCGGGCAGACTTGTCCGCGGCGTTTAACACGGCCGACGCCGTGCGGTACGCCGCGGTATCGCTATGCTAAAGCGCGCAGCGCGGCAATCAATCCGTTGACGCCTTTTTCCAGTTTCTCCCGGGGACAGCCGGCATTGAGGCGCACAAAACCAACGCCTTCTTCACCGTAGGTATACCCGGGCATAATGGCGACCTTCTGTACCTCGATGAGCGCTTTTTGCAGCGCGCGGTCATCTACGCCGAGCGGGCGCAGATCGATCCAGGCGAGATAGGTGGCCTGCGGCGGCTGCCAGTTCAGCTGCGGGAAGGCCTGATTGAGCGCCTGAGCAATATAGCGCATGTTGTCCTGCAAATAGGCCCGCAGCGCATCGAGCCACGGGGCCCCTTCACGGTAGGCGGCAATATGGGCGACCAGCGCCGGTACGGAAGGCGAAGAGAGGCCATCGCGACTCTTCAGAGCCGTGAGATAAGCTTCGCGGGATGCGGCATCATCAATCAGGCCGTAAGCCCCGGTAAACGCGGGAATATTGAAGCTTTTTGAGCCGGAGGTGAACAGCGCCCACGGCCCGCGAGCGACGTCGCACCACGGCGTATGACGATGCTCACCCCAACACATATCCATATGAATCTCATCGCTGATGACCTTCACGCCGTGTTTTTCACACAGCAGGGCCATGGCCTTAAGCTCCTCGCGGCGCCACACTTTCCCGGTCGGGTTATGCGGGCTGCACAGCAGCAGCAGCGTGTTGCGCGGCTCCGCCAGCGTGCGTTCAAGCTGCGCCATATCGCAATGCCACTGATTATCCCGCTGCGTCAGCGGCACCGATGCAACGCGACGCCGGTTTCCTTCAATGGTTTTATAAAAAGCGTCATAGGCCGGGGTATGGACGACCACACCGTCGCCTTCGTCAGACCACTGGCGAATCATCTCCGCTACCATGTAAATGACCGACGGGCCATAGACGATCGCATCGCGGTTAACGGGGCAGTGAAAGCGGCTGGCGTACCAGTGGGCGACCGCGCCCAGAAACTCATCGTTTTTCCAGCGGCTGTAGCCGAACACGCCGTGCGCCAGGCGCTGACTGAGGGCATCAAGAATGCAGGGGGCGGTGGCGAAATCCATATCGGAGATAGTAAAGGGGAGCAGGTCGGCGGCGCCGAAGCGGTCGGCTACGTAGTCCCATTGCGTACACCAGGTGCCGTGGCGATTGACAGGCGTTGCAAAATCAAACATTGACACTTCCTTTATCAAAGCCCCCTCCGGGTCAGGAGGGGGCGGGCGTTTATGCCTGGACGGTATTCATCAGGACGGTCATTTCATCTTTCACCGACTGCACCTGAGGGCCGATAACAACCTGCAGGTTATGCTGATTCAGCTGTACGACGCCGATGGCGCGGTTGGCTTTCAGCGCGGCGCTATCCACTTTACTCATGTCGTGCACCGACAGCCGCAGGCGGGTAATGCAGTTATCCAGGGAGACGATATTCTCGGCTCCGCCCAGCGCGGCCAGAATTGCCGGCACGTTGTAACCGGATTTACCGGTGACGCCGCTCACGGCTTTGTCAAAGGCCGTTTGGGTTTCGATATCGCGGCCCGGCGTTTTCAGGTTAAAGCGGGTAATGGCGAAACGGAAGATGCCGTAATACACCGCAAACCAGATGGCGGCAACCACCGGCACCAGATACCACTTGGTTGCCAGACCGTGCAGGATGCCGAAGACCACGAAGTCAATGACGTTCCCGTCGGTGTTGCCGATAGTGACGCCCAGCACCGCCATAATGGTGAAACCAAGGCCGGTCAGCAGGGCGTGAATAACATACAGTACCGGGGCGACGAACAGGAACAGGAACTCCAGCGGTTCAGTGGTGCCGCCGACGACACAGGCAATCACCCCGGAGATCAGCAGGCCTTTAATTTTATGACGGTTTTCCGGACGTGCGCAGTGGTACATCGCCAGTGCCGCTCCCGGCAGGCCGCCGAGGAATGCCGGCATTTTACCCTGCGACAGGAAGCGGGTGGCGCTTTCTGAGAAGCCGTGAGTTTCCGGGCAGCTTAGCTGCGCCTGGAAGATAGTCAGCGCGCCGCTGACGGTATGACCGCACACATCCATGGTCCCGCCCGCTTCGGTAAAGCGAATCAGCGCCACCAGAATGTGGTGCAGACCGAACGGCAGCAGCAAACGTTCGCCGGTGCCGAAGATCATCGGTCCGAAGTCGCCCGCGCTGTTAATCACGTGACCGAGGGCATTAATTCCCATGGCAAAGACCGGCCAGACGAGGGGGATAACCAGACCAACCAGCCCGAGTACCACGGTGGTGATAATCGGTACAAAACGCGTGCCGCCAAAGAAGGCTAATGCGTCAGGCAGGCGGATATTGTGAAAACGCTCGTGCAGCATCCAGACAATGATCCCGGCGATCACCGCCCCCAGGATCCCGGTATCGATCGACTGAATACCGATGATGTTCTGGATATTGTTGGCTTTCAGCACCGCGGCATCGGTCGTGGGGAGAATCCCTTTCGCGGTGAGCCAGAAGTTCACCGCCAGGTTCATGACCGCATAGCCGACGAAGCCGGCGAAGGCCGCCACGCCTTTATTTTCACGCGCCAGCCCCAGCGGAATCGCGATACAGAACATCACCGGCAGGAAGCTAAAGGCGAAGGAGCCGACTTTGCTCATCCAGACAAACACAGCCTGCAGCAGCGGAATATCGAGCCATGGCAGCAGGGTGAGCACATCGTGGCTGCTTAAAGAGCTGCCGATCCCCAGCATGATCCCGCAAAAAGAAAGCAATGCCACGGGCAACATAAACGTTTTTCCTAACTGCTGGAAAAACTCCCACAAGGTAATTTTTGGTGTCGTTTTTGCCGTCNTTAACACGAATCCTGATTTTTTAAGTTATGGGTAGGGTGTAACGCTACGGCNAGATAAAACGTTTTATCACTTTTTAGTGCGATAAAAATCACATAATCAGGCGAAGATAACGTTTATAAAGGTAACCCATTGATAAAACGTTTTATCGACCGCCACAGGGAGACGGTTGCAGTTATGGCTATCGCAAAAAAGATCACCATTAACGACGTTGCGCAGGTGGCCGGAGTGTCGGTGAGTACGGTCTCACTGGTGCTGAGCGGCAAAGGCCGGATATCGTCGGCCACCGGCGAGCGCGTCAATCAGGCGATTGAACAGCTGGGTTTTGTGCGTAACCGCCAGGCGGCTGCACTGCGCGGCGGGCAGAGCGGCGTGATTGGTCTTATCGTGAGCGACCTCTCCAAGCCGTTTTATGCGGAGCTTACCGCCGGGCTGACCGATGCGCTTGAGGCCGAGGGGAAAATGGTCTTTCTTACCCAGGGCGGCTACGGTGGGGAAAAAATGCGTCAACGTTTTGACACCCTGATTTCGCAGGGTGTAGACGGGGTGATTATTGCCGGTGCTATCGACAAAGGTAGCGAACTGCGCGATCGCGCCGCGGAGGTTGGTATGCCGCTGGTGTTTGCCTCCCGCGCCAGCTACCTCGATGATATCGACCTTATCCGCCCGGATAATATGCAGGCCGCGCAGATTGTCACCGAGCATCTGATCCGCCGCGGACACCAGCGCATTGCCTGGCTCGGCGGACAAAGCGCGTCGTTGACGCGGGCGGAGCGGGTGGGCGGATACTGCGCGACGCTGCTGAAGTACGGTCTGCCGTTTCATAGCGAATGGGTCGTGGAGTGCGAATCCAGCCAAAAGCTGGCGGCCGAAGCAATGGCCTCGCTGCTGCGGCAGAACCCGACCATAACCGCCGTGCTGTGTTACAACAACGTGATTGCCACCGGCGCCTGGTTTGGCCTGATGCGAGCGGGACGCCAGAGCGGTGAAGACAGCGTGGAGAGCTATTTTGAACAGCGCGTGGCGCTGGCGGCTTTTGCCGAAGTCCCGGAAAGCGCGCTGGATGATGTGCCGTTGACCTGGGTCACCACGCCTGCGCGCGAGATGGGCCAAAGCCTGGCGGAATGTATTCTACGGCGTCTGGAGAAGGGGCAGATGAGCGCGAGAAATCAAATTATGCCCCCGCGGCTGGTGACCCGAAAATAGCCCCTCGAAAGGGCTCAGATGTAAACTATGGTTCCCGCATTCTGGCCCGGTGGCAGTTACGCCTTACCGGGCCTGCGTGATTGTAGCGGTTGCCACGTCTCCGGTAGGCCCGCGCAAGCGAAGCGTCGCCGGGCACTGACCGCTAAACTGAGCCCCTCGAAAGGGGCTAATCGCGAGATTACTGCTGCGGCGCGACCGGCGGCGCCACTTCTTCTGGCAGGGTTTCCTGCGGTTCGGCGCCAGGGGCTGCCGGCAGAGTAAAGCCAAACATTCCGGCGAACTCATCCAGCGGCATTTTCTGCCCGTTCAGGGTGACCTGACCTTCGGCGTATTGCAGACTGGAGGTGATCGCGTTGTCTTCCATCGCGGTAATGCGGAACATCTGGCCCATGGCGGCAAGACCTTTCACCTGCTGGTCTGCCAGTTTAGCCGCATCTTCCGGCTGGTAGCCTTCGAGGCCGGCAACCTGAGTCATAAATGCGGTGGCCATATCGACCGGAATGACCAGCTTGCTGTCGAGCGACTTGACGCTGCGATCCACTTCATCCGCCAGCGTTTGCGGTTCAGCGGTGGTCAGCGCCGGGTCTTTCAGCAGAACAGACATATTAAAGGTGCTTTCCCCTTTGGCGTTGCGCCAGCTCAGCGGGGCGATAGTCAGCGACGGGTTACCCTTCAGTAAAATCGGTAGCGCTTTAAAGAAGGTTTCCGTCAGCGCCTGCTGGTACAGCTCAGGATTCTGCGCCAGCTGCGGGTTCGCCATCAGCGCCTGCGCTTCGGCATTGTACTGCTGGCTGAACTGATGCCAGGCCTGGCCGTCAAGATTCGCCAGCTTGACGGTCAGTTTACCGCTGCCGATATCCTGGTTTTGCAGCTTCAGGCTGTTGACGGTGTAATCCAGCTGGCTGTTAATCCCTTTACCGTCTTCAGTCAGCGAAGACTGGCCATCGATGTTCATACCTTCCAGCAGGGCCAGCTCTTTCCCTTCAACGCCAATCGACAGCTTCTCCAGGGAGATTTTCTGCTTACCGATGCGCTCATTGAAGCTGGTCATCTCAGTGGCGCCGTCGGTTTTCAGGTTATTGAAGTTCAACTGAACTTTCTGGTTGTATTCATTCAGCGCGTTGATCTGACCGCTGCTCGCTTCGCCGCTCAGACTCACCGATTTGCCTTCCGCATCCGCATCGAGCTGGAACTGACCGCCGCTGAAGGTGACTTTCTCATCGCCTTTCGCGTAGTCCAGTGGTCTCAGGTCGATAGCCGACCGGCTGTCGCCGCTGTAGGCAATCCGGGTATTGATGGTAAACGGTGACTCGCCTTTGGCGATATCAAACAGCCCTTTGCTGGCATCGTTATTGACCAGCGTGGTTCTGACGGACGCCATCGCCGGGGCAAGCTGGCCGGATTTCAGTGCTGCCGCCGGGAAGGGACCGTGATCGACCACTTCATCAAACACCAGCGACTGCCCGGCCGCCAGCCAGCTGTTCTCTTTACCGGCAACCGGCTTCACTACCAGCTGCAGGTGGCTACTGAATACGCCACGCTGATAGTTTTGCCATGACAGCTCGACGCCCGCTTCCGGCGCGCTGCTCTGTAGCTGCGCATTAGCCTGTTGCACTACCTCGGCGAGGTGGCTTTCCAACTGTTTCCCTGTGTACCAGGCGCCACCTGTCCAGATGACGCCCAGCGCCACGATAATTCCTGCTGCGACCAGCGATTTCTTCATAGCATTTGTCCATAAATAAAACCAGGCGGATCGAGCCGCCTGGTCATGTTGTCATGATGAGGGAAAGTCTAGCAAGCGCGACTAAAAAGTTCAGTAACTTACTTGAGCTTATTAAAGACGCGCGCCAGACGACCGCTGCCGCTGACCGCGACCGGCGACTCGTTACAGCCAATAAAGGCCGACTCACCGGCTTTCAGGGTCAGACGCTGTTCACCTTTACGCAGAACCGCTTCGCCTTCTACGCAGAAGATGATAGCCGCGCTCTGCTGGTCGAGGGTGGATTCCTGTGCCGAGAGATCGTGCAGGGAGAAGGCGAAATCATCGACCGGAATCGGGAAATCCAGCTCCGCGGCCTGTTTCACCGGCTGAGTCAGCAGCTCGCCTGCCGGCTTGGCAACGAACTTCACGTTGGCAACCAGCTCAGGAATATCAATGTACTTTGGCGTCAGGCCGGCACGCAGCACGTTATCCGAGTTGGCCATCACCTCCAGCGCCACGCCCTGCAGGTAGGCGTGCGGTGTTTCGGCGAACAGGAACATCGCTTCGCCTGGATTCAGCTTCACCACGTTAAGCAGCAGCGGAGAGAACAGGCCGCTGTCGTCGGGATAGAATTCGGCGATCAGGCGGATGGTCTGCCACGGTTCACCCTGTTGGTTATCCAGCGCCGCTTGCAGCACGCGCAGAGCCTGCGCTTTTTCTTCGCCTTGCATATTGAGCAGGCCGGCGAACAGCTGGCTTAAATGTTCAGCATCCGGGTGACTGAGGAATTCGCCGATGGCCGGGTGCGCGCTGGCAACCGGCTGCAGCAGGGCGGCAATCTCGTTAAATTCGCGGAACGCGTTCATCGCCAGGAATGGCGTCAGCGCAAAGACCAGCTCCGGCTTGTGGTTAGGATCTTTATAATTACGTTCAGCGGCATCCAGCGGAATGCCGGCGGCGTTCTCTTTGGCAAAGCCAATTTCTGAAGCCTGCTTGTTCGGATGAACCTGAATGGAGAGCGGCTGAGCGGCGCAGAGCACTTTAAACAGGAACGGCAGTTCGCCGAAACGCTGTGCAACCTTGTCGCCGAGCAGGGCGGACTTGTCGCCGTCAATGATCTGGCGCAGCGCGTGCGGGCGACCGTCAGCGTCGAGAACCTGCGAACTGCTCTTCGGATGCGCGCCCATCCACAGCTCTGCCATTGGCAGGTTGTCCGGGTTGGCGATACCATAAAGTTCCGTTAATGCGGTGTGACTTCCCCAGGCATAGTTCTGCACTGAGTTAATGAGCTTTTGCATTCTCAATCCCTGTTTCCACATGATAATAATCGCTCTATTAAACCAGCAAACCGCCGAGAAGCAACTGCTGAAAGAAAAAGTCGTCCCTGTCTCAGTTTTTGTTAAAATTTTGTGTAAAATTGATCGACTCGCTTTTCTACAGGCAAATGGAGTGTCTGCCTGAAATATAATCAGCCCAGCAGTAAGTGAGAGCACAATGTCGAATAAACCGTTTGTTTATCAGGATCCTTTTCCCCTTAAAAAGGATGACACCGAGTATTATCTCCTCAGTCGTGACTACGTCTCTGTCGCCGAATTCGCCGGCCAGGAAGTCCTGAAGGTTGAACCTCAGGCGCTGACCCTTCTGGCACAACACGCTTTCCACGATGCTTCCTTCATGTTGCGCCCGGCGCACCAGCAGCAGGTCGCCGATATCCTTAACGACCCGGAAGCCAGCGAAAACGACAAATACGTCGCCCTGCAGTTCCTGCGCAACTCCGATATCGCGGCCAAAGGCATTTTGCCGACCTGCCAGGATACCGGTACCGCAATCATCACCGGTAAAAAGGGCCAGCGCGTCTGGACCGGCGGCGGCGATGAAGCGGCGCTGGCGCAGGGGGTGTATAACACCTATATCCAGGATAACCTGCGCTACTCGCAGAACGCGGCCCTGGATATGTATAAAGAGGTCAACACCGGGACTAACCTGCCGGCGCAGATCGACCTGTATGCCACCGACGGCGACGAATACAAATTCCTCTGTATCGCCAAGGGCGGCGGTTCGGCCAACAAGACCTATCTGTATCAGGAAACCAAAGCGCTGATTACCCCGGCGAAGCTGAAAAGCTACCTGGTTGAGAAGATGCGCACCCTCGGCACCGCGGCCTGTCCGCCGTACCATATCGCCTTCGTGATTGGCGGCACCTCGGCGGAATCGACGCTGAAAACCGTGAAGCTGGCATCGACCAAATATTATGATGGCCTGCCGACTGAAGGTAACGAACACGGCCAGGCGTTCCGCGATATTCAGCTGGAGCAAGAGCTGCTGCTGGAAGCGCAAAATCTCGGCCTCGGCGCCCAGTTCGGCGGCAAATACTTCGCCCACGATATCCGCGTAGTGCGTCTGCCGCGCCACGGAGCCTCCTGTCCGGTCGGCATGGGCGTCTCCTGCTCCGCTGACCGCAATATCAAGGCCAAAATCAACCGCCACGGTATCTGGATTGAGAAGCTGGAAAGCAATCCGGGTAAATACATTCCGGAGCCGCTGCGTCAGGCCGGTGAAGGTGAAGCGGTGAAGGTTAATCTCAATCAGCCGATGAGCGAGATTCTGGCACTGCTGTCGCAGTACCCGGTATCGACCCGGCTGTCGCTCAGCGGTACCATCATCGTGGCGCGCGATATCGCCCACGCGAAGCTGAAAGAGCTGCTGGATAACGGCGAAGCGCTGCCGCAGTACGTGAAAGATCATCCGATCTACTACGCCGGTCCGGCGAAAACGCCCGATGGCTATGCCTCAGGTTCGCTCGGCCCAACCACCGCGGGGCGCATGGACTCCTATGTTGATCTGCTGCAGTCCCACGGCGCCAGCATGGTGATGCTGGCAAAAGGCAACCGCAGCCAGCAGGTGACCGACGCCTGTCACAAACACGGCGGATTCTATCTCGGCAGCATTGGTGGCCCGGCGGCGGTGCTGGCGCAGCAGAGTATCCGCAGCCTGGAGTGCGTGGCGTATCCGGAACTGGGGATGGAAGCTATCTGGAAAATCGAAGTGGAAGATTTCCCGGCCTTCATCCTGGTGGATGACAAAGGCAACGATTTCTTCCAGCAGATTCAGACCTCGCAGTGCACACGCTGTGTGAAATAATCTAAGCCGCCCTCCGGGGCGGTTTTTTTATGTCGTTTAGCGGCACGAACGAGCAACATAATCTTAAAAACTTGACCAATACTTAACCCTTTATAGCAGGTGAGCTTTGTCGTAATTACGTACTTTGTATTCAAGGAGAAAGTAATGACAACGCATCGCAGTGAAAGAGACTCAATGGGCGCTATCGAGGTGCCTGCCGATAAGCTATGGGGCGCGCAGACCCAGCGTTCGCTGGAACATTTCCGCATCTCGACGGAAAAAATGCCGGGCGAACTGATTTATGCGCTGGCGCTGACCAAACGGGCGGCGGCGAAAGTTAACCAGGATTTGGGATTACTGACCGCAGAGAAGGCCGGAGCGATTATTCAAGCCGCAGATGAAGTTCTGGCCGGCAATCATCCCGATGAATTTCCGCTGGCCATCTGGCAGACCGGTTCCGGCACGCAAAGCAACATGAACATGAACGAAGTGTTGGCCAACCGCGCCAGTGAGCTGCTGGGCGGCGTGCGTGGCATGGAGCGCAAAGTTCATCCTAACGATGACGTTAACAAGAGCCAGAGTTCCAACGATGTCTTTCCAACCGCGATGCATGTCGCGGCGATTATCGCGCTGCGCGAAGCGCTCATCCCCCGGCTCACGGTGCTGAAACAGACGCTGAGTGATAAAGCTGAGGCCTTCAACGACATCGTTAAGATTGGCCGCACGCACCTGCAGGATGCGACGCCGTTAACGCTGGGGCAGGAGTTCTCAGGTTGGGTGGCGATGCTGGAACACAATCTCCGCCATCTGGAGCTGAGCCTGCCGCACCTGAGCGAGCTGGCGTTGGGCGGTACCGCCGTTGGTACCGGTCTGAATACCCATCCGCAATATGCCGTTCGCGTAGCGGAAGAACTGGCGACCCTCAGCGGCCAGCCGTTCCTCACTGCGCCGAATAAATTTGAAGCCCTCGCGACCTGCGATGCGCTGGTTCATGCCCACGGAGCGCTGAAGGGGCTGGCTGCTTCGTTGATGAAGATTGCCAACGATGTACGCTGGCTGGCTTCCGGCCCGCGTTGCGGGATTGGCGAAATCGCGATTCCGGAAAATGAACCCGGCTCATCCATCATGCCCGGTAAGGTTAACCCGACGCAGTGCGAAGCGCTGACGATGCTGTGCTGTCAGGTTATGGGGAATGATGTGGCGGTCAATATCGGCGGGGCGTCCGGTAACTTCGAACTGAACGTATATCGTCCGATGGTGATTCATAACTTCCTGCAATCGGTGCGTCTGCTGGCGGATGGGATGGAGAGTTTTAATGAACACTGTGCGACCGGCATCGAACCGAACCGTGAACGGATCGCTCAGTTGCTCAATGAGTCACTGATGCTGGTCACGGCGCTGAATACCCATATTGGCTATGACAAAGCGGCGGAGATTGCCAAAAAGGCGCATAAAGAGGGGCTGACGCTCAAAGCCTCCGCGTTAGCGCTGGGCTATCTGACGGAGGCCGAATTTGACAGCTGGGTGCGCCCGGAAGAGATGGTGGGCAGCATGGCTACTCGTTAGCCAGCCACAGATGCAGTCGCGGGATAAGTAACCTGAGCGACTGCGCCTGCGGCTTATAGCGATACTG
>BAAW01000065.1_pt1 | contig 13792 bp, 10 predicted proteins | sample 270468 | NCBI WGS metagenome assembly BAAW01 (sample SAMD00036526, study PRJNA27859) | human gut metagenome | isolation source: feces from healthy human sample F1-U, Infant, Female
TGATGCATTTACCCAGAATGGTCTTCAGAGCTTTGATCATCGCATGCTCGCTGATAAAGTGCAGGGTCGCACTTCGTTCCACGAGTTGCGGTACAGCAGATCGACGCTGCCGATTAAACACTTCTGCTCTTCGCCAAAGCTAAAGACATCCAGTTTACGGAAGTCAAAATGCACGACCTGATTACGGAACGCCGCCGTCGGGTCATATTCGAGGTTGACGATAATCGCCAGGTGGCGGATTTCACAGGGACTATACAGCGCTTTAGGCGTTGGTGACGGCAGACGCAGCGGGAAATGGTGCGCAACGTCGGCGACCATCTCCTGAAGCTTCGCCAGATCGACGATGCCGTTGCCCTTAATAAACAGGCGAGTGCGTGACGTCAGCAGGCCGTTAAACCAGGCCCATGCCACCAGCTTATTAAGATAACGGTTATATTCCAGCGGCTGATGGCTGATGATCGATTCCATATCCGGCGCACGGTTGTACACATACCAACCGGTACGGTTGGCGCGGCCAGGAGGCACGTGGATAAAGGTCAGATTCGGCTCGGAGAGATCCGGAGAGATTTGCGGGTTCACCAGCGTCACTTTGCCCGGCAGCGCTTCAAACGCCGCATACAGCTTACGGGTCAGTACGCCGATATCCTGCGGACTGGCGGACACGCTGAGGTTGTTACGCCGCGCAAAGCGGATCAGGTTGCGATAGCTTTGCATCATCGCATCCAGCAGTTCGTTGTGCGCTTTGCGTACTTCGTCGATCTTCCAGTTAGCCCGGTTGTCCAGCATCATCAGACGCTTTTCATCCCAGCCCCACTCTTTCACCAGGTGGCTCACGACTTCACGACGCCAGCCCACGCAGGCGCGCTCGCGGCTGAGTTTTTCGCACACCTTCAGATAGAAACAGCGGCGCACCAGATCGAGACGCGTGTCGTCTTCAATGGCCTGCAGATAGGCGGTCACGCGCTCCAGCATCATGCAGTAGGGATCGAGCCCAAACGAGACGATTTCTCCGTCATGCAGACGCTGTTTAATGTCTTTTGCCAGCAGGCGGTTGTTCGGGTACTCCCAGGAGTAGGCTTCCAGCAGCAGCGTTTTCAGCACCGCTTTATACGGTGAATCGATACTTTTATAGAGCTGCCACAGGCTGGCGCCGAAATATTCTTCCGCCGACAGCGAGCTCAGGCCGCCCAGATCGAGCCACTCATTGGGCGTCAGTACGCCTTGCGCGTAGAGTCCCATCACGTAATCGTCGTAATGATCCTCTTCGTCGCACGGCACCATATTCCACAGAATACGTTTCCCGGCGAGGCGCACGGCGGTGCGGTAGAACTCATCCAGCAGCAGGATATGCTGCGTCGACCCGCAGTCTTCGCCGCCAAGGCTGCCGCTTTCGTTATGGCGGAAGCGGTTTTCGTCAATCAGGAAGAAGCTGACTTCAACCCCCAGTGATGCCGCCCAGCTTTCCAGCAGGCTACATTTGCGCTGCAGCAGCTGACGCTCTTCGGTATCAAGCCATGCCTGATGACAAACCCAGATATCCAGGTCGGAAGAGCAGCTTTGGCCTACGGAGGAGGTACTGCCCATCGAGTAGACGCCGGTAATCGGCAGTTCGCCTTTCGGCGGCTCCTGCGCCAGCATGCCGCGGTGCAGTTCTAACTCGTCAAGGTAGTGGCGTTGGGTTTCATCAGGCGTGTAGAGGCAAATGCCGCGGGGAACGTTACCGTCAAGGTAACCCGGCATCAACGGGTGATGATAATGTAGTAATGTCGGCAGTAGACTGTAAACCTGCTGGAAAGCGGGTCCCATGGCAGCAAGCGCGCGATCCACGCGCAGTTGGTTGATGGCATCCAGTCTCTGTTTCAGTGTCTCAATATAGAGGTACAAGACATATCGCCTGATGTTCAAAAACCCGTCGTACAATAGTACGGAGGATTTCAGTATTTCAACAAAAACCGTCACCATTTGTCGTCGGTGTGGTTGTGATGAGCTGCTGACGGACAAATGGTTTAAAACGTGATCAATCTAACACCTTGCTCATTGACCGTAAAGAAAGATGCGCTACATACAAGTGTAGCACCGTTTACTGCGTGTAAATTCCTCACTACGGTTGTGGCAACCGCAATGGCACCAAACGCAAATAACGCAAAAAAAGAAAGAGCCGCCCCCCTAATCCCACAAAACTAACATCCATAAGGCAACAATGTTAGGATAGTTTGTGGTCGACAATGACGGTAACAAGCATGTTAGACAAAGTTTTGAGAATTGCCACACGGCAAAGCCCACTTGCGCTATGGCAGGCGCATTATGTGAAAGAGCGCCTTGAGTCCTGCCATCCTGGGCTGGCGGTGGAACTGGTGCCGATGGTCACTCGCGGCGACGTGCTCCTTGATACTCCGCTGGCAAAAGTGGGCGGCAAGGGCTTGTTTGTCAAAGAATTAGAACTGGCCATTATGGAAGGGCGCGCGGATATCGCCGTGCATTCCATGAAAGATGTTCCCGTCGAGTTTCCCGAGGGACTGGGGCTGGTCACGATTTGCGAGCGCGAAGATCCGCGCGACGCCTTCGTCTCTAATCACTATGCGTCAATCGATGCACTGCCGCACGGCAGCATCGTTGGCACTTCAAGTTTACGTCGCCAGTGCCAGCTGGCAGCTCAACGTCCCGATCTGGAGATCCGCTCTCTGCGCGGTAACGTCGGGACCCGCCTCGGCAAGCTCGATAGCGGCGAATATGATGCGATTATCCTTGCGGCGGCCGGGCTGAAACGCCTGGGGCTGGAGTCGCGCATTCGTCAACCGTTAACGCCTGAGCAGTCGCTGCCCGCGGTCGGCCAGGGCGCAGTCGGTATTGAATGTCGTCTTGACGATCAATGGACGCAAACGCTGTTAGCACCGCTGAATCATGCGGAAACCGCCATTCGCGTCCGCGCGGAACGCGCGATGAATACCCGGCTGGAAGGCGGCTGTCAGGTTCCGATCGGCAGCTACGCTGAGCTGATTAACGGTGAGCTGTGGCTGCGCGCCCTGGTCGGTGCGCCGGACGGTTCGCAGGTGGTGCGCGGTGAACGACGCGGCCAGCCGGAAGATGCCGAGCGCCTCGGCGTCTCGCTGGCGGAAGAGCTGCTGGATAGTGGCGCCCGCGACATTCTCGCCGCCGTGTATGCAGGAGAAGCGCCTCGATGAGTATTCTGGTCACCCGTCCGTTGCCCCAAAGTGAAGAGCTGGTCAGCCGCCTGCGCGCGCTGGGACATGTGGCCTGGAGTTTTCCACTCATTGAGTTTACGCCCGGGCGCGAACTGCCTGCGCTAAGCGGCCAGCTGGCCGCCTTATCCACAGGCGATCTTTTGTTTGCGCTCTCGCAGCATGCGGTAGAGTTTGCCCATGCTCGCTTGCATCAACTGGGCCAACGCTGGCCGAAAGCACCCGGCTATTTTGCGATTGGCCGCACTACGGCGCTGGCCCTGCATACGGTCAGTGGGCAGAATATTCGCTACCCATTAGATCGGGAAATTAGCGAAGTCTTGCTACAATTACCTGAATTACAAAACATTGCCGGGAAGAAAGCCCTTCTTCTTCGCGGTAACGGCGGGCGGGAATTATTAGGCGAAACGCTCCGCGAGCGCGGCGCCGACGTCACTTTTTGTGAATGCTATCAACGTAGTGCAAAGCATTACGATGGCGCAGAAGAAGCAATGCGCTGGCAGTCCCGCGGCGTCACTACGCTGGTCGTCACCAGCGGCGAGATGCTGCAACAGCTTTGGGCGCTGATACCCCAATGGTATCGCGAACGGTGGCTCCTTCGCTGTCGCATTTTAGTTGTCAGTGAACGCCTGGCCCGGCAGGCCCGTGAATTGGGCTGGCAGGATATCCAGGTTGCCGATAGCGCCGACAACGATGCGCTGCTACGCGCATTACAATAACTCTCAACATTGGAAGCCATAATGACGGAACAACAAAACCAATCCGCCGTGGTTGAAGAGACCAGGGAGGCCGTGGACAAGGCGCCACAGCCAGAGAATACCGGAAAGAAAAACGGCGGCAATAAAACCAGCCTCGTTCTGAGCGCGGTTGCTATCGCCATTGCCCTCGCCGCTGGCGTCGGCCTGTTTGGTTTAAATAAACAGCAAGTATCACGACAGAACGAGACCAGCACGGCGCTCGCCGATCGGGTGGCGGAACTGCAAAAAGCGCAAGAAAGCCAAAAAAATGAACTCGAAGGGATTATCAAGCAGCAGGCGGACCAGCTAGCCGATGCGAAGCATCAGCAGGAGACGCTGGCGAAGCAGCTGGAAGACGTGCAGCAAAAAGTGGCCGTCATTTCCGGCAGCGATGCCAAAACCTGGCTGCTGGCGCAGGCTGATTTTCTGGTCAAATCGGCCGGGCGTAAGCTGTGGAGCGATCGGGACGTCACCACCGCCGCTGCGCTGTTAAAAAGCGCCGATGCCAGCCTCGCCGATATGAACGATCCCAGTCTGATTAGCGCCCGCCGCGCCATTACCGACGATATCGCGTCGCTGTCGGCCGTCAGCCAGGTCGACTACGACGGTATCATTCTCAAGGTCAACCAGCTTGCTAACCAGATTGATAACCTGCGCCTTGCCGACAATAACGATGACGACTCCCCGATGGACTCCGACAGCGAAGAGCTCTCCAGCTCCATTGGCGAATGGCGCGTGAATCTGCAAAAGAGCTGGCAGAGCTTTATGGACAGCTTTATTACCATTCGACGCCGCGACGAAACGGCAGTCCCGCTGCTGGCGCCAAACCAGGATATCTACCTGCGCGAAAATATTCGCTCCCGTCTGCTGGTTGCGGCACAAGCGGTACCGCGCCATCAGGAAGAGACATACAAACAAGCGCTGGATAATGTTTCCACCTGGGTTCGCGCGTATTACGACACGGAAGATGCCACGACCAGGGCATTCCTGGAAGATGTCGATAAGCTGAGTCAGCAAAGCATCACGATGAATGTGCCGGAAAATCTGCAAAGCCAGGCCATTCTCGAGAAGCTGATGCAAACGCGGGTACGCAACCTGATGGCGCAGCCTGCCGTGACTCAGAGCAGTGCCCCGGCGCCGACGCCCCCTGTACCTGCACCCGCACCTGCACCTGCACCTGCACCTGCACCACAAGGAGAGTAACGCATGCTGAAAATTCTCTTACTCTTCGCACTGCTGATCGCCGGGATCGTTGTCGGCCCGATTATCTCCGGGCACCAGGGCTACGTTCTGATCCAGACCGATAACTACAATATCGAAACCAGCGTAACCGGACTGGCGATCATCATGATCCTCACCATGGTGGTACTGTTTGCGATTGAGTGGCTGTTCCGCCGTATTTTCCGTACCGGCGCCCATACCCGCGGCTGGTTCGTAGGTCGCAAACGCCGTCGCGCACGTAAGCAAACCGAACAGGCATTGCTGAAGCTGGCGGAAGGCGACTATCAGCAGGTTGAGAAGCTGATGGCGAAGAATGCCGATCATGCCGAACAACCGGTGGTGAACTATCTGCTGGCGGCGGAAGCGGCCCAGCAGCGTGGTGATGAAGCCCGGGCGAATCAGCATCTGGAGCGCGCCACGGAGCTGGCCGGAGACGATCTTATTCCGGTCGAGATTGCGCGCGTGCGCCTGCAGCTGGCCCGCAATGAAAACCATGCGGCCCGCCACGGCATTGATAAGCTGCTGGAGATTACCCCACGGCATCCGGAAGTCTTGCGCCTGGCCGAGCAGGCCTATACCCGCACCGGCGCGTGGAATTCACTGCTGGATATCCTGCCGTCAATGGCAAAAGCCAACGTCAGCGATGAAGAGCACCGCGCCGCGCTGGAGCAGCAGGCCTGGATTGGCTTGATGGACCAGACCCTGGCCGATTGCGGAAGCGATGGGTTACGTGAGTGGTGGAAAAACCAGAACCGCAAAACTCGCGGCCAGGTGTCCCTGCAGGTGGCGATGGCCAGTCTGCTCATCGAGAGCGACGATCACGATACCGCGCAGCAGATTATTATCGACGGACTGAAGAAGCAGTATGATGACCGCCTGGTGATGCTTATTCCGCGTCTGAAGACGAATAATCCGGAGCAGCTGGAAAAAGTGCTGCGTCAGCAGATTAAATCGGTCGGCGATCGGCCTTTACTGTGGAGCACGCTGGGGCAATCCCTGATGCGCCACGGCGAGTGGCAGGAAGCCAGCATCGCGTTCCGTGCTGCGCTGAAGCAGCGTCCGGATGCCTTTGATTATGCATGGCTGGCCGATACGCTCGACCGTATGCATCAGCCAGAAGAAGCGGCATTAATGCGCCGTGATGGCCTGCTGTTAACGCTACAGAACAATCCTCAGCCTTGACCTGCCCTTTCGCTATCGTCTCTTCCAGAGGCGATAGCGCGCTTCTCTTCGCTCTCTTCTGCTCATCCCGTCGCGGACATAAAAAAACGCCTGCACTGAAATCAGGGCAGGCGTTAAAACAGGTCTGTTTGACAACAAATTGGGTGCTTCACTCAACGTTATGTCCATGGTGTTTGATGAGACGATACGCTGTATCTCTCAGGCTGCGTCGAAGCAGCGTGAAGAACGTGCGTATAAACGCGACATCTGTCAGTGGACGATAAGCACCGTAAACGGCTCTGCATCATTCCTGAGTTTATGAGGCCCGAGGGCGAACATAAGAGATGGAATGAGCATCTACCCGTTTATTATCGCACAGGTTCCGTGGAAATTGCATTAGCCACAACGGTAAATTGGGAGGATTCCGGCCAAGAAATTACGCGTTCACATAACGCACGGATAGCCGTTTTTTATTCGGGAGATCAGGGAGATATAAGATTTTTGCAGTACGACAGAAAACAAAAAACCCCGCCGAAGCGGGGTTCAAAATTGGTCGGCGAGAGAGGATTCGAACCTCCGACCCACTGGTCCCAAACCAGTTGCGCTACCAAGCTGCGCTACTCGCCGATGTACTGCTTTTTGAATTTTTAGTTCAATTCGTTAAAGTCGTGGTGCGAGGGGGGGGACTTGAACCCCCACGTCCGTAAGAACACTAACACCTGAAGCTAGCGCGTCTACCAATTCCGCCACCTTCGCATTTCACAACTCTATCAAATAATGGGGTGGCTAATGGGATTCGAACCCACGACAACTGGAATCACAATCCAGGGCTCTACCAACTGAGCTATAGCCACCACTGCAAATCTTTTCACGCGGCACTGTTAAATTAACAGTCCACCGCAGCTCAAGCACCGGGTTAAATGGTGCGCCCGACAGGATTCGAACCTGAGACCTCTGCCTCCGGAGGGCAGCGCTCTATCCAGCTGAGCTACGGGCGCTTAGCGCCGTTGCGGGGTCGGATAATACGGACTTCCCCCCCCGCTGTCTAGTGCCTTTCTAAATAAAATTTCTGTTTGCTCACGCTTTGTGCACTTTGGCGTCTATACCGTCGTTTTATCGACATTTCCATGTCGACCGAGACCAAACACCTTATAAATAAGCGTCACGAGGGCCAGGAAAAGTATTCCGACGAACAGCGACATACGGGTGTCGTCATTAAAGCCCATGCCGATCAGCACACAAACCAGAAACGCCATCGTGAAATAGTTCGCCCACGGGAACAGCAGCGAACGGAACGGGTGGCTGGCCATCTCCTTCTGATGCGCACGGCGAAAACGCAGCTGACTAATCAGAATCACAAACCACGGCACCATGCCCGGCAGTACGCTTGCGCTATAGACATAGACTAAGACCCGCTGCGGATTGGGAATAATATAGTTCAGGCAGGAGCCAATCAGCAGAATCAGAATCGACAGCGCGACGCCCACGGCCGGTACGCCATTGCGCGAAACTTTCGCCATCGCCGCAGGCAGCTGCCGGTTGCGCGCCAGCGCGTAGAGCATACGACCGCAGCTATACGTCCCGCTATTACAGCCGGAAAGCGCCGCCGTCAGCACCACAAAGTTGATATTACCCGCCGCCGCAGTAATACCGATTTTCGCAAAGGTCAGGACGAACGGACTACCGCCGGAACCAATTTGATTCCACGGGAAAATCGTGACAATCACGAAAATCGCGCCCACATAAAAAATCAGGATACGCCACAGAACCTTACCCACCGCGCTGCGCAGCGTGACCTGCGGATTCTTCGCCTCACCGGCGGTGATGCCGATAAGTTCAACGCCCTGATAGGAGGCCACCACGATACACAGCGCCGTCAGGAACCCTTTCCAGCCGCCGGCAAAGAAGCCGCCGTGCTCGGTCAGGTTGCCAAAGCCGATAGAGTGCCCACCATTACCAAAGCCAAAGAAAATAACCCCCAGCCCGACGACAATCATCACAATGATGGTGGTGACCTTTATCATCGCGAACCAGAATTCGATCTCACCGTACAGGCGTACTGCGGCCAGGTTTGCCAGCGCCACCAGCCCGACGGCAATAAGCGCCGGTATCCATTGCGCCATATCCGGGAACCAGAACTGTACATACACCCCGATAGCCGTAATCTCCGAGATCCCGACCGCCATCCACATAAACCAGTATGACCAGGCGGTAAGATAGCCGAAAAACGGGCTCATATAGCGGTGTGCGTAAACGGCGAATGAACCGGTCACCGGCTCAAGGAACAGCATTTCGCCCATTGAGCGCATGATAAAGAAGACAAATAAACCGGCGATAATATACGCCAGCAGGACCGAAGGACCGGCCCACTTCAGCGTGCTTGCCGCCCCCATAAACAAACCCACGCCAATCGTCCCGCCAAGGGCGATAAGCTCAATGTGTCTGGCCTCCAGTCCGCGCTGGAGTTCCGCTTTTTTCTCTGTCATATAACCTCTTGTGTTTGCCCTGCTTCCGGTTTTTGTTCCTCGCCCCTCGAACGGCACGCCTGATGGCCAGCCTCACACCTTCCCGTAGCACAGCGATTCATGCCGCCGGGGAGTGACAGGTTTGCCATGGCGCGACCTGCGAATGGTCTTGCCCATATACCGGTTATTTTTATTAATGAATGAAAGGAAATGTTCTTGCCTGCACGACGGCACACGCTGCCCGCCGCGCATTAAGCATGCGAATGGTTAATGAATTTTCAGGAAATGGCAAATAAAGTATCAGGCGAGTTACTGTAGTAAACACAATACGTACGTAAACTCGCCAGTTTGCAGTGGAATATCAGAGCTGACCGGTATAATACCAACGTAAATATCGCAGCAGGCGAATCTGTCTTTTAATCCGGCTCGGCTGAGAGACCAAACGATAGAACCACTCCAGCCCCAGGTTCTGCCAGAATTTTGGCGCCCGGTGGACATGGCCGGTGAACACATCGTAGGTGCCGCCAACCCCCATATACAGCGCCTGCGGATAGACCTCCCGGCAGTCGCGCATCAGGATCTCCTGACGCGGTGAGCCCATCGCCACGGTCACGATTTTCGCACCGCTATCGCGAATACGCTCGAACAACGCCTGGCGCCGATCGGCAGCGAAATACCCATCCTGACTGCCGACAATATTGACCTTCCAGCGGGCACGCAGCTGCGCCTCCGTCTGTGCCAACACCTCCGGCTTGCCGCCAACCAGAAAAACCGGGGTCCCCTGTGCGCCCGCCCGTTCCATCAGCGCTTCCCAGAGGTCAGCGCCCGCCACGCGCGATACCTGCGCCTGAGGATATTTTTTACGTAATGAACGCACCACGCTAATGCCGTCGGCATATTTAAATTCAGCCGCTTCAATCAGCGCCCGAACCTCGGGATCGTCCTCGACTGCCAACATCTTTTCGGCGTTGATTGCCACCAGCGTTCCCTGGCGGATAGTGCCGTCCGCATACAGATAGTCCAGAGCGTGCTGCATATTGCGCCAACCAATGAGTTGTAACCCTCTCAGCAGATACAACGGCGCAGAAATAGTCTCAGTCATGTCCATCCTTATCTGACCTGAGGTTGCGAAAGCGGTTTAACCCGCCGGTGAATCAGTCCCGCGCTATCCAGGAACCAGTACAGCAATTTCGCCGCCAGTAAGCAGATACCAAAGATCACGAGGAAAAACACCACGCGGGAGCCAAATGAGTCCAGCCCTTCGCGCGCCAGCACTATCATGTTGAAGATAGCGCCAAAACAGAAACTGTGCAGAATAGCCGCTTTATAACGGTTACTCTCGCGGTTACCCAGCTCATACAGCCAGTCAAACCACTTAATAATCAGTCCGACCGCCACCGCACCCAGCGGAACAAACCAGATCCCCCCCATCACCACCAGCGAGCCGATCAGCGTCGGCGAGATTGCCAGGCCGGAGTGGTTATTCAGCACTTCCCAGGTAAAGTAGTTAGCGGTATTGAGCACCATCGATGGTCGGCTATGCCACATCCAGCTGGGGATAAAGACGTAGAAATCCCTGATCATCGGCGCCAGCCCCTGGAAGGCAATCTTGTCGTAGTTTTGCAGCAGCAGCGCCAGATTTTCCCACGGCGAAAACGTATCGCGGGTCAGATAGAGGAAGGTATAAAACGCTTCATCGCCGCTGACGTTCATGCCATAGCGCTTAAGCGCCAGCCAGAACATTCCCACGATGCCCAGAACGCCAGCCGCCGCCAGCATCCACAGGCTGATCCAGCCGCGAATAATGCCGATAAACAGGAAAATGGCGAAAGCGATAATGATATTCGCGCGGGTCCCGCCGACGATGGCATAGGTCAGCAGCCCAAACGCCACGGTGCTGAGCAGGAAGAATATCCACGCCTTATAATCCTGGCGCAGGAAATAGACCACCAGCATCGCCGGGATAAAGAAATAGAAAAAGCGCTTCAGCGCCACGCCGGAGACTTCGGCAGAGAAGATCTGACTGTAGGAGTTGAGCTTAAACAGCAGGAAGCCATTGTGGGCAAAGAAAATCCCGACGCACAGCAGCGCCAGGCCCAGCAGAATGATCCATGTCAGATGCGTTTCCACGCGGTTCATCGTAAAGAGCGGCCGCCGCTGGCTGTCTTGCGTGGCCGAACGCAGACGCGTTTTATAGGTCACGTAATAGACCGCATAGAAACAGACCGACACCAGTAAGGTTTGCAACAGCACATCCGGCGGAGCAACGCTGACATCAAAGCGGAACACCAGGATACTGGTCAGCGGGAAACCAAAGAAGAAAGTCAGCAGAAACAGCAACGAGAAGAACACATTGAAGTTAAAGCGCACGCGGCGAAACTCAAAATACGTCGCGGTGGCGATAAACAGCGTTGACAGCAGCCAGACCACCAGCAGCCCGCAAAATTGCATTAATGTCATGCGTTGACCCCCGCGGCAATCTGCAATGCCTGCTGCCAGCCCGCCAGGTAGTTCGGCCGGAAGAAAGCAATCTGGTTCTTATCAACGCTTGCCAGCTGACGCTGGGCTTCACGCACCACGGCAACATCCAGCGCATCGCCGGTAAACAGCACCGGAATATTCTGCTCCGTCATATCCTGCCAGAACGGGTTTTCCCGGTTCAGCACGCAGGGTATCCCTGCCTGAATTAATAAACATAGTGTGCCGATGCCCTGCTGGCGAGCAAACAGGAAATAGCCCAGATCGCAGCGGCGCAGCAGATTCAGATAATCAGGAAACGCCAGCTTCTCACTGAGAATCTGCAGGTGCGTGGCGCTAAATAGCGCAGCGCCCGCTTCACGGACCTCGTTAATATAGTCCGTATTGTTTTCCGGATACCCCATCGGCACGATCACGTTTACCGTATCGCCAAATTGCTGATGGATAGCGCGCAGCGCCGCAATATGCTCATTACTGCGGTCACCCGAGTTCCCGACCAGAATCGTCAGCGTCTCGGCGTGCGGTGCGCTATCGGCCAGCGAATTGAGCGCCGGATCCATGCGCGTCGGAAAATAGAGTAGTTCGCCGGGCACGCGCGGATGACGGCGAGCAAACCAGCTGAGATCGCCCCGGGTGGCAAAAACGCGCCCGACCCGGCCCTGGGCAAGACGCCGCAGCGGATAGAACAGGCGAAACTTCAGGCTGGACGAATTTTCATACAGATCGGCACCCCAGATATGCCAGTTAAACTGGGCAGGACGAATCCCCCCGCTCAACAGCGCCAGCCACAGCCCGGTATTAAACTGGCCGTGGAAGAAAAAGCGCTGTTGGCGATCGGCTTTTGCCAGAGCTATCACCGCCTGGGCCAGGGATTTTTTTCCGGGATAACAGGTGACAGACAAGGCCGGACAGGCCTCGCGTACTCCCGTTGCATCACCGACGACCATAAACCTACGCGCCTGCTCGTCATGGACGGCCAGCTCGTCGTTAAAGAACCGCAACACGGTCTGGTTGTGGTGTGGGATATCCGATCCCAGTACATGTATCAGTGCTGTCATGCCCGTTTACGCCAGAGTAAAAATACGCCACTACAGAGGGCGAAATAAACAATATACGTAGCCATATACGCCTGCGCTGCGCCAATCGCGCCGTGCGCCGGGATCAGCCAGTGCGAGAATGCGGTCAACAGCGTGAACTGGCTGATTTCCGTGAGTATATAAAAACGCAGCGACGCTTTCGCAATCACCAGATAGCCATAAACATAGGCGCCGACCTTCAGCACATCGCCGACCAGTTGCCAGGCAAACAGGTCGCGCATCGCCGTAAAGCGGTCAGAAAACAGCAGCCAGATGGCAAAGTCGCGCAGTAGCCAGACGGTTAAGCTCGCCACTGCCACCGCCGGCAGGACAAATTTTAATGATTTGCCGATCTCACGGGTAATCTCTGATTTGGCCGTCAATCGGGAGAGCGTAGGCAGCAGGTAGACGCTAAACGATGCGGTGATAAACTGCAGGTAGGCATCGGAAATGCTGCTGACCCCTTGCCAGATCCCAACCGCCTCCCAGTCATAATGCTCCGCCAGCAGGTTACGCATCATCACGTAAGCCACCGGCAGCGTCACCGAGGTAATCAGCGCCATCAGGGTAAATTTGGAAAGCTGTCCCGCAAGGCCGTTATCCCAACGCGGACGCAGTGCGCTGAGCGGGATTGTCCCGCGCCGCCATAGCACGATTGCCGCCGGGATCACCACCAGCGCCGGCACCAGCGCCAGCCCGAGCAGCGCCCCCTGATAGCCCGCGAAGTGATAGCAGGCGTAATAGGCCACGACACCAATCAGGCTACCGGCGATCAGCGACAGGGCATTACCCGCCGCATCGCGAAAACCTTTCATCAAGGCCAGCAGCAGGTTTGCCCAGGCAATGCCCATCTGCACCAGCGCCACCAGCCGCACCAGCCCCTGATAGTGCGTGTGGCCGAACAGCCCCTGGCTGACCGGCGCGGCCGCCAGCAGAAAGACCAGCGCCAGCAGCGTTGAGAAGCCAAGTACCATCGCTGAGGAGGTGCCGACGACCTTATTCAGCTGCTGGCGATCGTCATGATGCTGCGCGACCAGTTTGGTGACGCCGTTGAAAATACCGGCGCCCGCCAGTACGCCAAGCACGGTCACCAGCTGGCGAAAGTTACCGGCCTGACCCACCCCTGCCGGGCCAAAGGAGACAGCCAGTAGTTTAACCACCAGCAGTCCGGCCCCAATTTTGACCAGCGTGGACGCGGCGGTCCACAGTGAAGCTTTAGCCAGCGACATATCAGGAGAAATAGCTCAGCAGCGAATTAATCACCGTACGCTGATTGGCTGACGACAGGTTATAGAACAGCGGCAGGCGCAGCAGACGTTCGCTCTCCTGGGTGGTATGACGATCGTCACCGCGGAATTCGCCAAAGTGCTCCCCCGCCGGGCAGCTATGCAGCGGAATGTAGTGGACACGGCCAGATTTCGGCCTCTTTAGCCAGGCGAGACGATCACCCGGGA
>BAAW01000229.1_pt1 | contig 13698 bp, 9 predicted proteins | sample 270468 | NCBI WGS metagenome assembly BAAW01 (sample SAMD00036526, study PRJNA27859) | human gut metagenome | isolation source: feces from healthy human sample F1-U, Infant, Female
GAATAACCATCCGGGTATAATTAACAATAGATTCACTTAGGTTTGTTGATCCATCTGGCTAACCAGTTCAAGGACCAGCTGATTAGCCAGCACTTCTCCGGCATGGACATTACCGCCGCGCAGTTCAAGGTGCTGATCAGTATTTATAAAGGCTTTAACAGCCCGGTCGAAATCAGTAAAAACCTGGTCATGGACGCCGGCGCCATGAGCCGAATGGTGGATCGAATGGTCAAGCGTGAGCTGATCAGCCGCTCCCCAAATCCACAGGATAAACGCCAGGTGATTCTGGCATTGACCGACAAAGGGCTGCTGATTTGCGAGCGCTTTGTCAATGAAGCGCTGGTGTCGATCATCAGCGAACTCACCGCCCGACTGACTCCCGATGAATCCCGACAGCTGGTCGATCTGATGACCAAAATGTTGCCAGACGAGATCGTCGCCCCTCATCGCTAATGCATTCAAAAAGGTCCTGACAAGATGGAAACCACTGCGGTACAACAGGCTGAGCGCGGCAGCAAGCGCAAACGAAACTTTATTATTTTATTGATTATTCTGCTTCTCGCCGCCGGAGGCGGGGTGGCGTGGTATTTGCTGTACGCCCGCTACTATGAAACGACCGACGATGCCTATGTCAATGGTAACCAGGTGACGCTCACCCCGCAGATTGGCGGTACGGTCACTCAGGTGACGGTGGATGAAGGCGACTTCGTGCAGAAGGGGCAGCCGCTGGTGCTGCTCGACCCCAGCGATACCGAAATTGCGCTGCAGCAGGCGGAGGCCAGTCTGGCGAATACCGTTCGCCAGGTTCGCGGCCTGTACAGCACCGCGGATAACTACCGCGCCCAGGTCGCCGCAAAAAAAGTGGCGTTGCAAACGGCGCAAAACGACTATGCGCGGCGGCAGAAAATCTTCCAGAGCGGGGCGATCGCCGCGGAAGACCTGGCGCATTACCGCGATGCGGTCACCAGCGCGCAAAGCGATCTTCTGGCCGCTCAGGAAGCGCTGCGCACCAATATGGCCATGGTGGATGACACCGTAATCGACAGCCACCCGGAAATTAAAAGTGCCGTCGCCACTTTCCGTCAGCGCTATCTCGACAACTCCCGCAGCACCATCGTGGCTCCGGTCAGCGGCTATGTGGCGAAGCGGGCGGTGCAGCTTGGCATGCGCGTTGATTCCGGCACGACGCTGATGGCTATCGTGCCGCTGAACGAAGTCTGGGTGGATGCCAACTTCAAAGAGAGCCAGATGAAGGGGATGCGCCTCGGACAAAAAGTCACGCTCAGCGCGGATCTGTACGGCGATGATGTTGAGTATCACGGCACCATCGAGAGCCTGGGTATTGGCACCGGCAGCGCTTTCTCGCTGCTGCCGGCACAGAACGCCAGCGGTAACTGGATCAAAATTGTCCAGCGTCTGCCGGTCCGTATCGTGCTCGATCCCCATGATATGCAGAAAAACCCGCTGCGCGTCGGCCTGTCGATGAACGTTAGCGTCGATATTCGTGACGCTGACGGGCACCTGCTGCCGCAGCAAACCGTTAGCAGCCCGCGTTTCACCACCGATGTGTATCAAAACCCGCTGGCAGAAGCGGACAAACTGGTGGCTAAAATCCTTCATGACAACAGCAAAACGGTAGCCGCCGGCGCCCGTTAAGAGAGACGTTATGCACGATAAGGCTGCCTTTACACCGCCCAATATGTGGCTGGCGGTGCTCGCGCTGTCTCTGGCCACGTTTATGCAGGTGCTGGATTCCACTATCGCCAACGTGGCGTTGCCGACGATTGCCGGCAACCTCGGGGTCAGCGCGGATCAGGGGACATGGGTGATCACCTCATTTGCGGTATGTAACGCTATCGCGCTGCCGCTGACCGGTTGGTTTACGCGCCGCTTCGGGCAGTTAAAGCTGTTTATTGGCTCGGTGATGATGTTTACGCTGACCTCATTCCTGTGCGGATTTGCCCACAGTATGACCGAGCTGATTATCTTCCGCGCGCTACAGGGCTTTTTCGCCGGCCCTATGTTCCCGATGTGTCAGACGCTGCTGCTGGTTATCTTCCCCGCCAGTAAACGCAGTATGGCCCTGGCGCTCCTGTCGATGGTGACCGTGGTGGCGCCGATTGTCGGGCCGATTACCGGCGGCTGGATAACGGACAACTACTCCTGGCCGTGGATCTTCTACATCAACGTACCGATCGGCATCTTCGCCACCATCGTCGTCTGGACGCAGATGCGTGAACGGGAAGAGACCACCACCCACGCCCCCATTGATTACATCGGGATTGCGCTGCTGGTGCTTGGGGTTGGGCTGCTGCAGGTGGTGCTTGATAAAGGTAACGATCTTGACTGGTTTGCCTCTTCGCAGATCGTTGTGATGTCGACGATTTCAGCCATCTCGCTGGTGTCTTTCGTTATCTGGGAGCTGGGCGAGCGTCATCCGATTGTTAATCTGCGCTTGTTCAAAGATCGCAATTTTGCGATTGGTACGCTCTCGCTGACTCTGGGCTACGCGGCTTTTTTTGCTATCAATATTATTCTGCCGCAGTGGCTGCAAACGCAGATGGGCTACACCGCGATCTGGGCCGGACTGGCCGCCGCGCCGATGGGGATCCTGCCGCTGATAATGACGCCGATTATTGGCCGCTACGCCAATAATTTCGACCTGCGTATTCTGGCTTCGCTCTCGTTCCTGACGATGGGGGCCTCCTGCCTTATTCGCGCACAGTTCAATACCGATGTCGATTTCCGCACTATCGCCGAAGTGCAGCTGTTCATGGGAATCGGCGTGGCGTTTTTCTTCATGCCTATCACGACGATTGTGCTGTCAAACCTGAACGGCGCAGAAGTGGCGGAAGGCTCCGGTCTGGCGACCTTCTTCCGCGTGCTGGGCGGCTCGTTCGCGTCGTCGCTCACCACCTGGATCTGGTCGCGGCGGGAAGTTTTCCACCATGCCAACCTGACGGAAAGCGTCTCCGCCTACAATCCCGCTGCGGTGGACTACATCGACAAGATGGGCGGAGCCACGCAGCAGCATATGGCGCTGATTGATAAGAGCATTGAGCAGCAGGCCTACATGATGTCGACCATCGACTATTTTTGGGTGCTGGGCTGGGGCTTTATGGCGCTGATCGTGGTTATCTGGTTTGCCCGGCCGCCGTTCAGTCGTGCCGGAGCGCCGGGCGCCCCCTCGGCTGGTCACTAGCCGCGGGGTGATAAAAAACGAGCCCGAGCTGCGTCTGTTAATTCGATCGTTGCCTGCTTTTTCCTCGACCGTTGTTGCTCTCCGCAGTGATGGACATTTTGGGATGAAAAGGCGTGCAGCGGGGCCCTGGACCCCGCTGAAATCGGCGAACCGAAGGCCGGAAGACAAGGGCTGGCCGCCAGGGATGGCGGCAAGAGGCGAATCGAGACAGGAGCGAGCCCCGGAACGGGCGAGCAGGTCGAGTTGAGCCGACCGCAGGCTGCAGGCCGGGAGGTGAGCGCAGTGCGCAGCACCGATTTCCGTGCGGGACCGCGGGGATTGTTAAGGGGAAGACGGTTATCTTCCCCTTAACCCGGTCACCTCGCACTGAGGCCGCATGTTCTGCCTGACGTAGGGTGAACGGAATACCTCTTAGCTCAGCGCCCGGCTTTAGCCGGCAACACTACCGCTGGGCACAGCCGTTACACTGCTTGTTCTGAATCTGCTGGAAGAAATCATTGCCTTTGTCATCCACCAGGATGAAGGCCGGGAAATCTTCCACTTCGATTTTCCAGATAGCTTCCATCCCCAGTTCCGGATACGCCACGCACTCCAGGCTCTTAATACTCTGCTGGGCGAGTACCGCCGCCGGGCCGCCAATGCTGCCGAGATAGAATCCGCCGTGTTTGTGACAGGCGTCGGTCACCTGCTGGCTGCGGTTGCCTTTTGCCAGCATCACCATGCTGGCGCCGTGGGACTGCAGCAGATCAACATAGGAGTCCATGCGCCCTGCGGTGGTTGGGCCGAGTGAACCTGAGGCGTAACCTTCCGGAGTTTTCGCCGGACCGGCGTAGTAGATCGGGTGATCTTTCACGTACTGCGGCAGCGCTTCACCGTTATCCAGCAGCTCTTTCAGCTTCGCGTGGGCGATATCGCGCGCCACGATGATGGTGCCGTTCAGCGTCAGACGGGTGGAGACCGGATGGGCGGACAGCTGCGCCAGGATCTCGCTCATCGGCTGATTCAGATTAATGCTGACCACCTGGCCTTCACCTTGCTCACGCAGCGCTTCCGGGATGTACTGGCCCGGGTTGCTCTCCAGCTTTTCAATCCAGATACCGTGGCGGTTGATTTTGGCTTTGATATTGCGGTCAGCGGAGCAGGAGACGCCCATGCCGACCGGGCAGGAGGCCCCGTGACGCGGCAGGCGAATCACGCGGATATCGTGGGCGAAGTATTTGCCGCCGAACTGCGCGCCGAGGCCGAGATTCTGCGCTGCCAGCAGCAGCTCTTGCTCCAGCTGAACATCGCGGAACGCCTGGCCGTGCTCGTTACCTTCGGTGGGTAAACCATCGTAGTAGCGCGTGGAGGCCAGCTTCACGGTTTTCAGCGTCGATTCCGCCGAGGTGCCGCCGATCACAAAGGCGATATGGTACGGCGGACAGGCCGCGGTGCCGAGGGTGCGCATCTTCTCAACCAGGTAGTTTTTTAGTTTCGCCGGGGTAATCAGCGCTTTGGTTTCCTGATACAGATAGGTTTTGTTGGCTGAGCCGCCGCCTTTCGCCATGCACAGAAATTTGTACTCGTCGCCGTCAACGCTATAGAGATCGATCTGCGCCGGCAGGTTAGTCCCGGTGTTGACCTCTTTGTACATATCCAGCGGAGCATTTTGCGAGTAGCGCAGGTTATCTTCGGTATAGGTGTTGTAAACGCCGCGGGCCAGCGCCGCTTCATCGCCGCCGCCGGTCCAGACGCGCTGACCTTTTTTACCCATGATGATCGCGGTACCGGTATCCTGGCAGGTCGGCAGCACGCCTTTCGCCGCAATTTCCGAATTGCGCAGGAACTGCAGGGCGACGTATTTGTCGTTTTCGCTGGCTTCCGGGTCGAGCAGGATTGACGCAACCTGCTTTTGATGGGAAACGCGCAGCATAAAGGCCGCATCGTGGAAGGCCTGCTGGGCCAGCAGGGTCAGGGCTTCAGGTTCAACCTTCAGGATCTCCTGGCCTTCAAATTCGGCCACGGAAACATGTTCTTTGCTCAGCAGATAGTATTCGGTCTCATCTTTTGCCAGCGGAAAGGCTTCCTGGTATACAAACGGTTTAGTCGACATAGCTTTGCTCCCTAAGAGTAAAACCGCCGGAGGAGAACCTCCGGCGGTTATGAATCAGAACATCATAGACATCCACGGATAGCCAATCAGCAGCAGGGCGGCCAGGAAGATGGCGCCGAAGATGGTGCCGAGGCGCCAGTAGTCTTTGGTTGGCAGGTAGCCGCTGCCGTAGTAAATCGGGCTTGGACCGGTACCGTACGGGGTGATGATGCCCATCACGCCGAGCGAGGTGACCATCAGCAGGACGAAGACCTGCATATTCATACCCGGAATGGTGGAGGCGATAGTCAGCATCGCCGGCAGCAGCGCGGTGGTGTGCGCGGTGGTGCTGGCGAACAGGTAGTGCAGCAGGTAGAACGCCAGCAGCAGCACGATAGTGGCGACCCCCGGGGAGATGCCGCTCATCAACGCGCCACCTTCTTTACCCAGCCAGGCGATAAAACCGGTCGAGGAGAGGCCGTCGGCCAGCGCCACCAGCGTGGCGAACCAGACAAAGGTGTTCCATGCCGCTTTATTGTTGGTGATATCGCTCCACGAAAGTACGCCGGTCCACAGCATCAGCACAATCACCAGCAGGGCGGCCAGCGCCGGTTCAATCCACTCGGCGGCGAAAATCCACATGGTCAGGGCGAAGCAGACGAACACCAGCAGCAGGATCTCATTGCGCGACAGCTTGCCCAGTTTTTCCAGCTCACGAGCGGCCCACAGCGGCACTTCGTTGTTGACTTTCACTTCCGGCGGATAGAACCAGTAAGCCAGCAGCGGCATAGCCAGAATCAGCAGGATACCCAGCGGCAGGAAGGCGATAAACCAGGTGCCCCACGAGATATTGATGCCAACGATGCTTTTGACCAGCGCGAGGGCCAGCAGGTTTGGCGCCAGCGCGGAGAGGAACATCGAACTGGTGATACAGGCGGCGGTAATGGCCACCCACATCAGGTAGGAGCCGATTCGACGCGCGCTGGGATCGTTTGGTTTAGAACCGTACAGCGGCGGCAGGTTGGCGATAATCGGGTAGATTGTCCCGCCGCTGCGCGCGGTATTGGACGGGGTAAACGGTGCCAGCAGCAGGTCAGCAAAGGTAATGGCATAACCCAGCGTCAGGCTGCGGCGGCCCAGATACTTCACCAGGATCAGCGCCAGACGGCGACCAAACTGGGTTTTATCGTAACCAGCGGCGAACATGAAGGCGCCGAAAATCAGCCAGACGGTGGAGTTACCAAAACCGCTGACCGCCCATTTAAACGAGGCGCCGGCCAGTTTGAATTTAGGGTCGGCCAGTTGCGCCGGGTTGAAGAGCAGCCACTGGCTGCACAGGGCGATGACCACCACCCCGGTGATACCGATCACGGCGCCCGGCAGGGGTTCAAAAATCAGCCCGACAATAACGCCAACGAAGATAGCAAAGTAGTGCCAGGCATAAGGCGGTAACCCGTCAGGCACCGGCACGAAGAGTAAAAGAACTGCAACAATAATGGGCAGCGCCATCATCAGCAGGCGGTTTTTATTTGCAGCCTTGGGACTGGCGGCACCGGCAGGCGGTATGGTTGTCTGTTTCTCTTTCATAATGAGTATCTGCGAGTAGTTGAAAATACGGTTGCGTCACGTCATAACCGGTGGTTTTTTTAATTTCAAAACTTTCTTTACTTATTAATCTTTGGTTTTGATGATTTTCGTGACGGTTATTTAACGCCTTTTTCCGTGCGTTAAATTTAATTTGTTGGTTATTTATATATTGCGCTTTGTTGCTTTATTGCAATTGATCAAGATCAATAAACACGGTGTGTGAAGGTGTTTTTTTATTTTCAAAATAACCCTGACGGATGAGGTGTTTATTTGTTTAAAATATAGATAAATGTTAATGGATAATTGATTTATAAACGTGAGTTAAAACAAAATTCATCATATCTATATGATGTTAATGGGTTTTATTTTGTGTCTGGTATGTTTTGTTATTTAACAAAAGTGGCGAGTATGTTATCGGTGTTTTGCTTTGTGTGAAAATTGTATTTTTAATTAATAATACAATGGAGGTACTGATGTTATTGGTGGTATTAAATAGTTTTTTAACTAACGTAATTAGTTTGGTAACTAAAAATAGCGCTATATTATGGGCATGACAACAGGAATTAAGAAACACAACCAAAAACAATTCCGTCACCCAATTCTGAATTTTCAATATTTAAAATCTGGAGTGTTAATATGACCAGTAACCCACGTATATTGCGTCCTTTTACCTTACCGAATGGTACTGAGTTAAAAAACCGTTTGTTAATGGCACCGATGACCACCTGCACCGGCTATTTTGACGGCAGCGTCACCAGCGAACTGGTGGAATACTATCGCGCTCGTGCCGGCAGCATTGGCACCATTATCGTTGAGTGCTGCTTTATTGATAATTACGGTCTGGCTTTCCCCGGCGCCATCGGCATCGACAATGACGAGAAAATTGCCGGTCTGGCTAAAATCGCCGACGCCATCAAAGCCGAAGGGTCAAAAGCGATTCTGCAGATCTATCACGGCGGGCGTATGGTCGATCCGCAGCTGATCGGCGGCCGTCAACCGGTGGCGCCGAGCGCGCTGGCGGCACCGCGTGAAGGTGCCGCGATGCCGCGTGAGCTGAGCGGTGAAGAAGTTGAGGGCATGATCGCCAAATTTGGCGACGGCGTACGTCGTGCCATTCTGGCCGGTTTTGATGGCGTGGAGATTCACGGCGCTAACACCTATCTTATCCAGCAGTTCTATTCCCCGAACTCCAACCAACGCGATGACCAGTGGGGCGGCAGCCGCGACAACCGCGCGCGTTTCCCGCTGGCGGTGCTGGACATTACCCACAAAATGGCGGGCCAGTACGCCGACGATGCCTTTATTATCGGCTATCGCTTCTCCCCGGAAGAGCTGGAAGAGCCGGGTATCCGTTTTGACGACACCATGTACCTGCTGGAAAAACTGGCGGCGCGCGGTCTCGACTATCTGCACTTCTCCGTCGGCGCGTCACTGCGTCCGTCGATTGTTGATACCCGCGATCCGACGCCGTTGATTGAAAAATATTGTGCGCTGCGCTCTGACACCCTGGCTCAAATCCCGGTGATGGGCGTTGGCGGCGTGGTGAACGCCGCGGATGCGGAGCAGGGGCTGGATCATGGTTACGATCTGATTGCCGTGGGCCGCGCCTGCATTGCCTATCCGGACTGGGCGGCGCGGATTGCTGCGGGAGAAAATCTCGAGCTGTTTATCGATAGCACCCAGCGCTTAGCGCTGAATATCCCGGAGCCGCTGTGGCGCTTCTCGCTGGTAGAAGCCATGATCCGCGACATGAGCATGGGCGATGCGAAGTTTAAACCCGGCCTTTTTGTGGAAACCGTTCAGGACGATGCCAACGAACTGGTCATCAACGTCAGTCTGGAAAATGACCGCATCGCCGATATTGAACTGGCTGCCGGCCCGGTCCAGAACGTGGAGTTCACCACCAGTTTCGAAGAGATCCGCGAGCGCATTTTGACCGCCAATACGCCGCACGTGGACGCGATTTCTGGCGCGACCAGCCAAAGTGAAGCGGTGAAAAAAGCGGTGTCGAAAGCGATGCTGAAATCAAGTAAAGCGCTGGCGCTGGAAGAGGGCGGCGCAGACCTGACGCCGAAAAGCTATGACGTGGTGGTGGTCGGGAGCGGCGGCGCCGGCCTGGCGGCAGCCATTCAGGCGCACGATGAAGGCGCAAGCGTCCTGATCGTAGAGAAAATGCCCACCATCGGCGGTAATACCATTAAAGCCTCTGCCGGAATGAACGCCGCGGAAACGCGCTTCCAGCGGGTAAAAGGTATTGAGGACAGCAAAGAGCTGTTCTATCAGGAAACCTTAAAAGGCGGGCAGAATAAAAACAATCCGCAATTGCTGCGTCGGTTCGTGGAAAACGCCCCGGAGGCCATCGAATGGCTGGCGCGTCGTGGGATCATGCTGAATGACATCACCACCACCGGCGGGATGAGTATCGACCGTACTCACCGTCCGCGTGACGGATCTGCGGTTGGTGGCTATCTGATCAGCGGTCTGGTGCGCAATATCACCCGACGCGGCATCGATGTGATGCTGGATACGTCGGTGGAAGAGATCCTGATAGCTCACGGCGAAGTGAGCGGCGTACGTCTGCTGAATGATGAGCAGGAAAGCATCGAGGTGCAGACCAAAAGTATCGTCATGGCGACCGGTGGCTTCAGCGCCAATAGCGCGATGGTGGTGAAATATCGCCCGGATCTGGCGGGATTTGTCACCACCAACCATAAGGGGGCGACCGGCGGCGGCATTGCGCTGCTGGAACGGATTGGCGCCGGTACCGTTGATATGGGCGAAATTCAAATCCACCCGACCGTTGAGCAGAACACGTCGTATCTGATTTCTGAATCGATTCGCGGCGGCGGCGCCATTCTGGTCAATCAACGGGGTAACCGCTTCTTCAACGAAATGGAGACCCGCGATAAAGTGTCTGCGGCGATCATCGCGCTACCGGAGCATTATGCTTACATCGTCTTTGATGAACATGTCCGGGCAAAAAACAAAGCGGCCGACGAATATATCGCCAAAGGTCTGGTGACCAGCGCCAGCTCGCCGCGCGAACTGGCGGAGAAACTGGGGATGGATTACCATGCCTTCCTCGCCACGCTGGAACGCTACAACGGGTTTGTTGAAAATCAGCGTGATGAAGAGTTCGGTCGTACCACCGCGCTGCGCGCGCCGGTTAACCAGGGGCCGTTCCATGCGATTCGCATCGCGCCGGGGGTTCACCACACTATGGGCGGTGTGACCATTAATACTGACACCGCGGTCCTGGATACTCATCATCAGCCGATTGTCGGCGCTTATGCCGCGGGCGAAGTGGTCGGGGGTATCCACGGCGGCAACCGTATCGGCGGCAATGCCGTGGCGGATATTATTATCTTTGGCACCCTGGCGGGCCACCAGGCGGCAAAACGCGCCAGAGGCTAACGCTCAGTGATAACAGGCCGGGTCCGCCCGGCCGATTCCCGGCGGCGTCTGCCTGTCCGGGTGACACAGAGGAGCTTCAATGATGTCTGGTATCTCTGGCGATCAACGCCTCTATAGCTACTCCGCTGTTTTGATGGGGTCTCCCATCCTGCTCAAACTGTTCTCCCACGATGAAGCCCTGGCTTCCCGCACGTTTCAACTGATTAAACGCTACGAAGACCTGTTTACCGTCAACCGTGCACACTCGGAGGTGATGGGGATTAATCATGCCGCCGGCCGCCATCCGGTCAGCGTCAGCCGCCCGGTTTATCAGCTGATCAAATGCGCGAAAGCGGCCAGCATGGTACAGGAGAGCGCCTTTAATCTGGCGATTGGCCCGCTGGTGAAGCTATGGCGCATCGGTTTTAACGGCCACAGCGTTCCGGCGGCGGCGGATATCGCCGCGCGCTTAGCGCTGACCCGCCCGCAGGATGTGATCCTCGATGACGCCGCCGGCAGCGTTTTTCTCGCCCAGCCGGGAATGGAGATCGATCTTGGGGCGATTGCCAAAGGCTACATTGCCGACCGGGTGCGCGATGACCTGCAGCGCCAGGGCGTCGACGCGGCGCTGATTAACCTCGGCGGCAACGTGCATACCCTGGGGGCGTGGTCGATTGGGCTGAAAAAACCGTTCGCGGCCGATAATGCGCTGGTGGGAAGTATTGACGTCGTCGGCCAGTCGGTGGTGACGTCCGGCATTTACGAGCGCTATTTTGAGCAGGATGGTCGACGCTGGCACCATATTCTCGACCCGCGCACCGGCTATCCGCTTGATAACGAGCTGGAGAGCGTCACCATTATTGCCGATGATTCGCTCGACGGCGATATCTGGACCACGTTGATCTTCGGTCTTGGGGTGGAAAAAGGCTGTGCGGCGCTGCGCCATCGCGAAGACATTGAGGCGATTTTCGTCACCAAAAATCGCGACATTATCCTCTCATCACAGCGCCGCTTTCGTTTTCACTTACTCGACGACAGCTACCGGCTTACTGACTGTACTGCTTAAGCAGGCTGTACTGCTCGGCGACCAGCCGGTAGCGATAGACCGGCCGCCCGGTCGCGCCGTAGTGAATGCTGGTGTAGAGAATATTAATCTGTGCCAGCCAGATCAGGTATTTCCGGCAGGAGACGCGGGAAATATTGACGGCCACCGCCAGTTCATCGGTGGAAAACTCGGTGCCCGGATGGGCATCAATCCACTGGCACAGCGTGCGCAGCGTCTGGGCGGTTAAGCCTTTCGGCAGCTTGCGCGCGTCGCTGGCTTCCGGCGCGTTGCCGTGGAGCAGGCGGTCAACATCGGCCTGTTCATAATAGGGCTGTCCGGTCATCAGTTTGCGTTTTTCGCGCCAGGCGGTCAGCGCCTCTTCGAAGCGCGGAAACTGGAACGGTTTGATCAGATAATCGACGACGCCGTAGTGCATCGAGGTTTGCACGGTGGCGGCATCGGCGGCGGAGGTAATCATAATCACGTCGATAGGGCGACCAGAGGCGCGGATGGTCGGCAGCAGATCCAGGCCGCTGTCATGCTGCATGTAGACATCCAGCAGCACCAGATCGATCTCCTGTGCGCTATCGTTAACCATCTCCTGGGCCTTGCTCAGCGTAGACGCGGTGCCACAGCAGCGGAAGCCGGGAATTCTCGCCACATACAGGCGATTCAGTTCGGCGACCATGGCATCATCGTCAACAATTAATACATTTATCACGCACGTTTCCTTTTACTATCCCAGGGAAGATGAACAAAAAATTGGGTAAAGACGCCAGGCTCAGACTCGACGGCCAGCGTGCCGCCCAGTTCACGGAGCTGCTGGCTGGCGAGAAACAGGCCAACGCCGCGATTCTCACCCTTGGTAGAGAAGCCTTTATTAAAGATGGCATCAATATTCGCCGGCGGGATGCCCGGTCCGTCATCGCTGACTTCGCCGCTCAGCCAGCCGTTCTGATAGTGCAGCAGCAGGCCGACTTCCCCCTCGCTTTGGCCGCTCATGGCATCCAGCGCATTCTCAATCAAATTACCCAGCACGGTGACCAGCACGGTGACCTGCTTTTCATTTGGGCAATCGGGCACCAGGCTCTCTTCGGCTAAGTTAAGGGTGAAGCCGCGCTCTTTGGCGCGCTGGATTTTACCAATCAGGAAGCCCGCGACCACCGGTGATTTGATACGGTGCTGAATTTCGCCAATGTCCGCCTGATAAGTATGGGCGGTTTGCAGCACATACTCCTCCAGCTTGTCATAACTTTTCATGTTTAACAGGCCGAGGATCACATGCAGCTTATTCATAAATTCATGCGAGGTCGTGCGCAGCGCATCGACATAGTTAACCATACCGTCCAGCCGCTGCAACAGCTGGCTGACTTCCGTTTTATCACGGAAGGTACTGATGGCGCCGACGATAGCGTTCTGGCTGCGTACCGGCACGGTGTTGCTGATCAGCAGGAAGCCGTTGCAGCCGAGTTCGCGGTCGTAAATCGGCTCGCCGGTCTGCAAAACCTCCTGCAGATCCGCCAGCAGCGGGGTGTGGGCAATCTCTTTGCCGGGGCCGCTAAGCAAGATCTCGCTGGCGGCCGGGTTGATCAGCGTGACGCGACCCTCGACATCCACCGCGACAACCCCTTCTTTTAACGAATGGAGCATCGCCTGCCGCTGCTGAAACTGCGTAGAGATCTCCTGCGGTTCCAGTCCCAGCAGCACGCGCTTGAGTCCGCGCACCAGGCTCCAGGTACCGATTCCGCAGACCAGGGCGCTGAACAGCACGGTTAACAGCACATCCCAACGTCCTTTGGCAATTTGCTCATCCACTTTACTCAGCGAAATCCCGACCACCACCACGCCAATTTGCTGCTGCTGGTCGTTGAATACCGGCGTAAAGACGCGCAGCGCCGGAGCCAGCACCCCGTGATTGACGGCGACATTCTCTTTGCCGTTAAAGGCGGGTTGAATATCCTCGCCGATAAACTGTTTACCAATAAGCCGGGCGTTGGGATGCGAATAGCGCACGCCATGCATATCGGTCACCACCGCATACAGCAGATCGTTACGCCGGGTAATGGCCAGCGCCAGCGGCTGGATGAGTCCGCTCTGCGGCGGCAGCGTCAGGGCCTGCTTCACTTCCGGCATATCGGAGAACGTGCGAGCAACCGCCAGCGCCGTATCTTTTACGCCGTCGCGGGTGGTATCGCTGATCTGTATAAACCACAGCGCGTAGACCAGCAGCAGTACCGAACCAATCACGCTGCTCATCATGAGCGTCACGGCGGTACTCAGCTTCATACTCATCAGTCGTTTGCGCGCGGGCGGAATTGACTCCGCGATATCCTTCATACCATCCCCTGAACTGTTCGGCGAAGGTCAACTATCGCTGAAGGTAACCATTTCTTAAAGCTA
>BAAW01000100.1_pt1 | contig 13686 bp, 9 predicted proteins | sample 270468 | NCBI WGS metagenome assembly BAAW01 (sample SAMD00036526, study PRJNA27859) | human gut metagenome | isolation source: feces from healthy human sample F1-U, Infant, Female
CCGCAGTTTACCTCGGAAGGCCATTTCCGCCTCAGCGGCGGGACGCAGAACACCAAAGGGGCCGCCTTCGATTATACCGATGCCCTCAACGATCAATGGGCTTACCGGATTATCGGCATGACGCGCACCAGCGATACCCAGTACGATAATACCCGCGAAGAGCGCTACGCCATTTCACCTTCCCTGCTCTGGCAGCCGGATACCGACACCTCGCTGCTGCTGCGCGCCTACCTGCAAAAAGATCCGTCGGGCGGCTATCACGGCTCGCTGCCGCTGGACGGCACCCGCTATGCTCACAACGGACGTAAGCTCTCCACCAGCACCAACGAAGGCGATCCGTCAGACGGGTATCAGCGCCGCGAGCAGATCTACAGCTACGAGTTCACTCATCAGTTCGATGACGTCTGGTCCGCCTACTCCGCCGGAAGCTATACCCACACCAACGTATCGCTGGATCAGGTGTATCAGGTCGGCTGGATTGATGACAGCGATAGTCTGGCGCGCGGTTACAGCGGCTCGCGCGGCTCGCTGGATGCCTGGTCAACCGACAACCGCCTGCGCGCCGATTTCACCACCGGCGAACTGGCCCATACGCTGATCCTCGGCGGGGAATATCACCGTTTCCGCAACGATCTGTGGACCGGCGCCGGCAGCGCGTCGCCTCTCGATCCGTTCAGCGGCTATACCGCGCAGACCGGACATACCGTGACCTACAGCGATAACAACAACCGCCGCTACTACCAGACCGGGCTCTATCTGCAGGACGAAATGGTCTGGGCGCGCTGGCATCTGGATGTCTCCGGCCGTTACGATCGCATTGTTTCGCAACAGGTCAGCGATACCTTCGGCACCTCCAGCCGCCGCTCCGATGACCATATCAGCGGCCGGGCATCGCTGCTGTATGCGCTGGAAAACGGCCTCTCGCCGTATCTGAGCTACAGCCAGGCGATTACCCCAGCGATGCTGCCGGGCGCCGATGGCACCCTGCTGAAACCGACCACGGCAGAGCAGCTGGAGGCGGGACTGAAGTTCCAGCCGCCGGGCTCCGCCGATATGTACAGCATCGCTATCTACGATTTAACGCAAAAAGATGTGGCGACGCGCGATCCAAACATCGCCACCGCGACCTTTATTCCCGCAGGAAAAGTTCACTCTCAGGGCGTGGAGCTGGAGATGCACAACCAGATTACGCCTGAGCTGAGCACCCTCGCCTCCTACACCTGGAACCGCCTGCGCTTCCAGGACACTAAAGATGGGACTAACGACAACACGCCGCAGCTGACGCCGGATCAGATGGCCTCTTTCTGGGCGCGCTATCAGTTCCCGGCAGGGATCAGCGCCGGGGCCGGCGTACGCTATATCGGGAAACAGTGGGCGGATGATGCGAATACCGAGCGCCTGCCGTCGGTCACCTTACTGGATGCGATGGTGCGCGCCGATCTCGGCGTCTGGTCGCCGTCGTTGAAAGGAGCTTTTGTGCAGGTTAATGCCAATAACCTCAGCGACCGGGAGTATCTCTCCGGCTGCTACGGAACCGGCAACTGCTACTGGGGAGCCGAACGCAGCGTGACCGCCACCGTCGGCTACGACTTCTAAGGATTGTCTGAAAAACGTTCCGCTCGCGCCGGGCTCTGCGAATGACACCCGATGTGTCACCGTGAAGCGCAGCGCGAGCGGAAGCGGCTACATGGCGTCCAGCGCCTGCTGCAGCTTCCAGATATAGCGCGGAGCCTGCGGAGCCGGATGTTTTTTCACCACGTGCTCAAAGAACTCATCGGCATCCATATCGTTAATCTCGTCAATCGCATCCTGACGATTCGAGGAGAAGGTGCGCAGGAGCGCCCCGGCGCCGTTGGCGTAGGAGACCACCACCGCATAGCGCATCACCTGCGGATCTTTAATCCCGGCAAGCGGGCCATTCTCAAGGATACTCAGATAGGCCGCGCCCATCGAGATATTACGTTCGGGGTTTTTCAGCTCGCTGACCGACGGCTCGCCGCGCCAGCCCATGCGCCGGTAGACATCGCGCCCGGATGTGGAAGGCTTCAGCTGCATCAGGCCTACTGCACCGGATTTGCTGATAACCGTCGGGTTGCCGCCGGATTCAATGGCGATAATCGCCGTCACCAGCTGCGGATCAACGCCCCACGCCGCGCCGGCTTTTTCACTGATCGGCATCCACTGCATCGCCCGCTTAACCGGAACTTCAGCGTTCCACGGCGGGTTACGATAATCCTGTTTTGAGCTACAACCGGCCAACAATACAACGATAAAAACAAACCATCTCAATTTCACACATCTATCCTTATTGGCTGAAGTTTGCCGCCTGGAGATGACAATAATCGCTCCAGGCGGCATGATAACCCTTTCATTCTTAGCAAGGAATTGTCATGTCTCAGTTTTATCTGGTCGCCCCTTCAGGTTACTGCCTCAACCAGGAGGCAGCGTACCGCGGCGTTCAACGTCTGCAGGAAGCCGGGCATCAGGTCCTGCACCAGGAGGTCATCCCTCGCCGCCAGCAGCGGTTTGCCGGAACTGAGCATCAGCGCCTGAACGACATCAACCAGCTGGCTACCCTCGAAGGCGCTAATCGTATCGTGCTGGCGGTACGCGGCGGCTACGGCGCCAGCCGCCTGCTGCCGCACATCGACTGGCAGGCCCTCGTTGCACGCCAGCGGCAGAACCCGCTAATCATTTGCGGACACAGCGATTTTACAGCGATTCAGATGGGCCTGCTGGCAAAGGGTAGCATAATCACCTTCAGCGGTCCGATGCTGGCCGGTAACTTTGGCGCCGAAGCGATGGATCCGTTTACTGAACGCCACTTCTGGCAAGCGCTGCGCAGCCCGGAATTTACCCTCGAGTGGCAGGGCGAAGGCCCGGATTGTCGGGCCCAGGGAACCCTGTGGGGCGGCAATCTGGCGATGATAACCTCGCTGATTGGCACGCCGTGGCTACCGCAAATCGCCAACGGTATTCTGGTGCTGGAAGATATTAATGAACATCCGTTCCGCGTCGAACGAATGCTGTTGCAGCTGCTCAATAGTGGTATCCTCGCGAATCAGCGCGCCATTGTCCTCGGCAGCTTTACCGGTGCCCGGCCTAACGATTACGACGCGGGCTATGATTTACCGCAGGTCTGTGACTATCTTCGCACCCAGCTCGATGTTCCGCTCATCAGCGGCCTGGACTTCGGCCACGAGCAGCAGACCGTGACTCTGCCCCTCGGCGCGGAGGCGCTGCTGGTGAACAACGCGGCCACCACCACCTTAACGCTCAGCGGACATCCGGTACTGACAGAATAAAAACTTCTGTTACACATTTTCGGATACTCTGCAGGTTGTTAAAATGATGTCACTTTCATAAAACCTTCACGCCAGTAAGGAGTACGTCAACTTTGGACGCCGGTGCGGTCATTAGTCTGTTTATTCTGGGTTCTGTATTAGTAACCTGTAGCATTTTATTGAGTTCCTTTTCCTCACGCCTTGGCATCCCGATTCTGGTTATTTTCCTTGCCATCGGTATGCTGGCCGGCGTCGATGGTATCGGCGGCATCCCTTTTGACAACTACCCTTTCGCCTACATGGTGAGTAACCTGGCGCTGGCGGTGATCCTGCTGGACGGCGGCATGCGCACCCAGGCGAGCTCATTTCGCGTCGCGCTCTGGCCCGCCCTCTCGCTGGCGACCGTGGGCGTGCTGATCACCTCCTGTCTAACCGGGATGATGGCCGCGTGGCTGTTCCATCTCGATCTGATCGAGGGGATGTTGATCGGCGCGATTGTCGGCTCCACCGACGCCGCGGCGGTCTTCTCGTTGCTCGGCGGCAAAGGACTGAACGAACGCGTGGGCTCCACCCTGGAGATTGAATCCGGTAGCAATGATCCGATGGCGGTGTTCCTGACCATTACCCTTATCGAGATGATTCAGCAGCATGAAACCGGCCTGAGCTGGATGTTTGCCGTGCATATCGTGCAGCAGTTCGGCCTCGGTATTGCGATTGGTCTCGGCGGCGGTTATCTGCTGTTGCAGATGATTAACCGCATCGTGCTCCCAACGGGACTCTATCCGCTGCTGGCGCTGAGCGGCGGAATTATGATTTTTGCCGTCACCACGTCGCTGGACGGCAGCGGTATTCTGGCGGTATATCTGTGCGGCTTCCTGCTCGGCAACCGGCCGATTCGCAACCGCCACGGGATCCTGCAGAACTTTGACGGACTGGCATGGCTGGCGCAAATCGCCATGTTCCTCGTGCTCGGTCTGCTGCTCACGCCGTCGGATCTGTGGCCTATCGCCATCCCGGCGCTGCTGCTGTCGATGTGGATGATTTTCGTCGCCCGCCCGCTGTCGGTCTTTGCCGGCCTGCTGCCGTTTCGCGGCTTTAACCTGCGCGAGCGGGTGTTTATCAGCTGGGTTGGCCTGCGCGGCGCGGTGCCAATTATTCTCGCCGTCTTCCCGATGATGGCCGGTCTTGATAACGCCCGCCTGTTCTTTAACGTCGCCTTCTTCGTGGTGCTGGTCTCGCTGCTGCTGCAGGGAACGTCCCTCTCCTGGGCGGCAAAAAAAGCCAAAGTGGTGGTTCCGCCGGTGGGCTGGCCTATTTCCCGCGTCGGGCTGGATATTCACCCGGAAAACCCCTGGGAGCAGTTTGTGTACCAGCTGAGCGCCGATAAATGGTGCGTCGGCGCGGCGCTGCGCGATCTGCATATGCCGCCGGAAACCCGCATTGCCGCCCTGTTCCGCGACAATGTTCTGCTGCACCCGACCGGCAGCACCCGCCTGCTCGAAGGCGATATTCTCTGCGTGATCGGCCGCGAGCACGATCTGCCGGCGCTGGGTAAAATGTTCAGCCAGTCGCCGCCGGTGGCGCTCGACCAGCGCTTCTTCGGCGACTTTATTCTCGACGCCAGCGCAAAATTCGCCGATGTGGCGCAAATTTACGGTCTTGACGGCGGGGAAGAGTTTCGCGAACGCCAGCAGTCGCTGGGGGACGTGATTCAGGACCTGCTCGGGGCCGCGCCGGTCGTCGGTGACCAGGTGGAGTTCGCCGGGATGCTGTGGACGGTGGCGGAGAAAGAGGAAGACCACGTGCTGAAGGTCGGGGTACGCGTGGCGGAAGACGAGGCGGAATGAACCGCCTCATCATCCTGGTTAAGATATTAATCTTGCATGCTTTTGCTCATTACAGAGCCGCATAAAGCCCCCCGATATCATCTCCGCAAACGCGCGACCGTGGCCTTCAAGGCCACGGTCGCTGCGGGAAAGCCCCCTCCCCGATGCCCGCCTACCTTTTACCTGAACGTTTTCACAGCAGGCATCCTCATGTCGACGTACATCAGGCGGTACGCCATTTCCGGGTTAACGGTTTTTCGATTTCCACAATCAGGAACATCACAAATCCGATGACAAAAGTGATTACCCAATAGCGGAACGGCAGCGCGGTGGTACCAAACAGCATTTGCATAAACGGCGCGTAGATAATCAGCAGCTGCAACGCCAGCAGGACGGCGCTGACGATCCAGATGCCTCTGTTTGCCAGCAGCCCTTTACTCAGAGAAAATCCGTCGGCGACGCGGCAGTTGAGCATATAGAACCACTGAGCGGTCACCAGCGTTTGCAGCAGGACGGTACGAATAAACTCTGGCGAATAGCCGCGTGGCTGGAGCCAGGCTTCCAGCACAAAGGCGCTCACGGCGATCATCGAACCAACAAAAATCACCCGCCAGATAGCGAAACCGTCCATAACATGCAGCTTAGGATCGCGCGGCGGGCGCTTCATAATGTTCTGCTCGCCGGCCTCAAACGCCAGGCCAAACGACAGCGTGGCCGAGGTCGCCATGTTCATCCACAGGATCAGCACCGGGGTCAGCGGAATTAAGTTCCCCGCCAGCAGGGCAATAATAATGAGCAGCCCCTGCGCCAGGTTGGTCGGCATAATAAAGAGAATGGTTTTCTTCAGGTTATCGTACACCCGCCGCCCTTCCCTGACCGCGCTGGCGATGGTGGCGAAGTTGTCATCAGTCAGCACCATATCGGCCGCCTCTTTGGTCACTTCGGTTCCCTTGATGCCCATCGCGATGCCAACGTCGGCCTGCTTCAGCGCCGGGGCATCGTTCACCCCGTCGCCGGTCATCCCCACCACCTCTTTTTTACTCTGCAGCGCCTGCACCAGACGGAATTTATCTTCCGGACTGGTACGGGCGAAAATATCAAATTTCTGCGCGGCTTCGCTGAGCTGCAGGTCGTCCATCACCTCCAGTTCACGCCCGGTGATGGCATTGCCGGCATTGCCAATGCCCAGCATTTTGCCGATACTCATCGCGGTTTGCGGGTGATCGCCGGTGATCATTTTCACGCGAATGCCCGCCTGCAGGCAGTCGCCAATCGCCGTAATCGCTTCCGGACGCGGCGGATCCATCATTCCGGCAATACCGAGGAGGATAACCCCCTGCTGCAGATCCTGATGGGTCAGCTCGCTTTGCCCGCTGGCCGCCGGTTTCCACGCCGCCGCAACCATGCGCAACCCTTCCCGCGCGTACTCTTCAATTTTTGCTTCCCAGTAAGGCTGATTCAGCGGCTGCAGGCCGTCCTCGGTCTGCTGCTGCTGGCAAAGCCGGAACAGTACATCCGGGGCACCGGTGATTAAGATCATCTCTTCATTACCGATCCGATAGAGCGTCGACATATATTTATATTGCGAATCAAAAGGGATCTTGCTGCGCAATTCGGTTGCCACCACCGGCAGCGCGACTTTCGCCGCCAGCACTTTCAGCGCCCCTTCCGTTGGACCGCCGGTAATTTTCCATAGCCCGCTTTCATCCTTAATAAGCTGGCTGTCATTACATAAATCAATGGTCCTCAAATAGCGCTCAAGCAGCGTACCGGGCGCCACCACAACCGGCCCGGCCCCATCTACCGGGTGAATATTCCCGATCGGTTCATAGCTATCGCCTTCTACCCGATAGACGGTATCCGCCGTAATGACGGCTTTTACCGTCATCTCGTTCATGGTCAGCGTCCCGGTTTTATCCGAGCAGATCACCGTCATCGCCCCGAGGGTCTCAACCGTCGGCAGCTTGCGGATAATCGCCTTCTGCCGCGCCATGGTCTGCACGCCCAAAGAGAGAATGATCGAGATGATCGCCGGCAAACCTTCCGGCACCGAGGCCACCGCAAGACTTATCAGCGAGAGCATCAGCTCTGAAACCGGCATATCGCGGAACAGCAGGCTGAAGACGAACAGCGCGGCCATCATCACCAGAATGATAATAAAGATGGCTTTGCCGAGCTTATCCATCTGTACCAGCAGCGGCGTACGGTGCTTTTCAATATCCGCCATCATCTGGTTGATATGGCCCAGTTCGGTATCTCCGCCAGTCGCCACCACCAGGCCTTTACCGCCGCCGGAACTGACCGTGGTCCCCGAAAACAGCAGGTTCGTGCGATCGCCGAGAGGAAGATCGCCGCTCAGCGCCTCGGTGTTTTTTTCCACGACCGTCGACTCGCCGGTAAGAATCGCCTCTTCCACCCGCAGATTGTGGGCTTCAATAACCCGCAGGTCGGCAGGGATTCGGTCGCCCGCACGGATCACCACAATATCACCCGGCACCAGCGCGGTGGTCGGCACCGTTTCATGGTTCCCCTGGCGGATCACCACCGCTTCGCTGGAAAGCATATTGCGAATGCTCTGCAGCGATTTTTCCGCGTTACTTTCCTGGATATGGCCAATCAGGGCATTAATCACCGCGACGCCCAGAATCACCAGGGTATCGACCCAGTGCCCCATCACCGCAGTCAGCAGCGCGGCCGCCAGCAGGACGTAAATCAGGACATCGTTGAAATGGGCCAGGAAACGGAGCCATGCGGGCTTGCCCGGCTTTTGGGGGAGCGCATTCTCACCGTACTGCTGGAGCCGCGAGGCGGCTTCTGCGCTGCTAATACCTTCGGAGGAACTGTTGGTGCTGGTCAGGGTTTCATCGACGGAGAGCTTGTAGAACGGGCCAGCCGGTTTGTCTGTACTCATGGTTATCTCCTCACTCCTGTAACGGAAATCAGAACAGCATCAGGCCGCCCCTAACGCACAACGAAAACCGGAACGTGAGCATAACGAACGATGCTTGCCGCCTCGGAACCCAGCAAATGGGTCTGAATATTGGGGTTACGCGAGCCAATAATCACCACATCTGCCTGCAGTTCGTCGGCCAGTTTGATCACTTCATCACGAATATTGCCGCTGCGGACATGAATATGGATGTCGCTTTCCGGCAGACTGGACTTTTTGGCCAACTCAGCAAGTTTTTCCTCTGAGTTTTTAACCAGATAGTCTTCCATTTTTCGCGCATCAGAAATAAATCCGCGCGTCAGCTGCGGGGAAAACAGCGGGTTTACGTGCACTAAATGAATTTGCCCGGAAGCGCTTTGCGCGAGAAACTGAGCATGGGATAACGCTTTGTCGGCGAGGCCGATTTCAAAGACATCAACCGGGACCAGAATATTTTTATACATACAGACAATCCTTTTATTACCAATAGAATAGTTGGCGATTAACGCCTGACGTGTCGTATTGAGGAAAGAATCTCAGAAACAAAAGCTGGCACAGAAGTCGCTATAATTAAACGTAGCACAGGACGGTTAACATTATTCAACCACCAATTATTATATTGAAAAATATCACAGAGCCCGCCCCCCTCAGACAAAACGGCTGGAAACCACGCTAAAACGTCGACATAAGGAAAATTTTTACTCTTTTTAACATTTCCGCCTTTCTACGACTATGCTCATAATCAGGAGCTATAGCACTTCCAAAAACCACTCCATAATTAGGCATATGAGAATTTACTTACTATATATCCAGTACTAAAGGAGGAGCGATGTTTGGCTATAGTCTGGTTCGTCTGAGCCTGTTTATCGCCCTGGCAATCATTGCCTGTACGGCGACAGGTTTATTCACTTATGTCGTTGTCTCCGCGTTGGCTGAATAATCATGGCGCTTGTAACAAACATGTAAAATAAATCTATTCACTCTGAGGGGAATACAGTGAAGCGTTATTTTTCTCTCATTCCTGTTGTTATTTTAATAACAACAGCTTGCGATCAGAAAGCACCTCAGGTCACGCCGCTACCGCGGATGGTTAAAGCGGTGGAGGTGACCGCCGTCGGTGATTCACAGCAACGTATTTTTCCTGCACGCATCGAATCCGGGGATTCGACGGATCTGTCTTTTAAACGCGGTGGCCAGGTTGAATCGCTCGACGTTCGTCAGGGTGCGAACATTACGCAAGGACAGGTCCTCGCCCGCCTTAACGCCCGTGAAGCCCAACAGCGCGTCAATGAACGACAAACTGCCGCCACGCTCGCGCAGCGGCAGTTCGATCGCTTCCAGACCCTGGCCGGCCGCCAGGCTATTTCGAAAGCCGAAATGGACATCCAGCGCGCCAGCCGCGACTCGGCAAATGCGGCGCTGAAAATTGCCCGCGAAGAACTCGACCAGATGACGCTCAACGCGCCGTTCAGCGGGGTAGCGGCCAGCGTGCCGGTTCGCAATCACCAGGTGGTCGCCGCCGGCCAGACCATTGTGACCCTGACGCGTACCGATCTCCTCGATGTGGTCTTCAGTATTCCGGAAAACCTGTTTAGCGCCTTTGATATTCGCAACGCGCAGTACCGCCCGATAGTGAAAATCAACGCCCTGCCAGACCGCCAGTTCACCGCCCAGTACAAAGAGCATTCCGGCAGCAGCGACAATAGCACGCTCACCTGGCAGGTGATTTTGACCATGCCGCGCCCGGCTGATTTCCCTGCGGTGGGCGGCGTCAGCGGCACCGTGACGGTGAATCTGGCAAATCTGCCCGCTAACGCCGGTCGTGAAGCGCTGGTGGTGCCGGTTGAGGCGGTGTTCAATCCCGATAATCATCCGCGCAACGAGCCGCACGTGTGGGTGATTAAAGGCGATGGCGAGCAGCTGCATCTTGAGGATCGCAAAGTGAGCGTCGGGCAGGTGACAACCCAGGGGGTGGTTATTACCGACGGTCTCAGCGCCGGCGAGCGCGTTGTGGCGGCTGGCGTCAGCGAACTGCATGCCCAACAGCCGGTTCGAATCTGGACGCGTGAACGAGGCCTGTAATGGATATCTCTCGCCAGTTTATTAATAATCCCGTGCGCGTCTGGCTCACTATTCTGCTGCTGGGCATTGGCGGTATTTTCGCCCTGCTCAATATCGGCCGTCTGGAAGATCCGGCCTTTACCATTAAAACGGCGGTGGTCATTACCCACTACCCTGGCGCATCGGCGCAACAGGTCGAGGAAGAGGTCACCCTGCCGCTGGAAAACGCCCTGCAACAGCTGCCCTACCTGGATAACGTCAGCTCTATTTCGTCCAACGGGCTGTCGCAGATTACGGTGAATATCGCCTCGAATTACCACTCCAACGAGCTGCCGCAAATCTGGGACGAGCTGCGGCGCCGGGTGGGTGATGCGGCCCGCCTCTTTCCGCCGGGCGTGGTTTCCCCCTTCGTGAACGATGATTTCGGCGACGTGTTTGGCTTCTTCTTTGCCATTTCCGGCGACAGTTTTACCAATCCTGAGCTGGTCCGCTATGCCGAGCAGCTGCGCCGGGAGCTGGTGCTGGTGCCCGGCGTCGGCAAGGTAGCCATCGGCGGAGCGATCCCGCAGCAAATTAACATTGATATCTCGCTGCCTAAAATGGCGGCCCGCGGCATCACGCTTAACCAGCTTTCCGCTCTTCTCAGCCGCCTGAACGTCGTTTCCAGCGCCGGAGAGATAACATCCGGCAGCGAGTCCATTCGCCTGCATCCGACCGGGGAGTTTGAGAATATCGACGAACTGGGCGACCTGCCGATCAACCCGCACGGTACGGGAGCGGCGACCCGGCTGCGGGATATTGCCACCCTCTCGCGCGGGCTGAGCGAATCCCCGTCCAGCATCTACCACGCCAACGGCCGCCAGGCGGTGACGATGGGCGTCTCGTTCATTCCCGGCGTCAACGTCATCGATGTTGGCCATGCGCTGGAGGCAAAGCTGGAACAAATGTCGGCGGAAAAACCCGCCGGGATTCACCTCGATCTGTTCTACGATCAGGCGGCTGAAGTTGGCCACTCGGTTAACGGCTTTATCACTAATTTTTTAATGGCGCTGGCCATTGTTGTCGGCGTGCTGCTGATCTTTATGGGCGTGCGCAGCGGCATTATTATCGCGTTCTCGCTGGCCCTCAACGTGCTGGGCACGCTGCTGATTATGTATCTGTGGGGTATTGAGCTACAGCGGATCTCGCTGGGGGCGCTCATTATCGCCCTTAGCATGCTGGTCGATAATGCCATCGTGATTGTCGAAGGGGTGCTGATTGCCCGTCAGCAGGGGTCAACGCTGCTGACCGCCATCAACTACGTTATCCGCCGTTCCGCCCTGCCCCTGCTGGGGGCAACGGTGATTGCGATCCTCGCCTTCGCGCCCATCGGCCTGTCGCAGGACTCGACGGGGGGAGTTAATTTTGGTGTAAAATTCCGCGCTGTTCCCCAGGGGCTAGCCCCTTAGGGNTNAAAATTTCCTTTCCCCCCCCTTGGAAATTTGCCCTTCCAAGCCTAGAGTATACTTCGGGGGCGGGCCTCCAACCAATTNTTACCCCNGNGGGTTGCCTTTGGAATTTTCCAAANATTTTGGGGTTGAGGCTTAGGGTTTAACANAGGTGCCGGCCCGGCCTACCCCCCAACCGGCTTTGGGGCCGCTGAGGCCGATCCTTACCGCGGACGCTTTTACCGCAGCTATCAGCGGATCCTCAACGCTCTGTTGCGGCAAAAAACCGTCACCCTCGTGGTGATGGCCGCGCTACTGGCCGGTGCAGTCTGGGGATTTGGCTCGGTGCGGCAGAACTTTTTCCCGTCATCCAATACGCCGATCTTCTTTGTTGATCTGTGGCTGCCCTACGGCACCGACATTGCCTCCACGGAAAAAATGGCCAGCGATATCGAAACCGCGATTAACGGCCAGCCCGGCGTCGTCACCACCGTGGCGACCGTCGGTCAGGGCAGCATGCGCTTTATCCTCACCTATAGCGGCCAGCGCCAGTACAGCAACTATGCGCAGATCATGGTGCGCATGGACGACCAGCGTAGTATTGACGCCCTCACTCGCCACGTGGATGCCTATATTGCGCGCCACTATCCGCAGGTGAATGCCAGCAGCAAGCGGGTGATGTTTGGTCCATCCGGCGACAGCGCCATCGAGGTGCGAATTAAAGGCCCCGATCCCGACAGATTACGGCTGATAGCCAGCCAGGTAAGCACTATCCTCACGGCGGATCCGGCCGTCGGTAGCGTGCGCAACGACTGGCAAAACCGTAGTAAAACGATCCGCCCGCAGTATTCCCCGACCCTGGGGCGCGAGCTGGGGGTGGATAAGCAAGATATCGACAGTGCGCTGCAGATGAATTTCAGCGGTAGCCGCGCCGGGTTGTACCGCGAAGGCGCCGATCTGCTGCCGGTGGTGGTGCGCCCGCCGGCCGCCGAACGTCAGGATGCCAACCATCTGAAAAACGTGCTGGTGTGGAGCCAAAGCCGTCAGCAGTACATTCCGCTGAGCAACGTGGTCAGCGGCTTTAACCTCGAATGGGAAGACCCGTTAATTCTGCGCCGCGACCGCAGTCGCGTGCTCACGGTGATGACCGACCCCGACCCGCTGAGCAATCAAACCCCGGGCGATATTCTGGCGCGGGTCCAGCCGCAGATTAACGCGCTCAGCCTGCCGCACGGCTACAGCATTGAGTGGGGAGGCGACGCGGAGAACTCCAGCGAAGCGCAGCAGGGGCTGTTCACCACCCTGCCATTGGGCTATCTGGTGATGTTCGTCATCACCGTCCTGATGTTCAGCTCGCTGAAAAATGCGGTCGCCATCTGGCTGACCGTGCCGCTGGCGCTGATTGGCGTGACCCCGGGATTTTTAATTACCGGCATCCCCTTCGGCTTTATGGCGCTTATCGGTTTACTCAGCCTGAGCGGCATGCTTATCCGTAACGGCATCGTGCTGGTCGAAGAGATTGAACAACAAAAACAGGAAAAACCGCAGCACGAGGCGATTATCTATGCGGCAACCTCGCGCTTACGCCCTATACTGCTCACGGCCTTCACCACCGTGCTCGGGCTGGCGCCGCTGCTGCTGGACGTCTTCTTCCAGAGTATGGCGGTGGTTATCATGTTCGGGCTGGGTTTTGCGACCATTCTGACGCTACTGGTTCTTCCGGTTATTTACGCCTGTTTCCACCCTAAGGATATGCAGCAACCACAATGAACACCACCGGGTTAAATATTATTAAAACGCTGGGATGCATGACGGCGGTAACGTTCTTTACCATCTATAACACCTGGGATCGGTATGATTACGATTACCACTGGATCCTCGGCTTTCTGACGTTTATCTCGACCATCGCCACGCCGCTGTTTTTTGTGGTGGCCGGCTATCTCGATGCCCAGTCCCGGCATAGCACGAGCTGGCAGATGGGGAAAATTAAAAGCGTGGTGATCGTCTTTCTTTTCTGGATGACGATTTACTATCTCTGGGAACCTTACCAGCGCGGCTATCTTATCCAGCCGTGGTTTGTCTTCGCCTTTATTGTGATCTATACCTTCCACCCGCTGATCGAGTGTTTAAGCCAGCGCGGAAGGATCTTCTTTGGCGTG
>BAAW01000337.1_pt1 | contig 13595 bp, 9 predicted proteins | sample 270468 | NCBI WGS metagenome assembly BAAW01 (sample SAMD00036526, study PRJNA27859) | human gut metagenome | isolation source: feces from healthy human sample F1-U, Infant, Female
CATTTCGCCCAGCGTCACGTGATCGCGGACGTCAAAATCGAACTCGCGCGGCGTACCCCAGCGGCTGACTTCAACGTTGTCGTTTTCGTCGCGACCGGCCGGAACGTCGTCGTGCGGAATGTTAGGGATAGTCAGCGCGATATCGCGGATCTCTGCCAGTAACACGTCCAGCTCGGCTTTCGCCGCATCCAGCTGTTCGCCCAGTTTGTTGACTTCCAGGCGTAATGGCTCGATATCTTCCCCGCGCGCTTTCGCCTGGCCAATGGATTTCGATCGGGAGTTACGCTCCGCCTGCAGGTTTTCTGTTTCAACCTGCAGAACTTTACGACGCTCTTCCAGAGCGCGCAGTTTATCTACATCCAGCTTAAAGCCCCGGCGTGCCAGTTTTTCAGCGACTGCGTCTGGCTCGGTACGCAGCAGATTGGGATCGAGCATGCTTATCCTGTGCTTATCGAATAAATAAAAGAAAAGTGGCCGCAGACTACGACCACCGGGATATCTTGATAACCTTACCGCAACGTCTCTGTTAGCGGTAGCGTTTTATGGGGCTATTTTGATCCTGTTCGGTAAGCCAGGCGAGCTTTTCGCCAATTTTCCCCTCCAGCCCCCGATTTGTAGGCCGATAATAACGAGTTTGGGCCATTTCCTGCGGGAAATAGGCTTCCCCGGCAGCATAGGCGTTTGGCTCATCATGGGCATAGCGATACTCCTGCCCATAGCCCATCTCTTTCATCAGGCGGGTTGGCGCGTTGCGCAGGTGCACCGGCACATCGTAATCAGGACGCTCGCGGGCATCGGCCATGGCGGCTTTAAATGCGGTGTAGACCGCGTTGCTTTTCGGCGCGCAGGCGAGATAAACGATGGCCTGCGCAATAGCACGCTCGCCCTCCGCTGGCCCTACGCGGGTAAAACAGTCCCAGGCAGAGAGCGCGACCTGCATGGCTCGCGGGTCAGCATTTCCGACATCTTCGGAAGCGATCGCCAGGCAGCGTCGGGCCACATACAGCGGGTCGCCGCCGGCGGTGATGATTCGTGCGTACCAGTACAGCGCCGCATCCGGCGCGCTGCCGCGAACGGACTTGTGCAGCGCGGAAATCAAATCGTAGAAACGATCGCCTTTATTATCAAACCGCGCGCTGCGTTCACCGGCAATTTCGGTCAGCAGTTCCGCTTTCAGCACCCGGTTGCCGGAGGCATCCGTCTCTGCCATATCGGCCATCATTTCCAGCGTATTAAGCGCCCGGCGCGCATCGCCGTTAACCAGCCCGGCGATAGCCTGGCGGGTATCATCCGGCAGCACGATATTTTGCCCGCCATAGCCACGATCTTTATCGTTCATCGCCTGCGTGAGCACATGCTCAATATCCTCGCTGGACAACGATTTCAGCAGATACACTCGCGCCCGGGATAGCAATGCGGAATTGAGTTCAAAAGAGGGGTTTTCCGTCGTCGCGCCGATGAAGGTGATGGTGCCGTCTTCAATATGCGGTAAAAACGCATCCTGCTGGCTTTTATTGAAACGATGGACTTCGTCAACGAACAGAATAGTGCGGCGTCCGGCATTGCGGTTCTGCCTCGCGCGCTCGATCGCTTCGCGGATCTCTTTTACGCCGGAGGTCACCGCCGAGATCCGTTCAACATCGGCGCTGGCATAGCGAGCAATCACTTCAGCCAGCGTAGTTTTGCCGGTGCCAGGCGGCCCCCACAAGATCATCGAATGCAGATGCCCGGCCTCAATCGCCCGCGGCAAAGGTTTCCCCGGCGCCAGCAGATGCTGCTGGCCTATGTACTGCGCTAAATTTTCTGGCCGCATGCGGGCGGCCAGAGGTTGAAACGCATTGTCGGAAAAATCGAGCGACAGATTGCTCACATTCGCCTCTACTTACGTTGATCGTCCACCGTCACCCCTTTCGGCGGTGTAAAGGTGAACTTAGATGCATCGACCGCACCGTTTTGCTGAGACTTCAGCTGGTAGCTGCTGCGCTGGTCATCCTGCTCTACCGCGCTGAACTGATGGATGGTCCCGTCGCGGCCAACGTTAATCGTAAACTGCTTCAGGTTGCCGCCGCCGCTTTTCGGCGTAAGAACAAAATCATCGCCGTTCTGCTTGATGTTGTACTGCTGCCAGTCGTTGGACTGGTTGCGGGCAATCAGCATAAACGGCGTGTTGCTGGTAGCGTCTTTCAGCCAGGTGACGGTTGCCTGCTCGACAAACGGGTTGTAGAACCACAGGGTTTTCCCGTCAGAGACCAGAATGCTTTCATCCGGCTGGGTCATATGCCAGTTAAACAGATTCGGACGTTTAACCCACAGGTCGCCCTGCCCGTCCTGTACGGCGTTACCGCTGCCATCGGTCACTTTTTGGGTGAAACTGGCATGGAAGCTGCTCACTTTATCGAGGCGGCTTTTCAAATCACTGGCGGCATCCGCCCAAACCTGGCTCACGACAAATCCAGACAGTAATGCACAGGTGATTGCGAGTTTTTTCATTGTTATTCCTTAATGTGCGTCACTCCCGACGCGGGAGCCTCTTCTGCCTCCTAATGTAGGACCGCCTGGCACGACGGAACAGCAGAACAGGCTGATTTTGCGCTTATTTACCCAACTTTGCACTTACTCGAAGGGAGGCGGCGCCAGCACTTCGCGGTTACCATTATGGCCCTGCTCGCTGACAATACCCTGCGCTTCCATCTGTTCGATAATACGTGCCGCACGGTTATATCCGATGCGGAACTGACGCTGAACGCCGGAAATAGAGGCTTTACGTTTTTCAGTGACGAAGTTCACCGCCTGATCGAACAACGGATCCAGCTCTTCACCACCGTCAAAGCCGCCGCTGCCGCCTTCGCTTTCGCTATCTGATGTAATGCCGTCAACATACTGCGGACGCCCGCGCGCTTTCCAGTCCTGAACCACAGCGTGGACTTCCTGGTCGCGAACAAACGCGCCGTGTACACGAACCGGCATGGTCGAGTTCGGCCCGGAGTAAAGCATATCCCCCATCCCCAGCAGTGATTCCGCGCCGCCCTGATCGAGGATGGTACGCGAGTCAATTTTGCTCGAGACGGTGAACGCGATACGCGTCGGAATGTTCGCTTTAATAAGACCGGTAATCACGTCAACCGACGGACGCTGCGTTGCCAGCACAAGGTGAATACCCGCCGCACGCGCTTTCTGCGCCAGACGCGCAATCAGCTCTTCGACCTTTTTGCCGACAGTCATCATCAGGTCGGCGAATTCATCCACCAGAACAACGATATACGGCAGTTTTTCCAGCACCGGATGCACGGCGTCCATGCTGTCGCCCGGTTTCCAGTACGGATCCGGAATGGGACGGCCCATCCGCGCCGCTTCGGCGATTTTCTCGTTGTAACCCGCGAGGTTACGCACGCCCAGCGCCGACATCAGCTTATAACGACGCTCCATTTCATTCACGCTCCAGCGCAGTGCGTTAGCGGCGTCTTTCATATCGGTAACGACTTCGGTCAGCAGATGCGGGATCCCTTCATAGACCGACAGTTCAAGCATTTTCGGGTCGATCATAATGAAGCGCACATCTTCCGGCTGCGCTTTATAAAGCATGCTGAGGATCATGGCATTCACCCCAACCGATTTACCGGAACCAGTGGTACCGGCAACCAGCAGGTGCGGCATTTTTGCCAGATCGGCAACGACCGGATCGCCGGCGATGTCTTTCCCCAGCACCACGGTAAGCGGCGACGGGTTATCGCGGAATTTCGTGTTATCCAGCACTTCTCGCAGATAAACGGTCTGGCGTTTTTTATTCGGCAGTTCCAGACCCACGTACGGTTTACCCGGAATGACTTCCACGACGCGCACCGCAATGGTGGACAAGGAGCGGGCCAGGTCACGCGAAAGGTTTGAAATCCGCGCGGCCTTCACGCCTGGCGCCAGATTCAGTTCGAAGCGGGTGATAACCGGGCCTGGCGAGTAGTTCACCACATCGGCTTTAATGCGGAAGTCAGCCAGACGAGCCTCAACCAGGCGCGCCATTTGCTCCAGCGCGAAGGTATCCACCGGCTCGACTTCGCTCGGCGGCGGGGTCAGCAGATCCAACGACGGCAGCGGCGTTGTCGGCCGTTGCATCGGCTGGCTGTTGCCGTTACGCATCAGCAGCGGATGAATCAGGCTATCCTGCGACGGCACCGGGGCTGTCTGCTGCGGCATGTGGCCCTGATGGGCTTGCTGCGGCTGATAGCTCTGTGCGGCAGGCTGATGCTGCTGCGCCATCTGCGGAGGTTGAGCCGGCTGCACAGGCTGCTGATACGGTTGTTGTACCGGCGACGACGGCACCGGCTGTTGATACTGTTGAACCGGTTGCTGCTGTGCCGGCTGCTGGTACTGCTGCACCGGCGGCGGTGTCTCCGGCAGCGGTGTGAACAGCGGTTCGCTCGGACCGTCATCGACCAGCGCTTTCATCGGCGAGAAATCATAATCCGCAGGAGAGAACGGCGTTGCGCCCTGCGGCTGTTCGCTGCTGTAGCGCTGCTGCTGCGACGCCGCAAACTGACGGGCCAGTTCAGCTTCAGCTGCGGAGTCATCCTCTTCATCCTGCGCGTAGACTTCGCCGTAACGCTGCTGCTGGGTGGCGGCAAACTGGCGAGCCAGTTCGTCCTGTTCCAGCGCATCCGCTTCTTCATCCGTTAACGGCTCGTCGTCATAGGCCTGATTGAGTTCAGCTTTACGCGCCCGTTCTTCAGCCATACGTTGTGACGGCAGTTTAATACCATACGATGCCAGCTCACGGCGCGTAGGGACGCGGACATGATTAGGACGCGGCAGTTTTGGACCAATCCCCTCTTTCACCTGAGCACGCGGGCCACCGGATGCCGGGCTGAACAGCGGTGCAGCGGATGACGCGGTGGAAGCGACCGTCGCCGCGGTTGCACCCGCGCTCGTCGCCTGGTGTACGCCGGCGGCAAGGGTGGTCACCGCTGCGGCTTCGACCGGAGAGACCGGTGGCGGTGTAACAGGACGCGTGGCGACCGGGCTTGCTGGTTCAGGGATCGGCTGATACCAGGCGGCCAGCTGCTCGCGCTCGCGCGCGCGCTTCTCTTCGACCTCTTCAAAATAATACATTGGCGGACGCTGTGGCTTCACCTCTTCCTGCGGAGCCTCAGGCGTTATGGCAGGAGCTGGTGACTCCGGCTGGTAAACCGGCTGCTGCACCGGCACCTGCTCGGGCTGGTACGCCTGATGCTGCGGGTAGGACGGCTCCGGCTGGTAAACCGGCTGCTGCACCGGCGCCTGCTCGGGCTGGTACGCCTGATGCTGCGGATAAGACGGCTCCGGCTGGTAAACCGGCTGCTGCACCGGCGCCTGCTCAGGCTGGTACGCCTGATGCTGCGGGTAGGACGGCTCCGGCTGGTAAACCGGCTGCTGTACCGGCGCCTGCTCAGGCTGGTACGCCTGATGCTGCGGGTAGGACGGCTCCGGCTGGTAAACCGGCTGCTGTACCGGCGCCTGCTCAGGCTGGTACGCCTGATGCTGCGGGTAGGACGGCTCCGGCTGGTAAACCGGCTGCTGTACCGGCGCCTGCTCAGGCTGGTACGCCTGATGCTGCGGATAAGACGGCTCCGGCTGGTAAACCGGCTGCTGCACCGGCGCCTGCTCAGGCTGATATGCCTGATGCTGCGGATAAGACGGCTCCGGCTGGTAAACCGGCTGCGGCACGTGCTCAGCTACCGGTTCAGCCCATGCCTGTGGCGCTGCGGTGGCAGCAGCTGCTGCAGCCAGCGGGTCGGCAATGCTGTGACCATTTAATAGCGGATCGTAAGGGTCAAAATCTCCCGGCCGCGCCGCGCTGGCGCCAGAGAACAGCACATCGTCAGCATCGCCCGGACGTGCGGCGCTGGAACCCGAAAAGAGTACATCGTCCGCCGCTACGGGCGTCCCGTTGGCGCTGAACTGTACATCCTCTTCGGCATCATCCATACGTTTGCCAGAGAACAGCGCGGCATCGGTTTTACGCCCCATCGGATTGGAGAATTTCTCCGCCAGACGCTGACGGCGCGCGAGCGCGCTGCGTAAAATGCGCGCACGACGAGATTCCTGCGGCTTCACGGCGTCGTCGTAGTCGTCTTCATCGTCTTCGTATTCGTCCTCATCCACCCAGGTATCGTCCCGACNGGGTACCGGTTACNTGGCGAATGTCAGAACGAGNACAAAATTCGCACCGCCGAGTTTTTCGGCAATGCTGACCCATGACCAACCGGTAAACAGCGTTAAACCTGCCGCCCAGATGCACAGCAGCGCAATAGTGCCGCCGCTGCTGTGCAGCAACGGTTGCAGAGTGGTGCTCAGCAAACTGCCGATCACGCCGCCGGAGGCAAAATACCAGATATCATCGGCGTTAATCGCGGCCAGGCCGCAGGAGGTCAGAATCAGCGCCAGTGCGCCAATTAAGCGTAGCGATACGGCGAAGTAGTCGATGTACTCGTCGCTGGCCTGATTACGCCAGGCGAACCAGCAGCCGCCGATAATAATTACGGGAATGGTGTAAGCCATTACGCCAAAAATGAAAAATAGCGTATCGGCAAGCCAGGCTCCCGGAATGCCACCTATGTTATGAATAGGTTCGTGCCAGGCCGTTTGCGACCAGCTAGGATCCGAGGGATTAAAGCTCAGTAATGCCGCCATCAGCCAGATGGCAAACAGGGAGCAAAGGATGAGTAACGCCTCAAGGAGTCGGCGCCCGCTGCTTAACTTGGTCAGTTTGACTTCTTTGTCTTCGGTGTATTCCTGGCTCAAAAAAGGCTCTCCAGGTATCAGGCTGTTTCCTGCCTGCTGCTAAAACGGACAACAGTGCCGGGTCACCCCGGCACTGTTGCTGTATGGATTAACAGGAGTGTAATCAAACTACGTCGATTTTGCACCTGTTCCGTGTTAGCGCGTCTTAATTACCAGACGATTACTTTGCTTGACTTCTTCCATTACCACGTAGGTACGGGTGTCGTTCACGCCCGGCAGACGTAGCAGGGTCTCGCCCAGTAATTTGCGATACGCTGACATATCCGGCACGCGGGTTTTCAACAGATAGTCGAAATCACCGGATACCAGATGACACTCTTGAATTTCTTCAAGTTTTTGCACAGCGGCGTTAAATTGCTCAAACACATCCGGCGCGCCACGATTCAGAGTAATCTCAACAAATACCAGAAGTGATGCATCCAGATAGTGCGGGTTGAGCAGCGCCGTATAGCCCTGAATAAAACCCTGTCTTTCCAGTCGACGCACGCGCTCAAGGCAAGGCGTCGGGGAAAGTCCCACCCGTTTAGAAAGTTCGACGTTTGAAATACGCCCGTCTTTTTGAAGCTCATTCAAAATATTACGATCGATGCGGTCGAGATCTTTGCCAGGGCGCTTCTTGCTATCTACCATTATTATTGTCTCTCTGTATTCCTTCCCTACTCCTGTTCCGACTCAGAGCCTTCACTGCCCGAGTCCATCCTGTTCTTACCCGTATACGACATCGAGTAACCCCAGGGGTACGTGAGAAGCCCGTTGCCTGACGGCAGCCACCGACATCACGCATGGCGTCTGTCCACACCATGCGTAGATTTCGCTAACCCGGATAAAAATGGCATTTGCGTGCATGAAAATTCGCCGCACGCGAAACACTGCTTTTTGTCTTCCATGAATGTTTTCGCAAAAGCACAGGGGATTGTCAAAGCAAAACATCGATTTTTAGTACAAGATGCCAGATATTCATTATCCACCCCCGGTGATTCTCATGTTTTCCTCTTATAATTGTCCTGCCGACAGTAGAATTAGTTATATTCTTCGCACGTAAAATCGCCAGTTCATTGGCTGCCTCTATTGCACATATCGTTAACAAAACTGCTGCGCTCTTTTTTTACGACAACAAATTCCCTACAATCCAGCCCAATGTATGCCAATAAATTATGGGGATCTCATGGGCACGACCAAACACAGTAAACTGCTTATTCTTGGTTCTGGACCTGCGGGATATACCGCTGCAGTCTACGCCGCGCGCGCAAACCTGCAGCCGGTACTGATTACCGGCATGGAAAAAGGCGGTCAGCTGACCACCACCACGGAAGTGGAAAACTGGCCGGGCGATCCCAACGATCTGACCGGGCCGCTGCTGATGGAACGTATGCACGAACATGCGACGAAATTTGATACCGAAATTATTTTCGACCATATCAATAGCGTCGATCTGCAAAACCGTCCTTTCCGCCTGGTCGGCGACAGCGGCGAGTACACCTGTGACGCGCTGATTATCGCCACCGGCGCTTCAGCACGCTATCTGGGGCTACCGTCAGAAGAAGCGTTCAAAGGACGCGGCGTATCCGCCTGCGCAACCTGTGACGGATTCTTCTATCGCAACCAGAAAGTGGCCGTCATTGGCGGCGGCAATACCGCGGTGGAAGAAGCCCTGTACCTCTCTAACATCGCGTCCGAAGTCCACCTGATTCACCGCCGTGATACCTTCCGCGCGGAAAAAATCCTGATTAATCGTCTGATGGACAAAGTGGCCAACGGTAATATCGTGCTGCATACCCATCGCACGCTGGAAGAAGTGACGGGCGACCAGATGGGCGTCAGCGGTCTGCGTCTGCGTGATACGCAGAATGCCGACAATGTCGAGTCTCTGGAGGTCGCGGGTCTGTTTGTCGCGATTGGCCACAGCCCCAACACGGCCATTTTCGAAGGCCAGCTGGCGCTGGAAAACGGCTATATCAAAGTGCAGTCCGGGATCCACGGCAATGCCACCCAGACCAGCATTCCGGGCGTATTCGCCGCGGGTGATGTGATGGACCATATCTATCGCCAGGCCATCACCTCTGCCGGTACCGGCTGTATGGCGGCGCTGGATGCTGAACGTTATCTTGATGGTTTAGCTGACGCGTGCAAATAATCTTTACAAGTCAGTAACAAAGGTAAAGAAGGCGACGAAAAGTCGCCTTTATTTTTTCCTCGTTGTAACATTGCGTGGCCTAAAAACCTCATAACTACACCTGCTAAGTGCGCAATGAATAAAACCCGTCAACAAGAGTTAACACGCTGGTTAAAAGAGCAAAGCATTCTCTCCCGTCGCTGGTTGATGATTTCCCGCGCGCTGGGCATCATTAGCGGCCTGCTGATCGTCGGTCAGGCCTGGCTGCTGGCGCGGATCCTTCATCGCATGATTATGGAGAGTATTCCGGCGACGGCGCTGGTATTGCCGTTTATCGTCCTGGTGCTGATTTTTGTTCTGCGTGCCTGGGTGGTATGGCTACGCGAGCGGGTAGGTTTCTATGCCGGGCAGCATATTCGCTATGAAATCCGCCGCCAGGTGCTCGATCGCCTGCAGCAGGCTGGCCCTGCGTGGATTCAGGGGAAACCCGCCGGAAGCTGGGCGACGCTGGTACTTGAACAAATTGACGATATGCACGACTACTACGCGCGTTATCTCCCGCAGATGACCCTCGCCGCCAGCGTCCCGCTGCTGATTGTGATCACCATTTTCCCGATAAACTGGGCGGCGGCGCTGATTCTTCTCGGCACTGCCCCGCTGATCCCGCTGTTTATGGCGCTGGTCGGCATGGGCGCGGCGGAGGCCAATCGCCGCAACTTCCTGGCGCTCGCTCGCCTGAGCGGCCACTTTCTCGACCGCCTGCGCGGGATGGAAACGCTGCGCCTCTTTCACCGTGGCGAAGCGGAAACGGACAATATTCGCCATGCTTCCCAGGATTTCCGCCAGCGGACGATGGAAGTGTTGCGCCTCGCCTTTCTCTCCTCCGGCGTACTGGAGTTTTTCACCTCGCTCTCCATTGCTCTGGTCGCGGTTTACTTCGGTTTCTCCTATCTCGGCGAGCTCAACTTTGGCCACTATGGCGTGGGCGTCACCCTGATGTCAGGTTTCCTGGCCCTGATCCTGGCGCCGGAATTTTTCCAGCCGCTGCGTGATTTAGGCACCTTTTACCATGCCAAAGCTCAGGCCATCGGTGCTGCGGATAGTCTGAAAACGTTTATGGAAAAGCCGCTGGCGCAGGAAACTCGCGGCGAGAAGATCCTCAGCGACAACGAATTGATTAGTCTCGAAGCGCGCGATGCGGTTATCAAATCGCCGGAAGGCAAAGTCCTGGCGGGGCCGCTGAACTTTACGCTCCCGGCCGGTAAACGCGTCGTGCTGGTCGGGCAGAGCGGCTCCGGCAAAAGTTCGCTTTTGAATGCATTGACCGGTTTTCTCCCCTACGACGGCTCGCTGTTGGTCAACGGCGTTGAACTGCGCGATCTTGACGTCAGCCGCTGGCATCGTCTGCTCAGCTGGGTGGGGCAGAACCCGCAGCTACCGGCCGCCACGCTACGCGAAAACGTTCTGCTGGCCTGGCCGGAAGCCAGCGAAGCACAGCTTCAGCTCGCGCTGGATAAGGCCTGGGTGAGCGAATTCATCTCCCAACTACCGCAAGGGATTAATACGCCGGTCGGCGATCAGGCGGGTCGTCTGTCCGTCGGGCAGGCGCAGCGTATCGCCGTGGCGCGGGCGCTGCTGGTACCGTGCCGGCTGTTGTTGTTGGATGAGCCGGCCGCCAGCCTTGATGCGCATAGCGAACAGCGGGTCATGCAGGCGCTCTTTAATGCCTCTTCGCAGCAAACAACGCTGATGGTGACCCACCAGCTGGAAGGTATCGCCGACTGGGATGCCATCTGGGTGATGCAGGATGGTCAGATCGTCGAACAAGGGACCTATAGCCAGTTGGCTATGGCAAACGGGCCTTTTGCCGCCCTGTTGGCCCACCGGCAGGAGGAGATTTAAATGCGCGCACTATTACCTTATCTGGCGTTGTACAAACGGCATATCTGGCTGCTGACTCTCGGCGTGGTACTGGCTATCGTCACCCTGCTGGCCAGTATCGGCCTGCTGACGCTATCAGGCTGGTTTTTATCCGCTTCTGCCGTCGTTGGCGTCGCCGGTATTTACAGTTTCAACTATATGCTGCCGGCAGCCGGCGTTCGCGGGGCGGCGATTATCCGTACCGCCGGTCGCTATTTCGAACGTCTGGTCAGCCATGACGCCACTTTCCGCGTGTTACAGCATCTGCGGGTGTTTACCTTCAGTAAGCTGCTCCCCCTCTCCCCTGCCGGGCTGGCGCGTTTTCGTCAAGGTGAACTCCTCAACCGGGTGGTCGCCGACGTCGACACCCTGGATCATCTCTACCTGCGGGTCATCTCGCCGCTGATCGGCGCACTGGTTGTCATTGTGGTGGTCACCGCAGGCTTAAGCATTCTCGATGTCACGCTGGCGCTGACGCTAGGCGGTATAATGCTGGTGACCCTGCTGGTCCTGCCGCCGCTGTTTTATCGCGCCGGGAAACCCGCCGGTGAGAGCATCACGCAAATGCGCGGGCAGTACCGGCAACAGCTAACCGCCTGGCTGCAAGGACAGGCTGAACTGATGCTGTTCAGCGCCAGCGACCGCTACCGCAAGCAGCTGGAGAAAACCGAGCAGCGCTGGCAGGATGCCCAGCGTCGTCAGGCAGAGCTGACTGCGCTGTCGCAGGCGCTGATGCTGCTGATTGGTGGTGTTGCCGTGGTTGCTATGCTGTGGCTCACCTCTGCTGGCGTAGGCGGCAACAGCCAGCCCGGCGCGCTGATCGCCCTTTTTGTCTTCTGCGCGCTGGCGGCATTTGAAGCGCTGGCGCCGGTTACCGGTGCCTTTCAGCATCTCGGACAGGTCATTGCTTCCGCCCGCCGAATTACGCAGATTACCGGGCAACAGCCGGAGGTCACTTTCGCCGCCGGCGAGGGGCAAGCGTTCGGGCAGGTCTCATTGACGTTGAACCAGGTCACCTTCAGCTATCCGCAGCAGCCTTCTCCGGCGCTGGAAAATATCTCATTGCAGGTCGGCGCAGGAGAGCATATTGCCATTCTTGGCCGCACCGGCTGCGGTAAATCTACGCTGCTGCAGCTTCTGACCCGCGCCTGGGATCCGGCGAATGGCGAGATTTTACTCAACGACCAGCCGTTAACCCGGCTCAACGAAGCCACTTTGCGTCAGGCGATGAGCGTCGTCCCCCAACGTGTGCATCTGTTCAGCGCCACGCTGCGCGATAACCTGTCGCTGGCCGCCCCCGGTGCCAGCGATATCCAGCTGATGAAAGCCCTCGAACGTGTCGGGCTGGAAAAATTACTGGAAGATAGCGGTCTCAACGCCTGGCTGGGCGAAGGCGGCCGCCAGCTTTCCGGCGGTGAACTGCGCAGACTGGCCATTGCCCGTGCGCTGCTGCACGATGCGCCGCTGATGTTACTCGATGAGCCGACCGAAGGCCTTGATGCGACGACAGAGAGCCAGATCCTCGATTTACTGGCTGAAGTGATGCGCGAAAAAACCGTGCTGATGGTGACTCACCGCCTGCGCGGACTGGCGCGGTTTAATCGGATAATTGTCATGGACAACGGCAAGATTATTGAGCAAGGTAGTCACGCGGAACTGCTGGCTGAACAGGGGCGTTACTACCAGTTTAAGCAGCGTCTGTAGTCCGGCTGTTTCACGCCGTTTTGCGTATATACTCAATGAGTTTCAGGCGTGCTGAAAAGAGCGGTCCGCTGCGTCCTGGCTTTGCCAGCATGGCGACGGACCGTCCGCTTGAATAACAGCGAATATATTGAACAATTGCCTGGTGCGTATTGAGGTTAAAATGCGTCTGGTTCAGCTCTCCCGTCAGTCCATTGCCTTCCCTTCCCCGGAGGGAGCGTTACGCGAACCCAATGGCCTGCTGGCGCTCGGCGGCGATCTCAGTCCGTCGCGTCTGCTTATGGCCTATCAGCACGGAATTTTTCCCTGGTTTTCTCCTGGCGATCCGATTTTATGGTGGTCCCCCGATCCGCGGGCGGTGTTGTGGCCCGGGCAGTTCCATCTCAGCCGCAGCATGAAGCGTTTTCATCAGCGATCGCCCTATCGCGTCACGCTGAACCACGCGTTTGGTCAGGTGATTGAAGGTTGCGCCGACAATCGCGATGAAGGGACATGGATCACCTCCAGCATCGTCAAGGCCTATCACCAGCTGCATGAGCTTGGCCATGCGCACTCGATTGAAGTGTGGCAAGGCGAGACGCTGGTGGGAGGAATGTATGGCGTAGCGCAAGGCGCGCTGTTTTGCGGCGAGTCTATGTTCAGCCGCGCGGAAAATGCGTCGAAAACGGCCTTGCTGATATTCTGCCAGGCGTTTATCCGCGACGGCGGGAAATTAATAGATTGCCAGGTTCTGAATAAGCACACGGCATCGCTGGGCGCCGTCGAAATCCCCCGCCGCGATTATCTTGATGCGCTGTCGGTATTGCGCACCCGTCGCCTGCCGGAAAGATTCTGGGTGCCCAGGGTGCTATTTACCGGCAATGTGTAAATGTTTTCAGCACATTTTTTACCGTGATGGTATAATTGCGCAGTAGAGTAGCTTCTGCCTGTTGCCCCGCCGCCGTTTGGGAATAATAAGAGTCAGATAACGCCCATCGTTCTGTCGCTCCCCTTTACGTTTGCGCCTGTCATGCGGCTTATCCGTGTGAATTCCGGGCAATGCGCCAAAACTACTTCAATGATTTTACCCTTAATAATTTTGGATGCGTCA
>BAAW01000167.1_pt1 | contig 13475 bp, 10 predicted proteins | sample 270468 | NCBI WGS metagenome assembly BAAW01 (sample SAMD00036526, study PRJNA27859) | human gut metagenome | isolation source: feces from healthy human sample F1-U, Infant, Female
GGGCAAGCGAGGTCTTGTACTGCTCAACCTGATCCTGCACCTGAGCAATTCACGACACCCTATCCTTATTGATCAGCCTGAAGACAATCTCGATAACCGGACGATTTATTCCCAGCTCAATAATTTCGTGAGGCAGCGAAAGGCAGACCGGCAGATCATCATGGTGACGCACAATGCTAACCTCGTTGTTGGAACAGATGCCGAATGCGTGATTGTTTCTAATCAGAGTGGCCAACGTTCGGGCATTGAGAACAGTGAGTTTCGGTTTGAATATTATACTGGCTCACTAGAATGCTCGTTCACCTCGCAGGACGATTCTGGCCGTCTGCACACCCGGGGCATCAGGGAGCACGTTTGCGAAGTTCTGGAAGGGGGGATCCAGGCCTTTAAGGAAAGAGAGCGCAAGTATGGCTTGTAGACTTAAACGGCGCTTCAGTTCTTGCCGTGCTCTGCGGTTTCGGAAAGAACTGACCATAAACATAATCCCCATAACCTGAAACTTTCGCCACGCGCTGTGTGTACTGCCCCCGAAAGTAGGACAAATTAAACGAGGCATTTGATAAATGGGTATAAGATGGCTCAGCATTTATCTTTTGATAATAGATAATTGAATCGCCACGGGTTTAACAGACATCTCGGAGTCATTTTAGATGACTTAAAGAGAGGTACCCTGGCCATTACCCGTTCACAGCAGTGATTTATAGTTTATGCTTTGAGCATATAGATACATGATTACACTGTCAGACCGGTTGACCTGCTCCCCGTATTTTCACACAGACTGCTGTTAGTTACTTCCGCCTTTGGCACAAAGCAGACGTTAAGACTTACAGCATCGGGAAACTTCTGGATGCCGCGTCAGCGGCATGGAGGCGCCAGATGAGGTTACATGTGTCTGTGGCGTCAAATGGCGCCGAAAGCCCGGCGTAGCCGGTTACTTGGCTATAAACTCTGCCACCCTGCCCCTGCCCTGATTAGCCTTAACCCGCTAACAGCAATGAAGAAGTAAAAGTAATCCCTTTTAACCCCGGTGAGCGGGCTTTACGGCGTTTACGACGTAAAGGGCGTGATTTCCGGGGCCTTAGCGGCGGCAGCTTGCTGCTGACGCTTAGGGGGATGTTCATCAACTATCTCAGCGACACCAGGGAACTTAACACGGTAGCTGCAAAGCTATACCCGCTAAAAACGTCTCAGATGCCTCTGTACGCGGTCGGAGTGGTCCCGGCAAGGCGACAGCCGCAGCCGGGGCGTATCTCCGCGTTAGCGGGCCGCAGGGCCGCTTACGAGCGTGTACCAGACAACTGACCGCAGCTCCACCGACAGCGATGAAGAAGAGTAGTTACAACACCCATCATTAAAAGCGACATCACTCCCGGCCTTCGGCCGGGGGCGGCGGCGCTTTTCAGTGGTGGGCAGGGCTTTGTGGTGACAGCTGTGCACGGGACCGAATTGTTGCCTGAGAGGGGCTCGGGGTGACAGAACGGCGCCGGCTTTTAATCCGGAAGATTCATTGAATGATGTAACTAATGAAGGTGCCGGGCTAATGCCCGCCGCTTGCCGGCGGGTGGTACTTCTGGATCTGAGCGACGTGGACGCTTGCGGCCGCTGTGAGCGAAGGCCTTTTTGAGGTTGTCCACAGGACAGCCGGCGAACAGGTTTTCTTTTGAGACGAAAAAGATTCAGATCTTTAAAAGAAGTACAGAGCAGGTCTTTAAAGGGAACCATGCGGCCTGAAACCTCTCCGGCAGGCACCCTGACGCCGTGTCGGCTGTAGCTTTATGAAAAGTTCCCTTGCAGTTAAGTGTGTATAAGTAAAACCGGGCAAAAAAACCGGCACCGGTGCACCGAAATCTCATCAACCAGGTGGGGAGAATGCGTTGCCGATCGGTGTGGCCATAACACTATCGGTCAGAAATCAGCCAGGCTCAGGAGACGGACGTGCGAAAGTCTCCGGCGCCAGCCGGATAACAAAAATGAGAAGGCTATACTGGGTCGGGGTACGGTGCCAGGCGGGTATAGTTATTGCCCCGTGACAGCAGCATACGCTCCGTCACGCGCCGCTCAACTTCACGTTTGAGCGCGTCACGATCGCCTCTGAAGCGGCCGGTGGCATATTCACGGGTCAGCTGCTGACGAACACGCGTCTCGATGTCCTTCCGCTGGCGCGAAGCATCCCGCCGCGCGGTTGCTCGCTTCTGGCCATGAGATTTACGCTCAGCCTGATAGCTGCGGAAACGCTCGCGTACAAACCGCCAGGATTTGGCGATCAGTTCATCCATCCCCAGCTGCGGCAGACTCTGTTTTTTGCGCTGTTTATTTTCCCACTCCACGCGACTCCGGCGCGCGGCCACGACGGCCACATCTGACACATCCAGAGCCTGAAAAAGGGCCGGCGTGAACGTCATATCCGTCGGAATATTGCAGCCAATCTGCGGATCATATTCCGTTGTATAGGTGATCAGACCCAGCTCGGACATAAACCGCAGCGCGCGGGTCGCCCGTGAGATAGACAGGTTGCCACTGGCAGACTCCGTGGCCAGCCCGCACTCGATGGCCATATTGGTAATCGAGCGCTGCACGCGATTGGCCAGCGGATCGTAATGGAAACACATTGCCTGGAGAAGCGCATCAATCGCACGCCGGCGAAGGAGAGGAGGCATACGCCGACGCTTACCCAGTGAGCGGGCAAAGGCGACATGAATTGAAAAATCAAACGTGGAGGTGAAGCCGTCGGCTTTGGCCATCAGCTTGCGACAAAACGGCAGTGTCTTTTTACCTTCCCGCGCCATAAAACGCGGCTCAGCATTTTTCACTTGCACGTAATGGAACGAGTTTTTTTGATTCTGTTCAGTCACCGCTTCCTGCGCTTATGTTGCGCCGAAGGAGTGAGCACAGAAGGTATTGAACTTTTCTGAGCATAAATCTATACTCCCTGCATAGAGCAACAATCTCTATGCAGTTTAGTTAAGGGCCCCGATAATCTTCTCATCCGCCAAGTTGATAAAGATTATCGGGGTTTTTGCTTTTCTGATTCCGGAAAAAACCTTTTTACAGAACCAGTTCCCTGCCACCTTACGGCGTGGCCAGCCAAGAATCTCTAAACGATCAGTAATCTAGCACTCATAGCAGGTATGATCAAGAATGTGACGTCGTTACGTCAATTCCAAGTTTCGCAGATTCTCTTTCAATCAGCCTTTCAATCATTTCTGCCTGAGTAATTCCTTCATTCTCACACATGATTTGAAGCTGGTTTTTAAGCTTGTCTCGCACAAATACTCTCACCTCTTTGTGCGTCGCTTTTTTTCGGGCAACAGCTTTCTGCTGACGTTCTGCCGCAGAAACAGGATTGCCCTTTCTGTAGGGACGTTTAGATGAGGAAGTAACTGCGTTTACGACCTGTGACATCTCTGCCTCCTCAAGCATATAACTGAATACTTGAACAAAGATACTACATGTCTTTATAGGCAGCGAGAGCGCACATTAATTTAATGTAAAATACATTTTTTCTGTTGGCGCAGAAAAAATGTGGACAGTGTGATCGTTAGTACGATGAACGCCAGTCAGTACCGACATTCCACCTGGATTGCCAGTGCTGCAGATAGTGTTGGGCAACTGTCGGGTCATCCCATACAACCAGCACATTCTCTGAATTCGAACGGTCAGCGGCACGGCTGAAATTGAACGACCCGGTCTCTGTATTGCGCCCGTCCGCGACGATAACTTTGTCATGCATAATTTTGTAGGCGCTGACCGTACGAACCGGAATGCCCGCGCTGGTCAGCAGGTTCATGGCGGCCACGCTGGCCGTTCCGGTATTTGCCTTCTGATCCAGAACCACACGGACATCCACCCCACGTCGTTTCGCCTCGATGAGCGAACGAACCACCTCCGGGGACGTGAAGGAATACCCCATCAGCCGGATTTCCTGTCGTGCGGTCGCGATAGTTTTCAGAACCAGCTGCAGGGCAGTTCCTTCCGGGGAAAACCCGGTATCGATGCTCGCGGCATAAACGATCGGCACGGGTGTGCACAGACTCAGAGTGACCAGTGCAGGCAGACACCATCTGCTGAGAGTACGGTTTATTTTCACACTATTTCCTTCACTGTAATTTTTAAGAAACGCCGGGAGCGGGGGAGACTGGCTTTTCCCCGTTCCCGGGGTTGGACAACGACGCCATGTGGAGGCGTCAGGCTTTTGTGGTCTGGCGGAACCAGTAGCAGACTGGCCCGTCGCCGGTATCGTGGACGGAGCCCAGGAACCAGCCATCATCATCATCTGGCGGCTCGGGTATCCAGCCACGGGCATCCGGGGCTTCATCGGTAAATCCGTCAGCGAAAACGGAGGGCGCCTCATCACGCATTGTCATCACGAAGCACTGCAGTCCGTGGGTTCTCAGCCAGTCGCTGAATTCAGCCGGGGTTTCACAGCTGCTGCGCGCCAGCGCAGGATGCGTCCAGTACCCCTGTTCATCGCGGTTAACGTCGGTGGCAATAATCATTTTTCTTCCTCCTTGCGTTCAGTATGCTCTGTCGACAGATCCATACCGGATACGGATTTTTCGTCAGCTTCCCGGTATTTCAGAAACTCTCCGACTCTTCTGACCAGCGCCTCAGAATCCCGGTCACGCAGCAGCGGGATACCCGCCTGCCTGAGTACCTCTTCCAGCAGGATATCGCGCCGGATACGGTTTTTTTTCAGGTGTGAAGCATCATCGAGTTCAATCGCTCCGACGATAGCGAAGGTGCGGATATCAACGATGACCACGTCACAGTGCCACTGAGAGGCCATCCGGAAGAGTTGCCACCAGATCCGGGACCGTGGCCGGATCTGGGGAGCGAGCGTGGCAATATCTGCCACCCGCACCTGCGGGCATAACAGCCAGCGTTTCCGGCTGGTATGCCTCAGTAATGCCCGGAAAAAATGTTGCTCCCGGGGGGTCATCAGCGTGTCATTGCCCACCCAGACCCGCTGGCGACACAGCTGCTGTTCCGCCTCGGAGGGGCGAATGCCCAGGGCTTTCAGTGACATCAGGACCGGAGATGTCTTCGCTGCTGCCCATCCTTTCAGAAGCATCGCCAGAAACCCCAGCAGACTCAGCACAATCACGGCGCTGCCTGTCATCATTAATATCTTTGCCATGCCGTTTCTTCCCTTGCGGCCAGACCATTCCCGACATGCCTGCTTCTCCCCTTCTTCATCGCTCTGTCCCTCTTCTGATGCACCAGGCCGCTGCCGGCATTCGCTCCAGTAACGCCCGCCGGAAGGCATTTGGCAGTCCCTGACCGGCGACCAGGTCAGAAATCAGAACCGATATGGCGGAAATCAGCAGTACGTAGCGCAGGACAAAACCGGTCTGATGCACAAGGTCTGTGACCGGTATCTCCCGCAGAGCGGTGAACAATCGGGTGGCGTCATGCGGAAATCCCCAGGCAAGCCCCCCCACACCTGCCAGTATCACCGCAGGTGCATAAACCAATCCCCGACCGACAACCCGCACCGTCAGGCTAATCAGCTCCTGCATCTGCCGGCGGTATACCTCGTCGTCCTGCAGAATGTCCCATTCAATCCGCGCTTTCTCATGCCGCGGCAGCATGGCCACAACCTGGATACCATCCCGGACACTGACGAGTGGAGAAACGTCAGGCTTTCTCATCCGGTCAGTATGCCGCGTATACAGGGCCAGACCGCCCCAGAACAACGCAACTGACAGCATCACCAGAAGCAGCCCCCCTCCTGTGAAAAAAGACGGAGACAGGAGTATCAGAAACAGCGCCAGCATGCCCCCGTACAAATAACAGAATAATTGCTGCTCAATACGCAGAATAAAATAGCTGAACATAAATTCAGTCCTTTAATAAGACAGATTTAAAAGGAGACGTTATTGACGGGCCTTATTTATGGCAGCCTGAAGACTTTCCGACTCCGTCATCCCTGAAAATACCGTGGTGTTTTCTTCCGTCGCGCCCTTCACCGGCATCACAATAATACCCGGCGTACCGGTTAATCCCGTTGCCGTGGCGATGTCATTAATATTTTTCAGCGTGGTATTAACTTCATCAATGGTATCCTGTCTGAACTGAATATCACCTGATGTTTTCGTGACGGTCTCTTTGGTCAGTCTGCCTTCATTTAATCCGGTCGCATAAATACCATTATGGTATGTCAGATAAGCCTCCGCCCCCTTTTCTTTCCAGACCAGCAGACCGGTTTTGGCTGCCAGCAATGAAACCGGCCATCGGCTCCCGAAGACCGGCCACTCCATAAAGAAGTAGCGTACATCCTGGTTTTTCCTGATGACCTTCTCCAGCTCTGGCGCGAACCGGCTGCACCAGATGCACTGGTAGTCAAAGAATTCAACCACCATCACCTTTCCGTCCCCGGGCCCCCAGGAGGGAATATTTTTATTACCCAGAATGTTTCCCTGTTGTTCCAGTGCGGCGGATTTAAGGCCGCGAGTCTGTTTCGCTTCCTGCTCCTGCTGAAGTGTCTCGCTCATCTGAATAAGTATCTCAGGATGAGCACGCAGATAATCCGCTGCGATTTCTCCAATTCTTTTTTCCTGGGTGGCGGAAAACGTTTTTTCCGGAGCATTATTCTGAGCAAAACAGGTATTAAAAGCGACAGCCGAAATAAACGGGAGCATAAAATACAATCCGAATTTGAATTTCATTTTTATTCCTTTAACAGGTTAAGTATGGATAAAATAAGATCGACCGCTAAAGCCGTTAAGTCTTTAGCGGAGAGGTTGTAGAACGATGAATATTGTAGTGGCAGGAAATGAATTAAACGGTCTGACTCATCTTCCGTTCAGCGCGTAACAGCTCTCTCATCATGCGCTCACTCGCGTAGTGCGCTTCATCAGCAGTGACCGTAGCCACCACATTCCCCTGCAGATCATAGCGGGAGGCACCCTCCCGCATCCGGGACAGATACCGCGCCGACCGCGTCAGGCTTTTCAGACACTTAATAACCTGTTTATGCGACAGCGGCAGGTCCCGCCGCTCAATATCAGCAAACAGCTGTTCACGCATCCCCGTCGCCAGCAGACGGGGTTTGTCATCGTCGAACAACTGTGGCCAGAATGCCTTCAGGGTCATGATGGCTTGTTCCGGAGGCAGCAAGCGGAGATACCGGACCGGGGGCGGTACCTTTAAGGCTCTGGCCATGACCGGCGCGGTTTTTCGCGCTGCGGCTTCAGCGGCCTTTTTCTCCAGCTTCTCTTTTTTAACTTTCCAGGCGGGCGGGGTCGACACCACCACCACTTTTTTGCGGCGCACCACAACATCAGGGGTGCCCGTGTTGTTGTTCGCGCCTGCATTATCTGCGGCTGGTTTGCGTTTCAGGCTCAGTACCGGACGTTTTTCTTCACTCATAAGGGGCCATATCAATTAAAGCTTCAGGTCTGGGGTATACGATACGCTAACGGCATCATCGTTTCATCTCAGGCTGCACTGGCCACAGCGATGATGTTCCCTTTGTCACACTTACGGGTACTGTTCCCGCTCCCCGGACCTCTGTCCGGTTTTTTTTACATCGTCGCCACGATCCCCAGTACGGCCAGGTGCACGGCATAGAACATCACAAAGAAGTTCCGGGGCCAGAAGCGCTGAACAGAACGACCGGTGTCAGAACAGACCGCCAGGACCAGCAAAGCGACCGTCAGGCCGGCGATGGACTGGGTAATATCATGGGCATTCATCAGCAGTACCATAGCGGCCCACAGCACGCCATACCCGATGCGTTCTGCGGGTTCTTTCGCCCGACACAGTCGCCAGCTGTTGATCAGCATGGCGACCCCGGCCAGACCGTAGCTGTCGGCAGACAGGGGGAACCAAGCCGCGACAATGGCGATCGCCAGCAGAATATCATTGCGGGTCTGCAGGCTGTACCAGCGCAGAGCCTGACCGGTGACCGCAAAACTAAACAGGATATTCCCCATGTACCACGGGTATCCGATGAGAATAAAGGAGCCCTGAGCTATCAGCGCCCAGCGCCACAGGCTGTTCAGCTGTGTCTGGCGGATGGGTCCGTGACGCACGAGATTCATTCCCCAGACCAGCCCGAACAGCGGAAAACAGCCCCTCCCCAGCAGACGCATCACCTCATTATTCCCGGCCAGCAGCAGGCCGGTATGGTCGATTACCATCAGGACCAGCGCGACGGTCTTGATGATATCCGTCTGTCCCGGCGTCCAGGTCAGCAGCCCCTGCAGCCAGCGATCGACGGCGTTGAGGCGGGTTTCATATGTTGTCATCTTCCTTTCCTTTTATCAGCGCCCCGGCAGCGTGCCCGATTTTAATCGGGGAGGTTGCCGGGGCAGACAAGCCGCAGGCGCGTCAGTCGCCCCCGAGGGTTTTCTCGCGGTTCAGGTCGCGCACCATGTCCCGCTCCACAGCCTGCAGACGCTCACGCTGCAGACTTTCTGAGGCCACCTGCTGAATCGCCGCCTCCTGGCGCCGGAACTGAGGATCATCCGGTAGCGTCGTTTTCTCCGTCCCCGGCCGGTCACGCTCCAGTCCGCGGATGACGTCCCCGATAACCTCTTTCACCCGGTCCGCCGGCTCTCCGGTTTTACGCGTCTCCCCGGCCACTTCCCGGGCAGTCTGTTCCGCCTGTTTTTCCATTTCGCGACGCTGCAGCTCTTCTGCCGCCCGCTGTGCCAGTACCTCTGGCGGGAGGATAATGTCAGCCCCGGCCTGCGGTACCGGAGCCACCGGCGCCGGATCAGCCCACACCCGCCCGCCGGTAATGGTCCCGGGATTCCAGGGCCGGTCATCCCCGGCCAGCCGCACCACCACCCCGGTATCGGGATTGTCGCGGGCCATTCTGACGCCTTCGTTCATGTTCCCGGCCAGCAGACTTTCACCGTTCCGGCTGTTCTGCAGTCCCACGAACTGTGCAGATTCGTTGCCCATCACACGACCGTCGCCACCGATGGCCTCCAGGCGGCCGTCCTTGTCCGTCAGCGGGCTGAGCCAGATGCCGGCGTTTTTCCCGTTTTTGTCGAACGCCGGCAGCGCCACATGCGGCTGCGGGTACTTTTTCCCCGGAGAAATGAATTTTCCCGGCGACTGTCCGCGCGCCAGACCGGACTGTTGCAGTGCAGCCCGGCCTGCAGCTGTCTCGTTCAGTGGCTGCGCCCGCCCGAACAGCAGATCGGCTGTTTTCACCGCCCGGTCGTTACGGGGTTCAAGAATATCGTGCGCCGTCGCTTTCTCAGGTGAATGCTGGATGGCCTTTATCCAGCCCTCACGGCTGTCGGTGTAGACCTGAACATGTTGTTTCATGCGGGATAATCCCACATAGGCAGACTCGAAGCTGGCCATCTGTTCCCGACCACCGGCCACACCTTCCAGGGCGATGGCATACGGTTCGCTGGCCCCCTGGGCGCCATGCGCGGTGATGGCGTAGGCGAGGTCGATGTGCCGCTGCGCCTGATCCGTCTTCGGGGTCAGCGTGCGGGTGGTTCTGCCATCAGACAGCGTGACACTGTCACCCGAAACAGCTTTCACCTCCCAGACGCTGTTGGCCACATAACCGCGTTCCGTGTCACTCTTGCTGAACCGCATTCGGTCGCCCTGAGACACGGTGATTTTTTCCTCGCGATAGAGCGTGACGCCTTCTGCCGATGCCTCCCGGGGTGAGATAAATCGCTCCTTTCCTTCACTGTCTGTCAGGGTGATCAGCTGATTATTCTTATCCACTTTGCTGATACGGTGGTATACGTTATCAACCAGCGCCACCGCCTCCTTGTGAGCCGTCCAGGTCGACAGTCTGCGCAGTTCACCGTCACGGATGTTACTCGTGACCAGCACCGGCAGGGTGACTTCCTCTTTGCCGGTTTCCCCGTTCTCCCGCCGTGCGTCATGGATCTGACTGTTCAGCGCCCGCCGGTCCTTATTCAGATGGGTAATAATCAGCGTCTGCGACTGTGCCTCCGGGGTGCGACCAGCGTAGTCCTTCACCAGCGCCTCGTAGAGCGTCGCGGGCTGACCTGCCGGCAGGGTTTCCCCCTCGCTCAGCGCCTTTTGTATCGCCTTTTCCTGTGCCGGAGTGAATTCCACCACAGAACTGCCCGGCGCCCAGGCGTCTTCTTTTCTCGGCACCTGCTCCGGGGTGACCTTTTCAATCGTGGCCAGTGCACTGTTGATATCCCGGTCAATCAGGCTGTAGACCGCCGGTCGCAGTTCCGGTACCTGGCGCACAATCTCTTTCATGATGGCAACGTCGGCGGCACTGCGCTGCTGCATCAGCCTGAAAGGTTGCCCCGGCGAAATGGACTGCAACTGGTCGGTATCGCCGCTGAGCACAGCGCGTCCTCCCCCGGCCGCAATCAGGGAGAGCGCCTTCGCGGTGTCTGACAACCCCACCATCGAGCTTTCATCGAGCAGAAACAGCGTGTTGCTGAAATCCGGAATCTGTCCATTGCGCTGCAGGAGCTGCGTGTCATGCAGAAACGAGGCGGTGGTCTGCGCATCCACGCCGGCACTCTGCATTTCCCCGACCGCACGGTGAGTCGGACCGAGGCCAATAACGCGCGGTCGGGTCTCTTCCGGCAACAGGCTGATAGCACCCGTCACCGCCCGGAACTGCGTGGTTTTACCCACCCCGGCATAGCCCTGAACCACCGTGAACCGGTCAGAGGTTTCCAGTATCATCCGGGTGGACGCGCGCTGCCCGGAGGTCAGTTCGGCCATCAGGCTACCCGGCACGCGGTCCATCAGGGGGGCCACCGCGTCTTTGCCTTCCAGCACCCGCGTCAGAATGCTTTTCTCAGCATCCCAGGTCTGGCGGGAAATCAGCAGGTCGTTGCCGTGACCGGGTGCCACCGGCACATTCAGCAGACTGCCCGCCGTAATCTGCGCCTGAATGGTCGTATCTATCTCCGTCATCGGAACCTTACCGCCCCCGGTTTCCAGTGCCGTGGCCAGCAACTGCGGACGCGTGAAGGTCAGGCTGTTGCTCTCCAGTAACGGCACGGAGAGATGAACGGCCTGCTCTGCGGGGGTGTGCAGCGCCGCTTTCTGGGTTGCAATGGCCGCATCAAGCTCTGTCTCGCCGGACCGGGCCTTCAGCTGCTCTGAGACCACGCTGAAGGCGGTATGCCGCGCCAGTTTCTCCGTCGTGCGCGCCGCATCCTGTGCGGAGTACAGCCGGACATGGCTTCCGCTCTGCGCAAGCTGATTCAGCGTGGCATTATCCAGCTCTCGCTGTGTCAGGGAGGCATAGACGGTCGCTGTCTCGCTGACAGAACGGCCGGGACTTTCCACCCATCCGTGTCCGACTTTGATCCCGTCGAACGGCCCGGCGCCCACCGCCAGCGTCTGGGTGGTTTTCTGCCCGGGACGCTGCACCGTCAGCTGCCCGGCCTCCGCGTTAATCACCGTGATGCTCTCGCCGCCTTTCAGCCGCGTCTCAGGAATTTTCCCCAGCACCGACAGACGTTCACCGTCCGCTACCGGTAGCTTATCAGCCCGGAACAACGACCACTGACTGTCGACGGCGGAGACTTTCAGGTCCAGACGCTCCCCCTCTTTGTCCCTGAGCGTCAGCATATTGCTGCTGGCAGTCACCCGATCAATCACAAAGCGGTCATGCTTCCGGGTCTCCGGGTCCCACCGCTCCATCACCATCCCCTCCCGGTAATAGTCCCGCACGCCCCGGCTTTTACTGTCCAGCCAGACCGGCGTCAGGGCGGTGATGGCCATCTCCTTCGTCCCCAGCGCGCCCTCGTTCTTCAGAGTGTCGCGGATGATGCCGTTGAGTACGCCCTGCTCACGCGTCCCGCTGATTTGCGCCACGCTTTCCTGCCCTTCGCGTACACTGACGGCAAACTCCTGCGCCAGACGACTGTAACGCGCACCTTTGTCCGGCTCACTGATGATGTCTGCCGTCGTCTGCTTTCCGCCCTGCCAGCGATAAGTATTCACCCCGCTCTCTTTCAGCACGGTCAGCGCGCTGCCTGTCCCGCTGCGTTTCCCGCTGTCGGAGAGCAGGACCTGCACGTTATGACGCATGGCACCATCGAGCAGGGAAATGGTCTCTTTCAGGCTCAGCTTCTCCGCCTGGTCCACAATGAGCGTCCCGCCCGGGATAAACGCGGTTCCGTCCTGCAGGGCCGATTTACCGGTGACCGTCTCCCCCGCCAGACGGACATCGCCGGCGAGAAAATCACGGGACCGGTTATCGGCGGCAAGGATATGCACGTCGCGCCCCTGCTCCCGGGCCATCAGTGTCAGCTCAGCTACCCGCTCCCGCTGACCGGCTGCTCCCCCCTGCCCGGAGACAATCCCCATCGCCGGCCGGTCCTGCGCCAGCACGCTGACCGCATCGCTGAAGGGGGCCTGGCGAACGACGGACGCATCCGGCGTGACGGTGACGTGATTCTGACGCTGCACCTCCTGGCTCAGGGCTTTCACGGACAATTCGTCGAGGACGTGGATATTTGAGGTGAACAGACCTTTCTCACGATCGAGCGGGATCAACTGCTCACGTTCGATGGCCGCATCGATGCCCCCTCTGGCCAGTTCAAAGACCCCCGGCTTCGCCTCCAGCTGGCCGACCGTGCGGGCCAGCAGGTCGGCATAAGTGAACTGTACTTTGCGGTCGCTGAGACCGGCGATAGCGTTTGTCACGACATCACCGATATCCGGCCCGTCGGTTTTTACCGGCGCAACAGGCGCGCTGGCCAGCTCCTTCGCCCGTGTATCGGCGGCTTCACGATAGCCCCGGATGTCGAACCCGGTCTCTTTGAGGGTGTTCACCCACTCCACCATCTTCTCTGCCGGATCGAGGGTTTCTTTCGATTTACGGGTATCCAGTGTGGCCACATCGCGGGACTTCAGGGACGCATCAGGGCCTGCCGCCTCCCTGACCTCCTGACTGCGGGTGGAAAACGGCTCAACCGGCACATCTTTCATCTCCCACATGCCGTGTTTGCCTGTCACTTCCGTCTCATAGCCCAGTTTCTCAACGAGAGGTTTGAGCACCTCCCGGTAGAGTTTCCCGAAGGCTATCTGATTTGCGTACACATTCTCGATAAAGCCCGTTTTACCCACCGTATCGGTGCCAAGAGACTGCCACTTGCCGCCGTTCTGCGTCGCATTGATGACTACGGCATGGGTGTGCAGCTGGGGCTCCTGATTGCGGTTTGTGTCGTGATTAAATTTCGCCACAATGAGATTGCCGGTCAGCACGGTTTCGCTTTTTCCGTCCGTCATGACCCGGGTCGCCGCCAGCATTTCCATCTGTTTTACGGCTTCGGTGACGGCCTGATTATGGGCATCAATCAGGCGCTTATCCCCACCGATTATAGCCATGACAGACACGCTCTTAGGGGCGGAAAAGGTCAGGTCATAACCTGGCCGGTGCTTATTGACGCCATCCTGCATCCGGGTCAGGTCGCTGCCGTCGGGCAGCTTTCCTTTCAGCAGGTCAGTAACACCTGCTGTCCACCTTCCCGTCAAGGCCAAGCGCC
>BAAW01000086.1_pt1 | contig 13281 bp, 5 predicted proteins | sample 270468 | NCBI WGS metagenome assembly BAAW01 (sample SAMD00036526, study PRJNA27859) | human gut metagenome | isolation source: feces from healthy human sample F1-U, Infant, Female
CGCAGCGGCAACGCAGGCGCTGGCGGACTATCATCAAGTCGCGCCTGCCACCAGGCCAGAGAGTCTGCATTGGGCGACTGGAGCGAGGATTGCTGTAGATAGTCCCTGAAGGTGACGGGAAGCGGCGGAGGGAGCTGTTGCGGATAGCGATAGCCGTGTTCCAGCTCCGCCAACAGGATCTGCATGCTCAGCCCGTCCAGCAGCAGGTTATCCAGACACAGCCACAGGCGGGCGGGCATCCCGTCCACAAATCCGGCCTGGAGATCGAATACCGGCCAGACTTCGGGATTGAGTACCTGATGCGCCAGTTTTTCCCGTACCCGCAACGCCTCTTCAGGCGTATGGAAGGTGTGCGTGGGTATCACCCAAGGGGGCGTCTGTGCGAGAACCTGCTGTTGACCATCACGCACAACGGCGCGCAGCATATCGTGGCGGGCGATTAATCGGTTCCAGACCGTCTCCAGCCGGGTGATGTCCAGTTCGGCAATTTCAAATTCAACAAAGAAGTGAGAGCCGACGCCGCCCAGGGCAAAGCCCGGCTGACGCCCCACCAGGTAAGCCTGCTGCACGTCGGTAAGCGCAAAGGGCTGGTAGCGTTCTTCAGGGGAGTGGACAAATTGTTGTTCGACAGGAACGTCGATTTTACGCAGCGTGGCGGCAAAATCTGCCAGCCGGGGCTGATTAAACAGGTCGCTTAATTGCGCTTCGTAACCTGCCTGACGGAGTTGCCCGGTCAGACGGGTAGCCAGCAAACTATCGCCGCCTTGTTGGAAAAAGTCGGTCTCTCTGGTGACGGGGCCCGTCGATAAGAGTTGTTGCCAGAGGGTGGCAACCTGTTTTTCAATGTCGCCCCGAGGTAAATCCGCCTCGGCCCGGTTTTCCGCTTCCGGGGTATGACGCTGCTTCAGCGCCTGATAGTCAATTTTCCCGTTAGCCGTCAGCGGTAGGGCATCGAGGAAGACAATTCGTTGCGGCACCATCCACCCCGGCAAGCGTTCGGCGAGGGCGGCCTGAAGTTTACGAGGATCGCGACGCACCTGGCTATCAGGACATTGTACGAGGAAGCGTTGTAACCCCGCGACCTCATCGCCATGCTGGCAGTTGAAGGCGGCGGCGGTAAATAATGCCGCCCAGTCTGCGCTGTTATGGAGCAAAGCCTCCGGCTGCCCATCGGTTAACAGGAGCGTGCTGAGCAGGGCAGACGGCGTTAACTGACGAAACTCCATCACGTAGAGCAGTGCGCCGGGGGCGGCAAGCTGTTGTAATGTTGCCAGGAGAGCGGGGTCTTCTGGCAACAGACGATGCAGAGCGTTGTTAAGCCAGATAATGTCCGCCGAGTGGGCGTGCGCCGCCAGCGTGTCTGCATGCCAGGGGAACAGCCGGGCGTCGGACCAGGGAGAAAGCCTCTGCCGGGCGTTCAGCAGCATCTCCTGGCTATGCTCAAGCCCGACATACTCAATCTGTTCAGCATTGAGCTGTGTTAACAGCGATTCTGCGGCGCGGCCAGTGCGGGTTCCCACCTCAAGCAGGCGTACCGGGCGCTGTAAACGTGGCGCAAGCCGTTGGCAAATTGTCGCCAGTTCCTGAATATACCAGGCGCTGGCCGGATGGTCGAAGGCCAGATTTTCCGGCGACCACCGGGCATCGTTCAGTAATGACAGTTCGTCGCGGGCGCCGCGAAGAATTTGCGCTAAGGTGACATCATGCCCGCTGAAATGCGGGTGTTCATCCTCGCGTTCTTCATGAGCGCAGACTTGATACCCTTCAGCTACGGGCTTCAGGCGCTGTTGCGTAACGAGAAATGCTAACCAGCGCTCCACCACGGCCTGCCAGCGTGGCTGGATAGCGAGTGCGTTCATCAGGGAGAGCGGATCGGCGCCAGGGGTTTGACCCGGCTTCAGTTTTAACAGCCGATGCTGAAGGAAATCGGCGACCTGTTCGGCGGATATCTCTGGCGAGAGCGTGCAGCAGGGCAATGCGCCCGCAAGCGCGTGCCATGCCTGCGGTAGTGCCGGGTCTCGATGATGGGTAACGCAAAAATCCTCGCCTTGAAGAACAACATATGCCACCAGCGTCTTTTCTTTTTCGCCAATCGCCACCACGGTGGATTGTTTCACGCCCGTCAGCTGGCTGAGCGCGTTTTCTATTTCGCCCAGCTCGATGCGATATCCTCCGACTTTGACCTGCTTGTCACGACGACCGAGGAACTCTACTGTGCCGTCTGGCCAGTAGCAGCCGAGATCGCCGGTGCGATACCAGCGCTCGCCGGAGAGCGTCAAAAATTGCTGCTCGCTGCGCAGGGGATCGTTGAAATAGCCTTCCGCGACCCCGATGCCGCCAATCCATAATTCGCCTGACACCCAGTCAGGGCAGTCCCGGTTCTGTTCATCCACCACCCGGTAGCGTTGGTTGGTTAGAGGAAAACCGTAAGGGATGGCACGCCAGTGGTCAGGGACCTGCTTAACCTCGCAGACGTTAGACCAGATCGACGCCTCGGTGGCGCCGCCCATGGCGATAAATTGTCCTTGCGGCCGGAAGGCCCGATAACGGGCGGGGAGCGCAAGACCGATCCAGTCGCCGGAAAGCATCACCGCGCGCAGATTTTCCGGCGTGGCGTCGGCGAAACCTTCACACCAGGTCAGCAGCATATCGAACAGCGCCGGGACGCTGTTCCAGAGCGTGACATGATGGCGTTGGATCAGCTCACACCATGCGTGAGGATCGCGCCGTTGATTTTCCATCACCATAACCAGCGCGCCGCCGGCGCTCAGCACGCCAAAAATGTCGTAAACCGATAAGTCAAAATGCAGGGCGGACAGCGCCAGCATCCTGTCTCCGGGGCCAACCTGATAGCGGCTATTGATGTCGTAACAGGTGTTGAGCGCTCCCCGGTGCGAAATGACTACGCCTTTCGGCGTGCCGGTAGAACCGGAGGTGTAGATAATGTAGGCCGGTTGCGTGGAGGCGCGTGCCACCGGGTTGGCGATCGGCTTCGCCTCAATGGCCTGCTGCCAGGCAAGGACGGGTATGGCGTCTGACCAGACGCCGGCGTCGTGCTGGCAAATGAGCACCAGCCGGACGCTGGCGTCAGCGTAGATTTTCTCGCGCCGGGCGGCGGGCTGGTCCAGCGAAACCGGAACGTAAACCGCGCCGGCCAGCAGGACGGCCAGAACGGCAACAAGTTGTCCCGCGCCTTTCGACATCGTGATAGCCACATTGTCGCCGGGCTGAACCCCGCACTCAATTAACCTGCCCGCGCAACGGTGGGCGTAGTCTGTCAGCTCACGATAACTCCACTGATAACGCATGTCCGTCACCGCCAGCGCCTGCGGCTGTTGCAGAGCGATACGGAAAATGCCTTCATGCAGCAAGCCTTTGGGAATGGGGCCGTCGGTGGCGTTGGCCCGTTCGCGTATCGCGCGCTGGCTGGCGGGCATCATATCGGCGAACGGCTTTTGCCAGGCGGTTTCGTCATCGCAGAGTTGGTTAATCAGCTGGCAGTAGGCGTCGAACAACGTCTCGACTAAGGCCGGAGGGAACAGCGCGTCGTTGCTGTCCCATTGCAGCCAGACCTCGCCTTGATGCTCGAACGCCAGATGATCTATCCAGACCTGCGGCGTTTGCGAGATGCCCCATTCAGGCTCGCCCAACGGTGACTCTGCGCGACTGCTGTAGAGGGAACGCCCCAGATTGCTGGTAAATACCACCGGGGCGCCGTGGGGGTAGCGCTGCTGGCGTTTGAGTTCACGGAGCAGTTCGACGCCGGACCAGTGGCGATGCTCCCAGTCTTCAGTAAACGTCAGCTGGTTTTTCCGCGCCAGGTTGCTGACGGTATCGCCGTCGCAGGCGGTATCCAGCAAAAGAATATTGGTGAAGTCGGCAAGCATTGCGTCAACCGCCGGGTGCAGCGGCTGGCGGTCGAATAAGGTGATGTTAAGCAGCAGACGCGTCAGGCCGCCCCAGCGAGCCAGAACGGCGGAAAAACAGGTCGCCAGTGCCATTGTCGGCGTGACGCCATATTCGCCAGCCCGTTGGCTAAAGACGTGCCAACGTGTTGCCGGGACAATCATGCGGCGCCGGGTATTACGGACTTCACGTAGCGTGGCGGGCTCGCAGGCCAGCGGCAAGACAGGCGCGGGAGGAAGCGTCGGTGCTTTCGCCAGCCAGTAGGCGCGCGCTTCGTCTCTCAGCGGTTGATTAATCTTCTGCTGGTGCAGTAAATACGAGCGGAAATCATAGCCGGTGTCGATAGCCGATAGCGATTCTCCGGCCAGCAGTGCGTTGAGTTCATCGAAGAAAAGCGTAAAGCTGGAGGCATCCATAATCAACAGGTCAATATTGACATGGAGGCGGTGGCGATTGTCCGGTAAGAGCGTTAGCTGAAAATCAAACGTTTCGCCGATCTCCACGCGTAAAAGACGGTGGCTCAGGCGCTGGCGCAGCGCTTGCAGATAGGCCTCGCGGCTTTCAGCATCATTATGGCGTAAATCATGAAGGGTGACGCCGTTCCAGTAAGGTTGCGGCAACCAGACCTGCTGCCCGTCGGGGCGAAAGGCGATATGCAGCATCGGGTGGCGTTGCAGCAAGGTCGTGATGGCCTGCTCCAGCTGCGACGCCGTCAGACAATGGCCTGCAAACTCCTGATACAGGTGGCACCCCACGCCGCCAAGCGTCTGTCCCGGCATACGGCCCGTCAGGTAGGCGTGCTGTACCGGCGTCAGAGGGAAGGGGGTACTTTCAGCCATCTTCGGCCAGGCGGTTTCGTCCGGCGGTGTTTCGTCGTCCGGTTTTTCAACACTACGGCTGCGCATCAACTGGCGCCATGCGGCCAGCGTGGGGGCGGCATACAGTTCGCGAAGGGTAAGGCGATAGCCTTTTTTACGGAACCAGTGTAACCATCTCATCAACCTGATTGAATCCAGGCCTGCCTGGATCAGATTGCTCTCTTCATGTAACTGCTGCGGCGTTAAATTCAGCTCCTGCATGAGCCGCTCGCGTAATTGTTGGTAATCAGCCGTGTGGCGGTTGCCCGGTAACAGCGAATCCTGAGAGGGTGCGCCAGAAATCATTCTTCCTCCTGATGGCACGTCTTACCAAAAAGCATTGTCTACATGAGAATAATAATTATTAACAATTGAGTGCTACCCGAAACGGGTTTATTTATGCCCGTTTCGGGTTGGCGGCAGGCAGAAAGCGCAGAGGCCCGGATGGGATATCCGGGCCTCTGTCAGGGAGGAATTGATGAGGAGACAACCCCGATTACATCACGCGTTTAAAGGTCGAAGGGGTAACACCAAACTGTTTCTGGAAGGCGGCAGAGAAATGGCTGGCGTTGGCATAGCCCAGATCGGCTGCCACCGTCATGACCGAGGTATTGCCATTGGCCAGGCGTCTTCTGGCTTCCTGCATGCGTTCTGCCTGAAACAGACCATAGACGCTGTTGTTGAACAGAACGCGGAACCCCCGCTTAATTTTGAGCACGCTCAGACCGGACTCTCTGGCCAGCTCTGCGACGCCCGGTGCTTGCGTCAGGTCTGCCAGCAGCAGATCCTTCGCCCGCAGCAGTTTCTGGCGTTCCATTGGGTTGAAGTGGCAGGAGAGGCAACCGGTGTCTTCGCGATGTTCATCCAGCACCAGACTGAGCATCACCAGACTTTGTCCCTGTAGCCAAAGCGTCGATGGCTTTTGCTCATGACTGAAGCCGCTGTGCATCCGCATCAGCGCGTGACGCAAGGCTTGAGCCGTTAAGTGGGTTTCAGCATTACAACGCTGCTGCTGACAGCAGCAGTGGGAGTCGATCTTCTTCTTAATGACCGCGCTAATATCCGGCACCCACAGCGCGAGGGTTTCAGGGCTGAAGGAGAGCGTAATGCTCTCGAAGCGGCCACAATAGGAGGCGCTGCCGCGGCAGCCGGGCGTATGGGTAATGTAATGGCGATTACGCGCAAGCTCCCAGTCGGTATGGCGTCTGAGTCCCTGGATAGCAAAGTGAGATGTGCCTTCCAGAATGCACGAGAAGTTAATCCTGCCCAGATCGTCATGTAGCTGCAACGTCTCAGGCCGCGCAAAATTCCCCCTCCAGAGCAAAATATCCATCCCTTCCTGCAACGAACAGCGTAGCAGTTCACACTGGGCAGGAATATTGCCATCCTTTACGGGTTTCCCGGCTACCAACTGATGAATAGAGATTTCAGATTGCGTTTGTGGTGACTCCGTCATGACCTGGTTATCTCCCTGTGGCTTAGTCCAATGCGGGTATATACCCGTCATACTTCAAGCTGCATGTGCGTTGATTGGGTTACTCGGCTCATTCATGAGCTTTACCCTGGCGGGCCGCCGCGACACGGCATTCAACTCTGTTCCAGACAGATTTGTCCCGCCCCCCCGTCAATGATTGCTATAAATTTCTGGGATTCCCTCGCTTGCCGCCTTCCTGCAACTCGAACTATTTAGGGTAAAAATAGAACCGAATGGGGTAGATGAGTAATTGATAATGGTTATTATTCACATTAATTATCAGAACGCCACTCTGAATTGTCGTTTTTGGTGTGCGTAAAAATTCATCAGGAAATTCAGCCATTCCCATGTCATCTCAATCATCAAATACTGAATCGCTATCCCGATTTCCGCTCTGGCAGGTGATTACACCGGTTCGCCGGAAGGTTATTTTAGCGATGGCGCTGGCGGGGCTGGCGGCATTAACCAGCCTGGGAGCGCTCCTTTTTCTGGCGTGGAGTCTGCGCGACATCCGCGCGACGCCTGACGCGATTCCTGCCTGGCCGCTGAGTGGCCTGATTAGCTGCGTGGTATTGACTTTTGTCCTGCGCCTGCAGGCATTCAATATCTCTCATTACGCGGCTTTTCATCTGGAGAACATTCTGCGCAGCAGGTTAGCCCGTAAAGCATTGCAGCTTTCGCCTGGCGCGTTCCAGCAAATGGGCAGCGGATCAGTGGCGAAAGTGATGCTGGATGATGTGAAGTCGTTACATATTTTTGTGGCTGACAGCACGCCGCTCTACGCCCGCGCGGTCATCATGCCGCTGGCGACTATCGTTATCTTGTTCTGGCTGGATTGGCGACTGGCTATCGCGACGCTGGGGGTACTGGCGTTTGGCTCGGTTGTTCTCGTGCTCGCCCGCCAGCGTTCGGAAGATTTGGCCCAGCGTTATCATCAGGCGCGCGAGCAAGTCAGCGCGGCGGTTATTGAGTTCGTGCAGGCCATGCCCGTAGTGAGAACGTTTGACAGCGGCAGCAGCAGTTTTTTGCGCTACCAACATGCCCTTGAAGAGTGGGTTGGCGTGCTCAAAACCTGGTATCGCAAAGCCGGTTTTTCAGCACGTTTTTCATTCTCGATTCTGAATCCTCTCCCGACCTTATTTGTCCTGATCTGGTCGGGATACGGCCTGTTGCACTATGGCGGTTTCGACTTTATCGCGTGGGTGGCCGTTTTACTGCTCGGCAGCGGAATGGCCGAAGCCGTGATGCCAATGATGATGCTCAATAACCTGGTCGCGCAAACGCGTTTAAGCATTCAGCGTATTTATCAGGTTCTCGCAATGCCGGAGTTATCGCTGCCGCTATCTGACCAACAGCCGAAAGAGGCGAGTATTACCTTTGAGCAGGTGAGCTTCCATTATCCGCAAGCGCGGGCTGATGCCGCGTTGCAGGAGGTGAGCTTTCATGTACCTGCCGGGCAAATTGTGGCGCTGGTCGGGCCAAGCGGCGCCGGGAAAAGCACCGTGGCACGCTTGCTGCTGCGTTACGCCGATCCCGACAAAGGCCACATCCGTATTGGCGGCGTGGATCTTCGCGATATGCAGACGAACACCTTGATGAAGCAACTCTCTTTTGTGTTTCAGGATAACTTCCTTTTTGCCGACACAATCGCCAATAACATTCGTCTGGGCGCGCCGGATACGCCGCTGGAGGCGGTAGTCGCGGCGGCCAGGGTGGCGCAGGCCCATGAATTTATTAGTGCACTGCCAGAGGGGTACAACACGCGAGTCGGGGAACGCGGGGTATTTCTCTCCGGCGGTCAGCGACAGCGCATCACCATCGCCCGGGCGCTTTTGCAGGACCGCCCCATCCTGGTGCTCGATGAGGCGACGGCGTTTGCTGACCCGGAAAACGAAGCCGCGCTTATCAAGGCGCTGGCGGCGGCGATGCGCGGCCGGACGGTCATCATGGTCGCGCATCGCCTCTCAATGGTGACTCAGGCTGATGTGATATTGCTGTTTTCCGACGGTCGGCTCAGGGAAATGGGCAACCATGCGCAACTTCTGGAACAGGGCGGCTTGTATCAACGGCTCTGGCAACACTATCAGCAGGCGCAGCGTTGGGTACCGGGTGGCGTACAGGAAGAGGGAGTGGAAAATGGAAGACAATAATCCTGCGGATAACCTGGCCTGGCGCGTCATCTGGCGTCAGCTTATCTCCAGCGTTGGCAGCCAGGCCGGGATGCTGCGGCGCAGTATGCTGGCGCTATTGCTGGCGGCATTCATGCAGGGGATCGCCTTTGCCTGTCTTTATCCGATCATTGATGCGCTGTTACGGGGGGATGCATCGTCACTTCTCAACTGGGCAGTGGCCTTCAGCGTTGCCGCGATTGTGACGCTGGCGCTACGTTGGTATGGCCTGGGCTTTGAATACCGCGGCCATCTGGCGCAGGCTACCCATGAGTTACGTCTGCGCCTGGGCGAGCAATTACGCAGCGTGCCGCTGGAGAAACTCCAGCGCGGACGGGCAGGGGAAATGAACGCTTTGCTGCTGGGCAGCGTGGATGAAAACCTTAATTATGTTATTGCGATAGCCAATATTTTGTTACTCACCCTTGTTACGCCATTGACGGCGTCGCTGGCGACTTTGTGGATAGACTGGCGGCTGGGGCTGGTGATGCTACTGGTCTTCCCTATGCTGGTGCCGTTTTATTACTGGCGCCGTCCAGCGATGCGGCGACAGATGCAGATGCTGGGGAAAGCGCATCAGCAGCTGAGCGGTGATATCGTTGAATTTGCTCAGGGGATGATGGTATTGCGTACCTGCGGTAGCGATGCCGATAAAAGCCGGGCGCTGCTGGCGCATTTCGATGCGCTGGAAAACTTACAGACCCGCACTCACCGTCAAAGCGCTGGCGCGACGATGTTGATCGCCAGCGTCGTAGAGCTGGGTCTGCAGGTGGTGGTGTTATCCGGGATCGTCTGGGTGGTGACGGGGACCCTGAACCTCGCCTTCCTGATTGCCGCCGTCGCGATGATTATGCGCTTCGCAGAACCGATGGCGATGTTTATCAGCTACACCTCGGTCGTGGAACTGATCGCCAGCGCCCTCCAGCGGATTGAGCAGTTTATGGCGATTGCGCCGCTTGCCGTCACAGAACAAAGCGAGCTGCCGGAACGTTACGATATCCGTTTTGATCATGTCAGCTATCGCTACGAAGAAGGCGACGGGCAGGCACTCAATAACGTTTCTTTGACGTTCCCCGCAGCCAGTATGAGCGCGCTGGTGGGCGCCTCTGGGGCAGGAAAAACCACGGTCACAAAACTGTTAATGCGCTACGCCGATCCGCAGCAAGGACAGATTTCTATTGGCGGCGTCGATATTCGCCGCCTGAGGCCAGAACAGCTCAATAGCCTGATTTCTGTTGTTTTCCAGGATGTCTGGCTGTTTGATGACACGCTGCTGGCGAATATCCGTATCGCGCGCCCACAGGCGACGCAGCAGGAGGTGGAGGAAGCCGCCCGCGCGGCGCAGTGCCTTGAGTTTATTTCCCGTCTTCCGCAAGGCTGGTTGACGCCAATGGGTGAGATGGGTGGGCAGTTATCGGGCGGCGAGCGCCAGCGGATTTCCATTGCCCGAGCGTTATTGAAAAATGCGCCGGTCGTCATTCTTGATGAACCGACCGCCGCGCTGGATATTGAAAGCGAACTGGCGGTACAGAAAGCTATCGATAACCTGGTTCACAATCGGACGGTGATTATTATCGCCCATCGTTTATCAACCATCGCCGGAGCGGGAAACATCCTGGTGATGGAAGAGGGGCGCGTGGTTGAGCAGGGCACTCACGCGCAATTGCTCTCCCGTCATGGACGTTATCAGGCGCTGTGGCAAGCGCAAATGGCCGCGCGCGCGTGGCGCGACGAAGGGGCTTCTGCGCCTGGAGAATGGGCTCATGAGTGACCTTCAGTCGAATGTGAAACCGCTGACGTTAACAACCGGGCGGGTGATTTTTGCTATTGCCGGCGTTTATGTGACGCAGAGTCTGGTATCGGCGCTGTCTATGCAGTCCTTACCCGCGCTGGTGCGCGCTGCCGGCGGATCGCTGGCGCTTGCTGGGGCGACAACGCTGTTTATGTTGCCCTGGGCGCTGAAGTTTATTTGGGCGCCGTGGATCGAGCGCTGGCGGCTCCCGCCCGATAGCCCGGAGCGCCGTTCCCGCATGTTAATCCTGCGTGGTCAGGTCGCGTTAGCGGCGCTCCTGATGATGGCCGCAGCGATCGGCTGGTTCGGGCGAGAAGGGGGATTTCCCGATACGCAAATCGTGGCGTTATTTGTGCTGTTCATGGTGGCAGGCACGGTCGCCTCCACCATTGATATCGCCAGCGACGGTTTTTGCGTCGATCAGCTGACCCGCGCGGGTTATGGCTGGGGAAACAGCGTGCAGGTTGGCGGTAGCTATCTGGGGATGATGTGCGGTGGCGGGGTGTTCCTGATGCTGTCGGCGGCATCCGGCTGGCCTGTCGCCATGCTGATCATGGCGCTGCTGATTATGGTGTTATCACTCCCGCTGTGGCGCATTACGGAGCCGACGCGAACGGTGACGGTCCCGCATGTTCCGGCGTTAGGTTATGCGCTAAGGCGAAGACAGGCGCGTCTGGGCTTACTGCTGGTATTGATGCTGAATTCCGGTATGCGGTTTGTGCTGCCTCTTCTGGCGCCGCTGTTGTTGGATCATGGGCTGAGTATGTCAGCGCTGGGTGCGCTGTTTAGCGGCGGTAATATTGCGGCGGGCATAGCAGGAACGCTGGCCGGCGGATTACTGATGAAGTACACCTCACCCGGCAGAGCGCTGTTGACGGCTTATGGCGTCCAGGGGATCGCACTGCTGGCGGTGGTGGTGACGCTGATGATGGCGCCGGGTCATCTGCTGCTGCCCGTTCTCCAGTGTCTGGTCATTATCCAGTCCATTTCGCTGGCCTGCGCGCTGGTCTGTCTTTATGCCACGCTGATGTTGCTTTCATCACCCTTACAGGCCGGCGTCGACTTCACCCTCTTTCAATGTACTGACGCGGCAATCGCCATTCTGGCTGGCGTTGTCGGCGGCATTGTGGCCCAACATTTTGGCTATGCGGCCTGCTTCCTGTTTGCCGGGATATTCACGTTACTGGCGGCGTGGGTTGCCCATATCCGGCTGCATTCGGCAAACAAACTGATGACCAGCTCAATTGATTGAACCGGGAATAACACAGAGAGGTAAGGGATGAAAATCAGTGAATTTTTACACCTGGCGCTACCAGAGGAACAATGGCTGCCGACGATTTCTGGCGTCTTACGCCAGTTCGGAGATGAAGAGTGCTATGTCTACGAGCGTCAACCCTGTTGGTATTTAGGTAAAGGATGCCTGGCACGGTTGCACATTAATGCCGACGGAACGCAGGCGACATTCATTGATGATGCCGGGGAGCAAAAATGGGCGGTGGATTCCATTGTCGACTGCGCGCGTCGTTTTATGGCGCATCCGCAGGTGCAAGGGCGTCGGGTATATGGGCAGGTTGGGTTCAACTTTGCGGCGCATGCGCGGGGGATTGCCTTCGACGCCGGCGAGTGGCCGCTGCTGACATTAACCGTTCCCCGGGAAGAGCTTGTGTTTGAAAAGGGAAATGTCACCGTTTATACGGACTCCGCTGAGGGATGTCGACGTCTGTGCGAGTGGGTAAAAGAGGCCAGTACAACCACGCGAGGGGACTCCATGGCTGTGGATACCGCCCTCAATGGTGAGGTGTATAGACAACAGGTGGCGCGCGCCGTTGCGGAGATCAGCCGGGGCGAATATGTCAAAGTGATTATCTCGCGCGCCATTCCGTTGCCATCGCGGATTGATATGCCCGCCACGCTGTTATACGGGCGGCAGGCAAACACGCCCACGCGGTCGTTTATGTTCCGCCAGCAAGGACGCGAAGCGCTAGGGTTTAGCCCGGAGCTGGTGATGTCGGTAACGGGCAATAAAGTGGTCACTGAACCGCTTGCGGGCACCCGCGATCGCATGGGAAGCCCGGAGCAAAATAAGGCGAAAGAGACAGAGCTGCTGCACGACAGTAAAGAGGTGCTTGAGCATATCCTTTCTGTCAAAGAAGCGCTTGCTGAACTGGCGGTGGTTTGCCGGCCGGGCAGCGTGGTGGTTGAAGATTTAATGTCGGTCCGCAAGCGTGGCAGCGTTCAGCATCTGGGCTCTGGCGTGAGCGGTCAGCTTGCGGAAAATAAAGATGCCTGGGATGCATTTACCGTGCTGTTCCCGTCGATTACCGCCTCGGGTATCCCTAAAAATGCTGCTCTGAACGCCATTATGCGAATTGAGAAGACCCCGCGAGAGCTCTATTCCGGCGCAATCCTGCTACTGGAAGATGCGCGCTTCGATGCGGCGTTAGTCCTGCGTTCCGTATTTCAGGACAGTCAACGGTGCTGGATACAGGCGGGAGCAGGGATCATTGCCCAATCTACGCCGGAACGTGAACTGACGGAAACCCGGGAGAAATTAGCGAGCATTGCGCCCTATCTCATGGTATCGGAGTGATGGCTAAGCCGTTCCGGTCGTCCCTCCGGGACAAGGGCGGAAGAGTGGCGCCGATGGGCGATGTCATCGCGACTGGTCACCGGGCTGCTGTCGATTAATCCTTGATGGATGGCCTGGCGCTTGTTATTACCGTGGTACGGCCGTCTGCAGGAAGCCACTTCCCGCAGAACTTTTCTTCAATTCCTTTCAGTCGGTCAATGAGATGACGAGTTTTATTGGCGGTCGAACTGACCTGTCCGGATTTGACGACGCATTTTTCCGATGCTGAGGATGACATCAAAACGCAGCGGGAAAATTTTCACGCTAGCTTATTGGATCAACGCGATATAAGGATTCATAAGGATACGCCAAAGCAAAAAGCCCGCTTAAGTTTCCTTAAGCGGGCTTCTTAAATATGGCTCCTCTGACTGGACTCGAACCAGTGACATACGGATTAACAGTCCGCCGTTCTACCGACTGAACTACAGAGGAATCGTGTGAGCGGGGCGCATATT
>BAAW01000469.1_pt1 | contig 13107 bp, 18 predicted proteins | sample 270468 | NCBI WGS metagenome assembly BAAW01 (sample SAMD00036526, study PRJNA27859) | human gut metagenome | isolation source: feces from healthy human sample F1-U, Infant, Female
GCATGACATCCAATTTCTGTGGTAGTCGATGCGACTTTGCGCCATCTACCACTGGGCAACATCATCCCAGTCTTTCAGCAGAACCGGGCAACGTTGTCGATCAGCAAGTCATCAACAGAGTCGATATCGCCCACGCTGGCAAGGTTAAATCTTTTGTCCCTACCTGGTTACCTGCGTCCATCTTATCGATGTGGCGACGCACCAAAGCATTGCGAGAGCGATATTCTGGACTCTCACTGCTGGCCACCAGCAGGCGAAGTTTGAACAGCGATTCTTCTTCTGGGGTAAATTTCTTCTTACTGCCCTCTGGCTTCTTGTAGGGGAAAAACCAACGCTCGCCGTTCAGGTCAATTTGAGTGGATATAATCAGCATAAAGGCTCCATAAAAAGCCCGAACCGCGATGCGCTGCGGTACGGGTCAGGGAAATTAAGGGGCAGTGACGGTAATTGCAGACGTTGCAGTAAAGGTCCGCACTTTGCCGGTAATGGTCGCGGTACCAGCAGCATTGCGCGTGACCTGCGCCGTTTTCTGGCCGGTTGAAGCCACGCTGGCAATCTCCGGATCCGAAGACGTCCATTCAACTGTGTCGCTGGAGTCTGCTGGGGTTAATGTGGCGGTCAGGTTAACAGTTGAGCCAATCGAACCGGATGATGTGAGTGGCGCTACGCTGATGGCCGTAGCGGCTACTTTCGGCGCTCGCGTAATCGTAGGCGGCGTATTGGCTGCCGTGATATCGAGTTGAACCTGGACAATGTCAGTGCTGCCAGCATCTGGCCAGTCGCCGGAAATCTGCACTTCCGGGAAGTCGAAGGTATAAGCGCCTTCAGCATTCTCCAGCGTGAAGCTAAACGGCACCGTTTCACCAGTGAACGTTTTCTTATAAAGCTCCCACGCAGCTTTTGACCACGACAGAGTCACCTGGCCGGATGGTGTGAAGGTGGTAGGAATGATTGCGCCGGCGAACGCAGAACCGGTACCGATACAACGCTGGGTCTGCATATTGTTGTCAAACTGGATGTTGAAGGTATCGACGCAGAACCCATTGCCACCCGCAACGCCATTCAGGCTAAGGGCTGTAACCTCCTTGAATGAATAACGGAGTGCGCCAGCATTATCAGTCGGGGCAGTGAAGAAGCTGGTATCGTCGCCTTTCGTTTCCCAGTCCAGACCAGCAAACGTGACCGTAGCCGTGATATCGCCATCATTCGGGATTTCGATCTGCAGGGTTGCGACCTGACAGCCGCGGGCAATCTGCGCAATGCCCACATCTTCAGCGTAGGACGCTACTGAGAACGTAATGCGACTGTTACCCATTGTGAGCACATTGTTCAGCCATTCAGCACCAAAGCAGCTCGCCAGAAAAGCATCGTGCTGGTTCCAGCGGAATTTGGTGCCAACATCGCCGCCAACATCAATAGTTCCGCGTGACACGCCTTGCGCCATTCGGTCACCGCCGATTTCGTCGTTGTCGTTGGTGTTCTGGGTTGGAGCAAGGCCGAATGAGGCACGCCGAAGCAGATCCCAAACGCCAACGGTAGGTGTAACACCCGGGGTGGTTTCGCGAATAAACGCGGTAACTACTTTTGCGCCTGAACTCACAGGAGCCTCCTGTTATTGTGCGCTACAGAGCGCGATAGGGAATTTGAAGGTTTATCTGGGACCAGCCGTCGGCCTCGCCCGCCGGGACCGCTGATACAGCGAAGTAACTCAGTCGCCCGTCATTCTGGAATTCGAAGTGCTGCGTAAGCTGGTCTGCGGTTTGAGATATCAGCAGCGTGCCGGAACCGACCGGAACAAATAGCTGAATGATGAGTACACCGGTTCGATGGACTACCGGCCCTGCCCCGATTTCGTTGGCTCCCGCCTGCCCTGAAATATTGGTGAAGCGTGCCCAGATTTCGCGGCCGCTCGGGTCAAATATCGGCCCGTTGGGATAGTCCACCGCATCGGAGGCAATAGCTGTTTGCGCCGTCATTCGTGAAATGACAGCGTTTCTGATTTCTGTAAGGGTCATTTGTAGGCCTGAATCACACTATTAAACGAGACGGCATAGACGCCTGTCGGCGCCTGCGTTGAGTGACCATTCTCCAGCGGCACGGAATATGGGAGGTTTGACTGGATATACAACACCGAATAGGCCGGAGCCTGGTCAATGATATTTTTGCCGTTGAGAAATGTCATCGTGCCCCGCGGATCCGGCTCAGTTGGCACTGAGTAATCCGGAGAACCAAGGCTGACGAAATGCGAAGCCCTGAACGTTCCTGCGCGGTATTCAGCCGGGCGACGGATATCCATGCTGTCGTTAACGCGGACTTTCTTCCTTAGCCGTCCGGTTTTCGTCAGGTTCGCAGGATCGGCATAGAGAGACTCATTCCAATCACCCACCGCTTTGTTGTACTGAACAGCGGTGGCATTGATAGCCCAAAGCTCAGGGTTGCCGACGGGAGACCGTTGAACGATTTCGTTCAGCAGTTGAATAGCGATCGTTCTCTGGCGAAGTTTGACATCCTCGGCCACCAGCCCCGCGAAGGCTGCCGGGTCAATATTCCAGCCTTTAGCCATATCACGCCCTCCGCAGTTGAATGGAGTACGCAGCCCCGGCAGAATCAGCCGCAGCAGTTATGACCTCGTAACGCTGAACCTCTTTGGTAATGGGGTCCGGTGCAGTGATAAAGTGCCCGACCGCTGGCTTATCAGTCACCTCGTTAACCAGGGCGGTTAATTTCAGGTCACCATGCAGGATGTTAACGCCATCGATACGGCGTAGTTTGTACCGCGCCAGAACCCCGCGCCCCGAATAGGTCACCAGCGTTTCGCTTCCAGTTTCCGTTACAGGATCCCATGCCCCCCGAACGGTGTAGCTGCCGGTGAAATCTTTTACGGCATCCTGCAGGTCGGTATAGAACGCAGCGGCAACTTCAGTCTGTAGCTCGTCACGTATGCCCATTGTATTCACCGCCGCCCTGACGAAATTTAACGGTCACAGTACCGCGAAGGTGACGCGTATAGATTTCACCATTGCGTTTAGCCCGGAGTGGATGAGGTGCAAACTCAACAACGCCCTTTGCCGGGTTTGCGTAAACGACATGTCTGATCGGGTTTCCATTCACAAACACATCGCGAGGACCGAGCCCGTCACCGGCATAATGCACATCCGGATTTTCCATATTACCCCCTCACCGCCGCTCAATATGAGCATGGATAAAGTCAGTTTTAAGCGACTCCATAGCACCAACCATCACATAGGGACGCCCACCGTTATGCCAGCAATCAATCGCGTTACCCTCATCATCAAGCAGTATCACTGCGACACTGTGGCAGCCGCCATTTTCTGCACGTTCCAGTGCCTGTTTCAGCAAGCGAATAACCTGGTCGTTATCGATGTTGTGATGACTGGGCTTTTGAAATGGGACCACCTTCAAATCGGACATATCACGCCCTCACAAAGAACGTCTGAAACGGGTTAATCATCCACGGCTTGAGCATATCCAGCGCCAGTTGCAAATCAGGATCGAGTAATTCAGAGCTTGTGATTGAGAGCTCGGCAAAAGTGCGGGAAACCTTCACATCGTCGGCCTCAACGCTTTTACTCGTCACCACGCCAGAATCGGTTTTTTGCTGATACAGATTGCCTGCAGCGGCTACGGAAGCGATAAACGCCCCAGCCTGCTTCACTTCTTCGGGGATATCCTCCGGCTCGATATCCTGAAGGTTCAGTGCCGTCATCCAGGTATTGGACTGGAGCACGGCTTTAGCCTTTTTGTCGGAGGAAGCCCAGGTATCTCCCAGCAACTCGTCGACGTCTTGGATTGTTATATAAACGGTCATCGGATCCTCACCAAAGAGAAACGGGGCTTTCGCCCCGTCGCTTAGCCACCAGCTGGAGCTGTGAACGCGATTGCTTCAGTTGTTTTCACCACGCCGTAAACGGTAGCCGTCACCGTGAAGGAGCCGGCCGTATCAGAGGTGAGTTTCACCGTCGAGCCACCAGCAGACCCTGTCTGTGACGTCGAAGCACTTAGCGTGCCGCCAGTAGACGCCCACGCCACAGATGCCCCGGAAACTCCGGCACCATTTCTGATGTACTTGAGCGAAACGGTCACCGCGTCGGTACTGTCAGCAGTTGCGGAAGATTTATCCACTGACAGGGTTACTCCCCCGCTGGGGCTTCCAGCTTGATCAGTACACCTGCAGTGGATTTGTTACTGGTGAAATGTTTCTTCCAGTTCGCGCCGGTGCCGATTTTGGTCAGGTCAGGGTTAGCGCCCTTCGTCTCATCCCAGCTGTAACCCAGCAGTTCAACGTTAACCGTGCCCTCTGCGCGATAGCCAATGGCAAGGTTTTCCTGGTTGTTGATGTCGTAAGAACGGAAACCCGGAGCCTGTGATTCCGTTACGGATACAGCGCCGGCCACCAGCCCAAGAATCGCATCAACTGGCATGGTGTCAGTTACCAGCACCGGTTTACCCAGCGTACCTGGCTGTCCGCCATAAACCACCACGCCCGCTTCTTCGTAGATCTTGTTGTCAATAGACTGATCAACAATGTCGAAATAGGTCGTGGAATGCATAACGAACAGCGCAACACGGTTAAATTTATCGCCGTATTTACGCAGGCCACGGGTCAGCGTTTTCTTACCATCAGTGGCAATATCCGCTGATACCGTCATATCAGCATTTGCGCCAATGGCTGCAACAAGTCCCTGGAGGGCATACTTGATATAGCCTTCAAGCGTTGCATCAGCGACGTCGACGCCGATCACCTCGGAGAATTCGCTTACATCGCGACCACGACGTTTAAACGCTTCTTCAGTGGTTTCATACGGGCCGTATTTCCACGGTGCCTTGACGCTGACAGATTCGCCGGCACCGATTTTTTTACCCGTTACCGGGTCGGTGGAGTTAACGTCGCGCGATTCGATAGAGCCACCAACTTTATAGAAGGTGCGCTTGCGAAAATCACCCTCGATCAGTTCGTTGTCGAGAATGATTGCGCCGTTTGAAGCGGCGTTGAAGACTTCCAGATTATCCTGGCGACGCTCAAGAAACGCAGTCTGCGCGAGGTCATCATAGATAATCAGGTCGTTGTTTACGGTCGTAGGCATTGATTAGTCCTTACTTAGGCAATTTGAGATAGGCCTGCTGGCCATGTTTGCGGATGTAGTCCGCTTTATCGCTTGAGCTCATTTCTGAACGCTTCAGACTACCGCCACCTCCAGCGGGTTTATGACCACCAGCCCCGGAGCCTTCAGCACGCGGGAACAGGTGCGGGGCCGTCTCTTTCAGGGATTCAGCCCACTCAACCGGGGTGAGCGGAGTTTTGCCGTCTTTACCGAACAGAACATCGCCATTTGCATCAACTGCTACGGCCTCGCCTTCGTCGTTGAGCCGGAATGTGCCTTTAGCACGAAGAATCAGATCGTCGGATGCTTCTGGCAGCGCGCCAGCCTTAAGCGCTGCGCTGCGGATAGCATCACCCAGGACACGATCACGGAATTTGCTGGAGAACGCTTCCGCCTTTTCAGCGCGTTCATTAGCGGCTTTGATTTGCTTGTCAACATCAGCACGTAGCCGCTCAGTGCGTTTATCCAGTACCTCGTCAATTTTCCCAGCAGCGATCAGTTGCGCCTCTTCATCATCAGAGAAACGCTGGAGAATGGTTTTCACCGCGTCAGGATCGATACCTTCAAAACGCTTAAGCGACTCAGTGGACTCTTTGAGCTTACCGAGAAGTTCGCTATTTTTATTTTTCAGGCCAGAGACCTGAGCATTGACCTGCTCATCGATCAGCTTTTGGATTTCCGGCGTAATCTCAGGCGCACCACCACCGGAGCCACCGCCATCACCACCTTCACCGCCAGTTGCCGAATAATATTTAATGAGCATGTTACGAATAAGCATGTTGTCCCCTTGGGATAGTTACTGTGGGCCTGGCCCAATAAAAAAGGCCGCCCGAAGGCAGCCTGATTGAATAAGATTTGTTGGTTAAAGCCTGGCGTTTCTGAATGCCTGCTCATCCTTTGAGCGCAACTGGTCCAGCGTCAACCACTCGCCCCTGTCGTTGTAGAACTCATCGGGAGACATGCCGCCATCACGAATCAGCCTGGCGCGCGTTTCTCCGACAATCTCAGCTTGTCGCGTAAACGACTGCCGGGAGAACCAGTCCTGGTAATTCGTGTCAGCCGGAACCTGTCCATCCATGCTGGCGCGCGAGCTATCCTTGATTTCGCCGACTTTAATACCCAATTCCTCGGACGATTTCAGGATGTAAGTTTCGGTGCTCCGACAGCAAAAGTGGATTTTCCCCGGTCCCTGCAAATAAGGCACCTTGTGCCCTATCGGTTTGTTATCCAGGGTGTACTTGAGTCGGTCGCGGATCCGACAATCCTTTGATGTCCGGTTATCCAAAGTAGACAACCACTGCTTACCCTTCAGAATGTCGTCGTTCGCCGCAGCAAAGCTTTGTCTTGCTGTCGATGCAAGATGCCCTACTGCCGTTTTTGCAATGCTGGCTGCATTGGCCCGGCTCATCTGCAGCGCGCCGTCCTGGTAACCACGATTAGCATGGCCACGGACCTTTTTTGCGATTTGCTCCTGCGTATCGCCCAGCAGGAATCCCTGCCTCACTGTATTGGATATCCGCGCCATCCGATCAGCTTCGAGGTTGCTGGCCCATTCACTCAGCAAGCGTCCCTGGAATGGACGCCCCATCGCCGCGGCATAAACCGCATCCGGGGAGATACCCACCAGCGGATGAAGAGCGAGAACATCGTCGGGAATAGCAAACTGGAAGAGGCTCATCTGAAAAGTGGCTTCGTGCTTGGCCAGTTCCTGCAGCTCGGCAGTAAGAGCTGCATACATCGACTGAATCGCATCCTTGTTTATCGCCCTGACGCTTACCAGTAACGCTTCCAGCCGAGAAACGGTAAAGCTCTCAGCGTCCAACGTATCAATAGCCACCAGCAACCTTGCGGTAAGTTCGGCGTCGCTGTCATTCAGGACTTTTATCATCCTGTTGGCAACGCCGGTACTGTAGCGACTCACCCATATAGCGTGGGCTACGGATTCATCCTGCAGTTTGTCATTCGCCGTTGCCATTATTGCCACCAATCAGGTTAGGCGCGCCGTTACGAATAGCGTCAATGACAGTTTCAGGGTCATCAGCGGGATCTATCAGGTCAAGCCTCTGCAACGCTCTGACCATATCCGTGTCGCGGATCGCACCGGACTGCCAGGCATTGACGATTGCCGTTACCATGCCGGATTCAGCGACTTTGGCGATAAACTCCTGATTGATGCTGTAACGGTATTCCTCGCCTTTTATGCCGAGATATCTGGCGCACCAGCCGAGCGCCAGCGTATAGGCCTCCGAGACATTGGAAACGCAAATTCCGAGCACCGATGTGGATGCGGTTTGCTCGCCGCTGGATTGCGTGGCGGTTTTAACCGCGCCGTTCTGCTCGATAAGTCGGGCGCCAAGCTGAACAGAATAATCACGCTTACTGTCCATCGCCTCTTTAGCCAGGGTATTTGGTTGCGCCTGAGCATACGTAAAACTCCCCTCCTTCGGTAGCAGGAAAGGAGAACGAGAACCGACACGAATACCCTTATCCTGCAGCCAGTCACGCCATGCTGTATCAAGACCGGAAATCACCGGCTGCACCTGACCGCAGAAAAATACGCTGTCTTCGTAATCTGCCGAATTACGATAATGACCAAGGTTGATTTCAACGAGAGCAGCTAAAGGCGACTCGTCGATGCTGGGATCGTTATTCTGCGCACCAACGAAGGTAAAGGGGATCTCATCCCAGAAATCCTCACCTTTTGGCTTCGGATGATACTCAGAATCGACGGAAAAAGACCCTGCATCGGCCAACTTTCGCCACACCCTGCAGATAAACTTGCCGTCCTCCAGGGCAAGTTCGCGATACTGGATTTCATCCTCGTACGCAAAACCATCTTCCTTTTCCATGCATTCGCGTAAAACCACCAGCACCAGTTGATCACGTCCATTGATGCGTTTGGTGCGCCAGTTAATGATGCTTTCCGCCTGATAACGAAGGATGATCGCCTCGTCGGTCTCAGCTGCATAATCCGTATAAAGCCCCTCGCGCGCGGCCTCCAGAATATTTTCTGTAACCTGCTGGGACTGCTGATAAATGCTGGCACCTGCACCATCGGCGTTATCACGAAGATAATTCAGTTTATCCGGCGCGGTCATGGTAGGGTCTTTTCGGAATGCCAGCCCCAATAAACCAACCTTTGTATTGCCCGTTATCGCATAGAAAACGGCGCGCTGAATGTAATCAGCATTGCGCTTTTTATTGCGTACAGACTTATCGGAAGGATCCAGAAAAGGGAGGTATTCATTCCCTGCAGCCTTTACAGCATCAGCCCCTTTGCACACGTCACGAATTTTTTTCCACACGGGCATCGCCGCCCTGACCTCAGGGCGGACGTAAGTAATATCATTATTGGCCATATCAGAATGTCGTATCGAGGGTGATATCGAACGCTGTAGCGTTGACAGGGAACAGGTACACGATTGGATAACCACCGCCATCATTGCCGTGGTCAAAGCCGCCTTTCTTATCTGGCTCGCCTTTATCGTTATAGACCTGTCGCTCTAGGCACTGAGTGAATTTCGGGCAAGTTACCGTGTTAACCATCATCCTGCGCTCGCCGTAGGTATTGCACAGCATTGAGTTGACAGCGTTTATCCGGTCCCTTACTGCCGGGTTGCTGTCATTAACCAGCACAGAGAATCCAGCATCATAGAGCAGAGAAATATCCGACTCACTGGCGTTACTGGACTTCCTGTTTTTCCCTGAAGCATCGGGATAGATATTGATTGTGTGCTTCCCTTCCCCGTACCGCGTCTTAATCGCTTCAATCATTGCCGGTGTATCAAATACATCCATGAACTCATCTACCGCCCGGGGAAGCCCATCACGCAGAACATAAACCACTGCCGCCATTTTCCCCACGTTAAAGTCCATACCGATATGCAGCGCTTCACCTGGTTTAACGGTTTCATCAGTATGATTTTTACGGCGATCAAAGCAGTAATAGACAACGCCCTGATAGTTTTCGAACGAAGCTTCATATTCCTGCCTGAACGTTCTGGGATCCATTCGCCGGCGAGCAGCTTCCAGTTCTTCTGGCGGAACATTTCCACCATCCACCGAAGTATAAAGCCAGCTTTTATGGTCAGGCTCTCGGTTGTCCTGTCCGGCAAGCCATGAATCATAGCAATGGTTAAATCCCTTGGGTGTGCCAATTCGGAGAGCGTGTCCACCTATAAACTGCACACCATTTACGATATACCGACAAGTCGACAGCATCGGGCGCAATACTTCCTCCCATGCTGCATACGGGCAATCCGCCCATTCATCCACCAGCACGAAAAATAAGCCAGACCCACGCAAATCATCGTAGTTATTCAACCCGACGCATCGCATTATGTGTCCGCTTTTAAGAGTGATGGATAATTCTGTCTCGTTCGGCTTCGATGCCCGCCAGTGTGGAGGTATGGATTGTTTCAGCCTTCGCCAGAAAACACGCTTTGCCTGTTTTTGTGTGGGTGCGCAATACCAGATTTCATCCTCTACACTGACTTTCCATTTCTGCGCCAGTCTGGCAGCCCTGCGCATTTCCGCTTTGCCCAGGAATGTTTTACCAAACCGGCGACCGCATACAGCATCCCTGAAACGCGCTGAGCGCTGCCATCCCCAGACGTAAATATTTGCCTGTTTCGGTGTCAGGCTGACAGCATCGCTGCTAGAGGATTGGATCATCTGGAGGTTCCTCATCGGGAGTTATTGGCTGAAGTTGATAATCCTCTTCAAATCCCGTCGGGTTTTTATCCAGGGCTATCTCCCGTCGAAGCTGGTCGATCTCCAGCTGCCGGCGCTCGATTTCAATCTGCTGTAGACGCTGGGCGAATTCACTATCAGCCAGGCCGAGACGCTTCATCACCGCCTCGAACATTCGCTCGCGGCTGATAGCGGTTATCTCCACGCCATTCTTCCCGAGCTTAACGCCGGAATAGGCAAGTGCAGCATCTGATGGCAACTTCGTGGTATCGGCAAAGAAGGGCTGCCCGATACCGTCACCATTACAACGGGGGCAATGAGGGTTGGGCTCGCGCTTGTGGTTGTAGCCGTAACCACCATCATCGACGGGCTCGCGACGTTTTCGCTCAATCGCTTCGAGTCGCTTCTCTTCGTACTCAACCGCATCGCGCCATTGATACTGGTGACCGAAGCCCCAGCAGTAGCGGCAGCTCCCGCGGCGATACTGAGAAAGCTGGTTAGCATCGAAGGTGGCCAGACGCCACATCTGCTCAAGCACTTCATCAGCGCTGCCAAGCGTGCGCACAATGGATGCTTTCTGCTGCTGCGCAATGGCCTGCGCAACGTTAGGATTCGTTAGAAGCTGACGGCCATAGTTTGGGTCGCTATAACCCGCGCGCTCTGCGGCAGCAGTAGCGTTATTGTCCTTGAGGTATTCAGCAATGAAGCGCTTTACCTTTGGACTCAGTTTGCTATCCACCAGCTCTTCTGCGCACTTTTCCTTTTGCGCAGTGCGCAATTTCTTCTGCGCAGGTTTTTGCGCAGTTTGCGCAGTGGGTTTCTTGATGTATCGGCGGGCAGTAGCGTAATTCAGTCCCTGCGCTTCACACCAATCCTTCGGTGATACGCCGGTTTTGGCATGATCGGACAGGAACCGCTGCTGAAGCTCGCCCCAGTCCGGTTTTGCCATGATAATTCCCTCACGTAGACATTATCGAAGCCACTCAGAGAATGGCTCCTGTAATGCCAATAAAAAAGGCCGCATCCGCGACCTTGGCCTTTATATATTTTTTGAAACCTTACTGACCCAGTCATGTATAGAACCAGCCCAATACACCAGTAATAATTGCAATAACGATAAACGTGATTGCCGTTTTACGCATTAGTACACCGTAAAATGCCAATGACATCCCGATACACAGAACTATCAAAACTGGCCACATGCTGAGTAAAAGCAATAAGTAAGCCTCGATACCGCTGTGAATAATCATATTTACCCCAAAAATCCGAAAATCTGACCTTCCATAGCTCTTACACTTCATCACACGAGAATATGTAACTGCCCCTAGTGTAATCGGACATTATCACATGTACCCGGTGAATGCCTGCTGTAATGTCCTACCTAAGGCACTGCGTGCGGATGTAGTCCTGCTACTGGCTGATTGCCCGATAGTAGGCCTGCCAACGGTATTTATCTAACCGCAGTTGGCGCAGGCATTGAGCGGTTTCGACGTCTGACTGCAGGTCTTCGTCGCTGTCTTTCCCTGCGTCACTTGCTTTGCACGGAGGGCTCATCAAATCCTGGGATGGTGTTGGCAGCGTCGATAGCTCGCTGGCGCAACTGCACAGCATCATCGTCAAACCGGCACACAGTACGATTCGGAGACTGGACATATTTCACCACGTCGCGGGTTATGGTTCGGTAAATGACCTTGCCCTCTTCTGTAGCAGCAGCGGCCTTTTGCTCTACCGGCTGGATAGTCTTTTCGGCTTTCTCTTTCCTCTTCGCCGCGAGGGCGTTGATATGGTCAGCGTGAGAATTCCAGCCTGAACGCCACGAGAAAAAGCAGGAAAGCAGCAGGATGACTACAGCGCTGATGATTGCGGTTAATCGGCTCATTTCTGGCCCCACTCGCAGACTTCACGCTCAATTTCACGGCGGCTTATTAAGCCCTTCCACTGCTTACCGCCGGCATATGTCCAGCGCTGCAATTCCTTGCAGGCACCAGGCACATCTCCCGAATTCAGTTTTTTCAGCAGCGTGGATTTGCTGAATGCGCCAGCGCCCACGTTATAGGTGAATGAGTAAAGCGCCGCCCGGGTGGTGTCGGGGATCTTTACCTTAATCAGCGGATCAATGGCCGCTGCCACCTTGCGCAGATCTGAATGCAGCAGAGCATCACATTCTTTGTCGGTGTACCGATGCCCGCGGCGAATATCGGAACCAGTATGACCATCGCATACAGTCCATACATCAACTACGTCCTGGTATGCGTAATAGCGGCGCCCTTCCAGACCATCAGCATTACCCAGCATCACAGAAGCGATAGCGATGGCACCGGAACCGCCAGCAATTGCGCCAATCAGTTTATTCCTGAGCGTCGGATTCATCTCGACTCCTGTTGCGCCGGTTGTCTTCGCGGATTTTGAAATAAAGATTCGTCAGGTATGTCAGGACGGCAATGATAATGCCCACCAGTACACCGATAGCGTTCCACTGCTCGGGGCTGTAAGCATTTAGCATGCCGTTTAAGATGCTCCCGGCTGAAGCGCCATAGGCAGCACCAGTGGTTATCTTTTCCATGCGATACATACTCTCACCTCGCGTAGTTAGCGGGTGCTGTGTGTGTTTGAAAGGGTCAGGCCCGTCGGGCTGGATTTAACAACGAAGCATGTCGATGATGATTCCCGCGGGACCTGATAATAAAAAAGCCATGCAAATGCATGGCCTTGTGATTTGAATCCGTTATTTACAAAATGTATTCGAGACAGTATCTTTCGACTTCCGGACAAAAAAACATATACCGGGACAAAATCTAAATGTAACTGCCTTGCCTGCATGAAACCATGCTGGCTTTTTTTTGCCCAAAGAAAAAGCCCACCGAAGTGGGCCTTACAGCTATCATCATTTTTTATTAGGTGTGGTGCCGGGTGCCTCCCGGTAAGTCGCCGCCAGTCCACAGACGACTCGCAATGCGCAAAAAAACATATCAGACTGGCAATGCCCCTCCGCATAGGGGGATTCACCACACCATAAATTTAACATCTGATGAAACTCGTTTCAATGCTCTACGACGATGTGACAGGGGTACTGATGCAATGCATCTCGCGAATACCCCTGTCGTATCGCCGGAAAGCAAAAACCCCGCACTGGCGGGGTTCTCGTTATGTTCAAATTGTCGCTTTTTGTCGCTGCCGAGTGGCGCAGCTCTGCCAAGCATAAATGAATTATCTAACTTCCTGGGTGAAATTCAAGTTATTTTTCCAAAATAATCACGATTAGATAGTTCTTGCCGATAAAATACCTTTGACC
>BAAW01000088.1_pt1 | contig 12946 bp, 10 predicted proteins | sample 270468 | NCBI WGS metagenome assembly BAAW01 (sample SAMD00036526, study PRJNA27859) | human gut metagenome | isolation source: feces from healthy human sample F1-U, Infant, Female
CTTACCATTAGTGGGAACAACATNCGGATTAAGCATATAGAACATCATGCATATAAAGAAAACAATTGTATAAGAAGATAATTGTTTATCTTTAGTATAACATTTAGCACCTTCTTTAAGTTCACTGAAAAAGTTAGGACCATCAACTTTATTTCTAACAAGTTTAGGAATCTTAACAAAAGCAACTGTAGCACTTGCAATAATAGCTCCTGCTAAATCTGTTAATAATATTATATGCATAGGAAGTAGTGCAAACATCGCTGCTCCTAATATAGGAGAAAGTAAGGAACTTCCAGTTTGTAAAAATTCACTAATACTATTAGCCCTAAGAAGTTCATCTTTTGGAACAAGCATTGGAATAGTAGCTTGTGCTGCAGGAGTATGGAATACTGAACCTATAGCACGAATTCCAAGTACTACGCATGCCATCCAATATGGTGGAGTTCCCAAAAAGAAAGCAATTGATAATAGGGTTGCAATAATACCCATAAATAAATCAGCAAATATCATTACAGTTTTTCTATTAAGTCTATCGACCCATACTCCAGCAAATGGGCCTAAAATAGCTTGTGGTAAAAATGCAAAAAGGCCAGCAATAGAAAGTATCATTGAAGATTTACTCTCATTAGTAAGCCACCATATTAATGCAAATTGTACTGCACCAGATCCAATCATTGAAACTGCCTGTCCAGAAGTTATTATGAAAAAACGTTTCTTCCAGCTAGAATTTACAACTTCATTAAGATTATTTGATTCTAAGTTGAGATTAATTTTTTGACTCATATCGTCACTCCTTATTTATTGTTTTTTCTGTTAAGTTATATGAACATTAATCTTATCAATGCTAGATAATATAATAAGTTGTCTATAAACAATTATCTATAAAAAGAGAAAAGAGCATATAAAGGAAAAGTTGCTAGTGAAATTTGTAATAAAGGTTATTGCGCAACTAAAGATTTTCATTATTATGGATGTAAACTTCATGTCATTGCAAATGTTAGACCTCAAACAACCCCATACCCCGAATTTGCCTTATTGACACAGGAATCAGTGCATGATTTAGAAGCTGTGAGAGAAATATTTTTAAATCTTGAAAACCGAACAATATATGCTGATAGAGCTTATGCTGATTTAGAACTTCAATCATTAGCTAAAGCTAATGGAACGTTTATCTTAACTCCATATAAAAGAAAACGTGGAGAAAAAATGATTGATTCTACATAGTCATTAAGCTCAACTGCTATAAGTCGATTAAGACAACCAATAGAATCTTTATTTAATCAGATTGATGAAAAAGTAAAGATACAAAATGCTTCAAAAGTAAGATCTTTAAAAGGTGTCTTAACCCACATTTATGGAAAGTTAACAGCATTTATGCTTGAATTTAGTAATATTTTTGTAATGTAATATTGTTAAAACTAAACTTTGAAAATACAGCGTATTTTCAGAATATTTAAAGAATTTAAATATTGATTCGCATATTAATTATAAATTTACAAGATTTTTATTTAGTGCTAAGTAATAATAATCAACACAAGCATCTAGTTTATATAACAATCTGAAATATGTTTTTTAATGCTTAATTTGTTAATCAATATCTTTATATTAATCACAAAATATTGTTTATTGCCTGTTTTAGCTTGCTATGCAACAAATTAATCAAACTTATATAATTTTCAAAGAGCGAGTCAAGTAGTTATATGAGAAGTTAAGTTTTATAACAACATAACAAAATCAATTTAATTATAAAAAATTATAGATTAAGTGTCAAATATTATATTTTTAAGAAAAAATATAATATTTGACACAAAACTGTATAAAATGTTAATATATACAAAGAAAAAGGAGAATATTTAGGGTAATTGGTAAATTTAAAAACTAAAAGTAAAAATAATAACTAAAAAAAGAATATTATTTGAATTTTGTGGATTTTGTACATGGATTATTAAAAGACAGAGTATATGTGGTTTGTAAATTAATTTTTGTTTTTTAGATTTAGGATATAAACAATTCATTTTATTATTCTGAAGATTTTTTTGAGCTAGTTTTATCGATTATTACAATATCAGAAAGTTCTGAGGTGATATGAGAAAAATGGGTTCTGTTAATTCAAAAAGTTAATAAAAGTGTGTATAAGTCTTTCTCAAAATACAGTCTTAAATCTTGAAATTTAAAACATTTAGAAATTTTTAAATCACATATATTACTATACTGCTACGCAATTTAATAAAGTAAGTGATAGGAATTGATTCTGTTAGGTTGTTATGAAAAAATAGCTTAACATTTCGTAGAATTACTCGCTCTTTGAAAATTATATAAGTTTGATTAATTTATTGCATGGCAAACAAGCTTGCAATAAATAGGATTTTTGCAGGTTAATCAAAGATATTGATTAACTAAATTAAGCAGCAACAAACCAAGAATGTTTAGATTTGCTATCGCTAGCGAAGCCGGCAACTTCAGATGGAGTATGATTGTTTAATGATCCATGAGGTCTTATAAAGTTATAGTGAAAGATAAATACAGATATTAAGTTATTAGCTTTCTCGAATGAATTAAAGCCTTTTTTAGCTTTATACCAAGCTTTAAAAGTTTTATTGAAAGATTCTATAAGATTATTACTTGTATCACTGGACATTGGTGCTACAGGAATATGCTTAGTATTTGGCAAAACTTTAGCTACAGCTTGATTATATGAAGGCAATCTATCAGTAATGAAATTACTAGGTTCACCAAATTTTTTAGCTTGATTAATTAGAGTAAAAGCAGAATCTTCACTACGTGATTTCGTAAGATGAAATGCTAATATGAAGCGTGTTTCTGGGTCTATAGCAAGCCATAGATAATACTTTTCGCCATTTATAAATACAACAGTTTCATCAGCGTGCCAATCGTCAGATTGAAGATTTAACTGATCTTTAAAGGAATCAGCTTTCAGATTGAAGAATGGTGCAAATTTATGAGCTCAACTCGCTATGGTTACATGGGATACTTTTATATTTGCTGTTTTATGTAGGAAATGTGAAATAGCACGTGTTGATGTATTGTTTAAAAAATACAATGTTAAAGCAGTGAGAATAACATGTAGTGGGAATCGCATTCCTTTCATAGAAAGGGAGCCGATAAGATTTTCACTAGATGCATTATCAATATTTAGATTATGATGTTCAACAATTATGTGATTACATTTTCTATTACCACACTTATAACGATTGTAGTGCTTATATTGATGATATAGATATGTAGCTTTACCACATTTGGGGCACTTAGGATAATTTCTTTTGGGACGACCAACATCATCTCCGGCGACGAATTGCCGTTTACAATTCTTACATTGATATTTTTGATTAGCCTGCTTATCTAAACCAAACTTATATAATTGGTCAGAATGACAGCGAGGACATTTTAATTTAGTTTTGTTCATTGTTCTTCTCCTTTCAAGGGGGATATTTGGTTCTTGTAAAACTTATTGTATTTCCTTAATTTGAGAAGAGAAATGTTCATATAACTTAACAGAACGCACAATTTGGATAGGATAAATATTCTTAATCTAAGAAAGTAAGAAAACTTAATGAATTCTTTAACCTATAATTAATATATTTAAAATTTAAATGTATTAATAAATTAATGTATATTGATTCTCTTTAATATCTCTTTAAATGTATATATTTAATTTTATACAATTTTATTACTTAATTCTCTATACTCACATTCTTATTTGTATAAATATTTATATACAGAATATGATTGCTTTAAATAATATACTATATAACTATCTATTAATTATTCCTTTGCCATTCTTTTATTATAATATATTAAATACTACTTTAAACTTATACTTATTTTTATACATAGCTTTTTTAGTCAATATTTTTCTTCATATTTATTTTATATTTATATTAAGTTTCAATGTTTATTATTTCCCTATTTTTCACGCTATATTTTATATAATGAAATATTTGTTTATATATTTTAAGTTATTTAATTTTCTATCAACTCAAGATATTTTTACTTTGTTGTTTGGCTATTTATTGCTATGTATTTTTTTATAAAATTAAATTCAAAAATAAAATTATCCGAAAATAATTCATCAATTAAATGAAGTTCTTTCAACTATAAAAGAGTATTTAGAATACAAAAAAAGAAGTTATATTAAGATTGAATTTATTGATTCAATCTTAATATAACTTCTTTTTAATTTTTCAAAATTTTATATACTATTTTAACATAAAAATAAACAACTAGCTTCATTTTGAAGTTAGTTGTCAACAGTCTGAGGAGATAACTAAATTAATAGTTATCTCCTTTTAACATGAATAAATGTATTATAAGGAATATCCTTACCCAATTATATTTTAGCACATTCTTATATTACTTTAAATAGTATATTTAACATTATTAAGAAATTATATTTACTGTTTATCAGAATAAAAAAGATGGTCGAATGAGCAATGTCATTAAGTTAATTAGTTGTTATAAACAGAGATAGAGCCAATCAAAAACATATGTGTTTTTGATTGGCTTTATTTGTATTTAGAATACCACCGGTTAGACCGGTGGTTCTGGAAAGCTTTTAGCTATGAGTAGAAAAAACAATACCTCCGATGTAAGATAGTAGTAGGTTTGCCGACTACAACTAAAATACATAGGAGGTGTGTCCGAAATGGACAATAGTAGTTTAGCACATACTAAAGTACAGTTTACAAGGGACTACACAAGGTAGGTATCTGACGGGAGGGATTTTCCATGTAATATTCAAGCTGTCGCTTGTGGCGGCTACGGTGGTAATCATCAAGTCCACCACCCGCCGCTTGTCGTCAAAGGATATGCTGTCCCAAGTGTCGAGGTAGCCGGAAATCCGGCTGACCTGTTCCGGGCTGATAGCTTCCACCGTCAGCCCCGCTATCCTCGCCAGAAGCTCCTGCTTGCGCCCATCCAGCTCCGCTATTTTCACATTCACATAGGAGAGCAGGACATTATTCGCACCTGTCAGGCTGTCCACCAGCTTTTCAATCTCACTGTCCACATGGAGAAGTTCCACTTGCAGGGCGGCGATTTTCGGATTTTCCTTTGTCGCTTTCTTCCTGCCCGTCAGCGTCTTATAGCTTGCCAGCTTCTTGACTATCTGCTGATAGACCACCGCTTCCAGTTCCGAAATGATGATTTTCCCACAGCCGGGACAGCTTTTGTTATCCAGCCGTTTTGTGCAGCGGAGGTATTGCTTGCCCGACGGATTGAAGATACTCATAAGGGCATAGCCGCAGTTCCCGCACTTGATTTTTCCCGCCAGCCATGTATGGGTGGCTTTCCGGGCAGACTAGATTTTCATGTTGTTCATCAACTTCTTGCGGCAGGTCAGCCACACATCAGCCGGGACAATCCCCTCATGGGGCGCAAGCACCAGCATTTGGTCTTTCAGTTCCATGCTCTTGCGTCTCTTGACATCACGCCCTTGATACAGATAACACCCGTTCATGCCGGAGAAGTCGGCGGCGTCATTGACGATGACCGTACCTTGACTTTTGAAAAATTCGTATACATCAAGGTCTGCCTGCACATAAACCGGGTTGCGTAACATCTGCGCCAATGTAGGGCGTATCAGTTCCTTGCCATTGAACAAAATCCCCTGTTCGGCAAAGTACCGGGTAATGTCCCAATAGGAAGTTGTGGGCTGGGCGTACATCTCGAACATCAGCCTCACATGGGCGGCTTCCTCCGGGTTTACCACCAGCTTCTTTGTGTTGATACTGTCCAGCTTGATAGGTTCGGTGTGGTAGCCGTAAGGGGCTTTGCCGCCCATCTTGAAACCACGCTGGCACCGGGAATAGTAAGCGTCCGTTCAATGTCGTCAACTTAAGTAATTTGTAAATATAAATCACGATTATTTTTAGATGATATATTTAAATTTCTTCTAAAAAATGGTACACTAAATAAATCCACTGGTTAAAGTGAATTTTGAAATATGCAATTATTTGTAATTTAAATGCATGATTTTTTATTGTGATGATGCTTTTTCCTTGGATGTTTGTTTTTTCGCTCACGAGAACGATTGGGACGTATTTGTGAGCGAATTTTTTTAGATTTTTCTAATATTATTTCTAAAATTTTTCTTGTTAATTTAGCATTAACTAATAAATTAATAATTCTATTAAAAACTTGCCCAAGTATAAAATTTCGATTTGCTTGATACATTGATTTTAAATTCTTATCTTTAATTTCATCTGCTATCGCAGCATCGGCCTCATCTTTTATAAGAGCTACAACCATTGATAAATAAATAGAAACAAAAAAGTCTTGTTCTATAGAAATTGGTTTTGTTCCCGAAAATTCTTCTATCTGAATACTACTTTTTAACTCTTTGTATTTACTTTCGACTCCCCATCTAAGGAAATACAACTCTTTAAATTCATCATATTTAATGTTTTCATCAAAAATATTAGTGACTAATATTTCTGTAATGTTGTTTGAAAGCTCTATTTTTATAACACGCAATTTTCTGTATTTTCTCTTTATTTTATATTCCAAAATACAATCATTGGAATCAATATTTTGTACTGTTTTAAATGATGATGGTACTCTCATTAAGAAAAGCATATTTTTAGTATCTAAATAGTCAAACATCTCATAAGAAGGGTATCCTCTATCAAATATTACAATACTGTTTTTTGATAATTTTTCATTGTTGATTTGATCTAGATGTTGTTTTGCTAATTCTCTTTCACTAGTTTTAAATTTAGTTATTGAAGCATCAATTATAATATCATTTAATATATCATATAAGGCTGATGCCGTCGCAACTGCTGTTTGAGTTTTATTTTGATTTTTACTTACTCCAAAGTATTTACCACATTCAATAGTATCAGGAACTTGTATAGATGTTCCATCAACTGCAAGAATATTAAATCCATGCCATTTATTCAATTTCTTTTTTGAATTATAAAAAGAATCAACAAATAATCTACATAGTTCTTTAAAGGCTTCAGGTGAAATATTTTGTCTTGCTTTAGAAAATGCTTGCTTTGATATATTAGGAAAGTTTAAACATGTATGATTTTCAATAAAATTATCTATTTCTAAAGGTATAGACTTTCGTAATACAGAACAAATTAAATAAACTACATTAGAAAACGATAGTTTTCTTTTCCTTGAAAAAGAATTTCCTAAACTATATGACTGCTTATATTCATCTGAAACAATTAATTTATTTGTTCGTTTTAAAATTTGTGATAGTAATTTAATATTTTTCATAAAATCAAACCTCGCTATAAATTTAATATCTATAGCGAGGCTGCATTTTTTTACCTATTGTCAAGTGTTTTTTATTAAATTTTCTATATTTTCTTAAGTTGACGACATTGGCGTTGGCTTTTCCGTTCTCAAAGCGGTTGATACTGTATCTTGATAAATGGGTAAGGCTCGCAAGCTGACCTTGTGAAAGACCGCTGGCAAGGCGTTTGTTCTTCATTTCAAGTGCAAATTCTAAGTTGTTCATTGTATTCCTCCAATCCCACAACAACCTTGAAATACCTGTAAACCAATTTTCAAAAAGTGTGATATGCACTATCTTCTTAAAACTTCTTATGATTCCTCACAGCTTTGGGATTGTATGGTTTTTGGATAGTTTCGCTTGTAATAGTGCCCCCCTGTTAGATAACGGGGGCACAGGTAAGGCTGGCAGGCTCGCCAGCCGACAAAGAATTTCTGCCCCTTGACGGCAAGCCGTCATGGCGGTTTTTGCTCCGCCCGCCACCGTGTCAGAAATCCTTTGACGGTAAACCTTATTTTGCCTTTTCTAACTATGCCATATCAACCGATATTCATATCTACGGGTTTGATTAGATAGTCTTTACTTTTTAAATGGTTTTATATTTCATTCTGTTGTGCTTAATCATTTACAAACACATAATAATTCTTGTGTGCTTATTTATCGATATCTTTTTTGTCTTTACAAACTATATTAAGCATGATAGACTTATAACAGGAACGAAATAAGAAGATGTACAGAGTTACGGAGGGTTATGCAGTGAAAATAAATTTTTTAGGAAACAACATACAGACCATCAGAAAATACAGAGGAATGAAACAGCAGGAGCTTGCGGACAAAATCGGTATCAATATGCAGAGCCTTTCCAAGATTGAACGGGGATTGAATTATCCTGCCTATGATACGCTGGAAAAGATAATGGAAGTGCTGGACGTAACACCCAATGAATTGTTATCGGGAGAATGGAAATATGTCAATCAGGCTGAAAAGGAAGTCTGTCAGTTTCTAAGAGCCGAAGAACGCCTAAATACAGAACTGAAACACGGGCATTATGACAACTTTTTTGACAGTGAGGAAGAATGGTTGGAATATGAGTTAGAAAAGTTACGGGAATATATTACCGACTACATCAACGGAAATAACATACAGGCAGGCGACCTTTACCCAATCAAAGAATTTATCCAGCATTTGAAGTTTCAAAGACTGTTAGACCGCTATGATGATTTATACAGTATGGATATGTTTGGGGAAAGCATAGAGGGACATAAGTATAAAACACCTTTCCAATTCGTGAAACGGATAAACCCCAACTCAAAAGAGGATATGGAACTGTTACGGGAAGTATTAAGGAATAACCATTTTGATGATGAGGATGAATAATCTTTTTCCTCTTGTGAGAAGATACAGCAAACAAAAAGCTCGATCAAGATTGCAAGCACCACCAAAATGGTGGCAAGCTCTTGACAGGGCTTTTTCTTTTCTGTTGTGGGTAATCAAGAGGAAGAAAGGAATAAAAGCGTGTATCTCTGTAAAGGGGTACACGCCTATCCTCTATCTCTTTGATAACTGATATATTCGTTTGCTGTACATTGACAAGCGTTTCCTGCCTGTATTTTGAATAGTACATGGGAAAGTTTAGCGGTTCAGTATCATCTTACTTCGTATCTTCAATCTTGTTTTGCTTTGACATGCAGGGGATTTTATCCATTCGGCAATCATTCTAAATTCCCCAATCTTGACTAGTCATTTGTAACTTTACCATATGCGGATAAATTTTGCCTGTGTTTATCAACTTGTTTGGCGTTCCTTGTTCAGCCACAGAACCGTCTGAAAGTACAACCACTTTATCTGCGCCACTTACAGTACGCATACGGTGGGCGATAACAAGTACCGTTTTATCCTTTATCAATCTTGATAAAGCAGCCTGTATCAATGTTTCATTTTCTACATCAAGACTTGCTGTAGCTTCATCAAGTAGAATAATAGGGGCGTTTTTGAGAAACGCACGGGCGATTGAAATACGCTGCCTTTCACCGCCGGATAGTTCACAGCCATTTTCACCAATCATACTATGATAGCCGTTCAGGAGTTTTGTAGCAAATTCTTCACAATTTGCCAGCCTTGCCGCCGCAATCACTTCCTCGTCCGTTGCGTCCTTTTTGCCAATTCTAATATTCTCCATGATTGTATTGTTAAATAAGGTTACATCTTGAAATACAATCGAATACAGTGACAGCAGTGTTTCCGGCTCTATTTTGGATATGTCCATACCACCGACAGTGATTTTACCTTTGCTTATATCCCAAAATCGCGAAGCAAGACGTGAAACAGTAGTTTTTCCTCCGCCGGACGGTCCAACCAATGCGGTAACTTCTCCTTGTTTTGCGATAAAAGAAACGTCTTTTAATACTGTTTCTCCAGAGTCGTAGGCGAAACCTACATGGTCAAAGACAATATCATAACCCTTGTTTGATAGGGTGTTACTACCTTTTTGAATAGGCTGGTCAAGAATTTCATTCATACGATTTATGTTCGTTTTAGTGGAGATTATCGCAGCCAGATTTTGCAATGCCCCCTCAAGCGGTGCATACAGTCTTGAAGCTGTAAGCAAAAACAGAAAGAACAACGGTATATCAATTTCCCCACGAACAAGCAGTGTAGAACCTACCAACGCAACCGTAGCAATCCCGAATTTTAATATCAACGTAGAAGAAACAACAAAAAGTGCTGTTCCAAGCTCTGTTATAATATTTCGCTTTTCTACATAATCAATTTTTATACCAAGCCCTTTTAGATAGTTTTCTTCCGCATTATTTGCCTTTAAGTCCTGCAAGCTTTCGATACACTCCTGTACGCCGTTCTCGAGTGCAACATTTGCTTCTACGGATTTTCGGTTAAAGTATTGCTGTATACGTGCGGAAAAGAATATAATTGTAAACGCAATCGGTAAAACCCAAATAGCAGCAAGAGCCATACGAAAATCTATGATAAAAAGATTGATTGCGATGAGCGTTGTTGAAATCAAGGAACCTGCTAAAGCGGGTACATAATGAGAAAATGCTGTTTCTAGTGTTGCACAATCGCCCATAATTGAATTTGTCAAATCAGCAAGGTCTTTCTTGCCGAAAAAAGATAATGGAATTTTTCGGAGCTGTTCTGCTAAGGATATACGCCTTACCCCACTTTCTACATAAGTAGCTAAATAAGTCGCATTATACTGAAACCAAGTCGCGATAAATATAAGGCATAAACATACCAAAGCAACAACTGTATAGAAAGCGATGCGGCTTCCATTTACGCCCCCATTCATGGTATCAATGACAAAATAATAAAGAAGTCCAACAGGAAGCATAAAGGATATATCTTGTGCAACACAAGCAATACAGCCTTTTACTAAATCAACAGCCCCTTGTCTTGATAACGCAAAGCGTCTTTGTAATATCTTAATCATACGTTTACCTCCTCCTTTGCTATTTTCCATTCTGCTGCTTCGGAATAATTCCTCCACATTTTTGTGAATATTCCGCTTTTTTCTATCAATCCGCTATGTGTGCCACTTTCGACAATTTCACCGTCTTTCAATACATAAATACAATCTGCGGCTGTAACTGACGACAATCTGTGTGCAATCATAATCACCGTTTTTCCATTTGAGAGAACGGATAAAGCTTGTTGCACACGTACTTCATTGTCAGGGTCGGCAAATGCGGTAGCCTCGTCAAGAATTAGGATCGGTGCATTCTTTAAAATTGCACGGGCAATTGCTATTCTTTGCTGTTCGCCGCCAGACAAGTACACACCTTTTGTACCGACAACCGTATCTACTCCTTTTGGCAATTTTTCAATAATATCTTGACATTGTGCAGCTTCTAAGGCACGAGCAACTTCTTCACGAGTAGCGTCAGGCTTTGCCATACGCACATTTTCTAATATGGACGCTTTAATAAGACGGCTATTCTGAAATACAAAAGATACCTTATTCATCAATGTTTCTTTTTGGATTTCGCGTATATCAATATTTCCTATCAGTATGCGCCCTTTTTGCGGGTCAAAAAATCTTGTGATAATGTTTGCAAGTGTCGTCTTACCACCACCAGACGCACCTACTAATGCCACTACCTGTCCCGACTTTATTGACAGAGATATATCATTAAGTGCGTTTTTCTCACCGTCATAGCTGTAACTAACATGTTCTAATGTAATTGAATTGTCATATGGTATATGATTTGTCCTGCTTTCAGACAATGGCTTTTCGCCCAATACTTCATCAATTCTGTGTATTGCATCACCTACAATCATTGCGTCCTCACTCATAAACATAATTTTAGTGAGCGTTGTACCAATAACAGGCGTAATTACAATATAAAAGATAAGGTTAAGCAGCACTTCATTTGTTACGCCATTTCTTGTAAAGAGAATACCTCCGGCAATCAAAAACGCAAATACGCCGTTGATTGCAGTTGTATAGAACATCATAGGTAGACGCAGTGCTTTTGTGTATGCAATTACCCACGTTTCGTAATTATCTATTGCATTTTGGAAACGTTTGAAAGAAAAAATTGTCTGCCCGAAAGTCTTTACTACGGGTACACCTCGTACATATTCAACTGCTTCATTTGACATATCAGAAAGGGCATTTTGATATTGCTCCATACGTTTCTCCATGTCTTTTCCGGTCATTTTCATCATAATCAGAAATCCAAGAACCACTGGAACAAGGCTCAAAAGTCCTAATCTCCAATCAAATGCAAGCAATAGAAAAAGTAGTCCTATAGGGGTAGCAATCGCTCCCGCTTTGTCGGGTAGTCTGTGTGCAAGATAAGTTTCGGTAGCAGCACTGGAATTATTTACAATTCGACGTAACTTTCCACTTCCGTATTTTTCAGTAACTCCAAGCGGCAAATTTGTAATATGCTGCATTAGTTCTTTTCGGATATTTGCGGCAACACGGAACGCACTTATGTGTGAACACATCAAAGCCGTAATATAAACAACAATAGAAATAATCGCAAATAATACAGCAGACCAACCGTAACTTATAACATTCTCTGCCTGTGAGAAATTAGGGGAAACTTCCAGTATGTCGTGAATAATACGCCATATATACCAGAAAGGCACAAGTGCTAACAAAGCACTCATTGCAGACAATACCCATGAAAGATAGGTCAATATCTTATGCCCTCCGGCATAATTCATCAATCTTGATAGATTAGACAATTTTTTCATATCAAAACCTCCTTAAATTTTTATTTTGTTTTAAACTTCATAAAGTTAGTATTAACTAAGTCTTGTGTGAAAATTTTAGGGCAAATCGCCCTAAAGAATAATTCTTTTTTATTGTCCCATAATTTTCATCCACCCAGCAGTATAAAAAGCCCTCATTTCTTGCAGATNATGTTTTGCTTCTTCAAGAGGCATTTCATGTACAATCAGCTCAAAAAAGGTATTAAACATTCCCGTTATTAAGATATGCTCTAACCGTTCATCTATAGGCGGTGCAGGTCTTCCTAACTCTTTAAGAACCATTAAATAATCATGTGTGCCCTGTGTTTCGATTTCCACCATTTCATCAATCAGTTTTGAAAAACGCGTTCCCTCTGAGCAGCANAGTATGAGCTTAAATTCGTTCAAATGTTCATAGGCGTACAAAAGCATTTCATACATACATTCGGCAGAAATAGA
>BAAW01000328.1_pt1 | contig 12938 bp, 16 predicted proteins | sample 270468 | NCBI WGS metagenome assembly BAAW01 (sample SAMD00036526, study PRJNA27859) | human gut metagenome | isolation source: feces from healthy human sample F1-U, Infant, Female
GACATAAGTGCTCATTAGTTGTATCTTCCTTACGTCTAACTTCTGCCTGATAGCCACCAGGAAGCCCCGCGATACCATTCTGAAATTTGGTTCGATAACAATATATTCTTCAGTACCGCCATGCGGCATACTGCGTATAAGAAGATCGTTCTTATCAATAGCAATATCGCTTCGATGAATGTAAATCCTATCTTTTTGAACGCTCCCCTTTATCCCATCGGTCCTGACGCCATTTTGTTTAACTAGGGAAAGAGTGTCACGCATCATTTGTGCTAACGGCATGTATTACCCCGAAAAAAGGCTGATTAGTGTGGCCGTTAGCATAGCAAATGGTGTGAGTAATTTCCCTTGCTCGGTTCGAGAAATGTTCTCCGTGCTCTAACGACAGAACCATGTAACCTATTATCTCCGGGTTTACCTTTTTTCGGATCTTCGGTGAAAAAGAGAGAAGAAAGGATATGTTAAGCATATCCATATGCAAAGCATCTGCATATGTATCACCTATACAAACCCATTCTAGAGGCATATACTTCACCTATGCGGGAATACTCCCTGGCATACCCGGCATATGAGGAAAACCCATGCGCACAGTTTCGATATTTAAAAACGGCAATAACCGCGCCATCCGTCTGCCCCGCGACCTGGATTTTGAAGGGGTCAGTGAGCTGGAGATCGTCCGGGAAGGGGACAGCATCATCCTGCGTCCTGTCCGGCCGACCTGGGGCTCGTTCGCGCAGCTGGAAAAGGCCGATCCGGACTTTATGGCGGAGCGCGAGGACGTTGTCACCGACGAAGGACGATTTAACCTGTGAACAAAACCTACATGCTCGACACCAACATCTGCTCGTTCATCATGCGCGAGCAGCCGGAAGCCGTCATTAAGCGTCTGGAGCAGGCCGTCCTGCGCAATCACCGCATCGTGGTCTCGGCGATCACCTACGCCGAGATGCGCTTCGGCACCATCGGCAGGAAAGCCTCGCCCCGCCACGGGCAGCTGGTCGACGCATTCTGCGCCCGCCTCGATGCCGTGCTGCCCTGGGATCGGGCGGCGGTGGATGCCACCACGGCGATCAAGGCGGCACTGGCCGCAGCCGGGACACCGATTGGCCCGAACGACACCGCGATTGCCGGGCACGCCATCGCCGCCGGCGCCATCCTGGTGACAAATAACACGCGGGAATTTGAACGGGTGCCGGACCTGGTGCTGGAAGACTGGGTGAAGTGAAACCGCTATAAATTTCGTGACGGAGACTACAGACATGACTTCAGAACACACGAGTTACGGCTGGCTTTTCAAAACACAGGAAGAGGAAATTTCCGGAGATATTGTTATTGATCTGGAACATCTGCCTCCGGAGCTTAAACAGGCTGCTCTCCAGATTTTACTGGATCAGATTGACCGCGATGCGGCAGAGAAAAAACTGGCCGAATTAATACAGCAACTTGAATTTGATATCACCGCAGCAGAACTGTCCGCGTATCTGTTTAAACCGGGCCATGCCTGACAGTTGACCCGGTAGTGATATCAGTGAAGACCTTCAGAGAACTTCACTGCGGCGGCGGGAGCAGATTACAGAGCCGTGCCTCTGGCCGGTACCGTCAATATGGTGATATTAACGCCCTCGAGCTTCAGTAGCTGGATTTTTCTTGCGATCCCTCCGGCATACCAGTCAAAGCTTAGAGAGTCAAAGCTGCCGGAATGAAAGCGGTTTTCCCATCAATGGAAAAATATAACGCAAGTAAGTATAGATAAGCGCTGCCTGGTATCAGGCTGCGCCAGCATCTGTATATTGATACATTTTAAATCGCTCAAAACGTACTTAACGCACGTCTTTGTACGGTTGGGCTTCAGGCCCCCACTGCCACTTTATAACGCTTGTCATCCACCTAGCCACCATTCAAGATGACTTATAACTGACCGTGCACAATGAAGGTAAAAGTAATGACTTTTGGGGAAAAAAAACACAATACGGTTAAAACGAGAATGGGAACAGAGCTGGCCAGTATTAGACACGATGGTAACCTTGTCTCACTACTGCGCCTTCTGGCTGAAGAAATCATTAAGAACACTCCCGTTATAGGTAAACCCTGGGAGGTAAGCAGTAAAGTGCTTAAAAGACTCGATGATATTGAAAAGAATGAGCAGGCAGAGCGTATTAATCATTATATTCTGGGCCTCAGTAAGTTAAGTCGTGAGCAGATGGACGGAGATCTGGGTTCTGCAGACCTGCTGGCTATCCTCCGTAGGCTACTGGAGGACGATGAGGCCGGGAAAACGCGTTTTTATGTCCGGCTCACGGTCAGTCTGGCTGAAAGTAAACTGGATGCGGGTCAACGGATACACTTCGTGAGACTGGTCAGTGCATTGACGCTTCATCAGATCGATTATGCCCGTGAGCTGTATATCCGTAAGACAATTCCGCTGCAAGGGTATGACACTGAGGAAGTGACCGAAAGAGAGCTGACCGGGCGGACGGATGGCATGTCACGTCAAGCACTGAATACATTGCTGAACTGGGGGCTGCTGACGGAGAGGGAAAACAAACTAACCTGGGATAAGAAAGAGTCTTCTAGCTACAGACTGAATGAGGATTTCAGGCTGCTCGTGGCGTTTTTGTTTGATGAAAGGGATCGACAGCCAGTGAATATTAATAAGCAGCCCAAAAAGACATATGATGTCATCCTCGTCCGTAATCTTCCTTCTGTCAATAACTTGTACGAGTTGTACATAAAGGAAAAGCTCGAAGCGCAGGGTATACAAACTGGAATTGTAGAACGGACGGGAATTGTAGAAGAGCAGGTCATTGTTGGCGCGCACATGCTCGATACGTGGGCACCATACTACCTTCATACTCAAATCCTGAGAATCAGCAGTAACCAATTGAATGATAAGGAATATACCCAGGTCGTTATTACCAGAAATGGAAGTGAACCACTACCTAATAATGAGCTTACGGTACGCGCATTCAGGATAGACAAACACATCTTCAGGGGCACAGGTAAAAACGAAGCTAAGGCTGCTACCAAACTACAGCCCGAACTGGACAGCATCATTAAATTTATTTTGCAGCTTCCCAAAAGGCCTGATTATGGCTCAGCCCCTGACTGACCCACGATCTAAGCGCGTCACAAAGGGGGCTCGAGGAGTCCTGTCGCAGAGCACTGTATTCCCAGCTCTGCCAGATGAGAATTGAGTTCGGGAACTGCTGGCTCTGGCTCCGGATGCCATCCCGCGGCTTCGTGCGATACAGCATGCGTTTAACCATATGACCGCAGACACCTTCGCCAGGGCCGTACCGAATGTTCCTATGGCCCTGGTGGCCTCGCTCCTAGTCAGTTTTTCGGACAATTAAACGCCCGGCTCCTGTATGAATGGCGGATCATCTCACCGTTGCTTCCCGGCTGCGGGTTTCTTTTTACGAACCGGCCATGCTCCGGGAAAACCCGCTTTACTTAACCGTGTACGGTGCATTTTAACCGCCACAATGCTGGCGGGATCGGGCAAATCAAGCGAAACCGTCGCCAGAGTAGCCAGACTGGCGTCGGTCAGCCGGAAACCTGCCGGCAGCCCCCAGTAACAGGTTCTGGCAGTTTCAATGCAGCTGAAAAGCTCCCGGAGATAGTCCGGGACAAGCTCTCCGCGTCCGGAAACCAGTGCCCTGTCACTTTCCTCCATGAACTCGATCTCCACGGTTTCCTTGGCGAGGGCCCGCAGAATATCCTGCAGGGATGGCCAGTATTTCAGCTCATAAGTCCCCAGTGACAGGAGCGGGTCACGTACGCAGGAGCGGTAATGACCATTTCCTGCTGCAGCCCTGTCAATCTGCTCTACGATGTGAACCGTTTTATCCAGCGTAAAACAGTTGTGATTCAGGATGTGCTCCCGCGCATCCAGTTTTCCCGCGAGTTGTGTCGCCAGCTGCACGATGCCGATGTTGAGGTTTTCCAGCTCGCGGAAATCCTCTTTGAGCCGCTGAACGGCTTCATTCGTTCCGGACTGGCCGGCAAACACAATCTGCTCAAGCAGTGAGTGGCACTGTTGCCAACTCAGACCGTACCGGGCAATTTCTTTCCAGACGGATCTCATCTCGGCTTCACGGGCGATCAGCCGTTCTATCATTGGCCATGCGGGTTCTCGCAAGGGGGGGGTCTGCAACCCTATAAAATAATTTTTTAGCGTTTCCAGCACATCTGTTGGCGTGGCCGTTCGGGTGTATTTCATGTGAATAGCTCCGTGATTAGTCCTGCCAGCAATTATCTGTCTGCCATTTCGCTCTGTCGGTAACGCAGAATCAAAAAAAATCTCTGCTCCGTGTTACCGGAATATTGCCGTGGAGAGGGGGAAGGCCGCCGTCGCGGAGCAGTTAAAAAAGCTGAATGTAGGGACAAGTTTGACTGCTCTGGTAAATTGCCCCATGTTTCCCTCAGCGGATCAAGGACCAGCGAATGCTGGCCATCACAAGCTCGTAGTGAACTAACGGACTGGTCGCTAGACGAAGACCACCCGCCCAGCATTCATCGGAGAATTTCAGAGCTTCATCGCCGGTACGCTGAGACGGCTCCCGACTTGCCAGCCAGCGTGACTGGACTTCGTTCCGGGTTCTGTTCATTTCTTGCTGCCTTCAGGAGTGATTGACTTCTCCGATCTTGCCGTCACGACATTTCGGGTGCATCAACTTCTCATCCAATGAACCGTAAGTAACGTGTTAATTGCAGGTACATCTTCCGGCTCAGCCAGAAAGTAAAAATGAGGTGATCCAGACCGCTTCAGTACTTGATAACGATGGGTCCCATCTCCGAAATGAAATCCACCATATTCGTGCACACATAACAAGACCGGTGAAATAGGCCATCCTTTTGCGATATGAAGTATTGCCCTCCCTAGTTTCGGGTTGGTAAGTTCCCCCCAGAGACTGGAATCCGTCAGTCGAAAGTAGGGATGAAGAAGAGGGTCAAAATCAGCAAAAGAGGCTTTTCCCAGGACCATAGACGCGATATCAACTTGAACACAGTCAGCAGGCAGTAATACCCTTAAATCTGGAAGGGCAATCGTATGTTTGCGCCCCTGAACAGACAAATCCCAGTTAATTTCTGTCTGTCCTGCCGTTGGCCATTTGTCCGGAGACAACCCCTCAAGGGCATCAATCTCATCATCTGAAATCCGGAACAATTTTTCCCGGTATTCATCTTTAAACAATGAACTCAACGCCTCAGCCCACATATCGCGAGCGGCATCGTTCCGGTTATCTGTCATTGCCATATTCTCATATACAAAGAGGACCACATTATGCGCCTTTGCACGCTCAGGAGCCTAATACAGGCATGTGGTAATCAGCACAAATAACTGGCTTCCGACTTAGCCAGAAATCGGATCTGCGAGGCGGGAAATCCGCAATAGATATGATAATTAAAGAAAATGCATAAAATCATATCTGATATGATGTTTAATTGATTAGCAATAAACTATACATGATATGACTTTACACTTAACCAGACATTATCAGACGGAGCGGGCAGGATGGATGAAAAAGTATACTTTCGCCTCAGCTATGAAACGATGACCGCCGACACGGAAGACTTCATTAACGGGTGTCTCGAACGAGCCGGCCGCGCAGACTGCAACGACCCCGATGCGGAGATTGCCCGGGCACGCAGTGCCATTGAACTCTGGTACCACCTGGCGCTGGCGGGGCGTGCCCCGGAAGACGTCACCGACAGAGACCAGCTGCGGCTGACTGAAATGATCCTGCGCGCCCCGACGGCAGAGCAACGCTCATGGCAGCCATAACCTCCCGCCGGCCGTCGCCACTGCAGCGGCGGATCCTGATAGTGCTGGCCGCCCTCGATGCGAAACGTCCGGGGCCGGTGGCCACGCGGGATATTGAGCGGGTGCTGGAGCAGGGCGGGGACGCCCCGGTGTACGGGCCGAACCTGCGTGCCTCCTGCCGGCGGATGGAAGCCGCGGGCTGGCTGCGCACCCTGCGCGCCCCGAACCTGCAGCTGGCCGTCGAGCTGACGGATGCCGGCCACGGGATTGCAGAACCGCTCTACCTGGAAGAACGCGATGCTGAAATTGCACGACAACGCCGGACAGAAGTCCGGAGTCTGCCATTACGCCAGACGGCTGCCGGTGACGCGGTGGAGCTGCAGCTCGGTGATGACCATTATACCCTCCGGGAAGCGGCTTACGTGATCCGTCTGAACGGGACCACCTGTCTGCAGCTGACTGATGCCGGTGGCATTCGCGGGATAAAAGAGGGTGATCCCCTGCAGGTGGCCGACTGGTATCAGAGCTGTTTTGATGCAGGCCTGCCCGTCGCCATCCAGGTGAATGAGAGCCGGGACTGACCGCCACCACACCAGGAATAAGAGCAAAATAATGAAAGTCACTGAGCCCAGACTGAATACGCTGATCGATAACCTGAACACGCTGATTTGTGAGGACAGCCTGCTGACGCGTCAGGAACGTGAAACGCTTGTGCTGGCCGTCGCCGCCATCGGCGCCATGAAAGGGCGCGTCAGCATGAAAAAAGACGAAGTGCCGGCCCGCGGCAGACGTGAAAATCAGGAGAAAAAAGACCGCCAGCCTGATCCGCGGTTCCCGCGAGCCGGTCACCAATGGCAGAAAGAAGAAAAGAACCTACTGCATGATGCGCTCGAACCGGTCCCGGATGAGGAGATCGGCACGCATCTTTTCTGGCTTTCCGAGAAACTGGGCAGAACGCCTTTCAGTGTTGCTATCCAGATAGCAGCCATCAGGGAGCTGCAGGCCGGGTGGGAGGAGCAGTTCAGGGAAATTTCTGATAAAATTCGTTTGTCCAGCCTCAGTATCAGTGACTATCTGAAAGAGAACGCCTCAGGCTTGAACACCTGAATGCCACGTGCGTTATCTACAAACAATAATATGTGGGGCAGTTATGAAAGCAGCGGTATGGGCAGTGGTTTATTCAGCGATATGTATTCTGGTCTTTTCGGGATGGGTGGCCTGCTTTGCGCAGCATGCTCCCTTCAACGGGCATGAGCATGATTTGACTTTAAAATATCTGCTTAATTTATTTTCTGTGTATGTTTTGATGGAACCCTTCTACCAGTTCTTTCAGGTGACTGAATATTTTAAAGCAATTCTGGTTCTGGAAGATAAAAGCGGCCAGTCGATAAGTTTTTATAATGAGATCCCTGTTATGTGGATATATAGTCTGTCCGCAGTTCTAACGTCTGTGGTTTATCTCATATACGCAAAATGGTTTGTTCGTAAAAGAGTACAAAGATAATAGTCCGTTGATGACTGACTTTAATACTTAGAATATTAGAATTTCAAACAGTACACAGAACCTGCAGAGAAAAAATGACCAAAAATGAATGGATTTTACGATTGAGGCGCTGTACTTCAGGGGAAACGCTGGAAAAGGTTATTGAAAAAAATAAGTATTCGCTTTCAGATTCTGAACTTGAGCATTTTAACGCTGCCGTGGATCATCGCCTGGCAGAGCTGACAATGGGGAAATTGTATGACAAAATCCCCCCTGGTGTATGGAAATTTGTGAAATAGACTAAAGATGGGGCGACGACCTCGCCCCTGTGTTTATCCTGGTAAAAGTAACTTTTACTCGTGCCCTGGACTATTTCAGCTCACTCAGCTGCTGACTGAGTGACGGAAATCCTGCCTGCGCCAGCAGGCGTGATACGCGCGCCGGAGCCGTTTGGTGCCGCTCCAGCCAGATAACCCGGAAATGCTGCTCGTCTCCATTTTCCCAGTGAGGAGGATTGGATACGCCAAACGGGCATTTCAGTCGCAATAGCGCGTCTTTAAATTCGCCATAGACAATTCCCTCCGGTACCAGGAACAAATCCCACTGCGCCGTCAGCTGCCGTATTTTTTGCGGATTTATACTATAGGTGTTCAACTGGCCTGTCAGAAAAACCGGCTGACTCAACTGTGTTGCCAGGAAACGGGCTGCTGCAAAATGGTGGGCGCCGTCGACATTGTTCCAGTATAGCCGGGCAGGCATCCAGGTAAACTGGCTGAATACCATCTCTGACAGCCGTAAGCCGTGGTGGCTGAGATTACGGTTTAACCGATCTCTGGTCAGTGGTATTGCCAATTCCTGGCAATACTGCTGCGCAAACGCATCCAGGCTGGAGAGTTCCTGGTCACAATCACTCGACGCACTCAGTCCCCCAACGGCCGTAATATCACAACAAAAACTTTCTGAGGTCTCACTGTTTATCAGACCATCCAGCTGAGGAATATGGCGCTGGAGGTAATCATAATCACCGTCGTGGCCGAGACGCAGGTAGCGAATACAGTGTTTTTCGTATTCGAGCCAGGTTTGCCAACAAACCACGGAACGCAGCCAGAACGTGTTCCGCAGTTGCGGGTGACTCACTGGCAAAATCCCGTTGTTTAGGCGACGGCGCAATGTGGCCGGATATCCCAGCGAATTTAGCAAGTCATCCAGGATGCCGTGGAGGATTTTACGCCACAGGGGCGGTGAGCTGCTTATTTCATCATCCATCATATCAATGATCCCAATTCAGTTCAGTTGCAACTGACCAACAGTTGTTGCTGGCCACCACAACCAGACTACCGCAGAAAAATTTAGGCCGAAGGGCCTCCAGACTCTAAAAGTAACTTTTAGAGAAATTTATTTTTGGGCATCATGAAATTCATGTAACTAACTGATATTTAACATAAAACGCATTAAGCGCACTAAGGTTGTGGTGGCTCAATGATAATGTCTATTTGAGGCTAATTTAGGAAGCTAAAAACTTGCCTTTAAATGGCATTCTAGGTAAGGAATTAGTTGTTTCATAAAATCATTATTGGTTTGGGTTAAGGCGAGCTCTTCCCAGCCATCTGTGGAAAGTATGAAAACCGTTGAGAGGATGATAGTCATTTTCCTTGCGCGGAATGATGATCTGTATCCATAGACTTTGAATACACCTATTTCTGTATGAATCCTACTGATTTTAAAAGGTAAAAGTGATTCTGACTGTTGCTTCATTAAGCCCCCTTCAAATCTTTAAAATCTACAGGCAAGGTTAGCGATACACGTTACCATTGAATTATATAAAACGTTGGCAATGTCCGCTCTTGGCACATAGCGGACAGAAAGCAAGACCCCAAGGTCCGCTATGAGCGATAAGCAGACGTGACATAATCGTATTATCCACCCTTACGAGCATTCCATTCGTCACGGGTAATTTCCCATAGCTCAGAATCCAGAATACCGCTGACATACGCTTTCTTTTCAGTCCTGATGTGACCTGCCCCCAGAGTTAGATACAACCTTCAGTTAGTAATGTCGGTTGGTTTTTCTTCATATTTCCCGTTTCGCCAGCCCGCTGCAAATTCAGCCGGCGTCAGGTAATTCAGTGATGAATGTGGTCGACACTCGTTATAATCCAGTCGCCAGTCATTAATGATCTTCCTGGCGTGAACAATATCGCTGAACCAGTGCTCATTCAGGCATTCATCACGAAAGCGTCCGTTAAAACTCTCAATAAATCCGTTCTGCGTTGGCTTGCCGGGCTGGATAAGTCGCAGCTCCACACCATGCTCAAAAGCCCACTGATCGAGTGCGCGGCAGGTAAACTCCGGGCCCTGATCGGTTCTTATCGTAGCCGGATAGCCGCGAAACAGCGCAATGCTGTCCAGAATACGCGTGACCTGCACGCCTGAAATCCCGAAGGCAACAGTGACCGTCAGGCATTCCTTTGTGAAATCATCCACGCAGGTCAGGCACTTGATCCTGCGACCTGTGGCCAGTGCGTCCATGACGAAATCCATTGACCAGGTCAGATTGGGCACCATCGGGCGGAGCAGCGGCAGACGTTCTGTTGCCAGCCCTTTACGACGTCGTCGGCGTTTTACACTCAGGCCATTAAGTTGATAGATGCGGTAAACCCGCTTGTGGTTAACGCAAAGACCTTCACGTCGCAGAAGCTGCCAGATACGCCGGTAACCAAAACGGCGGCGTTCAAGTGCCAGCTCTGTGATGCGTAGAGACAGCTGCGCGTCAGCAGGCGGACGCTGAGCCGAATATCGGCAGGTTGACAGGGACAGACCTGCCAGCCTGCAGGCACGACGTTGCGACAGCCCCTTAGCCTCGCACATGACTTCCACGGCTTCCCGCTTCTGGTCTGTCGTCAGTACTTTCGCCCAAGAGCCACCTGAAGCGCCTCCTTATCCAGCATGGCTTCAGCAAGCAGCTTCTTGAGTCTGGCGTTCTCTTCCTCAAGAGACTTCAGGCGCTTAACCTCAGGCACCTCCATACCGCCATACTTCTTACGCCAGGTGTAAAAGGTGGCGTAAGAAGTATGGCGTGCTTACGGCAGAGCTCACGGGCAGAAACGCCGGCTTCGGCCTCACGGAGAATACAGATGATCTGTTCGTCGGAAAACGCTTCTTCATGGGGATGTCCTCATGTGGCTTATGAAGACATTACTAACATCGCGGTGTGTTAATCAACGGGGAGCAGGTCAGTACACCCCTGTAACCCTGCTGGATCTCACGTAGCGCAGTTTGGTGATAATCTGAAAAATTAAGAGAACTGTCTACCCAACGAACATAAGGTTAAATCAGATTTCATGATATCTTAGATAGTAGATATCAGTTTAGCAAGTATATATGATAAATTATAGATATTTTAGGCGATTCTCTCAGTAAAAATTAACAATAAATGTAATAATAGCATTCACAAAATGATAGCATGTATACATTTTAGATAGGCAAAGGGGTTATGTATGTACAGAAAAAAAAGAGGAACAATCAAACCAGTAGCTATTTTGATTGCTATATTTTCTGCTTGCTTGATTTTGGACTTTCTTTTTTTTGTATATGATACTAACAATAAAAACAAAGAAACAATATCCGAAATATCACGCATCACTGATAACATGATCTCGTATGCAAATAAAACAAATGATACAGTAATGAGTATTACATCTAGTGGAAAGAATTGTGATGATTATCTTCCTGATATTAGAAGGATTGTTACTATAACTCCCTTTATACGCTCCACTTTTTTTGGTACGAATGATACTATAAAATGCCATTCCCTCATTGGGCGATTAGATATAAAAGACCCACAACCATCTTATGTGTCCAATAAGATGGCTTTGATTACAGGAAGTTTGATTCAGACAAAGCATCCAATTCTTTTGGTCAGGAAGAAATATAATTCAGACTTCTATGCTACTGCGATCGATGGTATGTATTTGCAAATGATAATGAAGCAGTTGTCAGAGTCAGGTTTGTCAATAGAGCTTAAGGTTGGCAATGTTTACTTATCAGCAAATGGTGAATTATCATTAACCTCCAATAATAGTAAAAATGTCGCATTTCAATTCATAAACTCAGTAAAATATCCATACCGGTTAAGTGCAGGTCTTAACTATACTTCCGTTTTTATTGCTTACTTATATATCCAACGCTATCATATCTATGCCCTAATATGTCTTTTTGTGGCATTGTTATTTATTATCATTAGGCGTTCAAGACTGCATTACACCCTAACTGATGATATGATACTGGGTCTTGAAGGTGGAGAATTTATAGCTTATGGTCAAAAGATAATCAACATTAAAACAGGTAAAGCAAGCGGCATAGAGATTCTGGTTCGTTGGGTCCACCCAACGCATGGACTTATTCGACCAGATATGTTTATACCTCAGGCAGAACAATCTGGAATTATCATCCCAATAACTCAAAGTTTATTTAAACAAGTCTCTTCGGCTATTAATCAAATAGAGGAGCCTTTTTCTGAAGAGTTCTACATTTCGTTTAATGTAACAGCTAAACACTTTCATAATCTAACTTTATTTAAAGATTGCTTCCAATTTTTAAGCCAATTAAAAGACAATAAAATAAAACTTGTTTTAGAGCTCACTGAAAGAGAAGAAATCCCTCAGAATGAAACAAGCCTCAGATTATTTAGACTGCTAAAAGACTTGGGTGTTGAATTGGCCATTGATGATTTTGGTACCGGGCATTCAAGTTATTCTTATTTACATAATCATTACATTTCAATACTTAAGATAGATCGATCATTTATAGATAAGATTAGTGTCGATGCTGTATCTGGTGTACTAATTGATAGTATTATAGAGCTTGGACATAAATTATCATTAAAAATGATTGCTGAGGGAGTTGAAACTGAAGAACAGATTAAATACCTTGAAGAAATGAATGTACCATATGCGCAGGGCTATTATTACAGTAGCCCACAGCCGTTTAAAGATTTAATTTATGACTTGAAAGGGATTTAATTTCGATGTTCTATATACGTTTTAGTTGGTCTATTGTATAGGAGGAGTTAATTAAGCCATGTCATATGTGCGCTTGAATAATATTCCTTTATGCTGTTTTATACATCTATCTAGAAAATTATCTCGGGGAAATACCTTGTTAAAATATTGACATTGCTCCAAATCGGCTTCGGCACCAGTTAGCAACTTCCTGACGCCTTTTAGAGCGGTTATATAGCGTTTAACTGGATAAAATTTAAAACCAGATAAAAAGAGAACAAGATCCAATTTGGCCTGCGCGCTACACCGCTATGGCCGGGGGCGCGGTGTAGCATTGCATGGATACACGACATCAGGGGTTTTATCAGAACTTTGAGTTTAAATGGTATTGCACCGTAATAGCTTTGGAAAGGTGCCAGCTGATGTTTAATGGTGCACGGAAAGTGAGTGGCGCCGAAACCCGGCGCAGCCGGCAACGATTTGATAGGTTCTGCCAATCCCCCCCTTCCCTTGTATCTAACAGTTTGTGGTGATTAGCTACTACCTCATATTCCCTGAGCGGAGGCGTATACGGTTACCGGCGGGTTCATGGCGATCTGAACGAAATCGGGGAAACCTGCGGTAAAAACCGGGTGGGTCGGATCATGCAACTGAACCGGATTAAAGCCGTGCGCGGCTATAAAGCGCCA
>BAAW01000357.1_pt1 | contig 12901 bp, 9 predicted proteins | sample 270468 | NCBI WGS metagenome assembly BAAW01 (sample SAMD00036526, study PRJNA27859) | human gut metagenome | isolation source: feces from healthy human sample F1-U, Infant, Female
GGCCTCATCAAATACCTCAGCATCAATCTCTTGCGCCCAACTCTCTTCTGCCATAGTCAAAATGCGATCCTTGAAATGAGCGCACAGGGGATCTGCGGCCATCTCGAGCTTGGCAGCCAAACCCTCCTCGCCTTTCGCGTTGAGTAATGCTGTGACAATGCTATTGCGGGCCTGTTCCGCTTTGTCTCGAGTGTCCGGTGAATAGGATTCTTCGTGGTGAGCATCGTCTTGTATTCGAACATGGCGATAGGCCAAACGAAGAAGCCTCAGTAGTAGTTGCGGCGTGAATCTTTCGTCACCCAAACCAATTCCGTCTTGGCGATCACCAAAGAGGCTGGCCAGCCATGTCACAGCGTCTGATCGCTCAGATGGTTCAACTATCTCAATCTGATCCGCCAGCTTTTCGACACTCATCTGTGGATCTATTCGCATTAAGGTCGACAACCAAACCAGACGCAGCGGAAACGGCAATTGTTGTTCTAATCTTTGTAGTGCCTGTCCTTGAAGTCTCTCAATTTCCGCAGCATCGCCATGCTTCAAGATAACCCGTGTGACTTGCCGAACCCTTTCGGTCATTCCGGTCGTGTTATCGACGCCATTAATAAGGTCCCCACCGTCATCTAGCCAAGATTCCAGTCGGGGCAAAAATAAACTGGCAACCCTCTCAGGCGCATAATCAATTCCTTGAAGTAGGCTCGAATGTCCACGCTCATCTGACGGTTGGTTCAGCTCCCACGACAATTCATTTCCAAGCGTCCGGTCCACTGCGTTTGGATGCGTGTCTACGAGACTCTCAATCCACTGAGGCAAACCGTTCAGTTCAATCGGAGCGTACCTCGCGGCTAGCTCAGCTTCAGCATTGCTGAGTTTTTCTGCCCAGTCGGGAGCCTCTGCTTCGGCATAGATCGCGGCCAGACCAAGTTGCCAACGTACAAGAAACGTATTACGCTCGCCTTCAGGCCTTTCGCTGGCAAAAGTTGGGTGGTCATCACGCCAGATCTTCATCAGCACCCGGCGAAGCTTATCGGCGGTTTCTTGATTAAATTGCTCTTCAATGAATCGCCGGTTCCAGCCTGACGATCGACTGTCAGCACCATAATGACTCATGGCGCGCCACAAGTTCCAAGCAGTGCTCCAACTTTGCTCCGTCGAAAAAGCGTTTTCAGGCTGATTGGCAACTTCTCGCCAGAACAGAATCCAGCTCGCGCGGTTCTTGGCCTTTCGCCGCTCTTCTTGCTTCTTTCTTTCAGCCTGCGTCTTTTCCCAACGATGATGCTCTTTGTCGTGCTTCGATGGCTTCATCCAGTCGTCAAGTCTTTGCACTAATGAAGGTTCATCGACTATGAGAGGCCTAAGTCCCTCAACGTGTTCTTTCGATGTATGACGATCTGGAGGCAGGCGGATTGCTGCCTCCAATAGCATTGCGCGTTCACCCACATCTCGGTTCGTGTCACCAAGAGCTTCATTCACCCATGTAAGATCCCTGTCCGGTCTTAACTGAACAGGTCCATCATGAATAATGATTTCTGCGAGCCGCATCCAGGGATCTTCGATCTCATGGAGCGACTGTAGCAAAGCGTTTTCGATCCAGAAAAGACGCTCATTTTCCACTGCTTTCAGATTGAGCAGCCGTTCACGAAGTGACTTAATTGGCTCTTGGTCGTAATGGTCTACGTGGTGTAATCTCAATGCGATTACACCACCATACAGCCACTGGTCGCCTTGGTTTATATCGAGGCCACGTTCACATGTTGCTGCTAGTATTCCACTGAGATGTGGCCTATCACTCGTTATATGTGGGAACTCATTTCTCCATTTAAGCCCCTCTGATACTAACGTAAGGAGGCCATCACGAAGTTCCTCAAGAACATGGGGAGCAAGGGACGCTGTTGCTATCAGACGTGCAAGTTGCCAATTAAGATTGCCTATGTTCCGCTTCTCTTGTTTTAACCATCGAAGAGTCCGACAAAGCTGCTCAACCGACATGTATTTTGGGAAAAGACTTAGTATGGCACCATGTACTACTCTGCCAAGCCATAGATCATCAGCATCTGCTATGCTGGCAGAAATTATTCCTAATCTCTCGTCAGCAAGGGCTACTAACGCCTCAATAGCCATTATGCGCTCGGTCTCAGTAGCGTCACTGTCTTGAGTGATGTCGAATATGATGTCTGCACATGCTCCTATGCGACCCGCCTCTATAAGACTGATGAGGACTTCCCGCACATCTGGATTTTCAATTCCACTGCGCCAAACCCTGACAATTTCTTCTGCCAACTCGTTCGATGCAAATCGATGGACTTGAATATGAGGCACTTGAAGGCCTCTCCACCCACCAGTGCCGTAACACTCAACATAAGCGCGAAGGGCTTGATTTCGCTGTGTTTGAGTTAGCGACTCTGGGTCGCCCTCATCCAGCAACACAGCAGGCTCATTGTCACGCAAGAGCTCAAATATCCCGTCGTCTTGCAAGGCCAGCCAACCCGCGATAGGTCGCTTGGACGGGCGAACGATTGTTTTACCTTTGGTCTCCGCAAAGATAAGGCGTTTAAGGGCTCGAAACGGCATGCCTTTTCTTCGAAGAGCTATTAGCCGATCCGCAGCAAGAAACTCCGCAACTGAACGATGATGGAAGCGCACCCTGCCATATGAAGCGAAGCCAAATAGCGGACGCTCCAGCAATGCTTTTCTTTCGTTCGGTCGCCAATCTGACAGAATGATCGCGGGATCGAGGGCAGCCTCTCCGCCAATATCGTCGGATGCAGCATTGTGGCGGATGGTTAGGCGACGAGTCATCTGAACGGCAAGGGCTAGTCGGCTAGCTCCTTCGATCGCTTTGTCCAGGGACAATTCCGCTGGCTCAAGTCTGTCCTCGCTCGGAAGCAGTTTCACGCGAACATTCGTAGCAACCTGCTCGCGATGCGTTCGAATGCGCTTGTGCTCACGCCAATCGGCGCATAACTCAATGAGGTCCTGAGGTCTACGTGCGAACTCCAAGGCATTACGACGTCTTAAATCCTCAAAAATAAACTCTGGATCGCTAACGCCTTGATTCCGACAAAAATTAACAATTTGCTCGTCCGATAAAGGCATCAAAGCTACCGACAGCCAATCGGGTGATTGTTTCTTATTTCTATTACCTTGTTGCTCCCGAGACTCACGCATTGCTATGTTCGCAAATATCTCTTCATCAGATTCATTGGATGGTACCGGTGGCACAGGTAGTACGTTTCGGACCACCTTTTCGTCAAAGGGTATCGGCCGTGTTGTGATGACGACCCGCACTCGGTGAAGCTGATTTCCAATACACTTTCTCAATCGTTTGAGCGCGCGCTCGAATGAACCTAACGTCAATTTCAGCTCGTCAATTGAGTCTAAGAAAAATGTCGCTACCTCAGACTGCGAGGCAATCCAAGCGTCCAGTCGTGCTTCTTCATCCACATCCAGTAGGCTGCGAAGTTCGTCAGTCGCGAGCGCGGTCAATTCAATAAAGAATGCGGGTTCTCCCGCCGCCCAAAGACGCTTCGACTGTTCACGGCATTCATAGGTTTTCCCCGCACCCGCTTCAGAAATTATCAGTACTCGTTTTGAATGTAGTAAATCATCCCATGTATATCCTCGCGCCCAACCCATACTAACCAAATAAGGTTGTTGACCGGCATCACTAATCTTTCCATCAGGGATGTCTCTAAATGTCCTTGCTATCATTGTCACCAATGCCACCTATAAAACAGATATGGATTAGACTCGAACCAAGCAGTGCTGCTTCGTTACAACCGCTACTTTTTTAGATACAACCTAAATCACCAAGGGCTTAACAGGCACCTCAATACCATTTTTAAAGCTATTAAACAGCCCAAGAATGTCGTCTGAAATGTTATAGATGCCTACAGAGCGTCTGCACCATCCAAGCTCGGGCGCGGAGTTTCGAGTTAAGATTCTTACTCCATTATTAGTAATAACGTCATTTTTATTTAATATAAATAATTGGAAAATACCCAACATCATAGCAAATGTTATGAAGCGCAGATGTTTGCAACATTCTCTCATTCAATGCCTTAATCGACGTCGTATCCCGGCTTCGGTATCCTGTTGTTCGGCTTCCCCTTCATACGTATTGACCATCGACATCAGCAACGATGACGAAACAAAGGGATGCGTGAATTGCAAGGCTTCGGCCCAAGCGCGATACTTGTCTGCAAGCTCTCGCTCTTGACCACCACCTTCCCCACGCCAATGGGCACCGCGCGCGTTGTACAACCCGGTATGTGCCCCGCTGCTGATATCCTCAGACCGCAAGTCCTCCATCACATCGCGAACGGCTTCGTTCGGCCACACGCCATCCTCGCCAGCCGGTGCGTTAGAAAATAGCTTTCCAATGCACACATCCGCAATCTCCGCGCGGTCGAATTCAGCACAAGACCGCCTTATCGTTGCAACCCATTCCGAGAGCTTTTCATGTTGTTCCTCTTTAGTTGCCTTGTCTTGACCAGGGATACGCTCAATGGCTTCAAGGAGACGGTACCCGCGCAGTGCCAAATGCTCGCGACCTTCGGTAACGCGATACTCGGTGGGGTCTTCGCCATGGTCTTTGCGCTTATAGGCCCACACTGCAGCCTGCACGAACAGCTCAGGATGTTCCTCAATGTAGCGCTCAAGGTTAGGAATCTGCTGCTGGTCTTCCCCTCGGAAAGAGCGAGCCAAAACCTCTAAATATGCGAACTCCAGTCCAGCTTTTTCCTCTAGTGTGAGGTCCGCGTTGCGATTGATAAGCTGGAAGGCACGCTGCACATCGTAGTCGTGCAGCTGATACTCTCCAGCTTTATCCTTACTATTTTTCGCCATGGCAGATAGCGTCTTCACAAGGAGGGGCGGGTGTATTTCTTCTAGCTTGAAATGCATCGATAAGAAGGCTGCCCTAGGACGTTCGACTTCAAGCAGGCGGCGAACGCTCTCGTTGTTTTCCTCAGATGAGTCAAAAACATATTGCGGAACCACTTCAACCCAGTACCGATTGCGAGCTTCAGCCGAAAGTTGATCCACAAGCTCCCAGGTAGAAGCCCGGTAAGGAGAAAGGAGCAAGAGATGGAGCGCTTCCTCTTCGGCAACTTTGTCCCGCAGGCTCGCATATATGGCCTTTCTCCTGCCCTCGTCCAACGTCCAGAGCGCCCCTGCGACAATACCGTCACGAATCGAATCTTTTTCTGCCGGACCTAGGCTTTGCAAGATCAAATCTTCAATCTGCTCGTCGGTAAGTATGCCTGACACTAGGTGAGCGCCGATTTGGCGTTGAGACTTTCCTTTTTCAGAAAGCGCGAGAATGCCCGGTATACCTCGTTCTTGCGCAATGTATGTCAGGGCTTCAACGCGGAGCTTTTCTATGCGTTGCTCACGAGCTCGGAAGTCCATCTCGTCTCCTGTGAGTTCGTCCACCGACTCCTCAACCCATCCCTGCCGAAATAGCCACTCATACTTGTTCACAATGTCCTTGGGCTGCAGCTTGGAATAGACCTCCTTGGCTTTTTCCGTCAGGCTCGCTTGCCCCTCCTCATTGACCTTTTTACGCCCCCGGCGAGAGAGGACAGTCACACGAATTTTCTCGCGTATCTTCGCAACCTCCTCGTCAAGAGCGCCCGCGTTGAGCCACTCCTCGATGATCTCCCATACGCGCACTTGGTCCTCCGAAGCGAGTGCATGTAGCCTTGACACAAGGTCACATAACATCTCGACCGTATAGGACGGCCTGCTTAGCGCGACTTTCACCATCTCTCTGACGAATGCATGGATCGGTCCCCATGTTTTGAAGGGCTCCCCGACCCCGTACCCGTCCGGACGCCACTTCGGCTTATGACTATAGCCGCCGACGTGGCTCCCGTAATCACCGAACTGCTGGAGACAAACCCTCCACCCGACCGTCGGATGCTTATCCAAAAGCATACTGACCGCCTTCAGGCGCATCTCGTGATTTGCAGCCGTCTGCGGCATCCATGAACGAAGTATGGAACCAAGCGATTCAATAGGCTTATTTGCCCAGTTATCGTTAATCTCAATCTCAGAAAGCTGCCCCAGAATCTTACTACCCGCGGAAAGGTAGTCGGATTCCAAGCAAGTCCTTCTAGCGCCCAAAGCAGTCCAGTGCGCGGACATGAACCAAATAGCCCCGTATCGACAGGTCTCAGCAAGCCCATGACTTCGGACTTTTCTGCTCGCAGGTCACGCTCAATGATATCAAGGAACTCGGCAGGAGCCGCTTCTGCATAAAGTGGAAGGTCACGCCCGTTAGCTTCTAACTTTCTAGTCGTTACAGGCACAAGAAGATCACGCACGATTTTCGCAGCTTCAAGTTCCCCATCAAAGCCAAGGTGCTTCCCGAAGAGATTCTTGCCATACACAGCCAGCAAAACCAAAGTCTCGGAAATGCCTTCTCGCACAGCCCCGGAGAACTCTCGTCTTTTGCCATGCATGGCCGCCGCCCAACGCTCTTCCTCAGGCAAGTCGAGGGCAGGATCATCTTCACCTAGTACAGTCCGCGCAACGTCAAGAAAGCGGTCAAGGTCGGCCTTGGAAACCGTACCAGCAATTGCGAAGAGGGAGTCGATTTTTGAAATCAACCCCCGGTACCCACCAATTGACCAAACTGGAGAGTCGTTGAGCCGCAACAAATCAAGAATGCGCTTTTCCAGTACTTCAAAAGGAGCCTCAGCCAGATGGGACAGGATAGTTCGATCCACCTTGTTCTGGGTGTCCCATGCGCCGATAAGCACGAGCGGAACAAGCCCCGATGCGATTTTTGGGTCTTCAGCCCAAGCAGGTGTATGGATTGCCGGTATATTCGAGAGTTGACGTCGAAGAACCGTCAACGAACGCCCGGAGGCGTTCGTTAGTTTCGCTATGTCATCACGCGATTTGCCCATCGTTTCCAGAGCTTTAGTGAATGGCTCGAATCCAAGCGGCTCCAACACGACATGAGGCTCCACGCTAGTAGCATTGCGGGGATAAACAACAATGGTTTGTAGCGATGAGCTGTAGGGCCCAAGCTCACGTTCCACTTCCCGTGTATGGGCTACTGCAATGAACTCGGTAGTGCCTTGGGCGAGTTTCGGCAGTACTCCTGCCCTGTCAAACACCAACACCCGATCCCTATACTGTTCAAGCTCGGGGGTTGCCAGGACCTGACTTAAAAACGCAAGCACCTCTTCAACGGAGTCAGCCGCTATTACTAAGGGGTTCGCATCGTCTTTCGCAAGGAAGGATTTGATCCTGTCGTTCCACACCTCGTTCGCAGTAGCAAAAAGAGAAGGATGAAGCGCGGGGGCCGCTACGTTTGCCCAATCGCTCCAGCAACGCTCCAGCGTTCTGACACCATTAGAGGGACGATCCGTCTGGTTCGCAAACCAGGTCTGGGCCGCTAGTGATTGCTCCATCCACTGCTCAAGATCACTGGCGTCATATGCACGAATGTCTTTCCAGAGCTTTTTGCCCTTCATTTCCGCGACCCAGGCAACCTTACCCGGCCACCGCCTTGGAGTGACAAAGACAAACGTAATATTTGCCCTTTCAGCGCTCTTGAGAGCTTGGACGCTTTTTGCAAAATCCCCGTCTGCCTTGGCTTTAGTGTCCGCTGTGACACCGAACTCCCACCCAGAAACACCAGAGGGTATCCAAGGTGTGCCGGAACTGGCCTCAATGAAGCCGTCCCAGCCAGCACGTTCAGCATCGTCGTTACCGGGGAAGTCCACTTTCTGAAGATCGCGTCCTGTTGAGTGAATGAGCGTTCTCAGGAGTACCGAGAATTTAGTGCGTGCAAGAATTGTCGTTGTGAACCAATTTACGAGATCGTTGGCCTGGACATTAAGAAAAGGAGGCACGTAAGTGCGCGCCTTTTGAGCTGCACCTGCCGTTTTATCAGCTTGCGCGTCATATGCTGTCTGCATATCGAGAATGGCCTTGGCGGAAATACCGAAAGTACGCTCAAGACGTGCAGCCATATCGGGCGTTGTAGATACCTTTCCATTGAGAAAATTCGAAACGCTCGGGCGGCTAACACCGATCAACTTCGCCACCTCAGTAACCGTGAGCCCGCGAGGATCAAGAACATTTTTACGAACATAGGAACCCGGATGAAGGGGGACGGAATTACCGGTCATGGTTGTCGCCTCACTGTAAGGTGTAACGCTACACCTTACACCTTAGTGTCGAAGACGATCCATTGCAATGTCATTGCGCAGCCCTTCCTGCAGTATTCCGCCAAAACAGCGAGTCGCCAGCATGGCTTTTGCCCATTCGATAAGAAGTAATATAATCCTTACTTAAGTATCAAGCATGTCCCACTCATCACCCAAAACCCATCGCAGGGCAGAGAGCTTCCCATTGAGCATCCCCCATTCAAAGTCGCTCCAAGGCCCAGTATCTTCATATTTATCCCTGACCCGTTGAGCTGCAATCTTTGCTTGGTCGAGGATATCTTCGTGAATCACATCATTGCCGTGGCGTTTTGTGCCAGCAGGTACTACCTCTATATCACCATTATCTAGGTGATACATCATGTTCATATGCCGGTTGTACCAAACTTTATCGAAGAGCTCGTCCATCGCAGACATGATTTCCTGAAGCCCACGAGTTTCGTCCTCCCAAGCAAAGCTATTCTCATAGTGAAATTCTTCAAGATCGAGCAGATCCTCGATGGCAGAGCTTGTGGCGTTAAAGAATAAAGAGCTGTTGCCGTCAAAAATATCTGCGAAATCGTCGTGTGGCTGCCTGTGGTCTTTGCCGGAAAAATCCGTCACATTGTGAGTGACAAATCTAAAGGTTTCGTACTCACTTATGTGCGACAGCCGAAACTCCTGGAAAGTCTCTGCTAACATTGCATCAGCCACACTATTCTTCTGCTTATGGAACGGTGCCTTCTTAGCGATAGCCCGCTCTGCCGCTCTGATTTTTGCGGTATCAGAGATTATAACTTCGTGGGCCATGTCAAAAAGTTTGGTAACACGATTTACTGTATTTTGATTAACTTCGGAAAGGATAGGTAATCTGTGATTAACATCATCCAAGGTACTGAGCGCAGTATCTTTACCATCACCGCCAAAAGACTCAACTACCCCTTTAATTACTCGGAATTCACTGGAAAGTCGTTTGCACGTAGCCTCAATAACCCTATCTTTATTTCGTTCGAACTCGGCACGTATCAGATCGGGCAGGAGTATTTTGATACTCCCATCCTCTACCAGATGTTCGATGGCAGTAAGCATTGGCAATTCAGCTTTTTTAGAGGAAATATCAAGCCAAACACATGTATCGAGCATTATTAGATGCATTAAAACTCCCAGAAGTTATGAAAGTCAAAGACCTTTATTCTATAAGATCGTTACCTAATAATCTAAGGTGTTTCAAGATGCTATGACTTGAAGAACTACTTTCAGACACTTGAGGGGCTGCGCAGATATTATGGCATATGAGTTATTATTTCTGCCGTCGTTCCTTCCGATCTTGCAACATCTGCAGATTGCTCCAAAAATCCTCGTCAGTACCAAATATGACAGCAAGAACGCGAGCCTCATCATCCGTAAGACGACGCAAACCGCAGATAATATCGTCAATATACTGCTTGCAGATACCCATAGCTTCCGCCAATTCATCATGAGACATGTTCAGCGGTTTCAAAAATTCCTCTACCAGCATCTCTCCCACTGTCACAGGCCCGACGTTATCTGATTTTGTGTAGTGCGCAAAAATCTCAGAACGCCCCTGCTCATACGTCAGCTCACCTGAAATAATACGTGCCTTAATGGACTCATAGAGCGCAGTACCACTGGGGTCCATTCCTTCAAGTCTCAGGGAAGCCTCTGCTTTGCGAAAGCCCTTAATACGTAACTGCGAATCGGGAGTCCTGGACATTTTTTCCTTTTATTTCCGTTAGTTAGGCTCGCTCAGTGAAAGCGTCAGCTCACGCTACCTCGTTAACTGACGCGCGTGATTCAAGATTTATTATCGCCGGATAAGCTATCTCCGGCAAAATCATCATGTTCGCGGTTATCCCGACGAGTAGCTGTTTGTTTACGTATCTGAGTCGCCAACTCCCCTCCAAAAGTCTGTTGAGCTCGGGAAGAATTGCTACTTCGCTTCATTTTCTGGTACTCAGCAGCTCCGTTGGCCATGATGCTTCCCATATGACTTGCCATGCGGCCAGCTCGTGAGAATGAAGCAAACCCCTTACTTCCTCCGCTGGCGCTAACTGAACTGCTCCCTGCTGACGAACCACCGAAACTGCCTGAGGGTTGGCCTCCAGAAGTATCTACAGAACCAGTATCTTCCCCGCTGCCAAATCCTCCACCGGAACTGCCTCCACCGCCTGAACCAGATTCCTCGGCCATGGCAGCTTGCGCAGACTCGAACGCTGCCTTTAATGCAGAGGCTCCGCCGCTGACTTGAGCTGATGCCCCCATTGCCATTGCTCCAGCGCCGCTGATGGAAGTAGCGGCAGCGCCGGTAAACATACCCGCCCCAAATCCACCAATCCCTTGTAAAGAAGCCCCTCCTACAACACCTGATAACAACAGTGGTAGCTTATTCGTTAATACTAACAGGACAATTGACGCCAGAAGCAAAACGATAAGACTATTAAGATCAGGAACATCATCTTTAATAAGAGAAAAATATTGATCTATAAATGATTGTCCAATCCCAATAATTAATGTCATCGAGAATAATTGAATACCAATCGATAAAACAGTTCGTAAGTAATTAATTGCTATATCAGAGGTCCATTTCGAACCACCAAATCCAAGCAATATAACTCCTGCATAACATAACACCCATGCAGAAACCAACATGATTAGCATATTTATCGCTATAAGGGACATCACTACCAAAACGATTATCGCGACTGTTATCATAATGGTGGATATCATTGGCGACCAAATTGATGCGGCTGAACTGACCTTTGTTAATATCGCAAACGCCATATCAACTATGCTTGAGGGCGAAATACCAGTACTTATTCCTAAAGCGTTTGCTGCAAGTTGTCTCATTGAATTAATTATGGATTGCGATATGGATGGGCCGTTGATTAAAAGATAATAAAAAAAACCAATGACGGCAAAAAAGCGAACTATTTCAGCAAGTACGCCTGTCAACCCTTCCCCTTGCATCGCCATCATACCAAATGTCCAAACCATACTTAGTAATACCAGCCCCCAGAAGAGCCAATTTGCATAGTCAGCAATTACTGTTGTCCATGTACTGGCTACTTGTTGAAACTTATCTAATAAAGAATCAAGTAGCCCGCTACTATCTAATTGACCAGCATAGGCATTTATAGAAAAGAAAAGTATGATACCTAAAAAGGTGAGCTTACTTACTATTTTCATGATTACCATTCTCGTTTAGGGCTTGGTTTATTATTACTCCGTAGAGCACATTTATCGTATTTATTTTCATCAAATTTATTATCTGGCGTCGATAAACAATCTTTATCATTTTTATCGCAAGAACATATAGCCAATAAACTGATCAGAATAAATACAATCAAAAGATTACCTTTCATTCTGCGTTCCCTCACCAATTTCGCTTGGGGCTTGGTGTATTCTCTCCAGCTAACGCTTTTTCATCAGCGGCTATCTGTTGTGATTCTTTATCTGCCTGAGCCTGTGCCAGTGTTGCTGCAGCGTTTTGCTGGGCTACCAGAAGTGAGCGGATTTGCAGTAACTGATTTGTCTGTGCACTGGCAAGCTGGTTTGCCGCCTGAATAGCTTCCATTTGCCCTTGTGCGCCGCTTGCCTGAGTTTGTAATTCGGCAAGATTATCAGCATCGCTCTGCAGGGTGTTCTGCTGTTCGTCAATTACCTTAAATACTGCGTCATTGGCCTTTTTACGCGCCCCTGAGCTGTTCTGTTCAGCTTCACGCAGTGCACTAATTTCAGACGAGGTACATTCAACATTGCTGTTAAAGCAAGGTGATGTCCTGTAGTAGTTAACATCCTGATATCGTTTCAGGTACGCATCGAGACTCCCGGCCTGATTCTTGTAGTAATTAAGGGTATCCTGCACCTGCAACAATTTATTAATTGTTGAATTTGCCTGGTCCCAGATATAGGCCGCAGGAGCTACGGTGTTCTGCAGCATGTTTTCATACTGCTGCAGCTGCGTCTGGTACTGCTGGATTTGTTTAGCCACAGCCTGAACGTTGTTAACTGCGCTGATTGTGGTCTGAACCACATTGGTGCCATCAATAACGGGAATTCCGGCCTTCACCGGTAATGCCATGACGGACGCCACGAAAGGAACTATTAAAGCTTTTTTAGCGGCTAAAATCCCTCTTTGTGATGAAACCACTCGGAACATTAAATTCATTTTCTCACCTCTTATTCAACAGATTAGTAATCTTTAACACTCTGTCTGTTAACAGACGCAGGTATATAGGAAACCGCACATTTATTTATCCAAGATTTTATCCATAATGTTCCTTAGTTCTTGCCGAGTTGATTCTATTTTCGCAAGCAAGGTTCTTATCAGTGTGGGTGAAAAATCAACTGTTCGAGGATCATTTGCGAGCCATAATTTAAGTAATCCTCCAAGTCTTCCAAGGTCAGCGTTTACTCGGCTAAGTTCATTAACCTGTTTTATATCTACGATAGAATCAACCTGATAACCCATTGCAACTCTACGAACAAAACAGGCAACACTTAATCCAGATGCTTCTGCATTTTCTTGGATGAGAATTTTTTCTTCGGGTAAACAATAAACTTTTATTGGCGTACTATTTTTTCTAGTCTGAGTAACTTTCATATAGCTCTCCATACAGGCGGTAGCCTGGCAGCCTCGCAGAGCAGGACGCCCTTGAGCCGCGATGCGGCGAATAGGGAGTGGTAAAGTTGGAACACCGTAGCGGTGGGCCTACTTT
>BAAW01000406.1_pt1 | contig 12623 bp, 9 predicted proteins | sample 270468 | NCBI WGS metagenome assembly BAAW01 (sample SAMD00036526, study PRJNA27859) | human gut metagenome | isolation source: feces from healthy human sample F1-U, Infant, Female
AAACGCCTGATGGTTACATCAGGCGTTTTACTGACAGATCTGGCGCCGCGATCAGGGCTGGTGTNGTNGCTGCGATCTCTTTCCAGATACGATCGCAACGCGCTTTCACGCCNTGGTCATGCCGGTACGGGTCGCCTGAATACACTGTNGGTAATCCAGAACGCGCACGCTTCTNNGGTGGCAAACGCCTGATGCTGTTTTCTTCTTTCAGCACGTCGAGAACGCTCTGCAGCNNNTGACCTNNATCCGGATTCCCCTTCCGCCGTATTGATACAGGCGCTGTAAGCATCTTTTAGTTTCGTATCTTCTTTTGGCGCGGGGGACTGCGTACAGGCTACCAGGCCCGATGCCATAACCGCGATGAGCAATAGCTTCTTCATAATTGACCTCTCAGGTNTGCGGCAGGTTTACGCCTGCCGCCGCGGCATCAGAAAATAGTGAACGGAGCAATAACCATGAACTTCACGTCACGCTCATCCTGGAAGATGTTGCCATAGCCACCGCTCCAGCTCGGGATGTCGGAGTGGTTGTCGTATTGGGTAAAGTGCAGTTTAAACAGCGTTCCTTTTGCCCGGCCGTCCTGTACGGTGTACATGGCATCGAGGCTATACGCGGACTCTTCCAGCCGTTTGTCCGGATTGTAATAGGCGTCCGGCGTGGACATTCTGCCCGGTTTGGCATCCCATGCGTAGACGTAAGAGGCGCCAAACGCCCAGCCCGGCATATTCCAGTTTTTCATGTCATACATCGCGCCGAAGAACACCGCTTTCTCACCGTTGGCGTTGAAGTCAGAACGGTTATCCCACCATACATCAAGACGACCGTTGGAAGAGGCATAGGTTGGGGTCATACGCTGCAGGAAGTAGCCCTGCTGGCCTTCAGCTTTCACCCAGGTGCCTTCCAGACGCAGGTCGAGGACATCAGCAACCTTGTAGCCAAAGGTCAGCGCCTGCAGCCAGGCAGTACCGTCGTAGATATCGTTCGTGCCGCCGTTACTGACTTTGTCGCGCGTGCCATAGAACTGGTAGCTGGTGTTTAACGGCGTACCCGCGATATCAAATTTGTAGCTGGCCTTGGCAAAATACTGGTCGATATAGCCTTCAGCCTGGCCAAACGCCGCTTCCAGCACGAGGTCATTTTTAAAATCGTATTTGGCGCCCAGGGAGTGCAGATAATCGACTTTGGTTTTCTTGTCGTTCTGGTAGAAATTATCCATCTCGATGTGCCATGGCGCTTTGTATTCGTTCGTCCACATATAGGAGAAACTCAGCGCGCCGGCATCACCGTAATCAAAGTTGGCGCCGGCTTCGGCCCCCTGGTAAGTACCCGGCATAAAGCTCCAGTGCGGAGCCAGCAGCGTTTGCCCGGTTGGCTGGATATAACCGCCGCGAGCCCACACCGGGCCATATTTAAATTTCGCCGCAGCTTTATACAGGCTGATTCCGCTCTTATCGCCAGAGTAATCTTCGTCGTAGGCTTTATTCTTTGAGGAGAAGGCAATTTCGTTCGGGTGACCGCTTTCGCTGCTTTCCGCCATTTCAATTGCGGTGAAGGCAGCCACGTCAATACCAAACATATCAGCGGCATAGCCGGACTGGAAATCCAGATTGGCGTTCCAGGTCGAATGGGAAAGGTTGGTTTTGTATTTATCGCCGTCGGTCACATCTTTCCGGTCGCGCTCACGCTGCCAGTAGTAGATGCCGCCGGTTAAGGTGGAATCATCAATAAAACCTGCTGCGCTGGCCTGCGGAACAACGATCCAGCCCGACATCGCGGTGACGGCGGCAATAGCCAGCGCCAGCGTACTACGTTTGCCACTAAACGTACGCATGTGCATATCCTCTTTGACGTTTTAAAAACGCGGAGCCAAAGGCAAGCCGCGAAAAAAATAAGACTGCTAAAAAGGTGGAGCGGTAAAAGCCGCGTAACCACTGTTGATAGACTATTTTTCGTGACGCGAATTATCAATCTCTTTCGCCGATCAAAGCTTAAGATTATGACAAAGCGCACATATTCTATTTCTTTTTGTAACAATATCAGGCCTCATCCTTTTTTATGCGTAAGTAATTACTAAATAGAAAGAAAATACAGAATGAAAGCGCTTACAGCCGTTTTGTGTACCGGTGGGAGGAGTGGCAGAGCTGGCAGATATGACAAACAGTAAACAAGATTAATTCGCATCGCGAAAATAACGAACTTAATTCACTGATTCCAAAATAAAAAAAAACGCCGCTAAATGCGGCGTTTTGACACAGAGACGACGGCCGGGCCGCGACGAAAAATTTACTCGCCGACTTTAGCCCAGGTATCACGCAGACCCACGGTGCGGTTAAACACCAGATGCGTTGCGGTTGCATAGCGGCTATCGAGACAGAAATAACCTTCACGCTCAAACTGATAGGCTTTGCTGGCTTCCGCAGTGGCCAGGCTCGGTTCAGCGAAGCCCTGCTTGATCACCAACGATTCAGGGTTCATCACCGTCAGGAAGTCTTCTTCCGCGCCCGGATTCGGCACGCTGAACAGACGATCGTACAGACGAATCTCCACCGGCAGCGCGTGTGCCGCGCTGACCCAATGGATAACGCCCTTCACCTTACGACCATCGGCAGGATCTTTGCTCAGCGTATCAGCGTCATAGGTACAGAAGATCGTGGTGATCGTCCCCTCTTCGTCCTTCTCTACACGCTCGGCCTTGATCACGTAGGCATTACGCAGGCGAACTTCTTTACCCAGCACCAGGCGCTTGTACTGCTTATTCGCCTCTTCACGGAAGTCGGCGCGGTCAATCCAGATCTCCGCGCTAAACGGTACTTCACGGCTGCCCATCTCCGGTTTGTTCGGATGATTCGGCATCGTCACCATTTCGCTTGCACCCTGCGGGTAGTTTTCAATGACCAGCTTAACCGGGTCGATAACGGCCATGGCGCGCGGCGCGTTTTCATTGAGATCTTCGCGGATGCAGGATTCCAGTGACGCCATCTCAATGGTGTTGTCCTGCTTGGTCACGCCAATGCGCTTGCAGAATTCACGAATAGAACTGGCGGTATAGCCGCGACGACGCAGACCGGAAATGGTCGGCATACGCGGGTCATCCCAGCCTTCTACGTGCTTCTCGGTAACCAGCTGGTTCAGCTTACGCTTGGACATCACGGTATATTCGAGATTCAGACGGGAGAATTCATACTGACGCGGGTGAACCGGGATGCTGATGTTGTCCAGCACCCAATCATACAGGCGACGGTTGTCCTGGAACTCGAGGGTACACAGGGAGTGCGTAATGCCTTCCAGCGCATCGCTAATGCAGTGCGTGAAGTCGTACATCGGATAGATGCACCACTTGCTGCCGGTCTGATGATGATCGGCAAATTTAATGCGGTACAGCACCGGATCGCGCATGACGATAAACGGCGAGGCCATATCGATTTTTGCACGCAGGCAGGCTTTCCCCTCTTCAAAACCACCGGCACGCATTTTTTCAAACAGCGCCAGGTTCTCTTCCACGCTGCGATCGCGATACGGGCTGTTTTTACCCGGCGCTTTCAGCGAACCGCGGTATTCGCGAATCTCATCCGCCGACAGTTCGTCAACATAGGCCAGGCCTTTGTTGATCAGCTCAATGGCATACTGGTGCAGCTGGTCAAAGTAATCAGACGAGTAGCAAACATCCCCGGACCAGTGGAAACCTAACCACTGCACGTCGTTTTTAATCGACTCCACGTATTCGATATCTTCTTTCACCGGGTTGGTGTCATCGAAACGCAGGTTGCATTGGCCCTGATAATCCTGAGCAATACCAAAGTTCAGGCAAATAGACTTCGCATGGCCAATGTGCAGATAACCGTTCGGTTCCGGCGGGAAACGAGTATGAACGGTGGTGTGCTTACCAGTAGCCAGATCTTCATCAATGATCTGACGAATAAAGTTAGTCGGGCGGGCTTCTGCCTCACTCATCGTGGGTTCCTCAAAGCGTAAACAACGTATAACGGCACATGATCTTACAAGCGGGGCGTAGAGACAACTATTAGTTACTGAAAATACGTATCTGAAGAAGATTATGGGGTCAGATGGGCTAAAAAAAAGCGGCGGAGGTTTCCCCCCGCCGCTCAGGCATAAACGCTACTCAGGAGCCTTACTTGCCTTTAATCTCATACAGCGGCGTCTGACCTGCCACCACCTTACCGGTTGCCAGAATCACCAGCGCACTGTAATCGTCGCTGTTGCTGCACACGACGGGGCTGATCATTGAACGGGCATTGGCATTCAGGTAGTCCAGATCCATTTCCAGAATCGGCTGGCCAGCCTGCACTTCCGCACCTTCTTCAACCAGTCGTTTGAAGCCCTGGCCGTTCAGCGCCACGGTATCAATGCCCATATGGACGACGATTTCCGCGCCATTTTCCGTTTCCAGGCAGAACGCATGGTTGGTGTTGAAGATCTTCACGACGGTACCGGCAGCCGGAGCTACGACGGTTTTGTCGGTCGGTTTCACCGCCACGCCATCGCCGACCGCTTTGCTGGCGAAGGCTTCATCAGGCACCTGCTCCAGCGCAACGATATCACCGGTAATCGGCGATACCAGCGCCGCGATGGTTTTGGCGTTAGCCACGGCCTGCGGTTTTGCAGTCGGAGCGGCGGCGGCAGGTGCAGCGTTGCCTTCTGCTGCGGCTACTGGTCCCGTCGTTTTCATCGCGTTAGCGATTTTTTCCGCCACGAAGCCGACAATGATCTGTACGCTCGTTTTGTTCAGGCGAATAACGCCTGACGCGCCCAGACGTTTCGCCAGCGCTTCGTTCACCAGAGAAGAGTCTTTAACGTTCAGACGCAAACGGGTGATGCAGGCATCGATACCGGTCAGGTTGTCAGAACCGCCGACTGCAGCGATGTACTGACGTGCCAGACCTGCAACATCCTGCTCTTTGCCGCTGCTGACATTCACATCCTGACCATCCGCTTCGCTACCGGCAACGGCCAGTTCGCGACCCGGGGTCATCAGGTTGAATTTGGTGATGGTGAAGCGGAAGACCACGTAGTAAATAACGAAGAAGACCAGACCCTGCGGGATCAGCATCCACCAGTGGACCGCCAGCGGGTTACGGGACGACAGCACCATATCCACCAGACCGGCGCTGAAGCCGAAACCGGCAATCCAGTGCATGCTGGCAGCGATGAACACGGAGATACCGGTCAACACGGCGTGAATGACATACAGCACCGGCGCCACGAACATGAAGGAGAACTCCAGCGGTTCAGTGATCCCGGTAAAGAAGGCGGCAAAGGCGCCCGCCATCATAATACCCAGCACTTTTGCCTTGTTCTCAGGACGCGCGCAGTGGTAGATAGCCAGCGCCGCACCCGGTAAACCGTACATCATAATCGGGAAGAAGCCCGCCTGATAACGACCGGTGATCCCCACAACCGCTTTACCTGCTTCGATAGACTGAGCGCCACCGAGGAAGTTAGGAATATCGTTAATACCAGCAACGTCAAACCAGAACACGGAGTTCAGCGCGTGGTGCAGACCGACCGGAATGAGCAGGCGGTTGAAGAACGCATACACGCCCGCACCGACGGAACCCAGTTTCTGGATATGCTCACCGAAGTTTACCAGACCGTCGAAGATAACCGGCCAGATATACATCATGATGAACGCGACGGCGATCATCACAAAAGAGGTGAGAATCGGCACCAGACGGCGGCCGCTAAAGAAGGAGAGCGCTTTCGGCAGTTCAACGCTGCTGAAGCGGTTATACAGCTCCGCGGAAATGATCCCCACGAGGATACCCACGAACTGGTTGCTGATCTTACCGAATGCTGCAGGAACCTGATCCGCCGGAATCTTCTGGATCATGGAAACCGCAGCCGGAGAGCAGAGCGTGGTCAACACGAGGAAGCCCACAAAGCCGGTTAACGCCGCAGCGCCATCTTTATCTTTCGACATACCATAAGCCACACCAATGGCGAATAGTACGGACATATTGTCGATGATCGCGGAACCGGATTTAATGAAGAACGCGGCCAGCGCGTTGCTTCCACCCCAGCCTACCGGGTCAATCCAGTAACCGACACCCATTAATATCGCTGCCGCCGGCAGCGTGGCGACCGGCACCATAAGCGCGCGGCCAACCTTTTGTAGATNACCTAGAATACTCACTTTATTCCCCCTATGAGACCCCGATAAGGCTCATTCAAAGCCACTTTTTTATTGTGTAACCAGGTTGGTTTTTTAACTTACTTGCAAAGTGTGTGGAAAATTAATTCGTATCGCAAATTAAATGCGTATTTTTTGTGACTATAATCACCAAATATCGTATTAACCCCTCCCTGCGACTGGCTAACATCGAAAACTTATTTTATCATTCAAAAAATCAACACGGATTGACCCCGCTCGTCGTAGTGACTGTAATACTCTTAATAGTATGCCGGCGCCAATCCGCCAGGTTCTAATTTAACTATAGAGGTGAAGAATGAGACTGATCCCCCTGGTAACTGCTGAACAAGTCGGCAAATGGGCCGCTCGCCACATCGTTAACCGCATTAACGCGTTCAAACCGACGGCGGACCGTCCGTTTGTCCTGGGTCTGCCTACCGGTGGTACGCCTCTGACCGCTTACAAAGCGCTGGTTGAAATGCACAAATCAGGCCAGGTTAGCTTTAAACATGTTGTGACCTTCAACATGGACGAATATGTCGGTCTGCCGAAAGAGCATCCGGAAAGCTATCATAGCTTCATGCATCGTAATTTCTTTGATCACGTTGATATTCCGGCGGAAAACATTAACCTGCTGAACGGCAATGCGCCAGATATCGATGCAGAATGCCGCCGCTATGAAGAAAAAATCCGCTCCTACGGTAAAATCAACCTGTTTATGGGCGGCGTTGGCAACGACGGGCATATCGCGTTCAACGAACCAGCCTCTTCACTGGCCTCTCGTACCCGTATTAAAACCCTGACCCATGAAACCCGCGTAGCGAACTCCCGTTTCTTCGACGGCGATGTGGATCTGGTGCCGAAATATGCGCTGACTGTGGGCGTGGGCACCCTGCTGGATGCGGAAGAAGTGATGATTCTGGTACTGGGTCACCAGAAAGCGCTGGCGCTGCAGGCGGCGGTTGAAGGCAACGTTAACCATATGTGGACCATTACCTGTCTGCAGCTGCACCCGAAAGCGGTGATCGTCTGCGACGAGCCGTCCACCATGGAGCTGAAAGTGAAGACGTTGAAATACTTCAATGAATTAGAAGCCGAAAACGTCAAAGGGCTGTAAGGTAGTCTCGTCCTGCGGCTTGTCCGCGGGACATTTCATTTTTTTGCTACACCAGCTCCGCCAGGCGGCATCAGACCAACCCTTAGAAGCCAGCCTGCCGCGGAGCATGTGTGAACCGGGGGTCGTAATGTATGCATTAACCCAAGGCCGGATTTATACCGGTCATGAAATTCTGGATGACCATGCGATTATCATCGCTGATGGCCTTATCGAACGTATCTGTTCACTGGCTGATTTGCCGTCTGAGATTGAGCAACGCTCGGTCAATGGCGCCATTCTTGCCCCCGGTTTTATCGACGTACAGCTGAACGGCTGTGGCGGCGTGCAGTTTAACGACAGCCCTGACGCCGTCACCGTCGAAACGCTGGAAATTATGCAGAAGGCCAACGAACGTTCCGGCTGCACCAGCTATCTGCCGACGCTGATTACCTCCAGCGATGAATTGATGAAACAGGGCGTGCGCGTCATGCGCGAGTACCTGCAAAAACATCCGAACCAGGCGCTGGGTCTGCACCTTGAAGGCCCGTGGCTGAACATCGTGAAAAAAGGCACCCACAACCCGGACTACGTGCGTAAGCCGGACGCTGCGCTGGTCGATTTTCTGTGTGAAAACGCCGATGTGATCACCAAAGTGACTCTCGCGCCTGAGCGCGTCAGTACCGAGGTGATTCGTAAACTGGTGGCTGCCGGGATCGTTGTTTCCGCAGGCCACTCCAATGCCACGCTGAAAGAGGCGAAAATCGGTTTTCGCGCGGGCATCACCTTCGCGACCCATCTGTACAACGCCATGCCGTACATCACCGGGCGCGAACCGGGCCTGGCAGGCGCGATTTTCGACGAACCGGACGTTTACTGCGGTATTATCGTCGACGGTATGCATGTGGATTATGCTAACGTGCGGAATGCAAAACGCCTGAAAGGCGACAAGCTGTGCCTCGTCACTGACGCAACTGCCCCCGCCGGCGCGCATATTGACCAGTTCATTTTTGCTGGTAAAACAATATACTACCGTAACGGGCTGTGCGTGGATGAAAATGGTACCCTCAGCGGTTCTTCGCTGACCATGATTGAAGGTGTCCGCAATCTCGTCGAGCATTGCGGTATCGCACTGGACGAAGTGTTGCGTATGGCAACCCTCTATCCCGCACGCGCCATTGGCGTAGAGAAACAGCTTGGCAGCATCGCACCGGGAATGGTCGCTAACCTGACCGCCTTTACCCGCGATTATAAAATCATCAAGACCATCGTTAATGGTAACGAGGTCGTCACTGAGTAAGTAAAGAATGACAGCAGGCGGACATGCTCAAATTGGTAACGTTGATCTCGTAAAACAGCTGAACAGCGCGGCCGTGTATCGGCTCATTGACCAGCACGGCCCCATTTCGCGCATTCAGATCGCGGAACAAAGCCAGCTTGCCCCTGCCAGCGTGACCAAAATCACGCGCCAACTGATTGAACGCGGGCTGATCAAAGAAGTCGATCAGCAGGCCTCCACCGGGGGCCGCCGCGCCATCTCTATTATTGCGGAAACCCGCAACTTCCATGCTATCGGCGTACGCCTTGGTCGCTACGACGCGACGCTGACCCTGTATGATTTAAGCAGTAAGACGCTGGAAGAAGAACATTTTCCGCTGCCTGAACGCACCCAGGAGACGCTGGAACATGCGCTGCTGAACATCATTGCGGCCTTTACTGAACGCTGCCAGCGCAAGATCCGCGAACTTATCGCCATCTCCGTGATCTTACCCGGACTCGTTGACCCGGAAAGCGGCGTGATTCGCTATATGCCGCATATTCAGGTTGAGAACTGGGGGCTGGTTGAAGCGCTGGAAAAACGCTTTAAAGTCACCTGTTTTGTTGGTCACGATATTCGCAGCCTTGCGCTGGCAGAGCACTATTTTGGTGCAAGTCAGGATTGCGAAGACTCTATTCTGGTGCGCGTCCATCGCGGTACCGGCGCGGGAATCATCTCCAACGGACGCATTTTTATCGGTCGTAACGGCAACGTCGGCGAGATAGGCCATATTCAGGTCGACCCGCTGGGCGAACGCTGTCACTGCGGGAATTTTGGCTGCCTGGAGACCGTCGCGGCGAACGCCGCCATCGAACAACGCGTGCGTCACCTTCTTGAGCAGGGCTACCAGAGTAAACTGACTGCGGATGAATGCACGATCAAAGCTATCTGCAAAGCGGCCAACAAAGGCGACGCCCTGGCCTGCGAGGTCATCGAATATGTGGGACGTCACCTGGGCAAAACCATTGCTATCGCCATTAACCTGTTTAATCCGCAAAAAGTGGTGATCGCCGGCGAAATTGTCGAAGCAGAGAAGGTACTGTTACCCGCGATTGAAGGCTGCATTAACGCTCAGGCACTGAAGGCGTTTCGCAAGAACCTGCCGGTCGTTCGCTCGACGTTAGATCACCGCTCCGCAATCGGCGCTTTTGCGCTGGTGAAGCGCGCCATGCTCAACGGTATACTGCTCCAGCGTTTGCTGGAAAGCTAACGCGGCTATATAGTTTCGCCTTTCTTCAAAAATGTCGGACTGTCCATGACCATTCAAAACGTAATCTGTGATATTGACGGCGTGCTGATGCACGACAATGTGGCCGTGCCGGGCGCTGCCGAATTTATCAAACGCATTCTTGAGAAAGATATGCCGTTGGTGATGTTGACCAACTACCCTTCCCAGACCGGGCAGGACCTGGCAAACCGCTTTGCGACCGCCGGCATCGACGTGCCGGATAGCGCCTTTTATACCTCCGCGATGGCCACCGCTGATTTCCTGCGCCGCCAGGAAGGCAAGAAAGCCTACGTGGTCGGTGAAGGCGCACTGATTCACGAGCTTTATAAAGCCGGCTTTACCATTACCGACGTCAATCCGGATTTTGTTATCGTCGGTGAAACCCGCTCCTTTAACTGGGAGATGATGCATAAAGCGGCCTTCTTTGTCGCCAACGGCGCACGCTTCATTGCCACCAACCCGGATACTCACGGCCGCGGCTTCTACCCGGCCTGCGGCGCTCTCTGTGCCGGAATTGAGAAAATCTCCGGCCGCAAGCCGTTCTACGTGGGAAAACCCAGTCCGTGGATCATCCGCTCTGCGCTGAATAAGATGCAGGCGCACTCCGAGCAGACGGTTATCGTCGGCGACAACCTGCGTACCGATATCCTGGCCGGTTTCCAGGCTGGTCTGGAAACTATTTTGGTTCTCTCCGGCGTCTCGACGCTCGACGATATCGACAGCCTGCCGTTCCGACCGTCGTGGATCTATCCGTCCGTTGCCGAAATTGATATTTTCTGAATAAAACCACGTCCCAGGACGTGGTTTTTCATTTATCGCACCTGAAAAAAGAACCTCATCTAATAGAAATGGCTTATCACTGCACATTCATCAATAAAGACGCTCAAAACATGTTCTTTTTTTAATATTCAGCAATCGTCATTGCGTTTTTTCTTTTACTGACCGTAAATCTCTTGCGCCTCCCTCTCCTTTGCGGCATTTTCTTAGACATGCACTGAGACCTCGCGATAAGACGACGTCTGCACAACATCACAACACGACAGGGTAATGGAGAAGGTTATGTGTTCAATTTTCGGCGTACTGGATATTAAAACTGACGCGGTCGAGCTGCGTAAAAAGGCACTGGAACTTTCCCGCCTGATGCGCCACCGCGGTCCGGACTGGTCCGGCGTTTACGCCAGCGATAAAGCCATTTTGGTCCATGAGCGTCTGTCTATCGTCGACGTGAACGCCGGGGCCCAGCCGTTGTACAACGCGCAAAAAACCCACGCGCTGGCGGTAAACGGCGAAATTTACAACCATCAGGCGCTGCGTGCGGAATATGGCGACCGCTATACCTTCCAGACCGGCTCCGACTGCGAAGTCATCCTTGCCCTGTACCAGGAAAAAGGCCCGGCATTCCTCGACGATCTGCAGGGGATGTTCGCCTTCGCGCTGTACGATAGCGAGCAGGACGCCTATCTGATTGGTCGCGACCATATCGGCATCATTCCGCTGTATATGGGCCACGACGAGCACGGCAACTTCTACGTCGCCTCAGAAATGAAAGCGCTGGTACCGGTCTGCCGGACAATCAAAGAGTTCCCGGCAGGTAGCTACCTGTGGAGCAAAGATGGCGAAATCCGCCAGTACTACCAGCGCGACTGGTTCGACTATGATGCGGTTAAAGACAACGTCACGGATAAAAACGAACTGCGTCAGGCGCTGGAAGAGTCCGTCAAAAGCCATCTGATGTCTGATGTGCCGTATGGCGTGCTGCTGTCCGGTGGCCTCGATTCGTCGGTTATCTCCGCCATCACCAAAAAATTCGCCGCTCGCCGGGTTGAAGATCAGGAACGTAGCGAAGCCTGGTGGCCGCAGCTGCACTCTTTCGCCGTCGGCCTGCAGGGCTCGCCGGACCTGAAAGCCGCGCAGGAAGTGGCAAACCATCTGGGTACCGTCCACCACGAGATCCACTTCACCGTGCAGGAAGGCCTTGATGCCATTCGCGACGTTATCTATCACATCGAAACCTATGATGTGACCACCATCCGCGCCTCGACGCCGATGTATTTAATGTCGCGTAAAATCAAAGCGATGGGCATCAAAATGGTGTTGTCAGGCGAAGGTTCTGATGAAGTGTTCGGCGGCTATCTCTATTTCCATAAAGCGCCAAACGCTAAAGAGCTGCATGAAGAGACCGTGCGTAAGCTGCAGGCTCTGCATATGTTTGACTGTGCCCGGGCAAACAAAGCCATGTCAGCCTGGGGCGTGGAGGCGCGCGTCCCGTTCCTCGACAAGCAGTTCCTTGACGTTGCCATGCGGATTAACCCGCAGGACAAAATGTGTGGTAACGGCAAAATGGAAAAACATATCCTGCGTGAATGTTTTGAATCCTATCTGCCGGCCAGCGTCGCATGGCGCCAGAAAGAGCAGTTCTCTGACGGCGTAGGCTACAGCTGGATCGATACGTTAAAAGAGGTTGCGGCGAAACAGGTCTCCGATCAGCAGCTGGAAACCGCCAGCTTCCGTTTCCCGTACAACACGCCGTCTTCCAAAGAAGCGTACCTGTATCGTGAAATCTTCGAGGAGCTGTTCCCGGTTCCTAGCGCTGCCGAATGCGTACCTGGCGGCCCGTCAGTAGCCTGTTCATCGGCTAAGGCGATTGAGTGGGACGAAGCGTTCAAAACCATGAACGATCCATCAGGACGCGCCGTTGGCGTTCACCAGTCAGCTTATAAATAACCAATTTGTACGATCGGCGGACCCCTCGGGGTCCGTTTTTTTATTGCTTTTTTTACCGCAGAAAAACGATAAATAACCAATAATTGCCGATTATTCCATCACGCTGTTCGCA
>BAAW01000335.1_pt1 | contig 12502 bp, 11 predicted proteins | sample 270468 | NCBI WGS metagenome assembly BAAW01 (sample SAMD00036526, study PRJNA27859) | human gut metagenome | isolation source: feces from healthy human sample F1-U, Infant, Female
CTTCGGTCATCATCATACGGCTGGCGCTGTAGTAACGTTTTTCCGCGTACAGCGTTGCCTCCGGGCGACCGTTGCGCGTCACCGTAATCACTCCTTCACCGCCGGTCCAGTTCGGGCCGACGATGTTGCGCACCCCGTCGAACACGAAATGGTAGCGATGAATATCGATGCTATCGCCGGTTTTCATCCGTACGTCGCGCTCAATACTGTAGTTCTGGCTGAAGGTAATCCCGATAACGGTGACCGCCACGCCAACGTGACCCAGCACCATTCCCCACTGGCTGCGCGAAATCACCCGCAGGCCGCGCCAGAAACCGTGCCGGTGGGTCGCCCGTTCATGGATTTCAATCAGGGCAAAGAGCAGTACCCAAATCGCCATCATCAGACCCAGAACCGCCATGGCGACAATCCGGTCCTGCAACAGCCACGGCAGCAGCAGAGAAAGTGACAATGTCACCAGCAGCGCAATCGCCAGCCGCTTAAGCTGCTTGCCCGGCTGGTCGCGTCGCCAGCGGATCAACGGTCCCAGTCCCAGCAACAGCGCAAACGGCGCCATCAGCGCGGTGAACAGCAGATTAAAAAAGGGTTCGCCGATCGAGATACTGCCAAGCCCCAGCTCTTTGTGCACCAGCGGTAGCAGCGTGCCGAGCAGAACCACCAGCATGGCGGCGATCAGCAAAATATTGTTCCCCAGCAGAAACGACTCTCGCGACCACAGCGCATGTTCGACTCGCGCCCGTACCTGCCCCCCCTTCAGGGCATACAGCAGCAGCGAACCGCCGATAGCCACCACCAGCAGCGCCAGAATAAACAGCCCGCGCGTCGGATCCGAGGCGAACGAATGGACCGACACCAGCACCCCGGAGCGCACCAGGAAGGTTCCCAGCAGGCACAGTGAAAAGGCGGCAATCGCCAGCAGCACGGTCCAGGCCCGGAAGCTCCCGCGTTGCTCGGTGACCGCCAGGGAGTGCAGCAGCGCCGTCCCCACCAGCCATGGCATAAACGAGGCGTTCTCCACCGGATCCCAGAACCACCAGCCACCCCATCCCAGCTCGTAGTAGGCCCAGGCAGAGCCCAGCACGATACCCAGAGTCAGGAATACCCATGCCGCCTGGGTCCACGGACGCGACCAGCGCGCCCAGGCGGTATCCAGCCGTCCGGCGAGCAGCGACGCAATCGCAAAGGCGAACGCCACCGAGAAGCCCACGTAGCCCATATACAGGATCGGCGGATGGAAAATCATGCCGATATCCTGCAGCAGCGGATTAAGGTCGCGACCATCAACCGGATAGAGCGGCAGCGTGCGGGCAAACGGATTCGAGGTGAACAGAATAAACAGCAGAAAGCCGAAGGCGATGGTCCCCATCACTGCCAGCACCCGCGCCACGGCGTCCTGCGGCATCCGCCGACTGAACAGCGCCACCGCGAAAGTCCAGACGCTCAGCAGGAGCACCCACAGCAGCAATGAGCCTTCATGGGCGCCCCAGGTCGCCGCGACCCGGTACCACATCGGCAGCGCGCTGTTCGAGTTATCCGCGACATAGCGCACGGTGAAATCATTGACCACGAAGGCATGGACCAGCACGAGAAAAGCGCCCGCGACGCAGAAAAAGAGCGCGCAGGCCAGAGGCCGCGCCAGCGCCATTAGCCGCGGGTCCTGCCGCGCCGCGCCCCATTGCGGATAATGCCCAGCAGTAGCGCGAGGCCTGTCGCCAGGCACAGCAGATAGTGCCCCAGTTCCGGCATCATGGTTGTTCTCCTTTCTTCTCCGGCTGCAGCGCCTCTTTCACTTCCGGCGGCGTATAGTTCTCATCGTGCTTTGCCAGCACCTGCCGGGCGGTAATGTGCCGATCGCCATCGAGCACCCCCTGGGCTACCACTCCCTGCCCCTCGCGGAACAGGTCCGGCAGAATGCCCCGATAGCTGACCTCCACCACACCGCGAGCGTCGTACAGTCGGAAACTGACGTCCAGGGTCTGCGGATCACGCTTGACGCTGCCGGGCTGTACATAGCCGCCGATCCGCAGACGCTGGCCGTGATGTGGCCGCTGATGAGTTTCCGTTTTGCCATACAGGATCTCCCCCGGCGTGTAGAAGAGATCGATATTGGCGCTGAGGGCATACAGCGTCAGGCCAATGGTCAGCCCGAGGCCAACCAGCACCGCCAGCGCGATCCCGAGCCGGGTTTTACGACGCGTTTGCATCGGCGCCCTCCGCTTCTGCACGGCGGCGAGCGGCGGCGATACGCCGCTCCCGGGCCTGCTGACGACTCAGCTCGCGGAACAGCGTCCGTCGCTGCCACCAGGTATGCAGCGTCAGAACCCCGAAGATCAGCAGCGTCGCCGCCACCGCCAGCCAGACATAAAATGCGTAGCCGCCCATCGCCAGAAAGGCGGCGACAGATGAAAAGGCGGGGGTCATTTCTCCGCTCCTTTTGGGGCCGTGACCAGCGCCTGGACCCAGGGCCGGCGCCGCTCCTGTAACAGAATCAAATTGCGCAGGCGCATCAGGGTCAGCGTGGCCACCAGGCTCAGGAAGGCCAGAATACAGATTCGCAACGGCAGACGCATACTGGGGTCAATCGACTGTTGCATGTTGGTCGACCCTTGATGCAGCGTGTTCCACCAGATGACCGAATAGTGAATGACAGGCAGATTCACCACCCCCACCAGCACCAGAATACCGACCGCCCTGCCCGCCAGACGGCGATCGTCGAAGGCGTGCCAGAGGGCGATAATCCCGGCATAGAGAAACAGCAAAACCAGCTCCGACGTCAGGCGCGCGTCCCAGATCCACCACGTTCCCCACATCGGTTTCCCCCATGCCGCCCCGCTGACCAACGCGATGGCCGTGCAGGCGGCGCCCACCGGCGCCAGCGCCGCCACCGTCAGATCGGCCATTTTCATCTGCCAGACCAGCCCCACAAAGGCGGCGACGGCCATCGCCAGATAGACGCCCATCGACCACATGGCCGCCGGGACATGCAGATACATAATCCGATAGCTTTGTCCCTGCTGATAATCCGCCGGCGCGTAGACAAATCCCCACACCAGCCCCACCGCCAGCAGCAGTGCGCTCAAGGCCGTCAGCCAGGGAATACAGCGGCCGCACAGGCCGTACAGCCGTTCGGGTATCGCCAGTTGATGTAATGCTTTCCACATAACGTTTGCTCACACTACTGTTTTTATGACTGCGGCAGCGTCACCGCAGCGAATTATTGCACCGTCAGCCGTAATGCGGCGGCGGTGGCGAACGGACACAACGTGGCGCTGGCGGCTAAAAACGCCGCCAGAATCGCCAGATAGCCATCCACCGGTAGCCCCGCGGCGCCAGCCTGAATGGCGCCGCAGGCAAAAATAAGCAGCGGAACCGACAGCGGCAGCACCAGCAGACTCAGCAGAACCCCGCCGCGCCGCAGCCCTACCGTCAGGCCGACGCCAACCGCACCGAGAAAACTCAGGGTCGGCGTCCCTAGCAGCAGGGTCAGCGCCAGTACGCCGGCATCGTGGGGGGCCATCCCCAGCAGCAGCGCCGCCAGCGGAGATACCACCAGCAGCGGCAGACCGGTCATCGCCCAATGGGCGAGCACCTTGACCACAACCACCGCCACCAGCGGTGTCGGCAGCAGCAGCAGTTGCTCAAGCGAACCGTCCTGCCAGTCGTCGCGAAACAGGCGGTCCATCACCAGCAGCGCCGCCAGCAGCGCGGCAACCCAGACAATGCCGGGCGCGATCTGTACCAGCAGCTGCGGGTCGGCGCCGACGCCAAACGGAAACAGGGTGATCACCACCAGGAAAAACCACAGCGGATTGAGAATCTCTGCCCCGTTGCGCCATGCCAGGCGCATTTCGCGGGCAAACAGCGTCCACATCATGCGTTTTCCTCCTCTCCGGCGCCGAGCCTTAACGTGCGCAGAGCGCAGGCCAGCGGACGCAGGGGCTGATGAGTCGTGAGGATCGCGCTGCCACCCGCCAGAACATGCTGCTCCAGCCGACGACTTAAGGTCGCAATAGCCGACGCGTCGAGCGCGGTAAACGGCTCGTCAAGGATCCACAGCGTCGCCGACGTCAACCACAGACGGGTCAACGCCACCCGCCGCTGCTGTCCGGCGGAGAGCTGACTCAGCGGGACATCTTCATAACCCGCCAGCCCCATTTCGGCCAGCGCCGCTTCTCGCGTCTGCTGCCGGGTTTGCGGGAAGAAGAAATGCAAATTTTCGTCCGCGGTCAGCGCCGTTTTGACGCCGGGCTTATGCCCGAGCCACAGCAGCTGACGATGAAACGCTTCACGCACGCTCGCCAGCGGTTCGCCCTGCCAGCTCACCGTACCGCTTTCCGGACGCGTCAGGCCGCACAGCATCCGCAGCAGCGAGGTTTTCCCGGCGCCGTTATCGCCGGCCACCTGCAGGAGTTCGCCTGGCCCGACCGTCAGAGTCAGCGCCTGGAACAGCACCCGGTCATCAAAGATGCCGCTCAGTCCTTCGGCATGCAGCATGAATGTACTCTCCTTGGTTCAGACCGCCGTTAGCGTCGACAATCCGTTCGGGATGCGCCACCCGGGCGGCGCATCCACGACGGTTACTGACCGGAAACCGGCAGTTTCGAGATGTCGACATTACCTGTCGCCTTCTCATCGCGAACGATCGACTTGTCCTTACGCACTTTTGCCACATCGCTGGCGCTCACCGGCGAGGCGTGGTTCCCCCAGCTGGTGCGGATAAAGTTGACCACATCCGCCACCTGCTGGTCATCCAGACGCCAGCCGAACGAGGGCATGGTCAGATTAGACACCGCATTTTTCACCGCCGGCGTGGTGCTGCCGGTGAGGATGATGTGGATGAGCGACGTCGCATCATCGGTCTGCACTACCGGGTTGCCCTTCAGCGACGGGAAGGCGCGCTTGTAACCCACGCCATCGGTACGGTGGCAGGCCGCGCAGTTATCCACGTACAGCGCCGCGCCGGGCTTGCTGTCATCGCCCTTCCACAGATCCTTCGCTACGCTGTCTTCAACCGGCGCCGGGGTCTGTTTTCCACCGCGCGGCGGCAGCGATTTCAGATAGCGGGCAATCGCGGTGATATCGTCGTCAGAGAGATACTGCAGGCTGTGTTCCACCACATCGCTCATTCCCCCGAAGACCACGGACTTATCGTTACGCCCGGTTTTCAGGAACTCCGCCAGTTCGGCTTCGCTCCAGGTGCCCAGACCGTCGCGATTTTCGCCGCGCAGGCTGGAAGCCACCCAGCCGTCAATCGGCGCATTGCTGCCTGCCAGATAGTCGTCACCCTCGCTTTCGCTAAGCGCTTTTTCCTGCATCGTCAGGCTACGCGGAGTGTGGCAGGCCCCGCAGTGACCGAGTCCCTCCACCAGATAGCGCCCGCGCTCCAGCACCGGGTCGACCTGCGGATTCGCGACAAAATCGGCCGGCGTCGGAGCGAAGATCCCGCGCCAGAACGCCAGCGGCCAGCGCATTGACAGCGGCCACGGAATATCGGTATCGCGATTCGCCTCGGCAACCGGCGCCACGCCATGCATAAAGTAGGCGTACATCGCCCGCATATCCGCTTCGCTCACCCGGGCGAATGACGGGTACGGCATCGCCGGATAGAGGGTTGAGCCATCCTTGCGAACCCCTTTGCGCACCGCGTCGTCGAACTCCTCGAAGGTATAGCCGCCGATGCCGTGGGCGCTGTCCGGGGTAATGTTGGTGGAGTAAATCGTGCCAATAGGCGTCTCCATCGCCAGGCCGCCGGCAAAAGGTTTCCCCTCTTTACCGTTGGTGTGACAGGCCACGCAGTCCCCGGCCCGCGCCAGATACTCGCCCTGCTGAATCAAATTGCTGTCCGCAGGAGCCTCTTCGGCAAACGCCGCACAGCTTAACGCACCGAGCACCAGTGCCGATAACCATTGCATTTTCATCATTTGCCTTCCTTTATGCCTGCACCAGTGGACCCGGGTTTTTCAGGTACCGTTCACGGATCGCTTTTGCTGACCAGTAGGCCAGCGCGGCCACCGTCCCCGTCGGGTTATATCCCAGACCCTGCGGGAAGGCCGAAGCGCCGATAACGAAGACGTTATGCACGTCCCAGCTTTGCAGATAGCGGTTCACCGCGCTGGTTTTCGGATCTTCGCCCATTACCGCGCCGCCGTTCATATGGGTGGTCTGGTAGCTGGTGGTGTCAAAGTGGCTGTTGGCATTTTTCGGGCTGCCGAGCAGATATTTCGGCTTCATCGCTTTGGCGATCGGCGCCATCTTATCGAACATGAACTGCGCCATCTTGATGTCGTTTTCCTGCCAGTCAAAGGTCATTCGCAGCAGCGGCTGGCCGAAGACGTTTTTGTAGTTCGGGTCGAGATCGAGATAGTTCTGGCGGTAGGACTGGTGCGCGCCGTGGGCGTCCATCGACAGATGATGGGTGTAGGTATCGGCAACCGCCGATTTCCACTTGCTGCCCCACGCCGGCGTCCCCGGAGGAACCGGAAGTCCGGAGATGGGTTTGGTCCCGGCCTGGTTGACCCAGAACGGCGAGCCGCCGACAAAGCCGGCCTCGGCATGGTCGAAGTTATCGGCGTTAAAGTCATCCACCCCGACACCGTTACCACCGGCGCCGATAAACGGATTGGTAAAGGTATTCTTATCAAAAATAGCCTTGATGGTGGTCATATTCTGATAGGCGAAGTTGCGACCCACCACCCCTTCCCCGGTTTGCGGATCGTAGGGTTTGCCGATGCCGGAAAGCAGCATCAGGTGAACGTTGTGGAACTGGAAGGCGCCGATAATCACCAGATCTGCCGGCTGCTCCATTTCGCGCCCCTGTCCGTCGACGTAAGTCACGCCGGTGGCGCGCTGCTTATCGGCGGTCAGATTGACCTTCAGAACATTAGCGTTGGTGCGCAGCTCAAAGCGCTTTTCCTGGCGCAGCGCGGGCAGGATGTTGACGTTCGGCGAGGCTTTGGAATACATGTAGCAGGCGTAGCCGCTGCAGTAGCCGCAGAAGTTGCACGGCCCCATCTGCGCGCCGTAAGGGTTGGTGTAGGAGTCCGAGGTGTTCGCCGACGGCAGATTGTAGGGGTGGTAACCCACTTCCCGCGCCGCTTTCTCAAACAGCTGCGCCGACCAGGTGTTTTTCTGCGCCGGCAGCGGGAAGTCGTCCGAACGGTCCGGCGCAAAGGCGTTGCCGCCGCGCCCTTTGCCGACTACCTGTCCCTTCACCGACCAGGCGGTACCGGAGGTGCCAAAGACTTTCTCAGCCTTATCGAAGAAGGGCTCCAGCTCGTCGTAGGTGACGCCAAAATCCTGAATAATCATATCCTGCGGGATAAAGCTTTTGCCGTAGCGCTCTTCATAGTGGCTGCGCATGCGCAGTTCTATCGGATCCACGCGGAAATGGACCCCGGACCAGTGAAGTCCGGCGCCACCGACGCCGGTCCCCGGCAAAAAGGCCGCCAGCTGGCGATACGGTACCGCCTGCTGGCTGGTGTTATGACGAATAGTGACGGTGCTTTTCGACAGATCCTGGAATAACTTACGGCGAATATTGTAAGTCAGCTCGTCAACCACCTGCGGATAAGCACCGTCAGGCCAGGTATCGCGCATCGGGCCGCGCTCCAGGGCGACAACATTTAATCCGGCTTCGGTCAGCTCTTTGGCCATAATGGCGCCAACCCAGCCAAAGCCCACAATCGCGACGTCGGTTTTTTTCAGTACGGTGGTCATCGTTATGCCCTCTCCCCATTAATTGATACCGGCGGGAGGGGATAGCGTTCACCCCGTTCAACCCAGTCCATAAAGTCGGCGCGTGCGCCGGGAAAATTAATCAGCGTCCAGCCAACCATGCCTTTGTTGCCGCCATGAATCGGATCGCTGAAGAAACCTTCGCGGGTGTTTTGCAGCAGATAAGAGAAGAACAGCGAAGACGGCAGCTGTTTAAAGGCGGCGCTGCCGGCTTCAAACTGACTTAAAGCGGCATCCTGTTGTTCCGGGGTCAGCCCGGCGAACGGCTGGTGATACTGGCCCTGGCACCATTCATCGGCGTCGGCAATCCCGAGGTTGTAGATCTGTTTGGGGACCAACGGCAGCTGATAACCCATCTCTTTTGGTACATCGGGGTTAAACGGCCCCTGCATGTACCAGATGGAACCGGTGGCATACGGAGTATTCATCTGCCGATCGATAAACTCCGGTACGCCGGCTTCGCGTGCGCCAGGCCCCAGTTCATCGGCCGGAATGAGGCGCGCTACCGCGGCGTTGATAAATGCCCACTCGCGTTCGTTAAAAAACTGCGGTTTCCAGTCGCCGGTGGTCGCGGAAGCGGATCCGCCGGCAGTGGCACGCTCCGCCGCCTGCGCGGTGCTGGCGGCGGCAACCGCGCCGACGCTGCCGCTACCGATCACGACCGTGGGTATCAAAGCCATTGATTTTACTAAAAAATCACGCCTCGAATTATTGGTTTTTTCGCTCGACATTCTCACATTCCTGTCAATTAAATTACTGATTTTGTTGTTACAAGCCCAGCAAACGCTGCTTTGGAACCGATTCCAGAAAGGTACCGCTTTAGCGGACCTGCTGGCACGACGCCATTAAGTCGTACAAAAAATAAATCGCCGCTGGCGATGATGTTTATAGAGTTATCGTTTGGATATTAGTCGATTCTCATACACCGTCATGAAAAAAAGGAAAATATCCCTTTTCATTTGATAATCAGAACGCGTATGCAATATCCAGAGGGCAGAAATGGGGGTGGAATCAGCGCCGAAGTAGGTCTGACCATTTTCCCAAAAAAGAGTGATACGTATCACAAATGTTGCTTTTTTGTTTATGGTACATGGCTGTCTGGCAGCGTGCAAACGTAAGATTCCGTAAAAAGTAAACAATTTGAGCGGTTAAATTGCTTAATAACGGATATTAACTGTATTTCGCGCAATGCTTATTCGCTGAGAGACAATGCACAATGCCGCCGGCGATGAATTATTCGCCGCGACGGTGAATAGAGACAGAATATAGAATTACCGCAGGGAAATTGTTTCTTAACGGTATATTTTCATGACGCCAGTATTACGCTATTTATTTCGCGGACGGCGCTCACGCTATCGCCGTCCGCCAGAGACGTTCAGGCCTACGTTCGCGGGAAAATCCACAGATCATTGGCCGGGAAGGTCAGGTGACAATGCCCGTCGTCGCGCAGCGCTGGACCATAGGCGCGAATAGCGAAATCATCTCCCCGGGTACGGAACAGATACTCCCAGCGGTCGCCGAGATACATACTGGTTAACAGCGGTAGCTCCAGCATATTATCCTGGGGCGTCGCCCCAAGGCACAGACGCTCAACGCGGATCACCGCCGTCGCCTCCTGCCCGACGCTGACCCGTCCGTCCGCCATTCCCCACAGCGCCCAGCTCGCCCCTTCAATCCGCGCCCGACCGTCCATCACATCGGTAATCTTACCGTGCAGGCGGTTATTGCTGCCCATGAACTCGGCGGCAAACAGAGTCGCCGGATTGCCATACATCTCCTGCGGCGTCCCCTGCTGTTCAATCACGCCATTGTTGAGCAGCAGGATACGATCGGAAATCGCCATCGCTTCGTTCTGATCGTGCGTGACCATCAGCGCCGACAGCCCCAGCTTGATAATCAGCTCGCGCAGAAAAACTCGCGCCTCTTCGCGTAATTTGGCGTCAAGGTTCGACAGCGGTTCATCAAGCAGGATAACCGGCGGGTTGTAGACCAGCGCCCGACCAATCGCCACGCGCTGCTGCTGCCCTCCCGATAGCTGATGCGGATGGCGGTTTCCGAGGTGCCCCAGCCCCAGCTGATCGAGCACCGCCTGCACCCGCTGTTTCATTTCGCCAGAGGCGACTTTCCGCAGCCTGAGCGGGTAGGCAACGTTCTCGAATACCGTTTTGTGCGGCCACAGAGCGTAGGACTGAAACACCAGCCCAAGATTGCGCGCCTCGGCCGGAATTTCGCTGCGCGGATTGCCGTCATAGACCGTCTGCTTGCCGATAGCGATCCGCCCGCCGGTGGGCTTCTCCAGCCCGGCAACCGCACGCAGTAAGGTGGTTTTTCCGCTGCCAGACGGTCCCAGCAGCGACACCACTTCTCCCCGCTTCAAGGTCATCGACACCCCTTTCAGCACCGGGTTGTCACCGTAGGTCAGATGCAGATTTTCTACTGATAATTCAATCATGTAATTTCACTCCAAAGCGCAGGGCGATACCTAACCCGACCACCACCAGCAGGATATTGATAAACGAAAGCGCGGCGACAATATCGATGGCTCCCGCCGCCCACAGCGAGACCAGCATCGAACCAATGGTCTCCGTTCCCGGCGAGAGCAGATAGACGCCGGTGGAATACTCACGCTCAAAGATCAGAAACATCAGCAGCCAGGAACCAATCAGGCCGTAGCGCGACAGCGGCACCGTAACGTGGCGCGTGACCTGGCCCCGCGAGGCGCCGTTGCTCCGGGCGGCTTCCTCCAGCTCCGGCGCCACCTGGAGCAGGGTTGAGGAGATCAACCGCAGCCCGTAGGCCATCCACACAACGGTGTAGGCCAGCCAGACGCTGAAAATGGTATTGCGCAGCGCCCGCAGCTGCACAATCAGATGTTCGCGTAGCCAGTCGGCCACCGGCAGCGCCGAGAGCCAGCCGTTTTTCAGCGACTGATCCAGCCACATCGGCAGGAATAAAACACCCACAGGACGCCAGTCCGGCCAGCAGGCCCGGCACCGCACGCGGAACCAGCACGCTGTAGTCGAGAAAGCGCGTGACATTATCCGCTTTGCGATGCATCGCAATCCCGACAAACAGGTAGCAGATCACCGCCAGCGCGCCGCCGAAAATACCGATGGCCATGGAGTTGACGATGGCCCGCAGCAGGTTCGGCTGCTGCCAGATATTACGGAAGGTCGCCAGCGAGAGTTCATCCCAGAGAGAAACCCCCACCCCCCAGTTGGAGATAAACGCCCGCAAGGCTACGCCAATCAGCGGCACGCCGATAGTCACGGTCAGCCAGAAGACCACCACCCCGCCGGCAACCCAGCGCCACTTGCCGAGCGGTAGCGCTCGCGCCTGCGACGCTTTGCCCTTCATGGTCACAAACCGATTGGCCGTGCGCATCAGGCGACGCTGCAGCATGACCAGCGGAATGGTGATGCAGATAAGGACGACCGCCACCGCCGCCATCAGATGATAGGAGGGCGTACCGAGTTTATTGGTGAGCTTATACAGGTAGGTGGCCAGCACCATGTTGCCTTCCGGGTCTCCCAGTACCAGCATCAGACCAAACACTTCAAGGCCGAGGAAAAACAGCAGCACGCAGGCATAGAGAATCGACGGACGTACCATCGGCAGGCTGACCGAGGTCATCACCTGCAGCGGAGATGCCCCTACCGTCCGCGCCGCCTCTTCGATATCCGAACCGACGCTACGCAGCGCGGAGGAGATATAGAGATAGGCATGCGGGACGTGAGTCAGCCCGGCAATCACCACAATGCTGAACATGGAATAGATATTCCACGGCACAACCCCCAGCAGCTGCTCTGCCCATTGCGAGAAAAACCCGACCGGTCCGGCGGCGACCACATAACCAAAAGCCAGTACCATCGGAGAAACAAAAATCGGCACCAGAATCAGCGGTTCAATAAACCGTCGCCCGGGCAAATCAGTACGCACCATTAAGAATGCGAGGATCCCGCCCAGCGGTATCGCAATCAGCACCAGCCCCACCGCCAGAATAAAACCGGACTTCAGCGCGAGATAAAAGTCGGGGTCGGTAAAAATAAATTCAAAGGCCCCGAGGCTGAATTCTTTGCTGCGGGCGAAAAACGGGGCGGAAAGAAAGCTCTGCACCACGATAAATAACAGCGGGATATAAATCACTAATGCCGTTATCACTACCACGATGCCACGCGGTAGCCCCTGCCACTTTCTGCGTATTACATTCATAGCTTATCCCTTTGGTCAGGCGCGGAGTACAAACCAGACGGGTGTTGAAAACCGGGAATACCCGGCGCGCAAAGGCGGCGCATCCGATGATGCGCCTCCGGCAGGTATTATTTTGCGGCGGCGGTACGCCATTGTTTGATAAATTCCAGACGTTTTTTCGGTTCCAGATATTCCAGTAACGTTTCATCGACCGGAATCGGCTTCAGGGCATTGCCCAACATTTTGGTCATGCCGTCGATATCGTTTTTACCTTCGATATCATTACGAATAGAGGGAATATCCGCCTGGTTGGCCAGAATACTCTGCCCTTTTTCCGACAGAACATAATCGAACCACAGTCTGGCGGCATTCGGGTGTTCGGATTCCTGAGTAATAAACGAGACCCGCGACAATACCAGCACATAATCTTTTGGATAGGAAATGCCTAATGAGAGGAGACCCTCTCCATCATGGTGCCGGTTGAAGACTGCACGGTCAGACCGCCTTTCGCCATCCCGGCCAGATCCGCGAAATAGTTGGCGTCGGCTTTGCTGTCCTGTACCGCCAGCATGAGCCC
>BAAW01000375.1_pt1 | contig 12405 bp, 14 predicted proteins | sample 270468 | NCBI WGS metagenome assembly BAAW01 (sample SAMD00036526, study PRJNA27859) | human gut metagenome | isolation source: feces from healthy human sample F1-U, Infant, Female
GCCGACAGATTTTTGTTATTCCTGGTGCAATTTCTGACCCACAACCTGATGACACTGCTCACAAAGGGCTGCACCGTCTGGTGTTAGTTGCACCAGTACGCCGCGTTTGTCATTGGGGTTGGGTAACCGTTCAATCCAGCCTTTACAGACCAGACGGTCGAGCATGCGCGTCATTGCGCCTGGGTCGACCGACAGCACGGTTTTCAGCTCAACGGGGGTAATACATACTTCGCAACGAATGGAACAAAGCACCCGAAACTGGGTGGAAGTAATATCCATCGGCGAGAGATATTCGTTGAGCAGGCGATCTTTTTTCTGGTTAACCATTTGGATCAAGCGACCGAGGGGGATCATTTCGTTAAACAGATCGCTGGTGTTTTTCACAATGGTTGCCCAGGCAAGTAGTTAATTGCTGCTGATATTATTGCCCAGGCAATAATATGTCAACCTGAGGGATTAGACGATGACACGATTTGCTAAAGCAGACTTCTGGCCCTGGCTGAAGCGGCGGTGGGGCGCTGCACCGGCCGGGTGATAAGCGCTGGAATGATATTGACGAGCAAAGTTATACTGGCGCGGCAAAACTTTTTAATAGTGAAAAATTAACGGGGCCTTAATTCATTATGATTGAACTCTTTCAGGCGATAGGTCTGGGGCTGGTGGTGATTTTACCGCTGGCGAACCCGCTGACGACCGTTGCGTTGTTCCTCGGGCTGGCTGGCAATATGAACAACGAGGAGCGCAACAAACAATCGCTGATGGCCTCGGTGTACGTATTCATTATCCTGATGGTTGCCTGGTATGCCGGTCAGGTGGTGATGAGCACCTTCGGCATCTCTATTCCCGGCCTGCGCATTGCCGGCGGGTTGATTGTGGCCTTCATCGGTTTTCGGATGCTTTTCCCGCAGCAGAAATCGCATGACTCGATGGAAGCGAAGATCAAATCCGAAGAGCTGGTGGATGAACCGACGGCCAATATCGCGTTTGTGCCGCTGGCTATGCCGAGCACCGCCGGGCCGGGGACCATCGCCATGCTGATCAGTACGGCATCGACGGTGAAGCATGGTGTCGATTTTCCGAACTGGGTGGTGCTGGTGGCGCCGCCGATTATCTTTGCCCTGGTCGGGATTATTCTCTGGGGCTGCCTGCGCAGCTCTGGGGCAATCATGCGTCTGGTGGGGAAAGGGGGAATCGAAGCGATTTCGCGCCTGATGGGCTTCCTGCTGGTGTGCATGGGCGTACAGTTTATTATCAACGGTGTGCTGGAAATTATTACCACCTACCACGCCTGATAACGTCGCCGTCGCTTCACTGACGACCCGCGAATAAAAAAGCCTGCCGATGGAACAACCGGCAGGCTTTTTTCTTTCGTCATCCCGTTCAGGAGTGGTGAGGCTGATGATCGTCCAGCGACACCGGCCAGCGGCGGAATATCATGATTGACCACACCAGCGCCACCAGCGCCGGAATCGCCCCGACGTAGCCGATCGCGTCCATCGAAAGATGCGTACTGACCTGACTGCCGACCAGCGCGCCCGCGCCGATACCAATATTAAAGATCCCTGAAAACAGCGACATCGCCACATCGGTGGCATCCGGCGCCAGCGCCAGAACCTTCACCTGCATCCCCAGACCAATAATCATGATCGCGATGCCCCAGAAGATGCTTAACACCATCAGGTGGTGAGCGTTTTGCGATGCCGGCAGCAGCAGCAGCAGGCTGACCAGCAGCAGGCCAATGGCGATGCTAATCAGCCCGGAAGCATGCTGGTTGCCCAGTTTACCAAACAGCACGCTGCCGATGATCCCTGCGCCGCCGAGGATCAGCAGCAGCACGGTGGCAAAATTACCGCTCATACCGGCTACCGTTTGTACAAACGGTTCAATATAGCTGTAGGCGGTGTAATGTGCGGTCACCACGATGACGGTCAGCAGATAGATGCTCAGCAGCGCCGGGCGACGGAACAGCACCGGCAGGCTTTTCAACGAACCGGAATGCTCGCTGGGCAGTTTAGGCAGCAGCTTAAACAGGCACACCAGCGTCACCAGCGCCCCCAGACCGATCGCCAGGAAGGTGGTCCGCCAGCCAAAATACTGCCCGATGATGCGGCCGATAGGAATGCCGAATACCATCGCCAGCGCGGTGCCGGTTGCAATCAGACTCAGCGCCTGCGCACGTTTGCCCGGCGGCGCCAGACGTATTGCTAATGCAGAGGTTATCGACCAGAAGACCGCGTGGGCAAAGGCGATCCCGATGCGGCTGATCACCAGAACGTTGAAGCTCCAGGCAAAGAACGACAGCACATGGCTGGCAATAAACAGAATGAACAGGCCGATCAGCAGGCGGCGGCGCTCCATCTGGCTGGTCAGCAGCATAAACGGCAGCGACATTAACGCGACCACCCACGCATAGATGGTCAGCATCATGCCCACCTGAGCGGTCTCCATGCCGAAGCTGTCGGCAATGTCGGACAGCAGACCGACCGGAGCGAACTCGGTGGTGTTAAAAATGAAAGCGGCGATCGCAAGCGTGACTACCCGAAGCCACGCGACCCTGCGTGAAACCGTGTTTGTAATCATAGGTTCTGAGCTGGTTACTAAAGAGGAAGAAGAGGTCTCGATCTTAAAACGATTGCTGGTGAAAATACAATCGTTTTGTGATCTGGATCTCACTATGGCATCAGGCGGCATTTATAAGCTAACGGATTCATTTTTATATAGATCGTGTACATGACCCGCTTTTATGTCATGTTGAAGAAAAGTAAAAACAGGAAGCGTTGTATGATGCAGGAAATTGATTTTTACCTGGTAGATGCCTTCAGCGATCGCAATTTTGGCGGTAATGCCGCCGCGGTGTGCCCACTCACCGAATGGTTACCCGACGACACGCTGCTGAGTATGGCGCAGCAGCACAACCAGTCCGAGACCGCCTTTTTTGTGCGTACCGATGAGGGTTATGAGCTGCGCTGGTTCACCACGCTGCATGAGATTAACCTCTGCGGTCACGCCACGCTGGCCTCGGCGCACATTATCTTTGAATATCTCGACCATCCTTCCACCACGGTGGTGTTCAGTACCCGTTTTGTGGGGGAACTGAGGGTGACGCGTAACGGCGACTGGCTGACGTTAGACTTCCCGGCGTGGCAAACCACCCCGGTTATCGCCCCGCCGCCGGAGCTGCTGGCCGGACTTGGGCTGGATAAGGCCGTAGAGATTCGCGAAGGGCGGGATTATCTGGTGATCCTCGAAAACCGCCAGCAGGTGGAAGCCGTGCGGCCGAATATGTCATTGCTTGAGCGGACGGGCAAAATGATCTGCGTCAGCGCCGCCGATGATGAATATGATTTCGTCAGCCGCTTTTTCTGCCCGGGCGAGGGCGTTGTTGAAGACCCGGTGACCGGCTCGGCGCACAGTATGCTGATTCCCTACTGGGGGGAAAAACTGGCCAAAACGACGCTGCAGGCGCGGCAGGTCTCCGCCCGCGGGGGCGATCTGCGCTGTCAGTGGCTGGGCGATCGGGTGCTGATTGGCGGGCAGGCGACAACGTACATGACCGGCACCATTACGCTACGCTAAGGAGATACCGTGAAAGAGATCCCCATGTATCTGGTTTCAGCGTTCAGTGAACGGCCTTTTGCCGGTAACCCGGCGGCGGTGTGCCTGCTGGACGCGTGGCTGGCGGATGATATTTTGCTCAAAATGGCGCAGGAGCATAATCAGTCTGAAACCGCCTTCGTGGTGCGCGAGGGAGAGGCGTTTTCTCTGCGTTGGTTCACGACCCGCAATGAAGTGAATCTGTGTGGGCACGCCACTCTCGCCAGCGCACACGTTATTTTTCATCACCTCGACTTTCCGCACGCGGCGATTCATTTTGCGACCGCCTCCGGTCGTCTGACCGTGAGCCGGGAAGGGGGCTGGCTGACCCTGGATTTCCCGGCGAGTGCCACGCAAGAGAGCACCCCGCCTGCGGCCCTGCTCGCCGGATTAGGCCTTGAGCGGTACGTGAGCGCCCACCGTGGCCGGGCATGGCTTATCGAGCTGGCCAGCCGCGGAGAGGTTGCCGCCGTGCGCCCGAATATCGCGGCAATGACGCCCGGTGAACATAAGGTGACGATTACCGCCCCCGGCGATGGCGAGTATGACTTTGTCAGCCGCTTTTTCTCCCCGGGAGAAGCGGTATGGGAGGATCCGGTCACCGGTTCGGCGCATACCATGCTGATCCCGTTCTGGAGCGCGAAACTGGGGAAAAGTAAAATGCTGGCCCGCCAGATATCGGCGCGCGGCGGCGATATTCGCTGTGAGCTGAAGGGCGATCGCGTGCTGATGGCCGGCCAGGCGGTGACCTGGCTGCAGGGGAGAATTTTGCTGCGCTGAATCTAAACCCGTGAGAGCAGGATGCCCGCGTAAAGCGGGCATCAACGGCAGAGAAGCGAATCTAGCCGAGACGGGCGATATTGGCTTTAATCACCTCAACAGAGCGGCGGAATTGCGCCGCTTCATCGTCGGCCAGTTGCAGTTCAATAATCTGCTGGACGCCGCTCTGCGTCAGTACCGCCGGTACGCCAACCGCGACATCATACATACCGTATTCGCCGTCAAGAATGCACGAAATAGCCAGTGCACGGTGGCTGCCGGTGAAAATATTGCGACAGATCTCGGCGATGGTGCCGGCGACGCCGTACTCGGTGCAGCCTTTCCCGGCGTAAATTTCAAAGCCAAGGGTGCGAACCTTCTCCGCGATCTGCTGGCGATCCAGCCGCTGGCCGGTATGTTTCAGGTAAACATCGGCAATCGGGGAACCGTAAACCGACGAATGCGACCAGACCGGAAACTGCGTATCGCCATGTTCGCCGAGAATAAAAGCATCGATGCTCTGGGCGCCAATATCGAGTGCCTGGGCGAGCACCCGCCGCAAGCGGGTGGTATCCAGCCAGACGCCGGTGCCTATCACCTGGCTACGCGGGAGTCCGGACAGCTTCCATACCTGCCAGGTAATAATATCGCAGGGGTTGGTGGCCACCAGAAAGAGGCCGTTGAAGCCGTTGTCCATCATCTGTGGAACGATGCTGTTAACGATTTTGGCGGTGGCGTTCAGCTCGTCAAGGCGGGTCTGGCCTTGTTTCAGCGATCCGCCGGAAACGGTAATCACCGCGATATCGACATCGGCACAGTCGCTGACCTCCCGGGTTGAAATGGTCATCATCCCCGGCATATAGGCGGCTGCATCGCTAAGATCCTGAGCATGTGCCTGTGCTCTGGCCCTATCGAGGTCCACAAGGATCAGCTCCTCGCAGATAGTCTGGTTTAACAATGCGTAAGCCGCTGAGGTGCCGACATTGCCGGCACCGATAATCATCACCTTGCGTGCTTTGGTATTCATGGCCCATTCCCGATATCAAGCGTCATGGCATAAAATTACTGCGGTTCAATTGCTTAGCGCAAGTGGCGGCGGGTTGTATAAGTTAAAACTATGAGAAAGGGGGTATACGCTGCGCTACAGTAGGCGAAAAAAGGAGCTCGCCTATGTATACCATCGCCCCGACAGCCATAACCGATCCGCATCTGGCGGCGCTGATTGCTCGCCTCGATGCCTATCAGGAATCCCTCTATCCGGCCGAGAGCACCACCTCGTGGATTTGAGCCAGCTGGCGGTGGAGTCGGTGATTGTGCTGCTGATCCGCGATGCCCACCAACAGGCGGTCGGCTGCGGGGCGATTGTGCTCGGCCGCGATGGGATTGGGGAGATGAAGCGGGTGTTTATCGACCCGGATCATCGTGGGCAAAAGCTTGGCGAACGGCTGCTGGAGGCGCTGGAAACGGAAGCGCTGCGCCGGGACTGCCATACCGTGCGGCTGGAGACGGGAGTTCATCAGCAGGCGGCGGTCAGGTTGTATACCCGCTGGGGTTATCAGACCCGCAGCGCCTTCGCCCCCTATCAACCGGACCCGCTGAGCCTGTTTATGGAGAAACTGCTCGTTGCCGATCTTCGTTCAGCTGCGCTATAAACGCCTCCAGCTGACGGGTTTTCGCTCCGCGCCGCCAGACCAGCCAGGTTGTCAGCCAGCGCCACTCTTCGGCCAGCGGCCAGGCCGACACCTGATGATGGCCGGGCATACTCTCCAGCATACTACGCGGGATCAGCGCCAGCCCGGCGCCGGCAATGACGCAGGCCAGCATCCCGTGATAGGACTCCATTTCATGGATCCGCCCCGGCGTTGCCCGGTCGGCGTGGAACCAGCTCTCAAAATGGCGGCGATAGGAACAGTTAGCGCGAAACGCGTAGACGCTGCTGCCGTTCACCTCGCTGGCGCGGGTAATCGGCGGATGGCCGAAGGGCGCCACAATCATCATCTCTTCCGGAAAGACCGGTAACCCCTCAAGGCCGGGATGGACCAGCGGCCCGTCGACAAATGCGGCGCTTAAGGTGCCCTCCAGTACGCCATCAATCATCGTTCCGGAAGGGCCGGTAGAAAGCGCGAGATGGATTTTCGGGTAGCGCTGGTTATAAAGCGCCAGCGTCGAGGGAATGCGAACCGCGGCGGTACTCTCCAGGGAACCCAGCGAAAACAGCCCCTGCGGCTCATCTCCGGCGACCACCATTCGGGCTTCATCGACCAGCGCGAGGATCTGCTGGCTGTAGCGCAAAAAGCTGTGTCCCGCCGGCGAAAGGCGCAGGCGCTGATTCTCACGAATAAACAGCTCGACGCCGAGGTCGGCCTCCAGCTGGCGAATTCGGGTCGTCAGATTTGACGGGACGCGGTGCACCTTCTGCGCGGCCTGGGTAATGCTGCTGGTGCTGGCGACGGCGTTAAACATCTCAAGCTGGGTCAGGTCCATAGTGTTCTTCTTTTGTGAATAGGTTGCTTAATATTATTCATTTTCAATGAAAAGCAGGGTAAGCCAGAATGAGGTCAATTCGCAATCAACATTCGTCATCAACAGAGAGAGCATAACGATGAATTTATCTGCAACTCACGCGGTTTCCGTCAACCCGGCCACGGGAGAAAGGGTGTCGTCTCTGCCCTGGGCGAGCGAACAAGAGGTGGATTCGGCGATTGCGCTTGCTGAGCAAGGTTATCGTCAGTGGCGTCACGTCAGTCTCGAACAGCGCGCTGACGCCCTGCGTAAAGTCGGTAACGCGCTGCGCGCCCGCGCCGAAGAGATGGCGCAAATGATCAGCCTGGAGATGGGTAAACCGATTGCCCAGGCTCGTGGTGAGGTGACTAAATCCGCCAATCTCTGCGACTGGTATGCGGAACACGGCCCGGCCATGCTGGCGACCGAAGCCACTCAGGTGGAAAATAACAATGCGGTGATTGAGTATCGTCCGCTGGGCGCGATTCTCGCCATTATGCCGTGGAACTTCCCGCTGTGGCAGGTTCTGCGCGGTGCGGTACCGATTCTGCTGGCGGGGAATAGCTATCTGTTGAAACATGCGCCGAACGTGATGGGGAGCGCGGCGCTGATTGGCGAGATCGTTAATCAGGCAGGGCTGCCGGCCGGCGTATTTGGCTGGGTTAACGCGACCAATGACGGTGTCTCCCGGATGATCAACGATTCGCGTATTGCCGCGGTGACGGTAACCGGCAGCGTACGCGCCGGGAAAGCGATTGGCGCCCAGGCCGGCGCGGCATTAAAGAAATGCGTTCTTGAACTGGGCGGTTCCGATCCGTTTATCGTCCTGAATGATGCCGATCTCGATGAAGCGGTAAAAGCCGCGGTGATTGGCCGCTATCAAAATACCGGGCAGGTTTGTGCCGCCGCGAAGCGCTTTATCGTTGAGGCCGGGATTGCCGAAGCCTTCAGCAAAAAGTTTGTTGCCGCGGTTGAAGCGCTGAAGATGGGCGATCCGCGTGATGAGGCCAATTACCTCGGGCCAATGGCGCGATTCGATCTGCGTGATGAGCTGCATCAACAGGTAACGGCCACCCTGGCTGAAGGGGCGACCCTGCTGCTTGGGGCGGAGAAAATCGCCGGGCAGGGTAACTACTATGCGCCAACGGTACTGGGCAACGTGACCCCGGAGATGACCGGATTCCGCCAGGAGCTGTTTGGTCCGGTGGCGACCATTACCGTGGCGCGAGACGCCGCCCATGCGCTGACGCTGGCAAATGACAGCGAATTCGGCCTGTCGGCGACCGTGTTTACCGCCAGCGTCGATGAAGCCGGGCGTTTTTCTCGCGAGCTGGAGTGCGGTGGCGTCTTTATCAACGGTTACAGCGCCAGCGATGCGCGCGTGGCGTTTGGCGGGGTGAAGAAGAGCGGCTTTGGTCGCGAGCTGTCCCACTTTGGCCTGCATGAGTTCTGCAACGTCCAGACCGTATGGAAAGACCGTCGCTAACGGAAGTCGCACCTGACGATCGTCGTCGTGCTCTGCTATACTCGCAGCCCGAATTTTGACGGCGGGCAAGGAGCCGGGTGTGGCGACGGTCATCAATAATGCAATGCTGGAGACGATTCTGGCAGAAATCAGGCCGCTAATTGGGCGTGGCAAAGTGGCGGATTATATTCCGGCGCTGGCAAGCGTAAGCGGTAATAAGCTGGGTGTGGCGATTTGTACGGTGGAGGGGCAACACTATTCTGCCGGCGATGCCCACGAGCGTTTTTCCATTCAGTCCATCTCTAAAGTGCTGAGCCTGGTGGTGGCGATGAACCACTATCAGGAGGAGGAGATCTGGCAGCGGGTGGGGAAAGATCCTTCCGGACAGCCGTTCAATTCATTATTACAGCTGGAAATCGAGCAGGGCAAACCGCGCAACCCGTTTATTAATGCCGGTGCGCTGGTGGTCTGCGATATGTTGCAAAGCCGACTGAGCGCGCCGCGACAGAGGATGCTGGAAATCGTGCGTCGTCTGAGCGGAGTGACGGATATCGGGTATGATCCGGTGGTGGCGCGTTCGGAGTTCGAACATTCGGCGCGTAATGCCGCGATCGCATGGCTGATGAAATCGTTCGGCAACTTCCATAATGATGTCGCGACGGTCCTGCAAAACTATTTTCACTACTGCTCGCTGGAAATGAGCTGTGTCGAACTGGCGCGGACGTTTCTGTTTCTCGCCGATCGCGGGGTGGCTCCGCATCTGGATACCCCGGTAATTGCCCCGATCCAGTCGCGGCAGGTGAATGCCTTAATGATGACCAGCGGGATGTATCAGAACGCCGGCGAATTTGCCTGGCGCGTCGGACTGCCGGCAAAATCTGGGGTAGGCGGTGGTATTGTCGCCATTGTCCCGCAGGAGATGGCTATCGCGGTGTGGAGTCCGGAGCTGGATGCGGCCGGTAACTCGCTGGCGGGAACCGCGGTACTGGAAAAACTGACCCAACGCCTGGGAAGGTCGGTATTCTGATGGCCAACATAGATTCCTTATTTGCCCGTCTCCAGCGGTCGACCTTTCGTTCCCGCTTCCATCTTGGTCGCAAAGAGCGGCAGTACTGTGTCGATAAAGGGCCGGAGATCATTGACCAGCACGCGGCGGATTTTATTGCCCGCCGGCTGGCGCCAGCGCATATTCCGAATGACGGTAAACAGACGCCGATGCGCGGGCACCCGGTATTTATCGCCCAACATGCCACCGCCACCTGCTGTCGTGGCTGTCTCGCGAAGTGGCATGATATTCCCGCCGGCCGTGAACTGACAGACCGGGAGCAGCGCTATGTGGTGCAGGTGATCCATCGCTGGCTGGTTATCCAGATGAATTCATCTGGAGGTCAATAATGCGCATTTATCCGCCATGGGTATGCTGGATAAATATTCTCATGTTATGATAATCCGCTAACTAATTATTAACATAATAATTGCCTGAAACAATTAGACGGATAATCACTGAATGTCTTCACTGTCGATTCGGTTATTCACGCTGTTTCGTGAGGAACACCCCGTGCGTGACGCGCTGGTGTTATTCACTTTAACGTTGTTGCTCCATTTTTTCGGTGCCATGCTGCGTCTGGTCCAGGAACTGTCCTTTTTCTGGCCGCTGAATGCCGTGATGGTCGGGATCTTCGCCCGCTATGTCTGGCTCAATCGTAGCTATTTTTATGCCACCTGTTTTGTGGCGATGATGGTGTACGATGGCCTGACCTCGCGCTGGGGAATGGGCTTTGCCTCGCTGCTGATTAATTTCTCGAATATTGTCTTTATCGTCAGCCTGGCGCAACTGTTGCTGTGGGATAAGCGACGGACTGATTCCATGCCGGGCCCGATCAATGTGCTGAATTTGTTCTGTTACTGTCTGCTGGCCGCTTTCCTGAGCGCCGCCGTGGGGACGCTTGGATCGATGGATGTCGAGCGGGAGACATTTATCTCTCTGCTGGCCGATTGGTTTAGCGAACAGTTCTCGACGGCGGTGCTGATCCTGCCGTTTATCCTGACGGTGACGATCCCTTCGACGTTCAGCGGCTTCCGCTGGAGTCAGCTGCTACCGGTCATGGTGCTGGTGCTGTCCATTATCCTTGGCGTCGCCGTAGGGGGAGCCGAAAGTATCACTTTCCCGCTGCCTGCGCTGATCTGGTGTGCGATTCGTTATCCGCTGCCGCTGACCTGCCTGCTGACTTTCCTCACCGGAATCGGGGAGATCCTGCTGGTGGCGAATGCATTAGTTCATCTCTCTCCCGATGCGCATCTGCAGCCATGGCAGCTGTTCTCGACCCGCCTTGGCATTGCGGCGATGTTAATCAGCCCGGTGATTGTGGCCTCAAGTGTTGACGCGATTAATAACCTGGTGAAACAGCTGGCGCTGCGGGCTGATTTTGATTTCCAGACGCGGGTTTACTCGCGTTCCGGTCTGAGCGAGGCGCTGAAGCGTCAACCGCAATCAGAAACGCAGCAGCTTACCGTGATGTTGCTGGATATCGATGACTTTAAGCGGGTCAACGATAGCTGGGGTCACGAGTGCGGAGATTGCGTGCTGACTCAGTTCGCCCAGCGGGTGCGGGATCTGGTGGGCGAGCAGGGGCTGGTGGCGCGTATTGGCGGGGAGGAGTTTGCCGTTGCCATGTTGAGCGCGACGTCGCAGGAGGGTCAGCTGCTGGCGGAGAAAATTCGCCAGGGCGTGGCGGCGCAAACCTTCGTCTGGGGGCCGCACAAGATTAAACTGACCCTGAGCATGGGGCTGGAGTGTCGTCCGGTCGGCGGCGGGCGGATCACCGAGCTGTTTAATCAACTGCTGATGGCTGCCGATGATTATCTTATTAATGCGAAGGAAGCCGGGCGCAATCGGATTTGTACGCCGACGCTGGCGGAACATCAGCCATAAGAAAACGCAATGACAATTCCGCTTGTGTTAAATATAAGTTAAAAAGATAGTGATGTGGTCAATTTCATGGAGCGACCAATGACCACATCCTTTTCCCTTCGTACGCTTTCGCGTGCTGATATTCTCGAAAACCTTTCCCCGCTGAGCGATATTCTGGCCGATTGCGTTAACGGCGGTGCCTCCGTCAGTTTTATGCTGCCTTTTTCGTTGCAAACGGCGCGAACGTTCTGGCTGCGCATCGCCGAAAGCGCGGCGGCCGGGGAGCGTCTCGTGCTGGTGGCCGAACATGCCGGGCAGATTGTCGGCACGGTACAGCTGGTCATCGATCAACCGGAAAATCAGCCTCATCGCGCCGACGTGGCAAAACTTTTGGTTCACCAAAATGCGCGGCGGCAGGGGCTGGCTAATGCGCTGATGAATTATCTGGAGCAACTTGCCCGCGAGCAGGGCAAGTCGGTTCTGGTCCTTGATACGGCCACCGGCAGCGGCGCAGAACGCTTTTATGTCCAGTGTGGCTGGGAAAAAGCCGGGGAAATTCCGCGTTATGCCTTAATGCCGGACGGAACGATGACGGCGACCTCACTGTTCTATAAGATCCTGCAATAACCGAGACAGGTTTGATCAAAACACGGTTTTACTCTTAGAAAAGCTGTTAAGTTATTACACCAATTACTCAGGTTGTATGACCACTCTACGAGGGAACCTATTGTGAAAACATTAAACCGTCGTGATTTTCCCGGCGCGCAGTACCCTGAACGTATCATCCAGTTCGGTGAAGGTAACTTTCTTCGGGCATTTGTCGACTGGCAGCTTGATCTGCTGAATGAGCATACCGACCTGAACGCCGGCGTGGTGATTGTTCGCCCCATAGAGAGCGCGTTCCCCCCGTCGTTGAGCACGCAGGATGGGCTGTACACCACCATTATCCGCGGTTTGAACGAACGGGGTGAGGCGGTGAGCGATGCGCGTCTGATCCGTTCGGTAAACCGGGAAATCAGCGTTTACGCGGATTATGACGCCTTCCTTCAGCTGGCTCATAACCCGGATATGCGCTTTGTGTTTTCCAATACCACCGAAGCCGGCATCAGCTATCACGCCGGCGATCGGTTTGAAGATGCGCCGGCGGTGAGCTACCCGGCAAAACTGACCCGAC
>BAAW01000339.1_pt1 | contig 12253 bp, 17 predicted proteins | sample 270468 | NCBI WGS metagenome assembly BAAW01 (sample SAMD00036526, study PRJNA27859) | human gut metagenome | isolation source: feces from healthy human sample F1-U, Infant, Female
GGCGTCGTAGCAGACTCCCGGGTGAATCGTCGGCTCGAAGCTGTCCGTAGATCATTTAAAATATTATCTTGTAGTGTTGGGAAGTATTCTGGCAAATCTATCCCTAATGTATCTGTGGATGGGTGAACCGGTTTGGTTTCAAGCTGTCTGAACTAAATTGAAAATAATATGATGTGATTAAATTACGTAAAACCTGCATAATTTTGCAGGTAATCAACACGTTTTTCGAACTCTGTACCTTGAGAAAAACCGACTGTTGTCGTTACACGTTAGCCAGTCTTTCACCCAGCCAGCAACTTGTTCGTACTCGCCGCTCTCATTATCCAATGATGAAAACCACCAGACTGTCTGATCACAAAATTACGATCCGCACAATTATTCACTGAACATCTGTTTCGAGTATGCCGTTTCTGTCCGTTCAGTATGGAGTTTCGAAACAGGGCAGGGGAGTGTGGATACAGATAGGCCAACATTAAGTGGCTTGAGCAAAAGTTTGAGTCGCAATATGTTGAATTCCCTTTAAACATAGGTGGGAAAAATAACTCTGGATTATTTATCTCATTTTGTCGCTGACAAGACTGTACATGTCACTACACTCATATTTACATACTGCGAGAACAGCGATAATTAATTATTCGTCAATAATCAGATAAATCAGGTGAAAACCAGAAGTTCCTGATCATCCTGGAAATCGAGTATCTTCTCGTACAGTTCTGCCGGAATACAATAAAAATCAGACTGATTGCGGTTCAAAATGACAACCGGAAATCAGTCACTGGCACTGACCCGTAGTCATGGAATATTTTTTGAGTTCACTGGCGCTGGCAGTGGTGTTACCCCGGTCGAGATAGTTCTGAATGTCTCCTGAGTGCCATGAGCGGACATCTGAACTTAGCTTTGACAAACAATTTAACAGCAATACTCTGATATCACTTTTAACCCATTAGTGATGTTTTTTTACGGTACTTCATACATCCTCTGACATTGAACAGCCCAGAGCGTATTGCTCGGACTGTTCATGTCGGATAGCGAAGGGGGTTAGTGACGAAAAAGCAGGAAAAGTAGCCTTCTGATTTGCGTCCTCTACATCGTCAACACAATTTTTCCGACATTGAGGCCGTCTTCCATACGCTGGTGAGCTTTACTGGCCTCAGCCAGCGGAAATACGCTGTCAATCACCGGGCTCAGCCCACCTTTACCGAAGCGGGTTAACCAGCACTCTTTAAAGCGACGGGACATTTCATGTTTCACTTCTTGCGAACGTGATTTCATTACCGTACCGATAATCTGTAGATGGCGGTACAACACCCGATCCAGCGGAATCTTCGCGTTTTCAATCCCCCCCATGATGCCAATCTGCACCAGACGTCCACCAAAGTTGAGTGCATTCACGTTTCGTTCAAAATAAGGTGCGCCAATAAAATCGAGAATAAGATCAACCCCCTTGTTATCCGTGATGCTGGCGACAACCTCGGAGAAGTCTTCCGTCACGTAATCAATGGCGCGATCGGCACCCAGACGGCGAACGAGATCCTGTGCTGCAGCATTCGCGGTGGTGATTACCGTCGCTCCTGTCGCATGCGCCAGTTGCACGGCGGCACCTCCCACACCGCCGGCTCCGGCGTGGATCAGTACCGTTTCCGTGGGTTTCAGTTTCCCCAAATGGATAAGCGCTTCATGCGCGGTTACAAAGACCTCGGTAATGGCCGCAGCATGGATATAGTCCATACCTTCCGGCACTGGCATAGCCATCCGGTAATCAATGCGGGCCATTTCAGCGTATGCCCCGCCCCCGACGATACCCATAACACGGTCCCCCACGTTGTAGCCTTTTACATTCTCCCCGACGGCAATAACGTCCCCGGCGATTTCCAGCCCCATAATCGTCGAGTCGCCAAAATCAGGGCGGCCATACCCGCCGCGTCGATGGGTGAGATCGGCCCGGTTGACCCCTGCCGCCCGTGTGCGGACCAGCAGATCATTGGGGCGCAGCTGCGGGTCTGCGACTTCACTGATGTTTAGTACATTGGCCGGACCAAATTGATCAAAGGTGATTGCTTTCATGATTCTGTTTCCTGAAATAAGAAGATATATAACCCGGCGTTCAGGCCCGTTCGTTGAACGTGGCATTGGCATAGCCAGAAGCGGTAATCGCTGCCGGAAAGCCTGCGTAAAACGCCATGTGCGTAATCAGGGCGGAAATTTCTGTTTTGGTCAGACCGTTTTCAATGCCGCGACGCAAATGGGCCGGTAGCTCATTGGAGTGATTCAGTGCAATAAGACAGGCGATGGTAATCAGACTACGATCGCGCGGAGCCAGGTCCGGATCTGTCCAGACTTCGGAATACAGCGGTTGCTCAACGAAGTCGGAAAGTTTAGGGGTGAATGCGCGTGCAGCTTCACGCGGGAGAGTAAAATCAACAGATTTCATAGTCAGTTCCTTTTATAATCTATAATTAGTGCCAGTATGTTTTAGATTTGGCTGATGAATTTATTCACTAGGTAATGGCCGATACCTTCCCGACCACCCTCCGAACCATGTCCGCTTTCTTTCATGCCGCCGAAAGGCAGCTCCGTCGCCACCATGCGGTACTGATTAATGCCGATCATTCCGGCTTCAAGACCATTGCCAACATCCCGCACGGTACGGGCGTCACGCGTAAAAGCGTAAGCCGACAGGGCGTACGGTAGACGGTTTGCTTCTGCCAGCCCATCCTCAAGTGCGTCGAATTGACACATCACGGCGATCGGGCCAAAGGGTTCTTCGTGCATGATCCGTGCCTCCATCGGCACATCGGCAAGCACCGTGGGTTCAAAGAAAAAGCCCGGACGGTTGAGTCGTTTCCCGCCAGTGAGCACTTTCGCGCCCAGTGCGACAGCATCGGCAATCAACGCTTCCATTTTTTCCAGTTGTCGGATATTCGCCAGCGGCCCCACCAGGGTGTTTTCCGCCATGCCATTGCCGATTACAAGTTGCTCCGTCGCACTCACGAAGCGTTCGACAAACTGCATGTAAACACTTCGCTGAATAAGAAAACGGGTTGAAGAGATCCTATTTGGCCGGTGCCACGGAACCGGTTAGCCGCCCCGCCAACCGCCGCCGCTTCAATATCGGCATCGGCAAAAACCAGTACCGGCCCATGACCGCCAAGTTCCAGGGTAATCGGTTTAACACCGGCGGCAGCACGCTCAGACAGCAGTCGACCTACCGGTACAGAACCGGTGAATGTCACTTTGCGAATAACCTGCGAGGCGATAAGCGTGGCGGAAACTTGATCCGGAACGCCAAACACAATTTGCAGTACGCCTTTAGGCAGACCGGCATCATCCAGGCAGCGAGCCAGCGCCAGCGCCGTCGCCGGGCTCTCTTCACCTGGTTTCAGGATCACGCTGCAACCTGCGGCCAGTGCCGCCGATAATTTGCGTGCTGGGGTAATGGCAGGGAAATTCCACGGAGTAAAGGCAGCAACCGGGCCGATGGGCTCTTTTTTGACTAGTTGTATTACACCGGGGCGATTTGACGGAACAACGCGTCCATCAATACGGCGGGATTCCTCCGCAAACCATTCAAAATAGTCGGCCGCACGCAGCACTTCGTCTCGGCTTTCAGACAGGGGTTTCCCTTCTTCCTGCGTCATTAGTGAGGCAATATGTTCAGAACGTTCACGCATCAGGGCAGCGGCATTCTTCATGATGCGGGCGCGTTCGACAGGCACGGTATGGCGCCAGATGTCAAAGCCAGAACGGGCGGCTGACAGAGCACATTCAAGGTCGGCGGAAGTCGCCAGCGGCAAGCGGCCAATGATGACTTCGGTTGCCGGGTTAATCACAGCGACGGTGTCGCGATTGCCCGCTTCAATCCAGTCACCGTCAATGAAAAGATAAAGGGGATCGTATTGATGATTTTGCATGGTCGTTATCCTCAGTATGTGCGTGTTTATGTAGTGTCATTCGGCTGAGGGGATCTTAAGTTCTGCGCACATCGCTGATAAGATGACTTCTCCCCACAACCGCTATGCAAGAAATGCACAGATGCAATCAGAGAAATTTGCCGAGTTCCTTGGAGTCTTTGTCGATGTCGCGCGTGAAAACAGTTTTTCGGGGGCGGGTCGCCGCCGCGGACGCACACCCTCCTCGATAGGACGCCAGATTGATGCGCTGGAAGCGTACCTGGATACCCCGCTTTTTTTGCGATCTACACGGCATTTAACCCTGACTGATGCCGGGGAAATGCTGCTGATTCGCGCCAGACAGATCCTCGATTCACTGGAGGATACGCAGCAGGAACTGGCGTCAATGAAGGGCGAAGTAACCGGTGTGCTGAGAGTGGCGTGTTATCCCACATTTGGTAAACGCTATGTGCTGCCGGTTATGGCAAAACTCTCCCGACAGTATCCGGCGCTGAGCTTCGATTTGGATCTGACCGAACGGCTGGCTGACCCCGTTGCTGAACGCCTTGATGTTGTCATCCGTATTGGTGATATGGCCGACAGCACGTTGATTGCCAGCAAAATAGCAACGCAAATACGTGTGCTGTGCGCAAGCCCGTCCTATCTGGAAAGTGCGGGGGTTCCCGCCTCGCTGGATGATATAGCCTCACATCGGTTAATCGATAAGCTGCACGGTGCGGATCTGCTTTGCTGGTCGAGTGTAATTGGCCATCCGGCCAGAGAAAACACTGGCCTGCCCATGTTTGGCTGTGATGATTTCGAAGCAATGCGTCAGGCGGCGGTTGAAGGGATGGGGATCGCGTTTCTGCCGGACTGGGTGGCGGGAGAGGACATTAACAGTGGCGTGCTGGTACAACTCTTCCCGGAAATGTCATCACAACCACATGCATCTACAGGAATATATGCGTTACGCGCGTTACGTCACCCGCCTGCCAGAGTCACGATATTTCTCGACGCATTGCGTGAATTTATCGGACATCCTGCAAAATGGTCAACATGTCACTGTCAGCTCTGACACTGTAAGCAACATTGCCATTTTTACTTTATGCGAACGACCGCTGTTCGCTCATAGCAGACCCGGCTTGTTTTCTAACCTCTCCGTGCCAGACGCGGATACCCTCAGGAGACTAACCTGTCTCTTGGTTGATTAACATTCTCGACTAATAACTATGTCTTTCAACATTTCGCAAGCGATCTGAATATGTCGCCTGACCTCAGTTCTTTCCATTTCCGAGTTTAGTTACTGGCAGGTTGTAAGAATGCTCGCGTGATCATCATAAAATAAGGATGTTTCAGTGAGTAGCTGTCGCTGGAGGTATTCATCACATTCAATCTGGTTGCGAACGTCATTAATAATGGTCAGTAGTCGATAATTTTTCGCCCTCTATCGAGAAGATCATGGCATTTAAGGTTCAATTGTATTTGTTGTTCGAAATCGGTACGCGAAGCCAGAAGACTATGCGTTAACTCAGCTCTCGCCATAGTATCAGCACTTAGATTAAGGGTTCTTTGACATATTTTCTCGCTCTCAACACTGTATGTATCAAAAAATCTGAGCGTTTCTCTGCATTACGTCTGTAATAACATCATATGTCACCGTTATATCGGCGCCATCTGCTTGCTCCAGCTTCATTCTGATTAATTTCCAATATATTCGTTGGGCATGCTGGACTCTATTCTTACAACACCTTTACCACATTTCAGTTTTGCATGATTCTCTTCAACTATCATGAATAGATACAGTTTTCATATTACATTCATTTTCTGGATCATCAACTGTAGACTAAGGCTATAGATGGCATTTTCAGTCACATAGTCCGGTACTAATTGTCTGAGCGTACAGTCCATGCTAATCATGATATATCTCCCTTAAATATATACATAACTCATATGAGTTAATGGCCACGACGACGAAGTTCGTCCCTGATGGCTTCCTGCTGCCGGTTGTTCACCTTAATCCATTCGCGATGCGTCATGCCATTTCGCAAGAACACCCGATCACACCATTCATGGCTTTCCCATTTGGCGACCCGCTGGACATTCTCGATGCCGAAATAAGATAACGGGAATATGCGAAAGTAACGGTCCCATAAAAAATAAACTACAGGTATTGAAGCGAAGAACAAGATAATTAATGTTTCCATTTTCAAAAATTTAACCTCATTAAGCATGAATCTTCCACGTTTTTGTTTTTTACTGCTAATGCATGTATTCATTCTAATAAAGTTGTTTTTTTTGTCACGACTTATTGTTGTCTTTTTATTCAACTAGAATCTGGCAACCGGCAGCTCCTTCCAGCGAGTCGTGTATGCCGGCGACAGCATCTCCCGCTTCATCTGCCACTCAGGAGCAATACCTCTGCCGGCAAACCAGATCTTCCCAAGCCCTGAGTGATTAATGCCGTCAAGGACCTTCATCAGCTCATCACTGTGCGGCCGCGGCTGTATCTCATCGAACAGGTTCAGCTGAGAGACGCCGTTTGGACTGAAATCGTTCAGCATGACGCCGGCTTTTGCGTAGCGATGGCCAGGCACCCAGATCCTGTCCAGCGCGTTAACCGCAGCAGCGATAATGTCCCGGGTGTCGCGCGTTGGCGTACTCAGTTTTTCCGTCGAGATATTTCCGTAGTACGGCTCTTTGACGGCGAACGGCGAGGTTTTGATGAAGGCAGAAATGTGCCGGCAGTACTGGCGCTCACCACGCAGTTTTTCAGCTGCCCGCTCAGCATACTGACATATGGCCTGGCGGAGCTCATCATAGGCGGTGATCCGCTGCCCGAAGCTGCGACTGCAGACTATCTGCTGTTTGGGCGGTGGTGCTTCCTCCAGCGAAATACAACTCTCTCCGTTCAGCTCCCGGACCGTTCGCTCGAGTACCACGTTAAAGTTCTTCCGGATAAACGTCGGGTTAGTCAGCGACAGCTGCAGGGCAGTTGTGATCCCCATCACCTTCAGTTTCTTAGCTATCCGGTTTCCCACCCCCCAGATCTCCTCCACCGGCTGCAGGCTGAGTAATTTTACCGTCCGGCGAGGATTATCCGGCGACAGCGCCAGCACTCCCCTGAATTGTGGCCATTCTTTCGATGCCCACTGTGCCGATTTCGCCAGTGTCTTTGTTGCTCCGAAACCGACACCGATTGTCAGCCCAGTTCCACTCAGGACGTGCCCGCGCAGCTGCCTGCCAAATTCTTCCAGGTCCATACAGTGGCCAATGCCCCGGGCATCGAGGAAACACTCATCGATGGAGTACTGCTCGACACGGGGAGATAACTCTTCCAGCAGCGCAACCACGCGATTACTGAGACTCGCATAGAGTTCATAATTGCTGGAGAACACCTGCAGCTTTTCCGTAAACTGCGCATCTTTCAGCTGGAACCACGGCGTGCCCATTTTTATGCCCAGGCGCTTCGCTTCCGCACTCCTGGCAATAACACAACCATCGTTATTACTCAGGCAAATGACTGGTTTTCCACGTAAATCCGGGCGAAACACCTTCTCGCAGCTGGCATAGAACGAATTGACGTCGGCCAGGGCGTACATCAGTCCGTGTCCCGTGTTTTATGAATAAACGCGGTCACCACGCCAAATATCTGCAGCGTCTCCGGGTCCGGGTGCAGGTCAGGATAAGCCGGGTTCATCGCCTGCAGGGCAGGGCGGGGGGTCAGCAGAAGTCGTTTGACGGTAAACTCTCCCTCAATCTCGGCAATAACGATATCGCCATGCCGGGGTTTCTCCGCTTTATCAACGACCATCAGATCGCCGGAGTAAAGACCGATGTCCGTCATCGAGTTTCCGATGGCCCTGACGAAATAGGTCGAGTGGCGCCTGCGAATGCAGTACTCGTTGAGATCCAGTTCTGATTCGGTGTAATCGGCTGCAGGGGAGGGGAAACCTGCCGCGCATCGTTCAGTGAAAAGCGGAAGAGTGAGTATTCCGGGGTTGAGTGCTGCAGGTGTGAATTTCACCGTTTCGATCCTTTTACTGTACATATATACAGTAATTATTTTACCGGCAGCTTGTTTTTGCAAGCCTCTTTACGCCGCCCCACGCTAACCCACTGCTGTGATGACGAAAAAATTGTCATACCACAAAAAAACATGCGAGAGCGGCGCCGACCCCGGATATTCTGTAATATACTAATATCAAATGAATTTAACTCCCGAGGAGGCCTTTATGTCACCCGGCTTCAGAAACGTTCTTCGCTTTGCCGGCGTCCCCGTCGACAGCAGCGAACCGGTACGCAGGCAGTACGGCAGCCGCATGATTGGCATCGTGACGCTATGCCTGCTTCCGCTTCTGGTGTTTGACGTCCCCCTGTGGATCTTCGTGTTGTCGCAGGTTATCTGGGGAGCGGGCGTTTATATCGGCCTGTCCCTGGCCGGAGACAAGCCCCGGTCACGCTGATATGCTTTCCACTCTGCTCAAAAAAGGAACAGGTGACGCAACGCCTGTCTTATGGCTCTTCTCCGCCACCTGCCTCCAGGTTATCCACTGAGTTAAACAGACGCTTTGTGGATAGCGGGTTCCCGACAGTTTCTTCTGCTGTTCACCCGCCAGCCTGTGCGTCCGCTGCCGCACGGTGCCAGTGTGCCGCGTCGCAAGCCCGGTACTTCAGAAAATAATGATGTCGCGCTGCTCCGCATCGATGCCGCGCCTGGCGCGGGGATAGTCACTGCCCGGAGCCAGTGTGCCGCGCCCGGGCGGACACGGGACGGGCGGCTTTTCCGCTCCTGTCCGGCGTCGTTGTGATTTTACGCCATCCACTCGCATTCTGATGATCGCCCTTCAAGCCGCTTTCGCGGCATAGCCTTGCCGTCGGAAAGACTGACGGCTGCGGTATTCCACGGTCAGCTTGACCCGTTACCGGTCGCGGCGTACAGGCTCCGGGCAGCAGGGAACGGACGTCGTACCGACGTCCTCCTGAGTGCCCCCTGTCACCACGAGGTATCCCTATGTCCCGTTTTATCCTGGGTAACTGTATCGATATTATGGGCGGCTTTCCCGATCGCGCCGTCGATTTCATTCTGACCGATCCCCCGTACCTGGTCGGCTTCCGTGACCGTTCCGGCCGCACCCTCGCCGGCGACAAAACTGACGAATGGCTTCAGCCTGCCTGCAATCAGATGTACCGCGTACTCAAAAAGGACGCGCTGATGGTCATTTTTTATGGCTGGAACCGCGTCGATCGTTTTATGGCCGCGTGGAAAAGTGCCGGGTTCAGCGTGGTCGGGCATCTGGTGTTCACCAAAACTTACGCGTCCAAATCCGCCTATGTCGGCTACCGCCATGAATGTGCCTATGTCCTGGCAAAAGGCCGTCCGCCTCTGCCGCAGGACCCGCTGCCGGACGTGCTGGGCTGGAAATACAGCGGCAACCGCCACCATCCGACCGAAAAACCCGTGACCAGCCTGCAACCCCTGATCGAGAGCTTCACACACCCGAACGCCATTGTTCTCGATCCGTTTGCCGGTTCGGGCTCCACCTGCGTGGCGGCCCTCCAGTCAGGGCGCCGTTACATCGGTATTGAACTGATGGAGCAGTACCACAAAGCCGGGATTGCCCGCCTGTCAGCGGTACAGCGCGCGATGCAGCGACCGGCCGCCAACGACGTCTTTTATCCGGAGGCCGCGTAATGAACTATGCCGGACACGAACAACTCCGCGCAGAAGTGGCGGACGTCGCCAACAACATGTGTGACCTGCGGGCGACGCTGAACGGGATGGAGCACCGCTATCGCTTTGATTCCGATGTGCTGGCAGAACGCCTGACCCGTCAGACCCTTTTTCGCATCAATGCCCTGTTTATGGCGGCGTACAACGAAATTCTTGAGCTGGATGCCTGCTTTAAGGACTAAGGAGAACAACATGTACGGAACCTGTGAAACCCTCTGCCGGTTGTTGAGCGAGCACTATCCCGCGGAGACCCCCCTGAACCTGATTGTCTGGTCCCCGCAGGATATCGAAGCGCTGGCCGACGGGATGGAGTGTGTCGTTTCTGAACAGGACATCAAGGCGGTGCTGGAGCGCATGGACGCCATATCAGAAGACCAGCGGCTTGAGTCGGGTGTACCTGCCAGTGCGGTGATGGACCTGATCGATGAGGTGAAAGAGGCCGCTCCGGGCGTCCTGGTGCCGGCTGACCTGCTCGAAACCCTGCTGACAACCGCCGAACAGGCGTTATGGCACAGGGAATGGGCCGCCCGGGATGATAACCATCCGGTGCCGGAAAGCGTGATCCGTCGCCTTTCTGATACAGCGAAAGTGCGCGCATTACTGAAAAACTGAAACCTGCACGCCGCCAGGGCGGCGTGCCATTAACCTGTTTCGAGGACGATACCATGCAAGAAAACACCACCTTAAACGCCCTTGTGATGCGTCGTGCGCGTGATCTGCTGGCTGATTACGGATGGCCGGACCATACCGATGTTGATCAGCGTGATCCGGTAAATAAACCGGGATGGATAAGCATTTATGTCCGTCTGGACGCGGCCGCTATTGTTCAGCTGCTGCCTTTGCTTTGTGCCGGTGACGTACCCGCAGCGCTGCAAAGGGCCATGACAAAGATAGCCGGGACGCCAGCGCAGATTATTTTATCCGGCAGCCGCTATGCCGACGCGCCGCAACTGCCGGAGGACGGAACACAGATAACCTTTCCCTGGGCCGGGGAATGGCTGACAGAGCCGGAGATTCAGGCGGTCACGGATTGCCTGTCCCGTGCCGTGCGGGATGTCTCCCGGCAGGTACGGGAGGAGGCGCGCCGGATAGAGGCCGCACTGACCACGCGCGGAGAAACGCTGTTTTACCGCCAGACACGAAATTTCCGTCTGATAGTGAAGGAAAATGATATGCCCTGCTGGCTGGACGAAGAGGACGACAATGTACCGGTGGTGCTGGATGCTCTCCTGAACATAGGTGCGCGCTACAGTGCCGTTGAGTTCTTTGTTATCAGCGACAAGGTGGATCAGATCCTGGCATGCAGGCAGATGTGCGATGTGTTACGGATGCCGGGAGAGCCTCCGCGCCGGTGGATGGATTTAACCCTGTTACATGAGGTTATGGCAGAAGCGCGCGCAGAAATCACCCTTGTCCGCAATGCCCTTTCAACCATCCGGTCAGTGTCGTAAACCCCCGGGGGGGCGGCCCCCGGGATCAGTCCGGAAGGATAAGGCTGTCGCCGGCTCCGCTTTTTTACGGCCCCGTCCCTGCGTGACGTGGCGTGAGAGGGTTCCACTCTGTCAGTGCTGTTCGTGTGCGGGCTGTGCCGTGCCTCCATCGTAGCCGGGCTGTCGCGAATGCAAAGGTTCGCTTCGCCGCTGCGGTCACCCGGTCCTTCCTTCCCGTCAGCCGGGATTTTCCGGTCGTTCGACCGCTCAGGATTCACGGCCTCACCCTCCAACTCCCGCCTGCCGTGCGCGTCAGGCTGCGGCTTCCCTTGCGCCCCTGCATTCCCGACTGATCGCCCGTCTGTTATGGAGGCACGGCACCGCCCGGTGTCGCAGTTCATGTGATTACGGAGGTTTTACCATGCAGTATGTGACAACGCGCCCTGTCCTGAATGTTGAAGAGTCCGATCGGCTTTCCTTCCTGCCGTACATGTTCGGCACGGATTTCATGCTCGCAGAATTACAGGTGTACGCTCTGGCGAAAAAATGGATGCCCGAATTTGACGGCGGTTTCTGGTACTTCATCCGCTTACCGGAAGGCGGCGGCTACATGATGCCCGATTGTGGCCGGGTTCATCTGGTGAACGGTGAAAACTGGTTCGATCGTACCGTCAGTGCCGACGCGGCGGGCATTATTCTGACCAGCCTGGCGGTTAACCGCCGTCTGGCGGCCCACCACGACAGCGGCAACCCGGCCCTGACCCACCTTTACATGCTGCGTGATGTCCAGCTCTGGAATCACATTACCGTTCACCCTGAATGCACCGCCATTTACGCCGCGCTGGACTGATTAACGACCCGGACGACATGTTTTCAGAAACGGAATAATACACGGTGGGGAAATCCCGCCGGTTAAGGAGAAGACCGATGAATATTGCGCCAGAAACCCGCGAAATCCTGCGACAGTACAAAGCCCTGATAAATGCCCGCCGCCGTGATTCCGGCCAGCGGGAACTGACAACCGCACAGGTCATGGATGAAATCTGCGAGTACATGACCTGTCAGTGTGCCGTGTATCTCGCCGGTCATTTCATCTTACAGGGGGGGAAAGGGCAATAGGCAGGGGGCAGGCGTCGGGCAGGAGGGCGCCTGTCAGCCCGCGCGAATCACGGGCAGGCTGCGCCTGCCGGAGAGGCGTTTCG
>BAAW01000078.1_pt1 | contig 11840 bp, 10 predicted proteins | sample 270468 | NCBI WGS metagenome assembly BAAW01 (sample SAMD00036526, study PRJNA27859) | human gut metagenome | isolation source: feces from healthy human sample F1-U, Infant, Female
GGTTTGCTTATCGCGGGCGGTTGGCAGGTTGGCAGTCTGTTCAGCTATACGAAGGTAGAAATCTCCAGCGGTTTTTCGCCAACGTTCTGCACGTTATAACCCACGTTCACCGCATAATCACCGCGTTTCAGGGTGAAGGTTTTGGTGAAGACGTTGCCTGCTTTATCGGTATACGTCAGCGGAATGACGATTTCGTTCTGGCCTTCCGCCAGCACAAACGCATCTTTATCGACGTTATACAGCGGGCGGGCTCCATTAGCCGGGTTATCCGGGCCATCACGACCGGTTAAGCCGCTTTGAGCCTGATAGATAAACTGTGGCGTGGTTTCCAGTAACTGGAACGGTTCAGTCGACTTCAGTGCTTTCGGATAAGCCGGAAGCAGCGCTTGCTCCACATCACCACCGCGGGTGTTGATGGTCAGCTCAAGCACATCGGTTTTTACCGTAATCAGTTTCCCCTGGCCACTGGCCGGTACGCCCTGGTCGGCGGCGCTACCCGCTGCTGTGGTCGTTGTCTGCGTGGTCTGTTGCTGAGCCTGAGGATTGTTATCCTGCTCCCAGGCTTGCCAGATCATGAAAGACACGAACAACAAAGCGATGATAAGAAGATTGCGTTGCGAATCCATCGTTAGTGTTCTCTGGTATCAAATGGTCCAGGCGGGACGGGATCGTCACCACCAGGGTGTAAAGGGTGGCATTTTAATACGCGTTTCACTGTCAACCAACTGCCTTTTATCACTCCAAACCTGCGCAATGCCTCAATTCCGTAGCTTGAACAGGTTGGCGTGAAACGACAATGCGGCCCGAGTAGCGGACTAATCAGGCGCTGATAGACCCGTATAAGGCCTATCAGGACCCGGGAGCCAGGCGACAATGGCGGCGCCATAATTTTTCCAACGCTTCCGAGAGAGCACGGTTATCGAGGTCAGCAACCCCTTTCTTTGCCACCACCACGAAATCCATTGGCGGGAGTTCATGTTGACGCAAACGAAAACTTTCACGCGTCAGACGTTTAATCCGATTGCGTTCATGTGCGCGTTTAACGTTTTTCTTGGCGACGGTAAGACCGATGCGGGGATGCCCCAGCGAATTCAGGCGGCCGAGGATGGTGATTTGCGGCGTGCCAGCCCGTTGTGGCTGCTGGAAGACGAAAGTGAAATGACTGGGAGTTAACAAACGTAACTCCCTGGGAAATGCGAGCTTAACCACGCAGGGTTAGCTTTATTACTTGGAAACGGTCAGACGAGCACGGCTTTTAGCACGACGACGTGCCAGAACCTGACGACCATTTTTAGTAGCCATACGTGCACGGAAGCCGTGAGAACGGTTGCGCTTCAGTACAGACGGTTGAAAAGTGCGTTTCATGGCGGTTTCTACCTAAACTTGAATAATTTCACTGACTTTTGCGTATACCCGAACGAACTTCGAACGACTTACGCGGCAGCGATGGTGATTAAAGAGGCCGGATTGTAATAATTGTACACTCCGGAGTCAATTCTCTTTCCTTATTTCTCGCACCTTGCCGCACAAAAAATGACCTGCGACAGGCAACGGAAAACGGGCATTACGCGCCGGGTGGAGGATTATACGGCCTGACGGGTAAAGCGCAAGGATCGCAAAGGATCTTTGTTAGATCGTTTAGGCCCTAAACCAGCATAGCTCATTAAATTTTCCAATATGTGGGCGAAATCGTGCCTCACTCCTCTCCGGATCGATTACACTTACCCGGCTTCGATCCTTCCTGTGGATAAATCGGGAAGAATCTGTTGAGAAACACAAGATATCTTTCTCAGTTTAGGCTATGATCCCCGGTCCTGATCGCGATCCACCGATCCGCATCGGATAAATACCGCAGATAGCGGTTCACGCGTCACCCCTTTTGTGCAGGGGCTTTTCGGCCAATGCAGGGTCTTGTCGACGTGTGCCAACAATCACGATTGTTTCTTTTTTTCTTTATATCGATTTTATGTTCGAGTGGAGTCCGCCGTGTCACTTTCGCTTTGGCAGCAGTGTCTTGCCCGATTGCAGGATGAGTTACCAGCCACAGAATTCAGTATGTGGATACGCCCGTTGCAGGCGGAATTGAGCGATAACACGTTGGCACTGTATGCGCCAAACCGTTTTGTGCTCGATTGGGTAAGGGATAAATACCTCAATAATATCAATGGACTCCTCAATGATTTTTGCGGTGCTGATGCCCCACAGCTGCGATTTGAAGTCGGGACCCGCCCGGCGGTGCAGGCGCAACGCGGTGCGGTAAATACGCATGTCGCGACCGCTACACCGGCAGCGCAGGTTCAAACGGCGCGCGTCGCGCCCACGATCGTGCGTCCTGGCTGGGATAACGTCCCGGCCCCGGCGGAGCCGACCTACCGCTCTAACGTCAACGTTAAGCACACCTTCGACAACTTTGTTGAAGGTAAATCTAACCAGCTGGCTCGTGCGGCGGCGCGTCAGGTTGCCGATAACCCGGGCGGTGCATATAACCCTCTATTCCTTTATGGCGGTACCGGTCTGGGTAAAACCCACCTGTTGCACGCGGTTGGTAACGGCATTGTTGCGCGCAAACCCAACGCCAAAGTGGTCTATATGCACTCGGAGCGTTTTGTTCAGGACATGGTTAAAGCGTTACAGAACAACGCTATTGAAGAGTTTAAACGCTACTACCGCTCCGTCGATGCCCTGCTGATCGATGATATTCAGTTCTTTGCCAATAAAGAGCGTTCTCAGGAAGAGTTTTTCCACACCTTTAATGCCCTGCTGGAAGGTAATCAGCAGATCATTCTCACCTCGGATCGCTATCCGAAAGAGATCAATGGTGTTGAGGATCGTCTGAAATCCCGCTTTGGCTGGGGGCTGACGGTGGCGATCGAGCCGCCTGAGCTGGAAACCCGTGTTGCGATCCTGATGAAAAAAGCCGACGAAAATGACATTCGTCTGCCGGGAGAAGTGGCCTTCTTTATCGCCAAGCGTCTACGCTCTAACGTACGTGAGCTGGAAGGGGCGCTGAACCGCGTTATCGCCAATGCCAACTTTACCGGCCGGGCGATCACCATCGATTTCGTGCGCGAAGCGCTGCGCGATCTGCTGGCGCTGCAGGAAAAACTGGTCACCATCGACAATATTCAGAAGACGGTGGCGGAATATTACAAGATTAAGGTAGCGGATCTGTTGTCGAAACGCCGCTCCCGTTCGGTGGCGCGTCCACGCCAGATGGCGATGGCGCTGGCGAAAGAACTGACCAACCACAGTTTGCCGGAAATCGGCGATGCGTTTGGCGGTCGCGACCATACCACCGTGCTACACGCCTGTCGTAAGATTGAGCAGCTGCGTGAAGAAAGCCACGATATCAAAGAAGACTTTTCCAATTTAATCAGAACATTATCCTCGTGACGCTATGAAATTTACCGTAGAACGTGAACATTTATTAAAACCGCTGCAACAGGTGAGCGGTCCCTTAGGGGGTCGTCCGACGCTGCCAATTCTCGGTAACCTGCTGCTTCAGGTCTCGGATGGCGCGCTGTCGCTGACCGGTACGGACCTCGAAATGGAAATGGTGGCGCGCGTTGCGCTGATTCAACCCCATGAGGCGGGTGCAACGACCGTTCCGGCGCGAAAATTCTTTGATATCTGCCGCGGCCTGCCCGAAGGCGCGGAGATTGCCGTTCAGCTGGAAGGCGATCGGATGCTGGTGCGTTCCGGACGCAGCCGTTTTTCGCTGTCGACCCTGCCCGCTGCCGATTTCCCGAATCTTGATGACTGGCAGAGTGAAGTCGAATTTACCCTGCCGCAGGCGACCATGAAGCGCCTGATTGAAGCCACACAGTTTTCGATGGCGCATCAGGATGTGCGTTATTACTTAAACGGCATGCTGTTTGAAACCGAAGGTGACGAACTGCGTACCGTTGCCACCGACGGACACCGTCTGGCGGTCTGTTCAATGCCGCTGGGTGAATCGTTGCCTAACCATTCGGTGATCGTGCCGCGTAAAGGGGTGATTGAGCTGATGCGTATGCTTGATGGCGGCGATACGCCGCTGCGCGTGCAGATTGGCAGCAACAATATTCGCGCCCACGTCGGTGATTTTATCTTCACTTCGAAGCTGGTTGACGGTCGTTTCCCTGATTATCGCCGGGTATTGCCGAAGAATCCGGATAAACATCTGGATGCGGGCTGCGATATTCTTAAGCAGGCCTTTGCCCGCGCGGCGATTCTGTCGAACGAAAAATTCCGCGGCGTGCGTCTCTATGTCAGCGAAAATCAGCTGAAAATCACCGCCAATAACCCGGAACAGGAAGAAGCGGAAGAGATTCTCGACGTTTCCTACTCCGGCAGCGAGATGGAAATCGGCTTTAACGTCAGCTATGTGCTGGATGTGCTTAATGCGCTGAAGTGCGAAAATGTGCGTATTTTGCTGACCGATTCGGTATCGAGCGTGCAGATTGAGGATGCGGCGTCGCAATCGGCAGCCTACGTTGTCATGCCCATGAGGTTGTAGAAAATATCGGGCTATCTTACTTGTTATTCTGGCTCCGGGCAGTGCTCGCAATCCTCACGTACTGTAGTACGCTGCGGTTGCTGCGCGCTGGCCGTAACCAGACTAACTGCGACGATAACGCCCTGGCTATGAGTTGATATGTCGCTATCCCGACTCCTGATTAAAGACTTCCGCAATATTGAAGATGCGGATCTCGCTTTATCTCCTGGCTTTAACTTTCTGGTTGGCGCCAACGGCAGCGGCAAAACCAGCGTGCTCGAGGCCATCTATACGCTCGGCCACGGTCGGGCGTTTCGCAGCCTGCAAATTGGCCGGGTGATTCGCCATGAGCAGGAGTCGTTCGTGCTACACGGGCGACTGCAGGGCCAGGAGCGTGAAATCTCTATCGGCCTGACTAAAGATAAACAGGGCGACAGCAAGGTCCGTATTGACGGTACCGACGGTCACAAAGTGGCTGAACTGGCGCACCTGATGCCGATGCAGCTGATTACGCCGGAGGGGTTTACATTACTCAACGGCGGCCCCAAATACAGAAGAGCGTTCCTCGACTGGGGATGCTTTCACAACGAAGCCGGATTCTTTACTGCCTGGAGCAATCTGAAGCGCTTGTTGAAGCAGCGTAATGCCGCGCTGCGCCAGGTTGGCCGCTATGCGCAGATACGTCCCTGGGATCTGGAACTGATACCGCTGGCGGAACAAATCAGCCGCTGGCGTGCCGAATATAGCGCCGCTATCGTCGAAGACATGGCGGATACCTGTAAACAGTTTTTACCTGAATTCTCTCTGACCTTCTCCTTTCAGCGCGGCTGGGAGAAAGAAACGGATTATTCCGAAGTGCTGGAGAGAAACTTCGAGCGTGACCGCATGCTGACCTATACCGCCCACGGCCCGCACAAAGCGGATTTCCGCATTCGTGCCGATGGTGCGCCGGTCGAAGATACTTTGTCACGTGGGCAGCTTAAACTCCTGATGTGCGCGCTACGACTGGCGCAGGGTGAGTTTTTAACCCGTGAAAGCGGGAGACGCTGTCTGTATCTGATAGATGATTTTGCCTCGGAACTTGATGACGCGCGGCGCGGGCTGCTTGCCAGCCGCTTAAAAGCCACGCAGTCACAGGTTTTCGTCAGCGCGATCGGCGCTGAACACGTAATGGACATGTCGGACAAAAATTCGAAGATGTTCACCGTGGAAAAGGGTAAAATAACGGATTAACCTAAGTTTAAATGAGCGAGAAACGTTGATGTCGAATTCTTATGACTCCTCCAGTATCAAAGTCCTGAAAGGGCTGGATGCGGTGCGTAAGCGCCCGGGTATGTATATCGGCGACACGGATGACGGCACCGGTCTGCACCACATGGTATTCGAGGTTGTGGATAACGCTATCGACGAAGCGCTCGCAGGTTACTGTAAAGACATCGTTGTCACTATCCATAGCGATAACTCTGTCTCCGTACAGGACGATGGCCGCGGTATTCCGACCGGTATTCACCCGGAAGAGGGTGTGTCGGCAGCTGAAGTCATCATGACCGTACTGCACGCAGGCGGTAAATTTGATGATAACTCCTATAAAGTCTCCGGTGGTCTGCACGGCGTGGGCGTCTCTGTCGTTAACGCCCTGTCACAGAAACTGGAGCTGGTGATTCAGCGCGATAACAAGATTCACCGTCAGATCTATGCCCACGGCGTACCGCAGGCACCGCTGGCCGTCACCGGTGATACCGAAAAAACCGGTACCATGGTGCGTTTCTGGCCGAGCTATGAAACCTTCACTAACGTCATCGAATTCGAATACGAAATCCTGGCAAAACGCCTGCGTGAGCTGTCATTCCTGAACTCAGGGGTGTCTATCCGCCTGCGCGACAAGCGTGATGGCAAAGAAGACCATTTCCACTACGAAGGCGGCATCAAGGCGTTCGTTGAGTATCTCAACAAGAACAAAACGCCGATCCACCCGAATATCTTCTACTTCTCCACCGAAAAAGACGGTATTGGCGTAGAAGTCGCGCTGCAGTGGAACGATGGTTTCCAGGAGAACATTTACTGCTTTACCAACAACATTCCACAGCGCGACGGCGGTACGCACCTGGCGGGCTTCCGTGCGGCGATGACCCGTACCCTGAACGCCTATATGGATAAAGAGGGTTACAGCAAAAAAGCGAAGGTCAGCGCCACCGGCGACGATGCGCGTGAAGGCCTGATTGCCGTGGTTTCCGTGAAGGTTCCGGATCCGAAGTTCTCCTCACAGACCAAAGACAAACTGGTCTCCTCCGAGGTGAAGACGGCGGTAGAGCAGCAGATGAACGAACTGCTGAATGAATATCTGCTGGAAAACCCGTCTGACGCCAAAATCGTGGTTGGCAAAATTATTGATGCGGCCCGTGCGCGTGAAGCCGCGCGTCGTGCGCGTGAAATGACCCGCCGTAAAGGTGCGCTGGACCTGGCTGGCCTGCCGGGCAAACTGGCAGACTGCCAGGAACGCGACCCGGCGCTCTCCGAACTGTACCTCGTGGAAGGGGACTCGGCGGGCGGTTCTGCGAAGCAGGGCCGTAACCGTAAGAACCAGGCAATCCTGCCGCTGAAGGGTAAAATCCTCAACGTCGAGAAAGCCCGCTTCGATAAAATGCTCTCTTCTCAGGAAGTGGCGACGCTGATTACCGCGCTTGGCTGCGGCATCGGTCGCGACGAGTACAACCCGGATAAACTGCGTTATCACAGCATCATCATCATGACCGATGCGGACGTCGACGGCTCGCACATTCGTACTCTGCTGTTGACCTTCTTCTATCGTCAGATGCCGGAAATTGTTGAACGTGGCCATGTCTACATTGCACAGCCGCCGCTGTACAAAGTGAAGAAAGGCAAGCAGGAACAGTACATCAAAGACGATGAAGCGATGGATCAATACCAGATCTCTATCGCCCTTGATGGCGCAACGCTGCACACCAATGCCAGCGCCCCGGCCCTGGCGGGTGAACCGCTAGAGAAACTGGTTGCCGAGTTCAATGCGACGCAGAAAATGATTGTTCGCATGGAACGTCGCTTCCCGAAAGCGCTGCTGAAAGAGCTGATTTATCAGCCGACGTTGAACGAAGCCGATCTGTCTGATGAGCAGACCGTGACCCGTTGGGTGAATTCGCTGGTGACCGACCTGAATGAGAAAGAGCAGCACGGCAGCCTGTGGAAATTCGATGTTCACGAAAATGCCGAGCTGCATCTGTTCGAACCGGTTATCCGCGTGCGTACCCACGGGGTGGACACCGACTATCCGCTGGATCACGAGTTTATCACCGGCGGTGAGTATCGTCGTATTTGCACGCTGGGTGAGAAACTGCGTGGGCTTATCGAAGACGACGCGTTTATCGAACGTGGCGAACGCCGCCAGCCGGTGGCCAGCTTCGAGCAGGCGCTGGACTGGTTGGTGAAAGAATCCCGTCGTGGTCTGTCTATCCAGCGCTATAAAGGGCTGGGTGAGATGAACCCGGATCAGCTGTGGGAAACCACCATGGATCCGGATAGCCGCCGTATGCTGCGCGTGACCGTGAAGGATGCGATTGCTGCCGATCAGCTGTTCACCACCCTGATGGGCGATGCCGTAGAACCGCGCCGCGCCTTTATCGAAGAAAACGCCCTGAAAGCGGCGAACATCGATATCTAAGCTTATCTGCTGGTCCCCGGTGGCGCGATGCCGGCCGGGGCGACGGAATATGCTGTCCGGATAGGGTGCCTGGCGCCACTATCCGGGCGTTCCGCTGGCCTAAAAGAGGAATTCCTCGTTTCGATCCTATCCTCGTTTTCCCCTTCTTCTGTTGCTGTTTTTTGAGCGGAATCGCGTTAGCATGGCCCAGGACTCATCTTACCTGGGGATCTCATGGCTATAAAACTGATTGCAATTGATATGGACGGTACGCTGCTGCTGCCTGACCATACCATCTCTCCTGCTGTTAAAACCGCGATTGCCGCGGCGCGCGCGCGTGGCGTCAACGTTGTGCTCACCACCGGCCGTCCGTATGCCGGTGTGCATAGCTATCTGAAAGAGCTGCACATGGAACAGCCGGGAGACTACTGCATCACCTACAACGGCGCATTAGTACAGAAGGCAAGCGACGGCAGCACCGTGGCGCAAACAGCGCTGAGCTATGATGACTACCGCTATCTTGAACAGCTTTCCCGCGATGTCGGCTCCCACTTCCATGCTCTCGATCGCAATACGCTGTATACCGCGAACCGCGATGTGAGCTACTACACGGTGCATGAATCCTACGTGGCGACGATTCCGCTGGTCTTCTGCGAAGCAGAAAATATGGACCCGAATATCCAGCTGCTGAAGGTGATGATGATCGATGAGCCGGCAATCCTTGACCAGGCTATCGCCCGTATCCCGGCGGAAGTCAAAGAGAAGTATACCGTGCTGAAAAGCGCGCCGTACTTCCTCGAAATCCTCGATAAGCGCGTCAATAAAGGAACCGGCGTGAAGTCTCTGGCCGATGCGCTGAATATCAAGCAGGAAGAGATCATGGCGATTGGCGATCAGGAAAACGACATTGCGATGATTGAGTTTGCTGGCGTCGGCGTAGCGATGGATAACGCGATTCCGACCGTGAAGGAAGCCGCTAACTTCATCACCAAATCGAACCTTGAAGATGGTGTAGCCTGGGCGATTGAGAAGTACGTTTTATCCTGACCCGATCTTCAGGCCCGATGATTTCGGGCCTGACTCCACCTTGACGATGCCTAAAATGAACCACTTCGTCATTTTTTGCCTCACTGCACGCCAGTCCGCACAGAAGTCTCCCCTTCATTATTGCAAATTCGATAAGCTTTCCTTCTTAAATTGATGAATCCGTACCGCCCTCGAAAAGTCATGCTGGATGCCAACTATACTCAAACCCGACGCGATTTCGCATTGCGGGCCGTCATCACCTTTATCCCGGAGAGAAACGTTTTTGAGCACGCTGCGTAGCGTCATTCTGTGTTGTACCGCATGCTCTTTTATCGGGCAGGCGCAGGCGCAAGCATTGAGCCGGGAACATATTGATGACTGGTTAAAAAACCTGGGCGCCAGCGACCAGTTCGATGCTTCGAAAGGGATCGACTGGGGCGTAATGCCCGGACCGTTCTACACGCCGGAGCTCGGTCTGGGAATCGGCACCGCGATTGTCGGCATGTATCGTCCCGATCCCGCCGATACCGTTAGTCAAAACTCGACGTTAACGCTCAGCGGTTACGCCAGTTCCACCGGCGCCTTTGGTATTAGCGTAAAAAACTACGCCTTTTTTGCCGACGATCTCTGGCGCATCTTCGTCGAAGGTTCGCTGGCCAATACGCCAACCTATTACTGGGGACAAGGTTTCACTGCTGCCGATAATGACGGTGGCAAAGAGAAATATACCGCGCAGGTACTGACGCTGCGGCCCACCGTGTATCGACAGCTGGTGGACAATGTGTATCTTGGCGTGGGCTGGTCACTGGCCGCCCAGAATGCCGATGAGATGGACCGCGACAATTTGCCCAAAATTGAAAGCACTCCTCAGGGGCCCTCGGTATTCAGCTCTGGCTTCAGCATCGATGTGAACTGGGACGATCGGGATTTTGTTCCGAACCCTCGTCAGGGCCAGTATGCGGACCTCCGCTATACCCACTATGCTCCGGGGCTGGGGAGCGATACCCGATTTGATGAATGGCATCTTCACTACAGCCGCTACACCGCGCTCAGCGAAAAAAGCGTCCTGGCCTGGGAGGCCGACGGAGTATTTACTCAGGGCGATGTCCCCTGGAGCATGCTGCCGCTTCTCGGCAGCGATGAACGCATGCGCGGTTATTATCAGGGGCGCTATCGCGATAAAAATGTGCTGAGCGCCCAGCTGGAGTATCGTCGCCAGCTGACCTGGCGCCATGGCATTGTTGCCTGGGTTGGCGCAGGGACGATGGGACCTTCCGTTGATTCTCTGAATGACGGCCGTTGGCTACCGACGGCGGGCGTTGGCTATCGCTTTGAATTTAAACCTCGGGTGAATATTCGCCTGGACTATGGTATCGGCAAAGGCAGCAGCGGCTTTTACTTCCAGGTTGGTGAAGCCTTCTGATCGTTTTGTACCTCGCCCTCTTATTCTGACTTCCCTTCTGACTGCGGCCTTCCGGTTCGCTTTTTTTATTTTATCAATTGTTCTTTTTGTGATCTAAATTGTAGTACAACATTGTTGTTTGGTACTACTATGTGGCACGGCAGATGGCGAAGAGCATCACGTTTGTACTGCAAAGGTGAGGTAAAAACCGGCAGTCAGGGTAAAGTAAGGCAGAGTGACTTCTTAAAGGACATGCCATGAACCTGACTAAAACCGACCGCATCATAGTGACGCTGGGTCGCCAGATTGTAGGGGGCAAGTACGTTCCCGGATCGGCACTGCCGGCTGAAGCGGAACTGTGTGAAGAGTTTGAAACCTCACGCAATATTATTCGCGAAGTGTTTCGCTCTTTGATGGCGAAGCGGCTGATTGAAATGAAGCGTTATCGTGGTGCTTTCGTCTCGCCGCGTAACCACTGGAATTACCTGGATACCGAGGTGCTGCAGTGGGTGCTTGAGCATGATTACGACCCGCGCCTTATCGGCGCTATGAGCGAAGTCCGTAACCTGGTTGAACCGGCCATCGCCCGTTGGGCTGCAGAGCGCGCAACCTCGAGCGATTTGGCACAAATTGAAGATGCGCTCAACGACATGATCGCCAACAACCAGGACCGGGACGCGTTTAACGAAGCCGACATTCGCTATCACGAAGCGGTGCTGCAGTCGGTCCATAACCCGGTGTTACAGCAGCTGAGCGTGGCAATCAGCTCGCTGCAGAGAGCGGTATTTGAACGAACCTGGATGGGGGATGAAGGCAACATGCCGAAAACCCTCCAGGAACATAAGGCGCTGTTTGATGCCATCCGGCATCAGGATAGCGAAGCGGCGGAGCAGGCGGCGCTCACCATGATCGCCAGCTCAACACGAAGGCTGAAGGAAATCACATGACATCTCGCTACATCGCAATTGACTGGGGATCGACCAATCTGCGCGCCTGGCTTTATCAGGGCGATGAATGCCTGGAGAGCAGGCAATCAGAAGCTGGCGTCACTCGCCTGAACGGCAGGTCCCCGGCGGCGGTGTTTAGCGATATAACCGAAAACTGGAGGGATGGTGCGACTCCGGTAGTGATGGCGGGAATGGTGGGCAGTAACGTGGGATGGAAAACCGCCCCTTATCTGCCGGTTCCCGTCAGTTTTTCGGACATTGGTCAGCAGTTGACGGCCGTTGGCGACAATATCTGGATTGTCCCAGGCCTGTGCGTCTCTCGTGATAATCACC
>BAAW01000153.1_pt1 | contig 11791 bp, 11 predicted proteins | sample 270468 | NCBI WGS metagenome assembly BAAW01 (sample SAMD00036526, study PRJNA27859) | human gut metagenome | isolation source: feces from healthy human sample F1-U, Infant, Female
AGCGCGCGCCATCTGACGCCGGTCGCCCTTGGCGTAACGGCCGTATTTATGCTTAGCCGGTTGTGAAAAAACCGACGAGACGGTTTCTCTGTACCAAAACGCCGATAACTGCTCTGCAGCCAACCCGGGCAAAAGCGCAGAATGCACCACCGCTTTCAACAACGCGCAGAAGGAAGCGGTACGTACCGCGCCGAAATACGCCACGCGCGAAGATTGCGTCGCTGAATTCGGCGAAGGCCAGTGCCAGCAAACGCCGGCTCAGGCAGGCGTCGCGCCAGAAAACCAGGCGCAGGCACAAAGCAGCGGCAGCTTCTGGATGCCGTTGATGGCAGGCTACATGATGGGCCGTATGATGGGTGGCGGCATGGGCGCACAGCAGCCGCTGTTCAGCTCGAAAAACCCGGCCAGCCCAGCCTATGGTCAGTACACCGATGCCGGCGGTAAGAGCTACGGCGCCGCACAGCCGGGCCGGACGATGAATGTACCGAAAACGGCGATGGCACCAAAACCCGCCACCACCAGCACCGTCACTCGCGGCGGGTTTGGTGAGTCGGTCGCGAAGCAATCTGCTATGCAGCGCAGCGCTGCAGGCACCAGTTCGACTAAACGCTCAATGGGCGGCTAAATCACATGGAAAGAATCAGCATCACGGAACGCCCGGACTGGCGTGAGAAGGCGACCGAATACGGCTTCAACTTTCATACAATGTATGGCGAGCCGTACTGGAGCGAAGAGGCCTATTACAAACTGACGCTGGCCCAGGTTGAAAAGCTTGAAGAGGTCACCGCCGGGCTACACCAGATGTGCCTGCAGGCAGTGGAAAAAGTCGTCGCCAGCGATGAGCTGATGGCGAAGTTCCGCATTCCGAAACATACCTGGGGCTTCGTGCGCCAGTCGTGGAAAACCAACCAGCCGTCGCTCTACTCGCGTCTCGATCTGGCATGGGACGGCGTGGGCGAACCGAAGCTGCTGGAGAACAACGCCGATACCCCAACCTCGCTGTATGAAGCCGCCTTCTTCCAGTGGATTTGGCTGGAAGATCAGATCAACGCCGGCCAGCTGCCAGCAGGCAGCGACCAGTTCAACAGCCTGCAGGAAAAGCTGATCGAGCGTTTTTCCGAGCTGCGCGAACAGTTTGGCTTCCAGCTGCTGCATATGGCCTGCTGCCGCGATACCGAAGAAGATCGCGGTACCGTGCAGTATCTGCAGGACTGTGCCGCAGAAGCGGGTGTGGCGACCGAGTTTCTGTATATCGAAGATATCGGCCTGGGTGAAAAAGGTCAGTTTACCGACCTGCAGGATCAGGTGATTGGCAACCTGTTCAAGCTCTACCCGTGGGAGTATATGCTGCGCGAGATGTTCTCTACCAAACTGGAAGACGCGGGCGTACGCTGGCTCGAACCGGCGTGGAAGAGCATCATCTCGAACAAAGCTCTGCTTCCGCTGCTGTGGGAGATGTTTCCGAACCACCCTAATCTGCTGGCGGCTTACTTCAGCGAAGATGCGCATCCGGAGATGGAGAAGTACGTCATTAAGCCGATCTTCTCCCGTGAAGGGGCCAACGTGTCGATCGTGGAAAACGGCAAAGTACTGGAAGCGGTAGAGGGTCCATACGGAGAAGAAGGCACTATCGTGCAGGAGTTCTATCCGCTGCCGAAGTTTGGTGACAGCTACACGCTGATCGGCAGCTGGCTCATCAACGATATGCCCGCCGGGATTGGCGTACGCGAGGATCGGGCGCTGATCACCCAGGATCTGTCGCGTTTCTACCCGCACATTTTCGTCGAATAAGATCTGCCCCGGCCGCGCTAACGCCTGCCGGGGTTTTTCCGCTACCTTCTACGCCCCAATCAGCACCGACAGCATGCTCAGCGATCCCATCTCCATCCCTTCCACCGGAATAGTTATCGGCTCTTCACCGTCCCAGGTACCCAGAACGTAGAGCAGCGGCAGGAAGTGATCCGCCGTCGGATTAGAAAGCGATCCGCCCTCATGCGCCAGATAGTTCACCAGCGGATGCTCTGCAACCGGTCCCTTCCAGCTCAGGTTGGTCTTGACGTAGTCATTAAATGATTCCGCCCACGGGTAAGGCGTGCTCTCGCCATGCCAGCGTGCCGTTCTCAGGTTATGCACCACGTTACCGCTCGCCACCAGCATGATACCTTCATCGCGTAGCGCCGCCAGCTTACGTCCCATTTCCATATGCCAGGCTGCCGGTTTGGTGCTGTCGATGCTCAGCTGCACCATCGGGATATCCGCATCGGGGTACATTTTTATCAGCACGCCCCATGAGCCATGATCGAAGCCCCAGGCTTCTTTATCCAGGGTCACGGGCACCGGCGCCAGCAGCTCAACCAGACGCTGCGCCAGTTCAGGAGAACCGGGAGCCGGGTAATGCGTATCGTACAGCGCCTGCGGGAAGCCGCCAAAATCGTGGATCGTCTTCGGCGTTTCCATAGCCGTGACGCCGGTACCGCGAGTAAACCAGTGCGCAGAAACTACAACGATAGCTTTTGGCCGCGGCAATGTTTCGCCCAGCTGCCGCCAGGCGCGGGTATAGACGTTATCTTCCAGCACGTTCATCGGGCTGCCGTGGCCTAAAAACAACGCTGGCATTCGGGTACGGGACATGGTGATATCCTTAAACAGAGGAATTGTGATGCCTCAACATTACGCTTTTTTGCATCAGGATAAACTCAGATAAGCATGATGATGATCGTCAGAAAATTTGAATGTAATTCGCTGTAAAGGGTCGCATCGCCCTCTCGTCGTGAGCTGATAATCTGGATATCATTAATGATAATCATTATCAAAGGAAATGAATAATGTCGTCACCCTTAATATTGACGCTGCTGGCGGGTAGCGCCACATTCATCGGGGCTATTTTTGGCGTCCTGGGTCAGAAGCCATCCAACCGGCTGCTGGGATTTTCCCTGGGCTTTGCCGCGGGTATCATGCTGCTTATCTCGCTGATGGAGATGCTGCCCGCCGCGCTGAACGCGGAGGGCATGTCGCCGCTGCTCGGTTACGGCATGTTTGTCATCGGCCTGCTGGGCTACTTTGCGCTTGACCGCATGCTGCCCCACGCGCATCCGCAGGATCTAATGTCGCCGGGTATGCCGCGTCCGCGTAACCTCCGCCGAACCGCCATGTTGTTGACTCTGGGCATCAGCCTGCACAACTTTCCGGAAGGGATCGCCACCTTTGTAACGGCCAGTAATAACCTCGAGCTGGGCATGGGCGTCGCGCTGGCGGTCGCTTTACACAATATTCCCGAGGGGCTGGCGGTGGCCGGGCCGGTTTATGCCGCCACCGGTTCACGGTATAAGGCGGTACTTTGGGCAGGGCTTTCCGGTATGGCGGAAATTCTCGGCGGCCTGCTGGCCTGGCTGATCCTCGGAAGCCTGATGTCACCGGTCATGATGGGCGCCATTATGGCCGCCGTTGCCGGGATCATGGTGGCGCTGTCGGTCGATGAGCTGATGCCGCTGGCAAAAGAGATCGATCCGCAGAGCAACCCAAGCTATGGCGTACTGTGCGGCATGTCGGTGATGGGATTAAGTCTGGTTGCGCTGCAGGCAATGGGCATTGGCTGATGGCAAAAACAACAAAGCCCACGCTGAGGTGGGCTTTGTCATGAGGCGGGGCCAGAATCAGCTGGCTTTGCGCTCATGTGCGCGGCGATAGGCCACCAGATCTTCAATGGTGACCACGGCCATATTCTGCTTCTGTGCGAACGCAATGCACTCTGGCGCCCGCGCCATAGTGCCATCGTCGTTCGTCAGTTCACACAGCACGCCAGCCGGCTTAAAGCCCGCCAGCGTCACCAGATCGATGGTCGCTTCAGTATGACCACCGCGGGTCAACACGCCGCCCGGCTGCGCACGCAGCGGGAAGACATGGCCTGGACGGTTGAGATCGGAAGGTTTAGCGCCGTCGGCAATGGCCGCGCGCACGGTGGTCACGCGGTCAGCGGCGGAAACGCCGGTGGTGACGCCTGCTGCAGCTTCGATGGTCACGGTAAAACCGGTGCCGTATGCGCTGGTGTTGTTTTCCACCATCATCGGCAGGTCAAGCTGCTTACGGCGTTCATCAGTCAGGCACAGGCAGACAATGCCGCTGCCGTGGCGAATGGTCAGCGCCATCTGCTCAACGGTCATGGTTTCAGCGGCGAAAATCATGTCGCCTTCGTTTTCACGGTCTTCATCATCAAGCACCATCACACCGCGGCCTTCACGCAGTGCATTTAAAGCGTGTTCCACACGTTCAAAAGCGGTACCAAAAGAGGAAAGGAGCGTCTGATTCATGGTAAATAAACCTCATTAAAATTATGGTTACCAGAATCAGGGCAGTCTTAGGAGCGCCGGTTTAGCGGCAAAAGTCAACGCAAGCGGATCGAAACCCGACTGAGCCGTTACTCTCTCCCATCCGGACTTTAACCGTCGGCCCCGGAATTACACCGGATCTGCTGACCTTTCTGCTGTTGCAGAAAGCGCTCGCGGGCTTTCAACGCCATGGTTGATTTACCGCCGGTGGGGAATTTCGCCCCGCCCTGAGAATAAGCGAGATCACTATAACGCTATTGATTATCATCGGCAATGCATAAGCTTCAAACATTTCTGGTTTATAGGCAGCGTCGATCGCACTACAATGAGCGATAAATCGACCAGAGCAGGAAACCACCATGATTGACCCGAAAAAAATTGAACAAATCGCCCGCCAGGTCCATGAATCGATGCCGAAAGGCCTTCGCGATCTTGGGGAAGATGTCGAGAAAAAGATCCGTCAGGTACTCCAGTCACAGCTGACCCGCCTGGATTTGGTCAGTCGCGAAGAGTTTGATGTGCAGACGCAGGTGCTGCTGCGCACCCGCGAAAAACTGGCGCTGCTGGAGCAGCGAATCAGCGATCTGGAAAGCCGCGCGGCCGCCCCGACCGTCGAAGAGAAGCAGTAAAAAATAACGGGCCCTCAGGCCCGTTGTTGTTTCAGTGTTCTAGCTCTGGTTCCGACGCTGCCTCTTCACTCACCTGACGGCAGTAGAGCTCATACCGTTGGCAAAACCATTCACGATGATCTTCATCCATATTGCCGACTATAGCCTGGAGATCAACGGAGTGTCCTTGTGCATGCATTCTGGCGAAACTCAGGGCCAGAAAATCAAAGTTCTTCATTGAATACAGTTCGTGATGATTCATCCGCATACTCCTTCAGCCGTGTGTGTTCTGATTGGTCATATGCTTTCTACTGACTTCAGTATTTATACTTACGCTAACGCTTTCTGTACGAAAAATGCGCTCAAATCGCCTGTTTATTGCGCTGAATCATCTCTGTCATCAATAAATAAAAAAAAGCCGGCGATCTGACGATCGTCGGCTATTTTTGTCGGACGTTATCCGGGTTTCTTCGGCCTCGCGATACGCAACCCGCTCCCCCAGGACGCCCGCCCGGCGCGACAAATTACTTACCGCTGTCTTTCTGGATCTTCTTAATGATGTTGGTCGTAGAGCAACCATCTTCAAAGTTCAGCACCAGAACGTCGCCGCCGTTCGCCCAGACTTCCTCGCTACCCGCGATATCTTCCGGCTTATAGTCGCCGCCTTTGACCAGCAGGTCCGGCAGAATGCCGGCAATCAGGCGCTGCGGCGTATCCTCTTCAAATGAGACGACCCAGTCGACGGCTTCCAGCGCGCCGAGCACGATCATACGCTGCTCCAGCGGGTTAACCGGACGAGACTCGCCTTTCAGACGTTTGGTCGACGCATCGCTGTTGACCGCAACGATCAGGCGATCGCCGAGCTTGCGCGCATTAGCCAGATAAGAGACGTGGCCCGCGTGCAGAATGTCAAACACGCCGTTGGTCATCACCACTTTCTCGCCGCGCTTACGCGCCGCCGCAACGGCCTGTTTCAGTTCATCTTCGTTCATCACGCCGAACCCGGTCTCCGCGCGCCCGCGCACGGCGTTTTCCAGCTCGATAGGTGAAACGGTGGATGTCCCCAGCTTGCCGACCACGACGCCGGCCGCCGCGTTGGCAAAGTAGCACGCCTCTTCCAGAGTGTTGCCGGAGGCCAGCGTCGCCGCCAGCACGCCAATGACCGTATCGCCGGCACCGGTGACGTCATACACTTCTTGCGCCTGAGTCGGCATATGCAGCGGCGGACGGCCCGGCTGCAACAGCGTCATCCCCTGCTCGGAACGAGTCACCAGCAGCGCAGAGAGTTCGAAATCCGCAATAATTTTCAGGCCGCGTTCGACAATATCCGCTTCGTCTTTGCACTTGCCCGCTACGGCTTCAAATTCGGAGAGGTTCGGCGTCAGCAGCGTGGCGCCGCGATAGCGTTCAAAATCGGTGCCTTTCGGATCGATCAGCACCGGTACGCCGGCATCGCGCGCCAGCTTAATCATGGTCTGCACGCTGGCCAGCGCGCCTTTTGCATAATCGGACAATACCAGCGCCCCGATGGTACCCAGCGCCTGCTGAATGCGGTCGTGCATGGGCTGCGGATCGACGCCGGAGAATCCCTCTTCGAAATCCAGGCGGATCAGCTGCTGGTTGCGCGACAGCACGCGCAGCTTGGTGATAGTCGGGTGAGTCGGCACGGAGACAAAATCGCACTTCACGTTGACATCCGCCAGCGCCTTACTGAGCGCACGCGCTGCGTCATCAATCCCGGTCAGGCCAACCAGGCGAGAGGTCGCACCGAGAGAGGCGATGTTCATCGCCACGTTTGCCGCACCGCCGGGACGCTCTTCGATATTTTCCACCTTGACCACCGGTACCGGGGCTTCGGGGGAAATACGGCTGGTGGGACCATACCAGTAGCGGTCCAGCATGACATCGCCAACCACCAACACTCCTGCACGTTCAAACTCCGGCAGCGTTACTTTCATGACTCTCTCCTGCGAGATACAAACTTTGCGCGCGATAATAGCACACCCGGTTTTTTAGTTAAGCCATCAACCACTTCTGCCAGCTGGCGCTCACCTGCTGACGTTCATGGGTAAAGGCGTCCGGGGCGACGTTCCCCGGCTGTTCCTGCAACGCCAGATGATGCAGCGCATCGCGCAGCGTGGTGTACGCATGGGTCAACGCCTGCGCTTCTTCATCATCCATAATGTCGTTTTGCGCCAGCAGTTCCAGAATACGCACGTTATCAGACCAGCGCGTCAGCTTCGGTTTATCGTGCGCATAGCGTAGGACCAGATACTGGGTAATAAATTCAATGTCGGTAATGCCCCCGGCATCGGCTTTAATATCAAAGCGATCCCGATGCTTATTGCCGAGATGGGCGCGCATTTTCTCCCGCATTTCCCGCACTTCGGTCTGCAGCGTCGCCCCTTCACGCGGCGTGCTGAGGATATCGCGTCGGATGGTATCAAAACGCTCCTGCAGCGCCGGATCGCCATAGACTACGCGGGCACGCACCAGGGCCTGATGTTCCCAGGTCCAGGCCTCATTCTTCTGGTAGTCGGCAAACGCATCGGCAGTGGTGACCAGCATACCCGCCGCACCAGACGGACGTAAGCGAGCATCCACTTCGTAGAGAATCCCTGAAGAGGTGCGGGTGCTGAAGAGGTGCATAATGCGCTGGGCCAGGCGCAGATAGAACTGGCGACCGTCGATTTCGCGCTCCCCGTCGGTCATCACCTCCATCGGACAATCATGCAGGAACACCAGGTCAAGGTCAGAACTGTAGCCCAGCTCCCAGCCCCCCAGTTTCCCGTAACCGACGACCGCAAAACCACGCCCCTGGCGGTCATGCAGGTGCGTCGGCTGGCCATAACGCGCCACCATCTGCATCCACGCCTGCTGGACCACCGCATCAATCATCGCTTCGGCCAGCCAGGTTAAGTGATCGCTCACTTTCATTACCGGCAGCGTACCGGCAATATCGGCGGCGGCAATATGCAGCAGCTGCGCCTGCTTAAACTGGCGCAGCGCCTCCAGCTGCTGCTCTTCGTCCTCTTCCGGCACCCGCAGCAGATACTGACGTAGCTCATCGCGATAGGCATCGGTCGCCGTCGGTTGATACAGCGTATTGGGATCCAGCAGTTCATCCAGCAGCAGCGGATGGCGCGCCAGCTGACTGGCAACCATCGGCGAAGCGGCGCAGAGGCTAATCAGATGTTTCAACGCACCGGGAAACTCGCTGAGCAATTCCAGGTAAGTGGTTCGGGTGACGATACCGGTCAACAGCGGCGTAATCCGCGCCAACGGCACCGGCGCATCGGCCCGCGAACACACTTCGCTGAGCAGATGCGGCATCAGCTGATCCAGCACCTGGCGCCCGCGCGGGCCGATAGTGCGTTTATCCAGCTCTTTACGAAAATCGGCAATCAGCGCCAGCACACTGCGACGGTCGTCATCCGCAAGATGGGCCAGCGCCGGGCTGGCGTCATCCTCTTCCAGCGCATCCTGCCACAACTCACGCCAGTACTCCTCCAGCTGCTCATCCGGTGATTGCGCTTCATCATCGCCAATCAGGTCGTTGAACACTCGCCGTACGCTGGCCATTTTCTCTTCCAGCTGCGCGGTCAGCGTTTCCCAGTCATCAACATGCATCCCCCACGCCAGGCGAGCGCGATTAAGCGCATCCTGCGGTAAAGTTTGCGTCTGCTCGTCATTGATGCTTTGCAGCAGGTTTTCCAGGCGACGTAAGAACAGGTAGGCATCACGCAACCGGGCAGCATCGCCTTCCGGCAGCAGGTGCAGCTCATCGATCGCCGCCAGCGTCGGAAGCAGCGCCCGCAGCTGGAGCGCCGGTTCGCGTCCTCCGCGGATCAGCTGGAAGACCTGTACGATAAATTCGATTTCGCGGATACCGCCCGCACCGAGCTTGATATTGTCCTTCAGCCCGCGACGACGAACTTCACGGGCAATCATCCCCTTCATATTACGCAGCGACTGGATCACGCTGAAGTCGATGTAGCGACGGAAGACGAAGGGCCGCAGCATGGCGCGCAGTTCGTTGGCATAGGTGCCTTCGTTATCGCCCATGATCCGCGCTTTGACCATCGCGTAGCGCTCCCAGTCGCGCCCTTGTTCCTGATAGTAATCTTCGAGCGCGGCAAAGCTCAGCACCAGCGGCCCGCTGTCGCCGAAGGGGCGCAGGCGCATATCAACGCGATAAACAAAGCCATCCTGCGTCGGCTGGTCGAGGACTTTAATCAGCCGCTGCCCGAGGCGGGTAAAGAACTGCCCGTTATCCAGCTCGCGGCGTCCGCCGCGGGTTGCGCCATGTTCAGGCCAGGCAAAAATCAGATCGATGTCCGACGAGAAATTGAGTTCGCCTCCGCCCAGTTTCCCCATCCCGAGGATCAGCAGCGGCTGCGCTTTACCTTCGGCACTGGTAGGAGTTCCCCATTCGTTACAGCAGGCGGTGTAAAGCCAGTCGCGGGCGGCGACAATCAGCGTCTCCGCCAGCGCGCTTAGCTGCTGCAAACTGCTCTCTTCACTGACCAGCGACAGCGCTTGTGCCCAGGCGATGCGCACCATGATCCGGCGGCGAAACAGGCGCAGCTCACGCATCAGCGTCGCTTCGTCGTTGACACCGGCCAGGGCGGCCTGTAGCCAGTCGGCATAGTGACGCCACTCCTGCGCCTCGGGGGGCGAGTTTTCAAGCTCGGTCAGCCACTGCGGCTGCGCCACCAGACTCTGCTGGACGAAATCGCTGAACGCCATCACCGACTGCGCCTGCGGACTTAACGTGGATAATGGAAAATCCGCCGGCAGTCGGTCTACAACCGTCTGCCAGTGCTGCTGTAACTGTGAAGAAAGCGGCATTATAGGGGTCTCCCTGGCCTGAAATTATCGTTTTCCACTATGCAGCCAGAATGGCTCCGCGGCCAGCGCCTGGCGGCGGAAATATTCAATGACGCTGCGATCTTTGTGCTCAATAGCGCGACGGACTTCCAGCCAGTTCTCCAGCCAGGAGGTCGCAGCATCGGCATAGGCGCCGGCGAGCAGCTGAATGCAGTCTATGTCGCGGGCCAGACGCGGCAGCTGGCCATCGTAATCGTCCCCCAGCGTCTGCTGGAACGCATTTTTTAACTCCGCCGCCGCCCGCGAAAGCTGGATATCGGCGAAACGTTTAAAAGAGCCGGCGATCTTCTTCTGCGCGTTCTCATTTAAAAAGGCGCGCCAGCTACGGCTCACCAGCCATTCGGTCAACGCGAGCTTCGCGCTGACTGCGGCAATGCTGAACAGCGCCGCCGGATCCTTTCCAGCCTCCGTCAGGGCAGCTTCCGCTTCCCCAAGCTGTTCGCGCAGCTGCGCGGTGGCCTTACGCGGCACGATACCGCCAAACAGCACCAGCGCATGACGTATCCGGGCGATGGCGCGAAGGATTTCCCCTTTTGCCATCGGATTACCGCGGCTCCAGACCTCGTCATGATAGAGCCAGTGCGCCAGCGCGTTTTCCAGCGACGCCTCCAGCCCCTGCTCTACGCTGGCTTTGGGCGCCACCTGCAGAACGCCGAATGGCTGCACCGGGCGCGCATCGTTCCCCTGGGCAAGATGGTAGCCGCGCGCCGCTTTGCTGAGACTTCCCTGGCGCAGCACGCCGGTTTCCAGCAGACGACGGGCGAGCGCCAGCACATCCTCCGTCTTACCAGAGAGCAGTTCCAGCTCCAGCTCGCAAATCGCCTCCTGATGCTCGGGGGTTTTCACCTCCCCGCGATCGAGCGCAATTTCAATCTGGCTCTCCCCTTCGCTGACCACCCATTTTTCACGTTCAAAATCGGTGCTGAACAGCGGCTGTACGTTTTGCGCCAGATCCGCGGGCAGTTCGCCCTGCGGCCAGACTTCGGCAGGCAGACGTTCCAGCGCCAGTTCCGGGCTTGCCAGCGGGATGTTGAATTCCGGACGCTGATGCAATCCGCCCACCACGCGCCCGGCGATTTTCAGGGTCATTTCATACTGACCGCGATCGCCACGGATGCGCAGTCCCATATCGTGACGGCGCAGCCAGTTATCCGCCGTTTCATAGTAAATATTGAGCAATTGACCCGCAGGCGTGTGCTGGGCATTAAGCGCGTTAAGGTGCTGGCGCAGTGTTTCCACGCCGCTGTCGGAGACGATAAATTTTAATTCGATTTCTTGAGCCATGACTGAATTCTTCCGCTTCTTTGCGCTGCCGGGAAAATACGGCGAACTATCGCCGATATTTTTTGTCAGTAGATAGTATTTTGCGGCGATTCTCCATGCAATGCGCATTTTGCCGGGCCACCTCCCGGATGTTTCCGATTGTGGCAGAAAACTNTGCGTCGCTATGGCGATGCCACTACTATCGTTCAACTTTTTATGATCAAACGATGACCTGATGCCAAAATTACGCCTTATCACTTTTACTTTGCTGGCGCTCAGCGCCGCCACGGCGGTTCATGCAGAAGAAAAACGCTATGTTTCTGATGAACTGAACACCTGGGTTCGCACGGGGCCGGGCGATAATTATCGTCTTCAGGGCACCATTAACGCCGGGGAAGAAGTTTCTCTGCTGCAGACAAATGACAGCACCGGTTATGCCCAGATCCGCGACGGCAACGGCCGTACCGCGTGGATTCCGCTGAAAGAGCTGAGCACCGAGCCCAGCCTGCGCACCCGCGTGCCGGATCTGGAAAATCAGGTGAAAACCCTGACCGACAAACTCAATAACATCGACACCACCTGGAATCAGCGCACCGCCGACATGCAGAAAAAGGTCGCCGGCAGCGATACCGTCATTTACGCGCTGAAGGATGAAACCAAAAGCTGAAAATGTTAACCGTCCGTCAGCTCAGCCTAGATCCTGCG